>Ga0065721_10052766_pt1 | contig 11203 bp, 9 predicted proteins | sample Mesricmetagenome_FD_59108 | JGI IMG/M metagenome (GOLD analysis project Ga0065721, IMG submission 59108) | Mesophilic microbial community from rice straw/compost enrichment Sample: eDNA_1 v2 (version 2) | ecosystem: Engineered > Solid waste > Grass > Composting > Bioreactor | place: USA: Davis...
CCTTGTCGTGCTTCTCCAACAAGGCTTAGGGGAGCAGGGCCTGTGAGCACCACCCATCCGAGAACCGAGGAGTTGGTCCAGGCCGTCGCCCTCTGGATCGACCAGATCCGCCCCAGCCTCGACCCCCGCGACGCCTTCCTGGCCCGGGTCGCCGTCAACGTCCTCTCGGTCGTCGAGCGCGAACTGACCCAAGGTCCCGCCGCCGAGGCGAGCGCGGTCCAGGCCATGAGCGGCCTGCTGGGTCATGAGGGGGATTTCACGACGCTCAACGCGGAACTGTGCGACCGCATCCGCGCCGGCGACCTCACCGTCGAAACCCCCGGCCTCCTCGAAGCCCTCGCTCTCATGGCCCGCGACCAGCTCGCCATCGACCAGCCCAAGTACCGCCCGGAGGTGGGGTAGGGGGCGCTAGACGTCTATCGGTGACTTTTGGCTGGGAAATCCGCTCTCGAGTAGTGAATCCATGGCTGTGGCGCAAGGCCGGATCGGGGGCTGAAGCGAAGTTGGCGACTTCCGCTTCCCAACAAGGGCAGGTGCGCGAGTTGCCGACGCGCGGGACTAATCAACATACAGTTGAGCTCGAAGTTGGATGATTCGCCCGAACACAGGCACGAGGCGTCATGAGCGGTCGCGGCACAGCCGGGGGAGTGGTCTTTCAGGCTGAGGTCGGAGCTGCGGCCGCGGCCTTACTTCTCGCAGAGCGAGCTATCTCCCGGCTCGGGCCGGGCCTGCCCGGGAGACCCGTCCGCATCCTCTTCGAGACGCCGACTGCGGTCGATGATGTGCTCGTCGAAACGGATGTCGGCATCATTTACGTCCAAGCAAAGCGGACTATCGCACTCTCGCCAAACAACAAGAGCGAACTGGCGTCGGTGGCCGATCAGTTCGTGCGCCAGTACCGCGACGGCGTTCTGGTAGGCGGAGTCCGTCGCGACCTTGATCCGACAAAGGATCGCCTCCTCCTCGCCGTTAGTGACGACACGGCCGGGACAATCTCGAGGAATTTGCGTGAGGCGCTGGACCGGAACAGAACCGGAGCCTCCACAGCGCTCCCCGCCGACCTGATCAACGCGCTTCAGGTCTTCAGCAACCATCTCGACCGCGAATGGAAGGCCGCCACCGGCCAGGAACTGTCGGCCGAGGAACGCCAGAATATCCTTCGCCTTTGCTCAGTTACCATCCTCTCAGACACAGCAAAGCAACTCGCCATAGAGGCCCTTCGCGATGCGGTCGAGACCGTTGGCGACGAAGCCGCAGCCTACGGCAGTTTGGAGCTTTGGGCAGCGAAGGCCCAAGCAGACGGCGTCGGTGGTGATGCTGCCGCAATCCGGCTGGCACTCAATCACGTCAAATTCAAAGCGCCGCCGAGCTACGCCGCTGATGTCGCGAAGTTGCTTGCACATTCTGACGAGGTTCGGGCGCGGCTCCGCAGATTCTCGGAGCTTGAGGCTCCAGAAGGACGGATTGCGATCGCCCGTCCTGTCGCCAAGGTCGTCGCGGACGCGGCGCGCGGTGGTTCTCTCGTCCTGACCGGCGATCCGGGGGCTGGGAAATCCGGCGTGCTCCACGAGGTCGCCGTAGACCTCGCCAAGCAAGGCTGGGTCGTGACCTTCGCGGTGGAAGCCAGCGCCGTATCTCTAGATGCGTTGCGGGCCGAGATCGGGCTTCGGCATCAGCTTATCGACGTGATGAAAAATATGCCGGGCGATCGGCCGGCGTATCTCCTCCTCGACGCCCTAGACGCCGTTCGCGGCGGGGCCGCCCAAGCGACCTACAAGAAGCTCGTCGAATCGGTGAGGGAGATTCCCGGGTGGCACGTCGTGGCGTCCGTGCGGTCCTTTGACCTCCGGCTCGGCCATGAGTGGCGCAAGCAGTTTCGGGGCATGCCACCGTCGCCGGATCGCAGCGACTCCACGCTCGCTGCTGTTCGGCACATCCACATCGGACTTCTAGACGACGCCGAGAAGGCGGACCTAGCCGCCAAATCGCCTTCACTAGCAGCCGCGGTTGAGGCCGGCGGACCGAAGATGGAGGCGCTGGCCCGCAATCCCTTCAATCTGGCGCTTCTGGCGGATCTCCTTTGCAATGGCGTCGCCGCCGCTTCCTTGTCGAAGGTCGCGAGCCGCGGCAACCTCCTTGAGCGCTATTGGGGCGAGAGGGTCGACGGCCTTGGCGTCGCCGGCACGACGAGTCTCAACGCGGTCATCCACGAGATGATCAGCCGGCGCTCGATCGATCTCGCCGACACGAAGGTTCCGATTGCCGCAGCACCGATGGTCGACGAGTTGCAGCGTGTCGGCGTTCTCGCCAAGACATCGAACATTCGGATCGGGTTTCGCCACCACGTTCTCTTCGACTACGCAGTCGCGCGTCTCCTCCTGTTCGCCGACGTGGAAGAAGCCCATACCCAGGTTCTGAAGGGCCGTGGAGCCGGCCTGCTAATCTCTCCTTCGGTCGGCTATTGGCTGGAGCACCTTCGGCGGACTTCAAGTGCAAGCGACTATTGGGGCGTCGTCGCCCGGTTCGTATGCGACGGCACGATCGACCCAATCGTTCGTGTCGAGATCGCCAGGCTGGCGGTTGATGCCGCGGAAACTACTGACGGCATCGCGGACTTGGCGGCGATCCTCACGGAAACCCATCCCGCTCTCGCCAAGGCACTGAGCTACTTGGTCGGTGCGCTTCGCACGAAGGCGCTGGCGGGTGACGCGATCGTCGTCGCGCCATGGGCGACTCTGCTCGGCTACTTCACCAAACCCAGCGAGGATCAACTCGGTGCAGTATGCGCGCTGATCGGTATCGTCCTCGACAGCGGCCCGAGCGACGAAGACCGCGCGAACGCAGGTAAGGCCGCGCTAGCTGTCTTCGACGCGGCCACAACGCCTAGCCTTATCCAATGGCTGTCGCCTCACATTCTTCCCTACATCGCTAGGACGTTCGATCAGGACATCCCTGCCTCCCGCGAGCGTCTGCGGAGCGTCCTGCAAGGTGAGCGCTTCGCCGCTCACGGCTATATCGAAGTGCCTTGGCTCGCCCGCCAAGTCGCCGACATTGCGCCGTATGATCCCGATTTGGTGGTCGAGCTCTATGCGTGTGTCTTTCGAGGCCATGACTTCTCGCGGGACCAGACAACGAGTATGGGCGGAGGCTGGATTCTGTCGCTGACATCCAATGCCGCCCAGGACTTCGATTTGGCGTCGCATTCGCTTGCCGAGGTCTTTCCGAAAATCCTCGCCACCGATCCTGCACTCGGCTCAAAGCTTGTCGCGACGGTCGTCAGGAGCGAACAAGAGAAGGGACATCCTTTACCCGAGCAAGAGGAAGCCAGGTCGCTCGCGATTGCCGGGAAAGAGTACCCCTTCACGCCCGACCATAGCGCCATCTGGGCATGGGACGCGGAAGCGGATCGCCACGACGATTATTCGAAGGTGCTGCGAGCATACCTCAAATGGGTTGCCAAAGCCGGCGCTAAGGATGTGGCTGACGCCCCTGCGCTGATCTTGTCAGAGACAGGCAATGGTCTCGCTTGGCGGATCGTCTTCGCGCTCGGTGCTCGCAGGCCGAAAGTCCTCGGCGAGGTGCTGTGGGATGCGGCTACCAGTGAGACTGCGCTGAGGTGCTGCGACACCCGGCGCGATGCGATCAAGTTGATCGCAGCGGTCGCGCCGACGATCGGCGCAGACAAGCTCAGCGCCGCAGAAGCCCGATGGCTTGCATTTGATTTCTCCCATCGGAGCGACCCCGACGAAGCGCGCAAGATCGAGGTGGGCACGATCCTAAATGCCGTGGGCGCTGCGCGTCTTCAGACAGACGAAGCGCGTGCACTTCTCGCATCGGCAGAGGCCGACAAGCTCAGTCTCGAAAACAGGAAGCCCTTCCATATCGGGATGTGGCGCGGGACGGATCGACATTGGCTGGAACACGAAGGCGTCGATATCAAGCACCCCGAAGTCGCTAAGCTCATCAAGCTCAGCGAACGAGTCGGCAAGCTCAGCAAACGCGTCGGCAACGCCAACGTTAAGGCCGGCGACAGGCAGAATGGGAAGCTGCAGCAAGCGGCTTGGAACGCCACTTCCAATCTCTGGAAGGCGCTTGATCAGGCCTCGGCGGATCTAGAAACCGAAGTGGAACGTGAGGCGGCCCATAGGCTCGCCGAAGGCCTCGAACACGCCATACGCCGCTCATGCGTTCCTGACGATCAGCGAGAGGCTGCGATCGATCGGCTTCTAAAGATCGCCGATCATCCGCTGCCCGAAACCGGCGCGGACACTGAAGAGCAGTTCGCTCGCTCCTCGTCCTGGGGATCCCCTGCACCGCGCATCGAAGCCGCCATCTCGCTGCGGAGCCTGATCCGACTGAACGGCATGTGGCCGAGGCTTCGCGAGAAGTATGAGCAGCTCATTCTGAACGACCCGCATCCGGCCGTGCGCTTTAATCTTGTCCGCGGGTTGCTGACGGTCCTGCACTATGACCCCGAGGCGGCGTGGAAGCTCATCGAGCAGGTCGCGGCGAAGGAGACCAACGCCAGCATCATCAGGCAACTCGGACACGTACTGAATGCGATCCGAGGAAAGGACGAGGAGCGAGTCGAGGCTATGGTGCTCGATCTCGTCGATCGCTTTCCTGATCGGGATCGTCACGAGGATGGCTACATCGACAGCCTCACCCACATGGCCGTCGACAACGAGCAGCCCGCGTCGATCGCAAAAATCGACTCCTGGATTGACGAGTTTGCATCAAATGAAGGTGCGCTGCGCTCGGTGATCTTCGACCTGCAGCAGCGATTGATCCTGGGCTTCGAGAGTGGCGAAGAGAGGGACATCGCGACGCGCCACCGCGCCAGCGCCCTCGTGGATCGCATCATCTCCAAGATCGAGCCGACCGTTCGCGAACTACCTCAGCGTTTGGGCGACCCGACACCGTCTGACAAGGTCGCCTTCAAGCTCTTCAGCGAGATCGGTGAACTGCTCTATTACGGCGTGGGCCATGGCGCGACGTTGCCAACGTGGCTCAAGCCGCTGGAGGCTCAGCGCACCTATTTGGATGAGCGCTCCGCGTTGATCATCAAGCTCGTGACCCTCGGCAGTCCGGCGACGGTCCACCACTCGATCGACCTTGTGAGCAAGCTCGTCGAAGCCAATCCCGAGCTCTGTTTCGAAATCTTCAGCGAGGCGATGCTGCGGACCACGGGCGTCGCGAAGTACGAACACGAGAGCATGGGGGCCACCCGCTTCGTGGAACTCGTGGGCAGATACCTTGCCGACTACCGGTACCTCTTCGACGACGATGCCCGTCGAGCCAGGTTGATCGAGTGCATCGCGATCTTCGTGGAGGCTGGATGGCCTGAGGCGCGCCGTCTCTTCCAGAGCTTGCCCGATTTGTTCAGTTGAGCGCCGCAAACACCGGGCGCTGCCATTGCTCACGTGTCCCTCTCGGGTGGCTCTTCCTGGCGCTCAGCTGACGTTTGGTCGATCAACGACGGCAGATGCCCCCCGCCAACCGCCCTAAGAGCCCCCCCATGCCCTCACACGCCTCCGCTCCCGCCGCCTATCCCATCGGAACCCCTGGCCGGCCGTGGGGGGACGCGGAGCTGGCGCAGTGGCGGGGGCGGCAGGTGCGGCGTCGGCGCTACGATGAGGACGTGCTGCCGCGCATCGAGGCCTTGGCGGAGCGATTCGAGCGCATCGCCTATGGCGCGCTGGATTACGCCGGCGAGGCCTATCCGCTCTATGCGCTCGCCAGCCGGCCGTGGGACCCGGCGCTGCCGGCGGCCCTGATCACCGGCGGCGTCCACGGCTATGAGACCAGCGGGGTCATGGGGGCGCTGGCCTTCTTGGAGACCCGGGCGGCGGCCTACGCCGGGCGGGCCAATCTGCTGGTGGCGCCCTGCGTCAGCCCCTGGGGCTATGAGCGGATCAACCGCTGGACCTACGACGCCGTCGATCCCAACCGGAACTTCCGAGAGGATGGCCCGTCGCGGGAGGCGACCAGCCTGATGGCCCTGGTGCGCGAGCCGAGGTTCGGGCGCTTTTCCCTGCACATCGACCTGCACGAGACCACCGACAGCGACGAGAGCGAATTCCGTCCGGCGCTGGCGGCCCGCGACGGCAAGCCGTTCGAGCCCGGCCTGATCCCCGACGGCTTCTACTTGGTGGCCGACGCCGAGGCGCCGCAGCTCCCCTTCCAGCAGGCGATCATCGCGGCGGTGGAGAAGGTCACCCACATCGCCCCGCCGGACGGGCCCGGCGAGATCATCGGCTGCCCGGTGGTCGCCCCGGGGATCATCACCTATCCGCAGGCCGAATACGGCATGTGCCCGTCCATCACCGGCGCGCCCTACACCACCACCACCGAGGTCTATCCCGACAGTCCGCAGGCGACGCCGGAGCAATGCGTGGCGGCCCAGGTGGCCGCGGTGTGCGCGGCCTTGGACTTCGTGCTGGCCCATGGCTGACCGGGTGGGCTGACCGCGGCCTGACCGGGCAGTGCAGGGGGCGCCTAGGCCGCCAGCACCCGGACGATCTCGTCCTCGCGCTGGTTGTAGAGGATCGACACCCCGGCGGCCGCCCGGGCGTGCTCGCCGAACCAGGCCTTCACCTCGGGCTCGCGCAGGCGGGCCTCGGAGACGCGGAGCAGGGCGATGTCGCCGCCCTGTTCACGCACCACGTCGTGGAAGCGCAGGATGCCGTTGATCAGCTCGCCCGAGGGCGAGGCGGGACGGAGGGCGGCCGACCGCGGCGCCTTCACCGGGCGCGGGCTGAAGCGGCTGCGGCGGGGGCGGAACTGGGAAGCCATCGAACCAACTCCGTGTTGCGGTTCTCGATGACTCCCGTATGGAATGGGGGTGCGACAGAAACGGACGTATGACGCCGATGCGGCACGAGAAAGCCGGCCGTCTCCTCGAACTGGCCCGCCTGCTGGCCAGCTCCGCCGAGGGCCTCACCCTGGACGAGATGGCCGACCACATGGGCGTGGGCCGGCGCACCGCCGAGCGGATGCGCGACGCCATCTGGGAAATCTTTCCCCAGCTCGAGATCGTGGACGATCCGCCCACCCGGCGCTTCCGCATCCCGTCGGGCCTCGACGGCCTCTTCCAGGCGCCCACCGCCGAGGAGCTGGCTGCGCTCACCGCGGCCGGCGACCTCTTCGAGAAACAGGGCGCCCAGGCCCGGGCCGCCGCCCTCCGCTCGCTGGAGCGCAAGGTGCTGTCGGCCACCCGCGCCGCCGCCCGCCGCAAGCTGGCCCCCGACCTCGAGGCCCTGCTGCAGGCCGAAACCATCGCCGTCAGCGCTGGCCCGCGTCCGTTCGAGGACGAGGCGGTGCTGCAGGCCATCCGCGACGCCCTGAAGGGCGTGTCCACCCTGCGCTTCCGCTACGAGGGCGGCTCCAGCCCCGGGCGGGTCCGCGAGGTGACGCCCTATGGCATCCTGTTCGGCCGCTCGAACTATCTGGTGGCCGCCGAGAGCGCCGAGACGGGGCCGCGCAACTGGCGCCTCGACCGCATCTTCGACGTGGAGGTCACCGGCCGTCCGGGCGAGCGGCCCGAGGGCTTCTCTCTCCAGGCCTATGCGGACGAGAGCTTCGGCATCTATCAGGACGACACCCACGACGTGGTCCTGCGCATCCTGCCCTCCGGGCGGGAGGAGGCCTTGGGCTGGCGCTTTCACGCCCGCCAGACCCTGGAGGAGACGCCGGACGGCAGCGTCATCGTCCGCTTCCGGGCGAGCGGCATGCGCGAACTCGCCTGGCACCTCTTCACCTGGGGCGACAAGGTCGAGATCGTCGAGCCCCAGGCGCTCAGGGACATGATGCGCGGCGAACTGGAGGCCGCCTTCCGGGCCCACGTCCGAAACTGACGTACCTGCCGGCCAGGGTGTGGCTCTCCAAGTTGAGGACACGACCATGACCGCCACGCTCGACTACGCCCGGTTGTTCGAAACCGAGTTCCGCCCCCGCCGCCGCCTTCTCATGCGCCTGCGCCGCGCCGTCGCCCGGACGATTCTCGTGGGCCTGTTCCTGATCCGCCCGCGCCTCGCCCTGGCCATCTGGCGCGACCGCTGAAAGAGGTTGTGGCCCCGCCCGGCCCCGGGCCACTCTTGGCCGATCGCGACGCTGGGACCTGAGGCGGATGGCCGAGATCAGCGCCGGAGTGCTCGCATGGCGCCGTGGTCCGGAGGGGCCGCAGGTCCTGCTGGTGCATCCCGGCGGCCCCTACTGGGCCCGCAAGGACGAGGCCGCCTGGTCCATCCCCAAGGGCCTCGTGGAGCCGGGCGAGGAGGGCTGGGCCGCCGCCCGGCGCGAGTTCAAGGAAGAGCTGGGCCTGCCCATCGCGGGCCAGCCGGTGGCCCTGCCGCCCCTGCGCACGCCCGGCGGCAAGGTGATCTGGGCGTTCCTGGTGGAGGCCGACGTGGACGTCTCGGCCATCCGCAGCAACCTGTTCGAGATGGAATGGCCGCCTCGCTCCGGCCGCCAGGCCAGCTTCCCCGAGGTGGACTGCGCCGCCTGGTTCGACCTCGCCGTGGCCCGCCGGAAGCTGCACAAGGGCCAGCGGCCCCTGCTGGAGGCCGCCCTGGCGCATCTGGCCTGAGGCGGCGGCCGGGCGGATTTGCCCTCCGCGCCCCGGCTGGGCCATAAGACGGGCCATACGATCCCGCCCGAGCTTCCTGACCGCTGCGCCAGAGCCGCGGAAGAGGCCTTGCGCGGACCCTTGGCGGCCGGACGGCCGCGCCGACCTTCCGGAGCCATGACCTTCCAAGACCTGACCGCCGTCGTCGCGCCCTATCCCTGGCTTGAGACCCTGATCGGCCTGGCCCTGCTGGTGGCCGCCGCGACCGCCGCCAACATGCTGCTCAAGCCGCTGATCGTGCGGGTGCTGACGCGCATCATGGACGGCCTGTCGCAGAAGGTGAGCCGCGAGGACGCCCTGCCGGTCGCCCGGCGGCTGGCCAACATCCTGCCGGCGGTGGTGGTCAGCGAGGGGGTCGTGCTCGTGCCGCACCTGCCCCCGGCGGTGGAGACGGTGGCCCGCAATGTCTGCAGCGCCTCGGTGATCCTGATGGGCGCCATGGCCCTAAGCGCGGCCCTGAACCTGCTGAACGAGATCTACCAGCGCCGCCCGACCGCCGCGAACCGGCCCATCAAGGGCTACCTGCAGGTGGTCAAGATCCTGGCCTACGCCGCGGCCGTGGTGCTGATAGCCGCCGCGCTGATGGAACGTTCGCCGCTGCTGCTGCTCTCGGGTCTCGGCGCGATGACGGCGGTGCTGATGCTGGTCTTCAAGGACACCCTGCTGTCCCTGGTGGCGTCGGTGCAGCTGGCCTCGAACGACATGCTGCGGGTGGGCGACTGGATCGAGATGCCCCAGCTCAATGCCGACGGCGACGTCATCGACATCTCCCTGCACACGGTGAAGGTTCAGAACTGGGACAAGACCATCACCACTATCCCGACCCAGCGGCTGATCTCGGATTCCTTCAAGAACTGGCGCGGCATGCGCCAGGCGGGCGGCCGACGCATCAAGCGCAGCCTGATGATCGACCAGACCAGCGTGCGCTTCCTCACCGAGGCCGAGCGTCAGGCCCTGCGGCGGTTCGCGCTCCTCGATCCGTATCTTGATCGCAAACAGGCCGAGATCGATGCCTGGAACGCCGAGCTCCTGGCCCAGGGGCGCGACCCAGTGAACACCCGGCGGGTGACCAACCTCGGCACCTTCCGGGCCTATGTGCAGGCCTATCTCCAGGCCCACCCGCGGATCGCCAAGGACATGACGCTGATGGTCCGCCAGCTCCAGCCGACTCCCGAGGGGCTGCCGATGGAGGTTTACTGCTTCACGGCGACCACGGTCTGGACGGAATACGAGGGCATCCAGGCCGACATCTTCGACCACCTCTACGCGATCCTGCCCGAGTTCGGCCTGCGGGTGTTCCAGGCGCCCGCCGGCGCCGACCTGGCGGCCCTGCGGGCGGCCTGACCGGCGCGGCCTTGGCTCGCCAGGGGCGGGGAGGGAGCCTGGCGGTTAGGCCACTACGGGGAGAGCCTGCCGGAGGGCCTCTCGCCAGCCGTCCGCGTCTTGCGACGCAAGGCGGATGATGCGGATGCTCGGATACCAGGGCGTCCGCTCGCCCTGCCGGCCCCAGCGCCAGTCCGTGCGGATCCTGGGCACGATCACGGTTGTCGGCTTTCCCATGGACCCCGCCAGGTGAGCCATCGCGGTATCGACGGTCACCACCCGCTCCAGGCCCGCGATGATGCGCCGGGTGGCCTCGAAGTCCTCCGCCCCCGTATCTTCCGGCGCAAGGCTGACGGTATGCGCCCGCATCTCCTCGATGATGTCCGGCGGCATCGAACGGTTCGCGTCGTTCGGGTGGGTCGGTCGTCCTGCGCCGACAAAGCCGACGCCCCGACCCTCGCCGTCGGCCAGCGGGATGGGCGGGGGCAGCCCGCCCAGAATCATCGGCAGGGACCCGACGAGACACCAGGCGTCACACGCGGGAATCTGGCTCGCGCCCGGAATGGGATAGGCGTCCAGCCCTGCCGCGCGGAACAGGCGGGCCAGCGGAGGACGGCAGGCGAAGCGCACGGCGATCCCGCGTGCTTCCAGCACCGGAATCCATCGCGCGAACATGATCTGGTCGCCGAATCCCTGCTCGTACCAGACCAGCAGCCTCTCGATCGGCTCGCCGCGCCATTCAGGGAAATTGAAGGGCGGGACATTGATCGGCTCGAAGGCCCATCGCCGCGCCTCGTACAGCGGCCAGCCCCGTTCGTAGTCGCCCAGGGCCAATCTCGTCTGGGCGACCCGGAATCGCCACTGCTGGCTCTCCGGCTCTGCCGCCATGCCGCGTTCCGCGATGGCGTCGGCGTCTTCTGCCCGCCCAGCTTCGAGGTAGAGGTAAAAGGCTTCGAGCAGCGTCACCATGGCGCCAGCCTATCGTTCTCCCGCAGGGCCGGGAAGGCTCGGCCACAACAGTCTGAGCGGCGCCAGAGGCAAGAGCGACAGCGAGTGACGGCCTGCTTCTCCGCGGGCAACAACCAAGGTGCGTGCCGGAAGAAGTTGGAGGCCTGACCGGGAATCGAACCCGGGTTCGCGGATTTGCAGTCCGCTGCGTCACCACTCCGCCATCAGGCCGCCGGAGAGCGCGGCGAACAGGCGCCGGGCTCGTGTGGAGGGCGCGAGGGCTACCAGAAGGTTTTCTCCGGAGCA
>Ga0065721_10052767_pt1 | contig 11201 bp, 12 predicted proteins | sample Mesricmetagenome_FD_59108 | JGI IMG/M metagenome (GOLD analysis project Ga0065721, IMG submission 59108) | Mesophilic microbial community from rice straw/compost enrichment Sample: eDNA_1 v2 (version 2) | ecosystem: Engineered > Solid waste > Grass > Composting > Bioreactor | place: USA: Davis...
GGGCGGCGACAAGGAAGGGGCGATCGCCGTGTCGAAGGGCAAGGTGGAAGCCATGAAAGCCGCGAAGCTGAAGAACGGCTGCGCGTAGGCCCGGTCACGGCGGCGCGCGGCGGGCCTGCGCCGCCTCGATCCGCTGCAGGATCTCCCGCGTCACCCGCATGTCGGCGGCAAGGCCGGAGAGCGCCTCCTGCACGGCGCGCATCGAGGTGGCGGCATCGCTAGCCTGCTTCTCGATCGCCGAAATCCTCAGCTCGTGATTGTCGAGGATCCGCGTATAGGCCTCGACCGTCGTCATGCGCTTGTCGAGCCGCTCGAGCTCGGCGCGATGGGCGAGTTGCCCGTCGGTCAGCCGCGCCCAGGTTCCGCCCCAGGCGGCGATGCCGGCGGCAAAGCCGAGCAGGATCACGACGGTGTTGAGGTTCCATTCCCACTTCCAGGTCGGCCGCTGCATCATGCCACGCTCCGCTCCGATCTCCGCCATGTCACCAGCACCCCTTGCGCCCGCCGGCGCGGTCGTTGCCGATCACCCGATCGTAGCCCGGGCGGTCCGCCCTGATCAGCGCCACCGTGCCGGCGGGCGACAGGTTCGCCTTGACGAAGGGCGCGCAGTCACCGGAGCGCGTCGCACTCTGGCACCCGCCCAAGATCGCGCACGCACACATCAAAATCAGAAAGCCGCTGGGTCGCCGCATCGTCCTTCATCCTTTCCCGGATTTCTTTGATCGTCTCTTTCAGCGAGGAGAGCTCGCCGAGCGCCCGCCCGTCCGCCCGTCCCTTCACATAGGCCGCCCCGCCGATGAGGCCCGCGGCGACGATCGCGACGCCGAGGAGCCGGAGCGTGCCGAGGCCCGGCAGCGCGATCATGAGGAAACCTCCGCCCGGATCGCCTTGATGCGGCGGATGACGAGCGGCCCGATCACGAGCGCGACGATGCCGCCGGCGACGGCGACCGCGGCGAAGACCGCGATCGTCTGCCACGGCCAGCCGGCAATGGTGGTGAGCGCGGCGCCGATCGAGCCGAGGCCGAAGCTCGACCAGCCCCACCCGTTGGTCTGCTTCTCCACCGCCTTGTCGACCGCGTCCGGCACGGTCGTCTTCTCGATCGTCTCGACGGCGCGCGGCTGGCCCTCGAGGTGGCGCCGGCGCACCTCGTCGAGCGCGCGCGCGACGTCGTCGACCTTCACGCTGGCGCGCTGCCCGGAATAGTAGCCCTTGCCGTCCGGCTTCGGCAGGCTCGCCCATTCCTGCGCGAGATTGGTGATGAGCGTCTCGGTCTTCAGCCGGCCGGCGAGCCACTTGTCGATGCCGCGCAGGCCGAAGAGATAGCAGGCCATCCGATCCTGCATGTCGGCGTCGAAGAGCTCCTCGCCGCCCAGCCGCAGCGTCGCCCGGATCGCGAGCAGCGTCTTGCGCACGATCTGCGGCCAGCCGACGGCGCTCGAGTTCCACTTGTTCTTCGGGTGCTTGAGCATGCGCCGCTGCAGCGCGTCGACCTGGGCGAGCGTCATCGAAACCAGCTCCACGTCCCCGCCCGTATAGGCGCCATAGCCCAGCGTTTCGTTGTAGCCCCGCCCCTTCGGCGGCGCGGTCCCTTCCGAGCGGCCGATCAGGTCGATCAGCGGCCGGTAGACGTAATACTTGTCGGCGCGCGCGCTCGCCGCGCCGGGGGGCACGTTGGTCATGATGATGTCCTTTCTGGCCGGGGCAGCTATTCGAAGTGCTTGAAAAAGGTGTTGTAAATGAACCTGCCGTTGAGCGAGCCGCCCAGCGCGCTCGGGTGGTAGGCGTCCATGTACATGCCGCGCGTCTGGGCGAGCGCGTAGTCCGGACCGTAGAGCGGGAAGAGATCGAGGAATGCCCAGCGCCGGTCGCTCGCGAGCTTGAACATTTCGTCGTTGTAGCTGCTCGAATTGAATTTCACGAGCGCCAGCGGGCCGGGACCGATCAGGCCGATATCGCAGCCTGGGCATGCGGTGATGATGCGGTCTGCCACGGTCTCCAGGTAGGTGCGATAGGCCGCCTGATTGATGCTGTAGGAAGCATCATTGATGCCGAGCAGGATGAAGGCGACGTCGAGCTCCATCGCGGCGATTGTCGGGATGAAGTGGTCTTCATCGATGTCGGCGAAGCGCTTGGCATCGGCGCCACCATTGCCAAGCTTGTGCAGCACGAACTCGCCGGCGGTCGTATTGAGGCCCTCGACCCCGAGAAGAATGACGCCGGAGTCAGCCGAGGTGATGTCGATCTGCAAGGCATCCGTGCCATTGCCGACCAGTTCGACATAATCGCTCTCCTCGACGCCGTCCGTGGCGACGTTTTCCGGGCTGCCTGCGCCCACCGTGCAGGTGAAGCTTCCGCCGCCGGACTGCTTGGCGTAGTGCACGCGCCATAGCGTGATCGGGACGGTCGGCGTGAAGGTGTAGGAGGCGTCGTCATCGGTCGTCGACGCATGGGCGCCATCAGGCCCGAGCCCGCCGGTGACTCGCTCGTCCGTCCATGTGCCGGAGCGGCTGCGCCCGAGGCCCGTCCGCGCATTCAGTTCGCTGTTGGCCGAGACGTAGCCAGGACCTGAGACCCCCCACGTGGCGGCGATCCGGCTTTCCAGCTCATCAATGTAGCGGTTGGTGACGTTCGTCCACGAGTCACCGAAAAGACCTATGGTCACCGCCTCGCCATTCATGATCTTGGCCGCCATATTCGGAAAGGCATGTTCGTTGACGCTTTTCGGGCGGTATCCGCGCACGCGGCGGGCGGCATACTCGACATCGGGATCGCCGATATTGGGCCAGTCCGGGACCGTCGAGGCGTCGCCCTTGCCTGCCCAAAGCGCGATCCAGTCGAACCGGCTCCCCAAATTCATGTTGCTGGTATAGGCGTAGACGCGCACCGCCACAGTATTCGAAGGGATCGTGAATTCGATCGTCATTCGTCCTGGTGTCGACGACGTCGTCAGGGTCGCTCCGCCGGAATCGGTCTCGCCGTTCTTCTGGCTGTCGATCGCGGTCAGGTTGGAGGCCTGTGGGCGGGCGGCGAAATTGACGAGGGGACCGTCTCCGACGAAAAGTCCGCGGATCGTGATCGTGTCGCCGACCTCGGCGCCGAGCTCGTCGATGTAGATGATCGGACCCGCGATGAAGTCGGCGCTGCTGCCGGTGCCATCACGGCGCAGGGCGCGACCGGCAAAGATCGGGTTGTCGACGAATTCCCATTCGGTATCGCCCTGGCTCCAGCGCAGGCGACCATAGGTATGCTTCGTCGGCGACAGCACGATGTCGCGGAAGAAGGGATCGTACCACCCGTTGAGCTTGCCAGCCGATGCCCTGAGCAACGCGTTGCGCTCGGCAAGGCTGTCCGCCCCGAGGCGGCCGGAAATCACTTCGGCGCTCTGCGCATTGGCCGGGGTCGTCATGGCAATAACGATTGCCGTCGAGCCGACGTTTATCGCCGATGTATTCTGCACCGACCATGTCTCGCCGGCATGGGTGCCGTCCTCGACGGTGAAGCGCCCGCGAAGGATTTCATCGGACGAGTCGAAGAAGGATGCGCGAGTGGCCGAGCCTGCGGACTGGACCTGATAGATGCCGTTCGATGAGTGTCCGGTCAGGCCATTGTAGGCCTTCGCCACGTAGTCGCCCGTCGCCACCGTCACGCCATCGAGGGTCGCCCCATTCGTCATCGACGAGGCGGCGGTATCAGTCGTGAGCAGGACCTTGACGACGGGAAGGTCAGCCTTGATACCAGCCTGTGCGATCGTCTTGACGGCGGCGACCTCGCTGGCGAGCGCTGAGACGGCACTCACACGGGCCTCGCTCTCCGTATCGATCCTGTCGTCGATGACCGGGCCGATCGCGCGGATTTCCGACTTGTCCGGCTTGTGCTCTCCGCTCGCCTTGACGCCATCGATCCTGTATGCGCGGAACGCCGTATCGAACGCGGCCTTGATCTCGTTGCTCATTCCAGTCTCCAGTCAGATGCTAGCCGTCGAAGAGGGCCGTCGCGGTGAGATAGAAGTGCGTGCCGGCTGGCTGGCTGCCGCCTGCGAAGCCGGCGTAGACGGTGAGGTTGTTGCCTGCGCTGATGCCGGACGAAGGCTTCAGGCGGATGCGCCAGACGTCATCTGGAAGCGCCTCGGCGGTGCAGTCCGAAGCGCCCGTGCCGGTGAAGACGCCGGTGTCGTAATTGAGGAAAGCGCTGATCAGGTCCGTTGCCGTCGTGGCGTTGCGCACCACGAACCTGTTGGCGACGGACGCGCCGGACCCCTTCTTGACATGGGCTTCGAAGATGTTGGACGTCGACTCCCCGGCACCGGCGACGGTCTGGCTCATGACCGTCGCCGCCGTGGCCGTGGCCTCGATCTTCGACATCGAGACGCCGGCGGCGGTGATCGCGGCGGGCGTGACGGTGATGTTGGTCTTCGACCACGCCGCATTTGTGAAGTCGGATCGGGCCGAAAGGGTGTCGGTGCCGATCAGCGTCTCGCCGAAGGATGCCGTGGGCCCCTCGACGCCCGAAATGTTGATCGGCTTGCCCCAATACGAATAGTAACCGGGCGCGAGGCCGCTATTCGTCCACGACGACGCGGCCGAGGGCGCGCCATGGCTGACCTGGTAGATGCCGGGCGCGGCCGAGATCGATGGCAGCGACGCCCGGTATATGTTGACCCCTCGGTAATTCGCCGAGTTCGGCGCCGTGAAGGTGAGTGTGATCGAGGTGCTGCCGGCCGACTTGCCGGTGGATGACAGTGCCCCCGGCGCGGCGGCATCGACGAGCACTGTTACTGGCGACGACGACATCTGCCAGTCGAAGGTCTTGCCCGCCGCGACGTTGCGGATGCGCCAGTCATAGGCGCCGCCATCGGCAACGGGGCCGAACCGAGCTGTGCGATGGCCGAACTGATGGACTTGCGCCGGGCTCCAGTCATCCTCCCCTGCCGGCGAGACCTCGACCTGCTGGGCGTAGCTGTCCGGGAGCGTGTAGCCGTCGGCTGCGTCCCATTCGAAGCGGATCACCGGGGCGGAATTGGCGAGCAGCTCGACAGTCGCGCTGACGTCGAGCGGGATGTCGTCGACATAGGCCGGGAGCTCTGGCGGAATCTCCACCTCCTCCTGCTCGTCAGTTGCGGGCTCCCAATCGGTGGCGCCCTCGAAAGGGACGAGGAATGAGCAGGACACGACTGCGGATTCCGGGTCGAATTCGATGGCGCCGATGGCGAGCGCCGTGCGCTCCAGCTCATTCTCGGGCGACAGATCGAGCGTGAAGACCGGATCGGCCAAAAGCTCGAGCGCCTGGGGACCACTGGTCAGGCTTCCCGCAAATTCCGGATTGCTTTCGAACAGGGCCAGCTTCGCCAGCCTCATCGCTTGCGTCGGCGACGGGCACAACACGATGTTGAGCGCTTGCGGATATTCCTGCCCGTCCTCGGCGATCATGCCCGCATGACGCCACGAAACTTCATTCGCCTTCCAGTTCAGGTTGGGGTCCGTGTATGTGGCATTGACCCTGTTGAACTTTTTCTGGAGCCCGCGCCCGTCCTCGATCTGGATCGAGAGATGGTCACCATTCTTCTCGCGGAGCGCGATACCGGTATCGGTGCGCAGCCGCTGACGGACGGAGATGCGCCCTTCCGGATCGATGAAGACGTCGGCATTGCAGACCGACGCGATCGCATTGATGCGATTTTCATTCTCGGCGTCGAGCGTGACCACGCCAGAGCAACGGTAGCGCTTTTCCGTGCCGCCCGCCTTGAGGCTGACATCCTCGTCGCAATGGTCGGCAAAGGAGGCGAACGCCTCGAAATCGATCTCCTCCGTATCGGCCGTCGTCAGACCGTAGACATTCATACACTCCGCGAGCAGGCAGAGCCCGGCATTGTCGGTATGCCCGCTGGTGTCGGTGCGCGGATCATAGATGTCATTGAGACCTTCGACGACCACCTGTAGCGCCGGGAGATTATTCGGGTAGACATCCTGGATATGCTCGAAAGGGACCTGCTCGATGATCTGGAGCACCATCGCGCAGCCGCGATGGCGAAACGGTTTCAGCGGGTCGTTGAGCTCGGGGAAGGCGTCGAGAATTTCCTGAAACGGCTCGTCGCTCATCAGGCCGAGCGTGTGCAGGATCTGGACACGCGAGCGCCCGCCATACTGGTACTGCGCATCGGTGACGAAGCCATCCCCGTCGAGCGTGACCGGCTTCCTGTCGAGCCGGAAAGACACGAAGCCCTTGATCGGCCCTTCGCAGATATAGTGCAGGATGTAGGTCTTCTCGCCACGGCGGAAGCCGAAGACGATGCCGGAGCCAGAGAGGTAAGTGCCATAGAGGCGACGACGCGGGAAAATCTCCTGCCTGATATTGGCCTGCACGTCAGAGGGCTGCTGCGCCGCCGGCTTCTGGCGGAATGCGAGCTGAAGCGCGATTGACGCGCCGGCCAGCACGGCATAGCCGACGCCGAGCGCGACTTGGGCAAGCCCGATCGTGCCAAAAATATTCACGGCGGCGCCGTAGAGTCCGACGTGTCCGAGAAGGCTGATGAATGCAGTGCCGATAAGTGCAGGCATCTCACACCAGCTTCAAAAGGTACTTCCGCTCATGCGGAGTGAATCCCATCCGGCGGACGGCCCGGTCCACGGCGACCTGCCGTCCGTTCTCAATCGTCGAGAGCACCACGCCCGCCGCCCCGTTTTTTCGCCCAAATTCGATGAGCTCCGACAAAAGCTCCCTCCCGCCCGTCGCGCTCGACCACCAGAAGCACTCCTCCAGCACGCGCGTCTTCGGCTGAAACCAGACCGGGATCAGCAGCCCGCCGACGGCTCCGGTGCCATTCGTCAGGACAACGCCGCGCGGCGATGCGATGAGTGCGCGGAGGAACTGCTCGCCTGCGCTCTCATCCAGCGGCCCGAGATCAGAATAGGCGTAGGCATGGAACGTCCGCCCCATCGCCATGAGCATGGGTAAATCGGTGAGCGTCGCCTTTCTCACTGCACGCTGCGCTTGCATCGGAGCGCGCGAGGCCGCATTCTCACCAGCGAACGGGAGGTTGCTCATGCGGAACGTATCCATATTTCTGATAGCGGCTGCACTGGCTGGATGCGCCGGCGTAGACAAGGCGCTGGAATACGAGCGGAAGGTCTACGTGGTATCCATGCCGGAGGGCGATTATCGGATATTCGAGCACCCGAAGCGGGACCGGCTCATGACCACGCCGAGCCTCGACCGAGTTCTCGGGCAAAGCGTCCTCAACAGCGCGACGCTGGGTATGGCGACCAACATGAACCACGAGGCCCGCCAAGAGGCGGCGGCCCGCAAGTACCTGGACACCACCGGGCGGGCACACTGCACGATCACACGCGGCTATCTGCTGATAGAGCCGCAATATGAATTCCTGTTTGAGTGTCCCGCGACGTCGTCAATTGCGCGCGTCGAATAGATTGAGGGTCTGGTCGGCCATCTTCTGCACGAAGATGAAGCCGATCGACCCGGGGTCCCGCGATTGCTGGTCACTGTGGGTGACCATGGCGTTTGCAGAGCGCCGGCGCCGGACGAGCCTGTCCTCCAGCATCAGCTCGATCAGACGCGACGTCGGCCCGCTCTTGCTCATGCGCAGCTTGTCGCCAATGCCTGTGTGGATGTGAAACCGCGGATCGAGCGGAACCATGTCGCTGTCGTAGAACTGCCCCCAGAACCTGAATTTTTGCCCCTTGATCTCCCGGCTCTGGTCCGCGAACGTGGCCTTGATAAACTCATCCTCCGCATTGAGAGTGGCCGTCACCTGCCGTGACGCCCCGATCTTCGACGCCCCCAGACCGGACACCCCGACCAGCCCCTGAAGGCCCAGCCATTGGATGTCTTCGATCTCATTGTCGAAGCCCCTTGACGTCAGGATGCCGCCGCCACTATGGACGTACATCGTCTTCGTGACGAACTGGAGCTCCGCCAGCACGCCAAGGTCGAAGCGATTGCCGCGCAGATATTCTCGGATCGTCTGGGGGAACATGGTTAGCTAATGTCCTCGACGAGGCGCGTCAGGTCCTCCTCGAATTCGAAGGTATAGAAGCCGTAGCGCCCATACTGTCGCTCTTCACTACCGGCCGACTGCGTCGTGCAAACGCCAACGAAGACGGGTGCCAAGTCCACGCTCGTTCCGCTTGCTGCAGCCTTGCGAAGCACCGGCGAAAGCTTCAGGCGATTTCCCTCCTCCTCCACCCAGGAACCGGTGACGATATGACAGAAGCCCTCGATCGAGACGATCGTGCCGCCCGCTACCTCCTCCCCCGCGTCGACGAATATCTCGCGCGCGTTCAGCGCTGCATCGGTGGTCAGCGTCGCTGACAGGGTTGATAGTTCAAATCCCGTTCCGGACGAGAAGAACACGCCGCCATCGAACGGGACTCCCTGCGGATAGCTCAGCCGCATCGCTTCCGATGCCTCCGCGGCGGGTCCATCTGTCGCGTAGAGATCGGGCAGCCTGATCCGGACTAAGTTGCCATCGCCCTCCATCAGACCAAGCATGGCTGTCATGGCTCGGTACCGGTCTTTGTCAAACACCGGCACGTCGATCAGCCGCAGCATGAAGCTTGCCGAGGTTCGCCCAGGCGAGCGACGCATGCCATTGGTCGCCCTTTGCTCCGGCCTGTTGCGGTATGCGGGCCAGATCGCGACGTGCCGCGGGGACAGGACGGACAAGGGCCAGTCGACGATCGTCATCCGTGACGCTCCATGATGTCGCCGACACGGCCGGGAAGCGACCGGTCGTACTGACTGATGCCGGCACGCGTGACGGACGCGCTCGTTTCCTCAATCCTGCTCTTGATCACGCCGCCGTCATCCACGAAGACGCCGCGCACTTCCGTCACCACCTTCAGATTCTCGGTGGGCCGCGCGCGCAGGTTCCGGTTGGAGATCACCGTGCCGCTCACGTTCGGCACCATCAGTTCGGGGCCGCGTTCGCCGACGATGTAGGGCTTTCCGGCAGAGACCGGTCCGCCATTGGCGCGGAAGCCGAGCACCGCCCCAATAATCCCCTGAAGAAAACCGCCGCCGAAGATCCCTTTTCCGCCCTGGGCGATGTTCACCTGGTTGAAGTAGGTGAGGATGGCCTTCCCGACCTCGATCAGCGCGTCCTTCCAGCTCATGGTCTTGTTGATGAGACCGTCAATCACCGAGCCGAAGCCGGCGCCGAGCGATTCCCGTGCCCGCTCCATCGCGTCGGCTACGCGGTCGAGCTCGGTGCTGGCCTTCTTCGCCCTGCCCTCCCCGGACTTGCCCCCTTTCCCGCCGCCACCGCCGAGCGTCTCGAGCGCGTCATTCACGCCGCCGAGCGCGGTCGAGAATTCCTTTGCCTCCGGCGTCGATCCGGAAAAGGCCTTGCCGATCTCGCCGATCGTGTCCCGCGCCATGATTGCCGCAATCGTCGCGTTGTGGCCCGGCATCTTTGAGGCCAGGTCCGACGCGGCTGGATTTGGCAGCCGGTCGAGGGACACCCCTCCACCAAGGAGGCCCGTGCCGAGGATCTTGTTGAGAGCGCTGTTGCCGGACATGTCGGCCAGCCGCGCCAGCGGGTTCAGCGTCTTGTAGAATTCCTTGATCGCCTTGATGGAGGTGTTGATCGCGCGTTCGATGCCCGTGATCATGAGGTTTCCGGCACCGGTCACGGCTGCGCCCATGATCGCCGGAAAGTTGTTCCACACGAACCTGATGTCTTCGAACGCCGCGACGAAGGAATTGATGACCAGGTTTGCGGCGCCCTTGACGATGCCGACGACGTCCACCCCGATCGCCTTCTGGATCTCGTCGCGGAAATGGTAGATCGCGGTCACCGCCACGGTGATGCCGACGGCGATCGCGCCAAGCGGATTGGCGAGCATCGTGGCCGTCAGCAGCCGGATCGCCCCGACGAGACCGGTGCCGATCGCAATGGTCAGGGTGCCGACGGCGCCGACGATCGAGGGCGCGAACATCAGCGCCAGCGCGCCGCCTGCGACCGCCGCATATTCGCCGACCTGCGGCAGATAGGAGAGGAGATCGACCATGCCCTGGGCGAACGCGACGACCGCATCGGAGACGGCGGCGAGCGCCGGCGCCAGCGCGGCAGTCAGCCCGACGGTCACGCCCTGGATCGCGTAGCCGATCCGCGACAGGTTGTCGTTGAACTGCTCGGCCGCCCGGCCGGTTTCGGCGCTGATCTCGAGACCGAAGCCCTTCGCCTCGGCGACGAGCTCGGCGAGCGCAGCCGATCCGCCGTTGAGCAGCGGGATCATCTCCGCGCCGGATCGGCCCATCAGCTGCATGGCGATCGCCGTCTTGGCCGCCCCGTCCGGCATGCCGGCGAAGCCGTCGGCGATCTCGCCGAGGATCTGCGTTGCCGACTTCAGGCCGCCATCCGCCGTTTTCACGCTGATGCCGAGCGCCTTGAACGCCTTGGCCCCCTCGCCCGTTCCGCTCGCCGCATCCACCATGTTGCGCGACAGCCGTCCGACGCTCGTCGACAGGCCCTGAAGCGACACGCCCGACAGATCGGCGGCATATTTGAGCTTGGAGAGCTCCTCGATCGGAATGCCGATCTTGGCTGCCGTCTTCGACAGCTCGTCGGCGTCGTTGAGGACGGACCGGACGCCGGCCGCGAAGGCGCCGGCAAGGCCGAGCGCCGCAGCGCCGACGGCCGCGAAGGCGACCTTGGCCGCCTTCGCGAAGCGATCCGTCCCCGACTGCGCATCTTTCAGCCCCTGGCTGAATGCTGCCGTATCGATGCCGAGATGGACGCGCAGCGCGCCGATGATCGCGTTCGTCATGGACCCTTTCGTCCCTTCGCTGTCGCCCATGCGGAGAAGCGGGCGAACTCATCCTCCCAGCCGGCAGTCCTCGGCTGGGGTTTCTGGTCGGCAATCCGCAACCGTGAGAGGGTCGGGAACTGATCGGCCTTTTCCGGGGCGTAGACCGTGAGGAAGGCGATATGCCAGACTGCCCAGGCGCGGTCGTTATGCTCCCGCTTCAGCCGCTCGGCGTGTCCGTCGAAGACGGACTGCACCTCACGCGGCGTCAGATGCCAGAAGGATTGGCCGTCGCCGCCGACTACGCTCACGAAGTCGCGGTGAAGCGAAAGCCAGTCTATCCGGCTTTCGCCTTCGAAGGGCGCGCGCCCTCGCCCTCGCCTCTCGCATCCTGACCATCGGCCGGGAAGGCCAGTTGAAAGGCGCGGCCGGCCG
>Ga0065721_10052770_pt1 | contig 11200 bp, 8 predicted proteins | sample Mesricmetagenome_FD_59108 | JGI IMG/M metagenome (GOLD analysis project Ga0065721, IMG submission 59108) | Mesophilic microbial community from rice straw/compost enrichment Sample: eDNA_1 v2 (version 2) | ecosystem: Engineered > Solid waste > Grass > Composting > Bioreactor | place: USA: Davis...
CATACACCGTACATTTTCCAGTTCTCGGTGGGGGACCTCCCCCTCCAGAAGTACATCATGAATGCAATTCGTGAAGGATTTCACACCTTAAAAATTAAAAAAAACTGTCTTGACTTCTTGTGCCACTATATATTAACTTTACGCTTGTTCTTTGTGTATTCAAATATGGAAAGGAAGATGGTGCTGTCTTAGAAAAAAAGAGGAGTTCCTCCAACATTTAATCCTGGAAGAACTCCTCTTATAAATCGTGGTTGTCGTCTCTTGCGATGGAAATATTATTTAGACTGAGAATCTGGAGTCTCTTTCAAAATATCATCCCTAAGTTCTTTCTGAAGTGCAATAATTGTGTTTGTGTCATCTTCACTGATTGATTGTGATTTTTCTAAGAGGTCTTCCAATTGGATCAATAATAATATATGTTTTTCAACACTAGCGTTGCATTAATGTTCTCTGAATCTTCATAATTTTCCGCCATAACTACTTTTGTGCATAAAAAAATCCTTTACAATAGATCGGAGAGGTAGACCTGTCCATAAATCCATTGAAAAGGATATCAGCATGGACAATCATACGTTATTATCTTCATTTGGTAAATGGCTTGCGCCGATCTGTACAAAAATGTTCACAAATGCCGTGGCCGAGTGCCAGCAAGATAAATATACGAAAAAGCTAACGACCACCGCCTATCTAAAGCTGTTCCTACTCGCGCAACTGCAAAACCGTGAAGGCTTACGCCACATCGCCGACGATGTCTTGTGCGAGGATTTGCAGCGTGAGCTCGGCCTGACTTCGATCTCGGCTGCACAGCTCAGTCGCAAGCACAGGCAAGTCGATCCCGAGCTATTGCGACAGGTGTTCGAGCGGCTGGCCAAGCTCGTGTTGTCACGCCAAGGTTCGGTGGCTCATCGTCACAAGATCAAAATCATCGACTCGACCACCGTAACGTTGTGTCTGCAAAAATTCAAGTGGGCCGAGTTCCGCAAGACGAAAGCAGGCATTAAAATCCATATGCGCCTGGCCTTTATGGACGAGCAAGACGTTGTCCCGGAGAAGGCAACGGTGACGGTAGCCAAGAAAAATGACCGCACCCAGATGGATGAACTCGTTTATGAGCCGGGCGTCACGTATGTCTTTGATCGTGGCTACATCGACTATACGACTTTCGATCGCTACTGTGTAGACGGCATTCTATTCGTCACACGACTGAAGAGAAATACGCATATCGAACCGCTGGAGAAGCTCACTGTACCCGAAGGCAGTCCGGTTTCGGCCGATTGGCGCGTCCGAATCGGCTCCCAGCAGAAGAAGATGAAGCACGTGCTGCGGATGATACAGACGCAAGACTCGGAGGGGAATCTACTTTTTCTGGTGACCAACCGTTTCGACCTGGCGTGTGATGAAATCAGCGAGATGTACCGCAGTCGCTGGGCCATAGAGACGTTCTTCAAATGGATGAAGCAGCATTTGCAGATCAAGCATCTTTACGGTACGAGCGAACACGCTGTCTATAATCAGGTCTGGATTGCCCTTATTGCGTTTTGCTTGCTCGTACTCGTGAAGTCGGAAACGAGGGTCAAGCATAGCTTGCTACAGCTCACTCGCTGGCTCACGAAGTTGTTTTGGCAACCATGCAGCCAATGGATCATGCGGCTCAAGAAAAAGCCAAGTCGAACATCAAAAGGACGTCGACGAAAACGAACCGATGCTTGACCCCCGCTAGCTATGATTACATAAAATTGTGCAGAACTTTATAATTAATCCAAATGGACGAGCTACCTTTGAGAGCTGTCCGACCTTTTTCATTTCACTCCGAAAACTTATTTTCTGAATATTCATTTTTCATAAACGGCAAGTTTTATGCAACGCTAGTGGTTTTTCAATAATTCTTTGATCCTCTTTGCTTTTGTTATCGCGAGACGAGAACACTTCTACAATCAGTTCGCTTCTTTCACGTTGTATATTTATCTCTTCGATTAAAGCGTCTTTAGGAGTACCAGCTTCTTTGTCAACTGCATACTCTGTTAAATTATGAGCATAATAAAATACTTCTTCATCTGAATTTTTGAATTCTTCAATGCTTCTTTGAGAAATATTTAGTACTTCTGCTCTTTTTTCAAAATTTTGTCTAGAGATTCCTTCTATACCATACTTTCTTTTTTCTTCATCAGTCATCATTCCTGGATTCCAGTTCTCTGCAGTACTAGTACTTGTAGTTAATGATGAGGGACCCGGTGCGATAAGATTTCGATATCCTTTACCTGCTGATAAAGCTTCATAAGTCGGACCAAAAATTGTATATTCACTTGATATTTGAACCGTTTGATTGGGCTCTACATCGACAATAAACCAAAAAAATTGACCTACATCTGATTGATACGATGACCAATCCCATCTTCGAAATAACCTATCACCTGTATCTGAAACATCGTCTACATTACTTAGCAAAGCATTAACTAGTCCATATACAGACCAAAAATAAGCTGCACCCAAATCGTTTATTACAGTAATAGCAAAGCCTATTACTGCTTCGGCAAAAGAGTAGTCTTCATTTGAACCTGATGTTTCCGGTGCAGATCCGATATATTTAGCGTCTGCACTTGTCCACATTGCCATATTACTTGTATTAGATTCCCCTTTAATAATCATTATCGCTGGGATGGATCATCACCAAATCGAGCAGATCCTGTCCCGACAAATCTGTAGGTAAAAGCCCATGCTTGTCGTGAACTCGACCATTCTGCACCCATAAATCCAATTGAAGAAGCAGCATATACAGTATTTGACCCCCAAGAATAACTATTGTACTCCTCCGTGTGATTTACAGGTGTATCTGATGCATAAGTTTGACTTCCGAAAGTTAGTGACGAAAAAATACTTGCAATTAGTAACATACTTAAAGTTCTATAACTAAATAAAGACTTTCTTAAGGATATTCTCACAAATACCTCTCCTTTGTGTGAAGTATTTTTTCTGTTTTTTCCCGCGTTAGTAATCACCCCATGAATCTAGGGTCGCAACGACTATTCGTTGTCTATTATTGATATAGGTACTTCAATAAAATCAGGGCCGACTATCTTTATGCTGCCTCTTTCATCGGAGCCGACTGCAATCGCAATATTGAAAGTCTCTGATTGATGTATTGCATTTTTATCAGGAGCTATATCAATCACAATCGTTCCAGAGCCACCTCCCGTTGGTTTATAACTACTGCTTTTTCCAACTTCAATCCTCGCTCTCCATTCTACTTCCGTTTCCGCAGTAGTCCAGGTCGATACAAACTCCTCAGGTATGGATTGCGTTTCGTTTACGGGATAGCTGCTTATGATGTTGGAAATATACCATTTGTCAGGGATAGAGAAAGCAACACCACCCCAATCATTAGGGTCGATCACAATCGAAGCAACAATCCGTACATGTTTAGGAATTCCTTCGTCTCCCGTGACAAATACCGTTCCTTTTGCTGATGTTTTTAAATCTGTAGAATCGGAGCTTACGCTAAAATTTCTGATCTTCACGACTTCTTCGTTGACTGCTGTATTATCAGAAAATTTTTCTTGCCTAGATGATAGCTGAAAAATAACAATCGTTGTCACAACTGCAATGATCACGACAACCCAAAAAAAGTACTTAGCTTTTACTTTCATATCTACCTCGTAAATGACTATTTTTACGCAAGTAACGGTCTATATAATTGGTTTGTTCCGTTACGGAATACAACCTCCTTCACCTGCAGCTAACTTTAACATACTCTATTTGTCGTAGTAACCTGTAAGTTGTCTAATAATCTCATCGACTTTGCTAAAAATCTTCGGCTGTTCTTCACGGAAGAAGTTAAATGCTGCATCGGCCTTCGAGACAGAAGCATATAACCTCAAGCGAAAAAAAACAAACAGCTCATCCAGTCAGGCGAACGCTGCCGGATGAGCTGTTGTTACGAATGCGAATCGTTCATAGATAACTGCACGCCCATTCTGCCGCCTCTTCCCGCGAACGGATTGGCGGCTCAAGCAGGCTGAGCGGCGCCGCCCTGCTGAAGCTGGTACATCGCGTAATACTTGCCGCGCTTCTCCATCAGTTCGTCGTGGTTGCCGCGTTCTACGATGACGCCGCGGTCAAGGACGAGAATTTGGTCCGCTGCGCGAATCGTCGAGAGACGGTGCGCGATGACGAAGGTCGTGCGGCCTTTCTTCAAAACGTCCAGCGCAGCCTGGATGACCGCTTCCGTCTCCGTATCGATGCTGGCCGTCGCTTCGTCGAGAATTAGAATCGCCGGATCGTAAGCCAATGCACGGGCGAACGAGATGAGCTGCCGCTGGCCGGCCGACAGCGTGCTGCCCTTCTCGATCACCGGCTCGTCGATGCCGCCGGGCAGCTTGCTGAACATGTCGTAGGCGCCGACATCCTTAAGCGCCTGCTCGACCTTCTCCCGGCTGATGGCGGGATTGTCGAGGCTGACGTTGGACGCGATCGTGCCGGTAAACAGAAACGGGTCCTGCAGCACGATGCCCATATGCTGGCGAAGCTGCTGCTTCGCCATGTCACGGATATCTTGCCCGTCGATGGATATTCGTCCCTCGTCCGTGTCGTAAAACCGGAACAGCAGGTTCAGAATGGAGCTTTTGCCCGAACCGGTATGGCCGACCAAAGCGACCGTCTCGCCTTGGCGGGCCTCGAACGAAATATCCTTCAGCACGTATTCGCCCTTCTTGTAAGCAAACGATACATGCTCGAAAGCAACGTTGCCTTTGTAGCGAGGAATCGTTCCGGTCTCCACTTCAATCCCTTCCTCGTCCATCAGCTTGAATACCCGCTCCGCCGATACGCGCGCCGTCTCCAGGTTCGACAGCTGGTTCACGATGCCTACGATCGGGGCGAACATCCGGTTCATGTAGTCGATATAAGCGTACAGAGCGCCCACGGTCACCAGCGCGCCGAGCGTGCCGCCCCAGAACATCCAGACGACAAGCAAAAACAGGACGTTGCGCACGACGTTGACCAGATTGTGGGACGTAATGGAATTGAGGCTGAGCATCTTGTTCTGGTACTTGAAATAATAGTCGTTCAGCTCGTTGAACTCCTCGGTCGTTTCCTTCTGGCGGCGGAACGCCTGAATGATCGTCATCCCCTGGATCGACTCGTTGATCATGGCGTTGATCTCGCTCAGCTTCGCGCGAATAATCCGGTTATATTTGGCCGCAAACTTGCGGTAGACGATAATCCACACGATCAAAATCGGAATAAGCGGCAGCGTGATCAGCGCAAGCGTCGTGTCCAGCAGGAACAGAGCGCCGAAGATCGCCGCCATATAGACGGTGCCCGTAAAAAAGTTGGCCAGCACGCCGACGTAAAGCTCGCGCACCGCCTCCGTATCGTTCGTGACGCGCGAGACGACCTGACCGGCGGCCAGATTGTCGTAATATTGGACATGCAGCCGCTGCGTGTGCGCGTATACGTCGTTCCGCATCTTGCGGACGATCTTGTTCGCCGACGTTTGCAGCATGAGCCGCTGGCCGTACGTAAAGATCGCCACGAGCACCAGCAGGCCGAAATACATGGCCGCCAGCATAAACAGCCCCGGCACCTCCGGCGCATAAAAGGCGTACAGCTGCTGCCCCGAAAGCTTCGTTACGGCATATTCGGCGCTTTGGCCGCTTTCCTCGTTGACGACCGTCATCTTCCCGTCGCTGACCTGGCGCTTGCCCCCTTCGAACTGGAGCGGGCCGTTCAGAAAATAATAGCTTCGGCCCACTTGCAGAACGCGCGCTTCGGGGCCCTTCGTTTCCTCCGGTTCAAAGCGGTCCTCCCGCTTATACCAGCTGCCGTCATAGGCGACGGCGTACGGCTGCTCGCCGTCCACGCGATGCCATTTCTTCTCGATGCCGAGAATGTTGCTGTCGATCATCCGCTTGGCGATCAGCGGACCGGCCAGCTCGGCGCTGACGGCCAGCACGAGCAGCAGCAGCGCGAGCAAAATTTGTTTTTTGTATAACATGGCGTATTGAAACAATCGTTTGCCTGTCTTGCCCATCGTTCGTTACGCCTCCTTTCGATTTACGATTCGATGGCAGCCTCCAGCTGCTGCCGTTCATATTGCTCCCGATACCAGCCGTCTTGGGCGACCAGCTGCTCATGCGTGCCTTCCTGAACGATTTTCCCTTCCTCCAGCACGATAATCCAATCGGCATGCTGCACCGCCGAAAGCCGGTGCGTCGTAATAAGCGTCGTCTTGCCCCGGCGCTCCGTACGGATGCCTTCGATAATTTCCGCTTCCGTCTTGGCGTCTACCGCCGACAGCGCATCGTCCAGCATCAAAATTTCCGGATCGCCGATCAGCGCCCTGGCGATGCTGACCCGCTGCTTCTGGCCGCCGGACAGCGCTACCCCCTTCTCGCCGACCATCGTATCGAGACCGTCCGGCAAAAAGGCGATGTCCTTCGCGAACGAAGCCCGCTCCAGCGCGCGCTGCAAATCCGCTTCCGAACCTGTCTTCGTGCCGAATAAAATGTTGTCGCGAATCGTCTTCGAGAACAGGATCGGCTGCTGCGGCACGTAACCGATCCAGCCGAGCACGCGCCCGATCGGCAACCGCGCCAGCGGCACGCCGGAAATGCGGATGTCGCCGCTTCCGAGCGGATATTCCCGCAGCAGCTGCTTCAGGAGCGTCGTCTTGCCGCTGCCCGTGCGCCCGACGATGCCGAGCGTGCCGCCTTGGCGCAGCGTAAAGGAGACGTTGCTCAAATTGTCGACCTTGGACGACGGATATCGGAACGTCACATCCTTGAATTCCAGCAGCGTCGGTTCAACGACCTCCTCCGTCCGGTCCGCATCCTTCACATCGGGCTTATAGCCGAGCGTTTCGTTGACGCGGTCGAGCGAGGCGTTGCCCCGCTGCATAATATTGATCAATTCGCCGATGGCGAACATCGGCCAGATGAGCATGCCGAGGAAGATATTGAACGAAACGAGCTCGCCGAGCGTAATTTCGTTATGGAATACGAGGTAGCCGCCATAACATAAGCCGATCAAGTAGCTTGTGCCGACGAGTATTTTCATGGTCGGCTCGAACAAGGCGTCGATGCGGGCGACCGCGATATTTTTGCCGAGCACCTCGTCCGTCTTGGCGCGGAACCGCTCCTTGCTCGCTTCCTCCTGCACGAACGCACGGATGACGCGTACGCCGGATACCGACTCCAGCACGCCGTCGTTCAGCTCGCCGAACGCGTCCTGGGCTTCCGTAAACCGCTCGTGAATCTTCTTGCCGTAATAGGACATGGCGATCGCCATAAGCGGCAGCGGCAGCAAGGAGGCAAGCGTCAGCTTCAAGCTGATCGCCGCCGCCATGACGATCAGAATCGTAATCATAAACAGCGTCGAATCGACCAGCGTCAAGATGCCGAAGCCGGCCGTCGTTGCCACCGCGTTCAAATCGTTCGTCGAGCGCGCCATCAGATCGCCCGTCCGGTTGCGCTCGTAGAACGTCGGCGTCATGCGCAAGAAATGGCCGATCAGATTGGAACGAAGCAGCCGTTCCAGCACGAACGCTCCTCCAAACAGCTTGTAATGCCAGACATACGTGATCAGATAGCCGACGACCGTAAGACCGATCCAGAGCGCCATCGTTTGGCCGAATTCGGCCGTGCCCAGCGTTTGCTGGCTGATGCCGTCCACCAGGTAGCCGAGCAGCCAAGGCGGAATAATGTCGATAATTCCGGTGAGCACCAGCAGCGTAATGGCGAGCGTGTACCGCTTCCACTGGCTGGCGAAATACCATTTTAACTTGACTAGTACGCTAAACATGCTGCAATTTGCACCTTCTCCCCATGCGCATTCCAAGCTGCGCCGTTCTTATTTCAAAAATAAAAAAGCATGCCGCCGTAAGCGACACGCTTTCCGTCCGATACAAGGACTCGCCCGGCGGGAAGCCGCCGAGAGAACCCTTCCATCCATCAGAAAAGGCGCGGATTACGGCAACGTAATCCTGCGCCCGATTGAAGTTCATTCCCATCAATTCGAGAAAACGCTCGTAAGGATTACGCCGATCATGATACCATTATTCGTCATGCCTGGGTTATCGGGGTTGAAATGATGGTTCATGATCCGCAATCCTCCTCTCGTCGTTGAAAAAATCTATTAGTCACTTTATCACCGGAGGAAATGGCTGTCAACCCGAAAATGGTTTAAAATCGTTTTTGCCCGAGGCGATCCATTCCGCCGGAAGAAGCCTTCGGAACCCCGGCTGCAAATAACGGTCGTCGATCAGCAGCAGCGAGCCGCGGTCCGTTTCCGTCCGGATGAGCCGACCGCCGGCTTGCAGCACCTTGTTCATGCCGGGAATGACGTAAGCGTAATCGAAGCCGCTGCGTCCCTGGTCCGCATAATAATCGCGCAGCAAATTCCGCTCGAGATCCGGCTGCGGCATGCCGACGCCGACAATGACGACGCCCGTCAGCCGGTCGCCCGGAAGGTCGACGCCTTCGGAGAAGACGCCGCCCGTCACCGCGAATCCGATCAAGGTGCGGCCGGCAGCAGGCTGAAACGCGTCCAGAAAAGCCGTCCGCTCCTCCTCGCTCATGTCCGGCCGCTGCACAAGCACCTCCGTATCCGGCTTCTTCCAGCCTATGAAGATTTCCGCCACGGCATTCATGTATGCATACGACGGAAAAAACGCCATATAATTGCCCGCCTGCCGCTCCGTTTGCCGCAGGATAAGCCGCGCGATCGGCCCGCACGATGCCGTCCGGTCCCGGTAACGGGTAGACAGCGGCGCCACGCTTACTTCCAGCTGCTCTTCCGAAAATGGAGTCGGCAAGGACAACGTATAATCCGTTTCGTCCGCTCCCGTTACATCCATATAATAATTCAAAGGAGACAGCGTCGCGGAAAAATAGACGAAAGACCGGTAAGCCGCGGCCGTCTGCCGCAGCAAGGCGGACGGATCGAGGCAAAACAGCTTCAGGCGCGCCTCCCGGGAGGACGCTTCCGCCAGCGCCGCGAACCGCTCGTCGAACAGCTCCGCGCAGCGCGCAAACCGGAGCGCGGCAAAATAGGCCTCCCGCAGCGACTCCGAGCGTTGGACGCCCGATGGTATCCCCGCTTCGGCCGGCCCGCCTTCCGGCGAGCCTCTCTCCCGCGTCATCCGCTCCTCTTCCGCAGCGCCGCCGAATGCCATCTGCCTTGCCGCCGCCGATTCTCCCGCCTGCAGCTCCTTTTCCGCCGCCTTGGCGAAGGCGGCGGCCAGCGCCGCCAGCTCGGCTGGCAGCTCCCGCTCGACAAGGACGCCGTCTTGTCCGCATCGTTTGCGCAGCGCGATAAAATAATCGTTCAGCGCCTTTGCCGCCGCATGCAGCTCGCGGCTCCGCCCCTTGTATTCCCGCTGAAGAGCCAGAAACGGCGATTTCGTCAGCTCCGCCGAGAACATATCTCTGGCTCTGTCGGGCAAGTTGTGAGCCTCGTCCGCCAGCACGGCGGTCCGCTTCTTCGCTTCCGCCGTCAGTCTTTTGAAGGAAATGCGGGGGTCGAACACATAGTTGTAGTCGCAAATAACCGCGTCCGCCGCATAAGCCGCATCAAGCGACAGCTCGAACGGACAGACGGTATGCTTGCGGGCGTAAGTCTCGACGACCTCGCGCGTCATCAGCGTCTCGGCGCCAAGCATATCCAGGATGGCCCCGTTGATCCGATCGTAATAGCCGTCCGCATACGGGCAGTGCTCCTTCCGGCAAACCGTTTGTTCCTGAAAGCAAATTTTCTCTTTCGCCGTTACCGTCACCGCATGAAACTTCAACCCCTGCGCTTCCATCAGCTTAAGCGATTCCTCCGCCGCCGTTCGGGTCGTCGTCCGCGCCGTAATATAATAAAATCGTTGCAAGACGCCGCTGCCGATCGCCTTAACCGCCGGAAACGTCGTCGACACCGTCTTGCCCAATCCCGTCGGGGCCAGGGCGTACAACGACACGCCTTCCTCGAAGCACTTGTATACCGCTCCCGCAAGCTTCTTTTGGCCGGGGCGGTAGGCGGGATAAGGAAAAGCCAGCTCGCGGATGGATGCGTCCCGCTCCCGTTCGTGATCGCGCAGCATGCGGGCGTACGGCGCATACCGCTCCAAATAACCGTACATTTCCTTCTCCAGCTCGGACATGCTCAGCTCCCGCTGCAGTCTGGCCGTCTCCCCCGTATCCCGGTGCACGTAGGTCAGCTGCAGCCTCATGGAAGGACGGCCGTTCTCGCGCGCATAAATATAAGCGTACACCGTCGCCTGCGCCCAATGAACGGGCAGGCCTTCCTCCTTCATCTCCTCGAACCGGCCGGCGGCCGACTTGATCTCGTCGATGGTCGGAACGGGCTCGGTCGCCAGCAATCCGTCACAGCGCCCGTCCACGGCAAACAGCAGATCATCGAACGCGATGTCTGCCTTCAAATAGACCTCCTTGCGGTCCAGCTCTCCGTATTCCCGCTGCACTTGCCGATGCGCTTTGACGCCCTCCTGCAGCGCTTCGGCCGTTTGAAATCCGGCTTCGATGTCGCCGCTGAGATATGCATACTCGACCAGTTGTCTTGCCGATACCGATATTTGATATGGATCCATGCAAAGTCTCCCGCCGCTTCCGTCCAACCGGAACATTTGTTCCTATCTTATCACAAAGGGGAGAAAATCGAAACTTTTATTTCTTCGTCCCGTCTCCTGACTCTTCGCTGCGCTTCGTCGGATCCTCGCCGTCAACGCCGCTAAACAAGCCGAATTCGGGATCGATATCCCGCTCGGTGACCAGCCCTTCATGGTCCAGCTGCTCCGGCAGCTCACAAATATGGTCGTCCAACCTCAGCCCCTCCTTCCTTCTCCGCAGGCATGCGCCCGATGCCGATTAGGATGCCCTTCGTCAGGCAGTTCTATAGTTTCCTTCGCAAAAGAACACACTAAGGGGCAACCCCATCCGCGAGAGGAGGTGATCTGATCATGGAGGATACGTCCCGGTTTGTCGAACAGGTGCAAGAGACGCAGCGGAAAGCGGAGCGCAGCCAACGAACGAGCGGCCATGGCGCTCCCGCCAAACAGCTCCCGAACAAGCAGCACAGTACAAATAAACCTGAATTTCGAAAGTACGACTCTTTGAAAACGTGAAAAGGGCTCCGAATCCTTGGTAGAATGGTGTTTGTCGAATACAACATCACCCAAAGAGAGGAGCACCTTTTAGGTGAAGTC
>Ga0065721_10005885_pt1 | contig 11199 bp, 6 predicted proteins | sample Mesricmetagenome_FD_59108 | JGI IMG/M metagenome (GOLD analysis project Ga0065721, IMG submission 59108) | Mesophilic microbial community from rice straw/compost enrichment Sample: eDNA_1 v2 (version 2) | ecosystem: Engineered > Solid waste > Grass > Composting > Bioreactor | place: USA: Davis...
TACCCGCTGGGATGGCAATCTGGAACCTTCAACTGAACAGGTAACCCAGGGAAAATATTCAGCCAAGGTCACGCTGGGTACTTCCCGTTTTGCCAAAGCTGCACTGCGGCAATTCTTTGGTGACTGGAGCGGTTATCAAACCCTCGCGTTTGAACTCTACAATCCGGATAGTGAACCACTGAACATGACCCTGCGCGTTCACGACGCGCGGCATGAGTTAGGAAACTATGCGCACACGGATCGATTCAATACGCGCATCATTCTCGAACCCGGCTGGAATTATTATCGGTTTGATTTGCAAACCATTGCTGCTGCGCCCCAAGGTCGCACGATGGAGTTATCGTTGATTCGTGGGGTGGAAATTTTTGCCTCCGGTTTGACCGGGCCGCGCACCATTTACCTGGACAATTTGCGGCTTGAATAATCCGCCGGGTTACTCGGCAATGCTGTGATGTGCGTCAACAAGCTGTAACAATCTCTCGGTAAGCTGGGTGGCCATTTAGCCCAGACTGGTTGAACAGCCTCGATGCCCGAGCCAGACGTATTGATACCAGAAGAGGTCCGGCAGCAACTGGCCGACGGCAGCGGTTTGCTTAAACGCTATCTCCACCGTCACACCTCTGACCCTGCCGACGCCGCCGATTTATATCAGGAATCTATCCTGCGCGTGCTGGAGCAAGCGCGTGGACGAGCCATCCACAATCCTATTGCCTATGCATTTCGTGTGGCCCGCAACCTCATTATTAACCGGCCGCGCGCAGAGATGGTTTCCAGCGAAGAGCTTGATGAACTCGCTTGCCACCTGCCCACACCTGAAGATTCTCTGAACCACTCTCGCAACGTGGAATACATGCATCAACTCCTGTCGACCATGCCGCCCTTGCGTCGCGAAGTATTGATCCGCCGGCGTTTGCACGGCGAGAGTCGCGAACACATTGCTCAGGCGTTGGGGCTGAGCGAAGAGGCGGTAAAAAAACATATGACGCGCGCGCTAAGCGATGTACAGCGCTTTCTGGACGCGCAGGACGCGAGCTAACCGCAGAACAGCTATGGATTCATACAATAAAAAATCAGTCACTATTGCCGAGTCGGAAGACGATTACCAGCGCGCAGCGGATTGGCTGGAAACACTGGCGGAAGGCCCTCTGGATGAAGTGACGGAGCGGCGTTTTTTATTATGGTTACAAAGCGGCGAGCAACGGCGAGTTATCTTTGAACGCATGCTCGCCACCTGGCAAGATCCGGCCTTGACTCAGGCCCTGGAAAAAGCCCTGAGCGTTACTCCTCGTGTGCGCCGCTCAAGATTTATTTCCTCACGCTCGCCCATCTTGTCAATGATCACAGGACGCACACTGGGTTATGGGCTAATGACCGGACTGGGTGTATTGGTTTTGTGCATCACCCTGTATAACAACGGAGCCTGGCATCTGCCGCCGGCGCCGGAGACCATGCATCTTTCTACCCCGGTGAATGAACAGCGTGAGCAGCAATTGGCGGACGGTTCGCATGTAGAAGTAGCGGCCAGCACGCAATTGGACGTGACCCTGAAGCACAATCATCGGCTGGTAAACCTGCAACGCGGTGCGGCTTATTTCACTGTCGCGCCGGATCGCGCTCGACCGTTTGAAGTGCGTATCGATAGCGCCAGTGTTATCGCAGTAGGAACGCAATTTAATATCGACCGGTTTCGCGAAGGTGTGGATATCACCGTGTACGAAGGTGCGGTGGAAGTGCGCGATCAACTTGACGGGCGCCCCCGATTACTACGCGCTGGCGAGCGTGTAAGAATCAGTTCGCGCGGTGGCATGTCCGCCACACAGGCGATAGATATTCACCAGATCGTTGATTGGCGCTCTGGCTGGATTGAAGTTGAGGATGAATCGCTCGGCTACTTGATTGATTACCTGAACCGTTACAGCAACCAACCGATTGTGCTAAGTGATGACCTGCTGGCCCAGGACCGTGTTGCTGGCCGGTTTCGCGTGAGCGACAGTGAAACAACGCTCGCCATGTTGGCGGAGTTTTATCAACTGGATGTCATTCATCGCGCAGAACACATCCTGGTACAGCGATCCGAACAACGGCATCCCTGACAGGTATCGGCTCATGAAATGGATGAGCAAAGTCGCTAACGCATTCGGATATCTTTGTTGCTTGATTTGCCTTGCGCTTTGCCTGCCAAGCGCGGCTGAAGAACAACTGCGTTATCAATTTGATTTTTCTGCACAACCCTTAGCTAAAGCCTTGGCGAATTATGCACGCGTTGTGCAGCACATGGTGGTGTTTGATCCTCGCGCATTAAAACAGCTGCAGGCCCCGCCGCTACGCGGTGAATTTACCGCAGGGGCGGCGCTCGAACATTTACTGGCAACAAGCCAGTTTATGGCGGTGCAGACTGCGCAGGGTTGGTTGATCAAGCCAAAGCCGGCTGAGGTCACCGCACCATGTGAACCCACCGTTACGCGCGCGCCGCCTTCACCGGTTGAGGATACGCTGGTGCTCGGTCGCTACGGGGCCAGCCTGGGCAGCGCGCTGGAAAAAAAGCGCGCGGCTGATCAATTGGTTGATGTTGTGGTTGCAGAAGATATCGGGAAATTTCCCGCGCACAATATTGCGGAAGCGCTTCAACGTGCGCCCGGTATCTCAGTCGTGCGCGATCGGGGTGAGGCCTTGTTCGTCAGTATTCGCGGTTTACCCACCAATTTTAACAACGTCACGCTAAATGGTCATAACCTGGCGAGTAACGAGAATGTACGTAACTCGGAGCAATACGGCCGACGATTTCATTACGACACCTTTCCTGCCGAACTGGTCGCCGGCGTCGATGTTATTAAAAGCACCTCGGCAGTAAACGACGAAGGGGCTATCGGCGGCAGCGTTAATATTCGCACCTTCAAACCGTTTGCGCTGGGCAAGCCGTCGCTGTCTTTTCAGGCCGCTGCCAGCTATCCGGAATTGGCTCAGGAAACCGATCCCCGCCTCTTTGGTTTGGCCTCCTGGATCAACGATGATAAAACCTTCGGTGTGTTGCTGGCCTCGGCTTACACCGAGCGCAGTTTACGTCAGGATCGCGCACTGAATTTTCGCTGGTTCGATGCGATAGATGGTGTAGATACCGATGGTGATGGCACCCTTGATACGGGGCCCGTCACCTTTCCCGGTAGTGTGCGGCCAACCTTGGAATTTGAATCGCGTCAGCGGTGGGGTTTGACGAGCACTATTGAATGGCGACCGACAGATGAGTTTGCGTTGGCCGTTAACCTGGTCAATCTCCGCCAGACGATTGATTATCAGGAATACAGCTACAGCGCTGATTATGAATTACCCGGTTTGTTGCCAGGCAGCATTCAATTGCGTGAAGGCGCCCTTGTGACAGGAGAGACGCGTCAGGGCTCTGTACAAATCAGTCGCGAATCTGCCGGCCTGGTGGATCGCAACCGCGCGCTGGATATTACTGCCGACTGGCAGCAGGACGACTGGACTATAAAAACATCTGCCGCCGTATCCTTGGCCAGCAGCTTTAATGATGATCCGATTCGGCGGACACGCTTGCGACGCCTTGACGATGTAGCATTTTATTTTTCCTATCCGCGCATTGGGAGCCATGCGGTGCCAGACATCACCTATCGCAATCTGTCCTTGCTGGATGAAACCGCATTTCCCGGGCGACGTCTGGAATGGCGCATCATCGATACCGAAGATCGCGAATTAGCTGTGGATAGTTCGGCGGAGCGTCAATTGCACAATGGCTATTTAACCAGCCTGATTGTCGGTGCAAAGTGGCGGCAACGGCAGCGCGACTACCTGCGCCGCGATGCAATCATCACCGATAACATGGAGGGCGAGTATTTTCCCGCTGATTACTTTCTGCCTTTTCCCGCACGAAATTTCCTGGGAGAAAGTCACGGCAACTTGCCGCAAATCTGGCTTATTCCACATGAAGAAAAATTTTGGCAAGGGGTGTCGCTAACAATGCTGCGCGATAAAAAGCTGGATGCCAATGACCTGCTCAACTCTTACCGTATCGAAGAAGACGTAAGATCGCTATACGCGCAGCTCAATTTTGCCGGTGCTGACAACGCCTGGCGCGGTAACCTGGGATTGCGTTACGCCGTTACGACACAGGATGCGCTGGGCCATCGCCTTCAGCAGCAAATGGCTGTGCCCTTGGCAATCAGTAACGATTATGAAAACTGGCTACCCTCCGCCAATGTTGCGATAGACTTAACCGAAGATTTACTCTGGCGGGCATCCGCCGCCCGCGTCATCAGTCGTCCCGATTTTCAGGATCTTGCACCGCGACTGACTTTTAATTCCGGTGACATCAACACCGCAGCTGGTGGTAATCCCTATCTTACGCCGGTTGAAGCCTGGCAATACGACATGGCTCTGGAATGGTATCTGGCAGAGCAGGGCCTGCTGAGTGCGGCAATCTTTTATAAGGATCTCGATAATTTTATTCAAACACAGATCTCACAAGAGATGATTGAGGGCCAGCTCTATGAGCTGACCAGCAAGAGCAATGGAGCACAGGCGCAGGTGCAAGGAATCGAACTCACTTATCAGCAAGCATTACATTTTCTGCCATCTCCCTGGCGCTATTTCGGTGTACACATGAATTACACCTACACGGATTCGCTGGCGGATTACCTCGACGGTGAGCGCCGTTTTGAAGACCGGCTCGCGGATGTTGCGCGCAATAGTGTCAATTTCACCTTGTACTACGAGCGCGGTCATTCACAACTGCGGATGAACTACAGTTGGCGGGATGATGTGCTAAGCCAGGTGGGTATCAATAATCTGGCGGTGCAAAATGCGGCAGCCTTCGGCTCGCTCGATCTGCAAGCATCTTATGCTCTTAACGATAACGTCTCTGTCACGCTGGAGGGCATCAATGTAACGGGTGCTGCCGAGCAAGAGTACGTAGGTCAGCGGGAGTTTTCCAGTTACACCTATTACGGGCGCACCTTTTCTGTCGGCGTTAAATGGACGCTGTAATGTGTCGATGTAAGGCAGGCGTCCATGCCTGCCGTAATGGATTAACGTGCTCGTGCGATCAATCCTAATTTATCCAGTTCGGCGCCAGCGCGGCCATAAGCACCGATAAAGTCCATACCGGTAGGCGCAACAAAGGTTTCGCAAAACCCACGATAGCTGCCACCAGCAAGCACGCGATGCGTATTGGTTTTGATGCGCACATAAAATACGCGGGTTCTGTTGTTGTGCTTGTCCTGGCAGGCTTCCACCTCACTGATGTATTCGTCAGCGCTCAAGCTGAGTGTTTGAAGCGTACCGCCACTGCCACCGTGTTGAAGCGTCAGGCCGTTGCTGTAGTGGAATGCGATATTATCTACGCGGCTGCCGGCGCGCAGGCTGACCTGCTGCATACGCGGATATTGGTTCGCTTCCAGCGCAAACAGGTCATTATAAAAATTACCGTGAGGACCGCCGATGGTGGTCGTCAGATAGAAGCCAGCATTGACATGATAATTAAAATAAGCCGCCACAGGATCATGATCGGATAACTCTGCACCGTTCTCATCAACAAAGTGAGCGGGCACAAAGGCATCGTTCAATGTCAAGGTAACCGCCGTGCCGCTGCGATAAAGAATTTTATCAACGCGTTCGCAGTTGCCGCTGTTTTTATCTGCGCAATCAGTCAGGGCAGTGGAACCACCCACAGGATAATGTCCATGGCGCGCTGTTTCTACCCAGGCATCTTTAAAGCCTGCCTGGATGAAGTCCTGCAATCTGTCTGTCGTGCGGGTGAAGCGTGAATTGGTATCGCCAGCCACAATGACCGCGTGACCCTGGGAATTAGCTTCGATAAAAGCCAGAAGTTGTAATAAATTCTTACCGCGTGCCGCCAAAGAATTGGTATCGCTGCCGGCGTCCGCGTGCAGGTTATAGACGTCAACAATCGCTCCATCATCTAAAAAATGGCGCGATAACGAAAAACCTTTCGGCGTCAGGCAATCCGTACCGCTATCGAACACCCCATAACAATCATTCCATTTAACCCGCATAAAATCTGTGTAGGGCGAAAAAGAAAACTGGTTCATACCATCGCCGATAGCGATATCACCAGAGTGTTGAGACTGATAAGGGTGAATCGTTTGGCTGGTCAAGTCACTGTGGTAGCTGAAGTCTTCCTGTACGACAACAATATCGTAGTCGTTTAACAGTGGACTGATCTTTACCGTGTTGGTGGCAGGGCTGCCAGAACTGAACAGATCAGGTAGGCCCGCAACATTATAGGTCAATACGCTGAGTTGACCCGCAACAGCAGATGCCGCAATCAGCAAACTTGATAACAGGGCAATTAACAGAGAAGCACTTTTTTTCACGATATTATCCTCTTGATCGGGTTATTCCCGGGAACGACCTCCAGCAGGAGGTCATAATTATTGAGTGGGAATAACGCGATCAGGGGACAGCATTTATCGTGAATTTATTTTTGCGAATTAATGACAAAAAACTGCATGGCCTGCACGGTTCAGGTAAACGCAACATCCCTGGCGGAATGACGTAAGCTGCCCCAGGGGCCGGTGATAGCCAGCGTCATGCCGGGCCGCTGAATATTAACGAACAGAGTGGTGCCGTCCGGTGAAAAACATGCACCGCAAAATTCGCCCTTGGCCGGGTGCGCGTTCATCGCCAGGGTATAAATTTTTCCTTGCGGTGTAAGTCCGCGCAGGTAATTCACCATGGTAGGGTCAGCGGAATAACTGTCTTCACAAATGATTAAATCGCCCCAGGGGGCTACGGTAATGTTGTCACAGGACTCCATGTGCGCGCGATCCTGGCTTTCATAAAACAATTCAAGTGTTGCGGGCTTCTCACGTTCGCGTGGCGTGCCTTCAAAGGGGCTCGGCTCGTACTTCCAGATCTGGCCCAATTTTTTCGCACCGCCACCGGTAGCGGCAAAAAATACTTCACGCTTTGCGGCTTCGCGCAACGCAAATGCCACACCTTCACAGCGTGAAAAAATAGCAGCGCCCTGAGCCTCGCCCCGTTGGCTTAAATCGCCATCTGGAGCGGTGACATCCTTCAGATCAATCCATTCACACTCGAAGTGATCCCCGATCGCTATCGGCTTTGCTGTGCTATCTGCGGTATTCTTTTTTACATCTTCCGGGTAGTTGCGTGTATTGGCGGCGTGCCAGCCGCGAATCGTCAAGGCCTGCAACCGGCCACCGCGATGCAGTGCGCCCGGTTGGTCCGGAATAAATCGGTAAAATAAACTGCGGTCGTAGTCTTCAGTGAGATAGACAATGCCGGTAGTGCTGTCGACGGCAGCTGCCTCGTGCACAAAACGGCCCATGTCTTTTAGCGGTACCGGTTCGCTCAAACCGCGATATTGTGCATCGACTTCAAATACGTAACCATGTTCGCGGCCAAAACCCTGCGCTTTGTCGACCAGAGTCTCTTCGCAGGTCAACCAGCTGCCCCAGGGCGTTGCACCGCCGGCACAATTGCGTGCAGTACCGATCAAACTCAAATGCGCTTGTTCTACACGGCCCGTATGCATGTTGTAGACAAGGCTGGTGGTGCCGCCGTTGACCGGTAATTCATTGAAATAATCATAGGCTTTAGTGCCGGCCCGCTCGCGGGCAAGGCGCAGGTCGCCACCAAACGCATCGATTTCTTCACCGATAGAGTCCAGTTCATGATTGCGCACAAGGATGCAGCGATTGTTGTCACCGGACATAGGAAATGCTGCCATGCCGTCCGGAGCGCTGGGTGTAATCAGCCCGTCAGACATCTTGTCGCCAGTGCGGGAAATAATTGTGTAGCGAAAGCCGGCGGGCAGATTCACAATGCCCGCAGGATCCTGATAAAGCTGGCCAAACGGATCAATACCACGTTGCGGATCTACGGCATAAACCTGGGCATGGGCCGTGAGCTGACGCAAACCGCTAAAGGCAAGTGCAGTAGCCGATGCATTGCGAATAAAGTGTCGGCGTGAAATTGACATAACCATTAATCTGTACCTGAAATAAAAAAGCTGCAACACAGGTTGCAGCGCAAGTGAGCTTTGGTGATCACCGCCGCCCAGGAGAGTTAACCTGGCTTACGCCTGGCAGGCAAGCATATTGTTCATTAAAAACTGGCTCTCACCCCGATGGAGTAGGTGCGACCGTAATCCGTGTAGCTGCGGAATTCATCTTCTGCAACAAAATCCTGCTGCACTTCATTGGTGATGTTGATGCCTTCCACAAACACGGTTACCGCATCGCTGACCGCATAAGAACCGCTGAAATCCAGAGAACCAAATTTCGCTTTATTTTCTGTTGCGAGATTGTTCGTACCAATCTGGTTTAACACACCATCGCGCCAGCTGTAACTAAAGCGTACACCGAGCGGACCCTTCTCATAAAATCCGGTGAGGTTATAGCTATTTTTAGCCACATCTTCCAGATCGCCTTTGACACTTTCATCGCCGTCGACATACACAGCGCTGCTGTCTGTGTAGGTGTAGTTAGCCTGCAAACCCAAACCGTCGAAGGGCGCCGGCAGAGAATCGAACACCTGCTGATAGGCCAGTTCCACACCCGTCACTTCAGCATTGGAGCCGTTCACTTTGGAGGTGAGTTCGTAAACGACACCATCAAACAAGAGATCAGATTTTTGCGTTTGAATGAAGGTAGAAATATCTTTGTAAAAAATACCGGCTGATAACGCACCGACATCGTTGAAGTACCACTCAAGGGTTGCATCATACTGCCAGGCTTCAAACGGATTCAGGTTAGGATTTCCGCCAGTGGCTGTGTTGACATCACCGGAATTGAAGGTCAGGCGAGGTGCGAGATCCTGCAGGTCCGGACGAGTGATCACCTTCGCGACGGCTACACGTGTAACCAGATCATTGGTGAGATTCAACGCAAAGTTCACAGACGGCAAGACATCGGTGTAATCACTCGTAAAACTCACCGGCAGGGTTTCACCCGAAACAGACGCATGGCCCGACGATTTTTGCTCTGTTTGCGCCGCGCGTACGCCAAGGTTACCGCGCAAAGGCATTCCGCCCAATGAAGAGTCCAGTTTCAACATCGCATAGGCGGAGACGATGGATTCATCAATGACGTAAGAGTTGCGCAAATCGCCCTCACTTAAATCAGCTGCCAGGTCTTCGCTGTCCGGGAAGTTGGACCAGAAACGTGACTCATCCGGCACTAGCCATACCTGGGGTAGTTCGCCATTGGCATCACCCAGAAAATCAGTGGCCGGGAAATCCGTAAAGTAGCTTTCATCAAACAATTCGCCTTCAACGCCTTCCACCAAGCGCAGGTCGCGACGGAAATAATCCCGTGAGCGCTCGCGAAATTTCACACCGGTTTTAAATTGGTTGAAGCCGAGAAAGTCGAGGCTCCGCTCGGCATCAAACTGAATGGACTGTTCCTGGTCTTCGGCGCGGATGGTACGCCACTCAAGCCGGCGCCCTGGCCACTGGGAAGGGTCCAGCAAATCGGCGTCCGCATAATCGATACTCGGTACGGATTTGCCATCGACTTTGGGAAAAAAGAAATCAAATTCAATGCCACTTGTTTGACGGAAACGTGTACGAATAATTGGGTCAGAGTCTTCGCTGTCGGCAGTTGAATGAAACACATCGGCGGACAGCGTCCAGTTATCTAGGATCAACACACCGTTTAAACCGAGAGCCAGGTTCTCGTCGTGGATGCCTGAGCTTTCGCGACCGATCTGTACAGAACCGTTCGTGGTTTTACCGCCGATCAAGGCCCCATCACGAATGACCATTGAGCCCGGTACCAGGTCTTCCACCTCATAATCTGCGCTGTATGTAAACTCATCGTACTTCACCTCTTGATCCACATAGAGCACATCAAAGTTGATGTCGAGGTTGTCATTGCGCCACTGCATGGCACCGCCCAGGCCGATACGCTCGCGGTCTTCCAGTTCCAGCGTGGGGCGAATACCACCGGGGGTGATGATGGGGCCCGAGTCGTTGGTGCCGTCACCGTCGGTATCAATGCCGTCGCTGTATTCCGTCCAACCGAAATTCAATGCGCGATCCTGACGTAAACTGCGCTCCGCATAAGCGGTAGAGAGTAAAAAGCCGAAGGTTTTTTCGTCATTAACCCAGCTGGCCAAACCGGATACCCGTGGATCGACTTCATCGGCCAGTTCGGGGTAGCTTGCCTGGATTGAACCTGTGTATTTGCTCTCACCTAAATCCAATGGACGAAAGGTTTTGAGATTGACGGTGCCGCCGATAGCGCCTTCGTCGAGATCAGCGGTGGGGCTTTTAATCACTTCAACGCCCGCGACCAGTTCTGCCGGCAAGGTGTCGAAACGGAATTGGCGACCAAACTGGCCGGACGTCCGCACGTTTTCATTCACTGCCATGGTGCGGTTATTGAGCGTGGTTACCTGGAAATTGGAACCTAAACCGCGTACCCGCACATACACGCCCTCGCCACGATCGCGCACGATCGACACGCCGGTCACACGTTGCAGGGCTTCAGCAATATTTTGTGCGGGGAATTTACCGATATCTTCCGCAACAATCGCATCAACCACGCTGTCTGCATTGCGTTTGGTATCCAGTGCGGAGCGTAAGCTGGAGCTGTAAGAGCCGTAAATCACCAGTTCTTCAATTAACTCCGCGTCTTCCTGTTGCGCCTGGGCAACCGGTATTGCCAGGGCGCCGACGCAGGCCAGGCTGATGGTGTGACTAAGGATGCGTTTAACAAAAGCAGGTGGTGTCATCTTATCCCCCAAGGATTCGCAAATGATTTTTCCGGTTAGTCCGGTTAAGCCATTATGAAGAGAGATTTGCCTGCCAAAAGGGGACACAAAAAAAGAGAAAAATAAAATTTAGTTTGAATAACGAATTTTATGCATTTCTTGTCATTGCGCTGTCATAAAGATATGGTTTTATTCCCATCTTTTTAACAATATTCAGTGTTCCAGTAGGCTTGAAAAAAAGGTGGCGGCAAGGACCAGTCCTTGCCGCCACAAAGAAGTCACAGGATAGGTGACTTGGAATTAATGACANTCTCAATCATCAGATCTATTTTTTCTCCGGATAACTGAAAAATACNTTGGTTGCCGCAATGCCGGTGCCCGGCCCGGTCATACCTTCGTAGTCATAAGTCACACCGGTGATCACCAGTCCTTCACTGGCAATAGCCTGCCATGCACGGCCTGTCTGCTCGCGATCCAGCTCTGCCT
>Ga0065721_10006771_pt1 | contig 11196 bp, 8 predicted proteins | sample Mesricmetagenome_FD_59108 | JGI IMG/M metagenome (GOLD analysis project Ga0065721, IMG submission 59108) | Mesophilic microbial community from rice straw/compost enrichment Sample: eDNA_1 v2 (version 2) | ecosystem: Engineered > Solid waste > Grass > Composting > Bioreactor | place: USA: Davis...
AGGATCGAGCGTGCGCGCTCGACGATGCCGGTCGCCATCATGCCGGGATCGGTGACGAGCAGGACGCGGCCGCCGATCTCGCGGCGCGCCACCTCGCCGAGCCGGGCGAGAAAGCCGGCGCCGAACTGCACGGATTTCGAGGTGGCGAAGACGAACGACGACACGTTTCCTCCCTTGCCGGCCGGATCGGACGCGGCGCGCCGGCGGTCAAAAGCTTGCCTCCCGTCGGCGGGCTGCGCAAGCCCGGACGCAACCTCGAATGGGCCCGCCCGTCCCGCGGCAAAAATAATTCACAAGTTAAGTGATTATGCCGGAGCGCCTGCCCGCATGCAAGCCCCGCGCGAGCCGTCCGCCGCCAGACGTGTCGTCGCCCTGTCGGAAGCCCTCCGCGTCAGTCGTCCTCGATGAACACCTCCTCGCGCTTGCGGCGCACGGCCGGCACCAGCACGACGATGAGGACGAGAACGGCGATGCCAAGCAGAACGGCGCTGATCGGCCGGGTGACGAAGGTCGAGAAATCGCCGCGCGACAGGATCATCGCCCGCCTCAGGTTCTCCTCGAGTAGCGGCCCGAGTACGAAGCCGAGGAGAAGCGGCGCCGGTTCGCAGCGCAACTTGACGAGCACGTAGCCGACCAACCCGAAGAAGGCGACCGAGAAGAGGTCGTAGATGTTGGAATTGACTGAATAGACCCCTATCGAGCAGAAGGTCATGATCACCGGGAAGAGCACGTAGTACGGCACTGTCAGGAGCTTCACCCACACGCCGACGAGCGGCAGGTTGAGGATGACGAGCATCAGGTTGCCGATCCACATCGAGGCGATGATGCCCCAGAACAGGGCCGGCTGCTCGGTGGCGACGTTCGGGCCGGGCACGATGCCCTGGATGATCATCGCCCCGATCATCAGCGCCATCACCGGATTGGCCGGGATACCGAGGGTGAGGAGCGGGATGAACGAGGTCTGCGCGCCGGCATTGTTGGCCGATTCCGGACCCGCCACCCCCTCGATCGCGCCATTGCCGAATTCCTCCGGCGTCTTCGAGACACGCTTTTCCAGCGTGTAGGAGGCGAAGGAGGCGAGGATCGCCCCGCCGCCGGGCAGGACGCCGAGCGCCGAGCCGAGCGCCGTGCCGCGCAGGATCGGTCCGATCATCCGCGCCCAGTCCTCACGCGTCGGAAACAGGCTCGATACCTTGCTGATCATGACCGAGCGNGTGCGCTCGTTCTCGAGGTTGCGNAGGATCTCCGCGACGCCGAAGACGCCGACGGCGGTCGCNACNAAGCTCAGCCCGTCGGAATATTCGCGGATTCCGAGGTTGAAGCGCGGCGTTCCGGAATAGAGGTCGGTNCCGACGAGGCCGAGGAGCAGGCCGAGCACGACCATGGCCAGCGCCTTGACGATCGAGCCCGAGGCGAGCGCGATCGAGGAGACGAGGCCGACGAGCATCAGCGAAAAGTACTCGGCCGCGCCGAACTTGAGCGCGATCATCGTCAGGGGCGGCGCGAGCAACGCGACGAGGAAGGTGGAGACGGAGCCGGCGAAGAACGAGCCGATGGCGGCCACGGCGAGCGCCGCGCCGGCGCGCCCGCGCCGGGCCATCTGGTAGCCGTCGATCGCCGTCACGGCGGAGGAGGATTCGCCCGGCATGTTGATCAGGATCGCCGTGGTCGAACCGCCGTACTGGGCGCCGTAATAGATGCCGGCGAGCATGATCAGCGAGGAGACCGGATCGCCGATCTGGAAGGTGATCGGCAGGAGCATGGCGATCGTCGCCGTGGCGCCGATCCCTGGCAGGACGCCGATCAGCGTGCCGAGGAGAACGCCGATCAGGCAGAACAGGAGATTGTTGAGGCTCGATGCGACCGAGAAGCCGAGGGCGAGATTGGAAAGAATGTCCAAGGCCGCCTCCTAGACGCCGAGCCACGGGCCGAAGAGCCGGAATGGCAAGCCGAGAGATTTGACGAAGACGACCGCCGAGAACAATGTGACGCCGGCCGAAAGCAGGAGCGCGGTGACCGGCCGCATCTTCAGGGAGGCGAAGGAAGCGATCAACGCCGTCAGGAAGATCGCCGGCACGAAGCCAAGCCCGCGAACGGTCAAGCCGAAGAAGATCGGCGCCGGCAGGATCAGGAGCATGCCGCGCCAGGCGATCGCGCCCACCTTCTCGCCCTCCACCCGGAAAGCCTGGATGGCGATGACCGCACCGAGGCCGATCAGCACGATCGCCAGGACCAGCGGGAAATAGCCCGCATTCATGCGGGAAGCAGTGCCGAGCTCGAGCATCAGCGAATTGACGGCAAAGAACAGGCCGAAGGCGATAAAGATCGCCCCGCACAGAAGGTTCGCACGGTCGACGACCATGAACGTCCCCTATTTTTCCAGAGTTGGCGCCGTCGCCCGACGGCCGGGACGGGAAGCGCGGAACCGCGCTCCCCGTCGTCTCGCGGATCAGTCGGCGTACTGGCCGGCGGCCTCGATGACCGGCTTCCAGCGCGCGATCTCGCTTTCGAGCTTGGCCTTGAGCGCGGCCGGCGTCGCGTCGCCTTCGGGTGACGGTGTCGTGCCGAGTTCAGCGAAGCGCGCCGCGACGTTCTCGTCCTTCAGCGCCACCTGCAGCGACTTCGACAGGCGATCGACGATCTCGGCCGGCGTGCCCTTCGGCGCATAGAGGCCGTGCCAGATGCCGAATTCCATGGTCTCGAGCCCGCCTTCCTTGGTGGTCGGCACGTCCGGCAGGACGTCGAGGCGCTCGGGCGTGGTCACGGCATAGGCCTTCACGGTGCCGGCCTGGATCTGCTTCGTCGTGTTGGTGGTCTGGTCGCACATGATGTCGACCTGGCCGCCGAGGAGGTCGGTCATGGCAGGGCCGGTGCCCTTGTAGGGCACGGTGACGAGCGGGGTCTGGATCGCGCTCATGAACAGCATGCCGCAAAGATGCGATGCGGCGCCGATGCCCGCATTGGCGACGGTCACCTTGTCCGCGTTCGCCTTGGCGTAGTCGACGAGCTCGGCGAGCGTGTTGGCTTCCATGTCCTTCCTGGCGAGGATCGTCATCGGAACCTCGGTGACGAGGCCGACATATTCGAAGGATTCGAGCGTCTTGTACGGCAGGTTGCGGTAGAGCGTGTCCGACGTCGCCATGCCGATATGGTAGAGAAGCAGCTTGTAGCCGTCCGGCGCCGCATCGGCGACCTGCTTGGCGCCGAGCGTACCACCGGCTCCGCCGACATTCTCGACGATGACCTGCTGGCCGAGATCCTTCGACATGGCCTCGGCGACCAGACGGGTGACGGTGTCGGTCGGCCCACCGGCCGCAAACGGCACGACGATGGTGATCGGCTGCTCCGGATATTCTGCGAGAGCGGCGACGGTGGAAAGACCGAGCGCGGCAGCCGCCGCCAGTGACGTGATGAGCTTCTTCAATATTTCCTCCCTGGGTTTGTCTTGTTCGGACCGCTCCCCGCACGATCCGTTAAAACATGCCGATCGAAGCCGGCTGAGGGCAATAAGAAGGGACCGGCGTCCGGGCGTCAAGCGAAATGGGCCCTGCCGGCTGCAACCTCCCCGCGGCCGGGCTGCCCGAAACTTGGGCCTCCGCCGCGATACATTCGACTAAGGTATGAGGCCGATCGCGCGTGCCGCAAATGAGCTTATTGCGCGTCTCGGCGCGCGACGAGGGTTCCCTCCGCGAGCGTGTCGCCGGGATGGACGACGACCACGTCGCCGGGCGCGAGGCCGTCCGTCACCTGTGCCATCTCGTCGTTCATCCGGCCGATCCCGACCTTGACCTGACGCAGCCGGTCGCCGTCGACGGCAAAAACGTTCCAGTCCGCACCGTCGCGGAAGAGCGCACCGATCGGCACCTGCGCGACCCTGTCCGAAGACCAGACGACGATCTCGGCGAAGATGCGGTAGCCGTGGCCAAGCCGCGGGTCCCTGTCCTCGATGTCGAGCACGGCGTTGACGCGTTGCTCCTCGATGCCGAGCGCGGAGACCTTGGTGAAGGCGGCGGGCTCGATTCGCCGCACCCTGGCCTTCAGCGTCTCGCCTCCGCCCCAGTCGGTGATCCGCGCCGGCGTGCCGGGCGCGATCGGCACCGCATCGGAGGACAGGAGGTCGACGGTCGCCTCGAGGTCGGCAGGATCGCCGATCTCGGCGATCTTGGTGCCGCTCGAAACCGCCTGCTCGCTCTTGGCGAACATGGCCAGCACCACGCCGTCGACCGGCGCGGTGAGCCTGACGCAGCAGCTCGGCGCCTTGTCGGGATCGCCGTTCGGCTGGGTGAGCCGCGCCGCCGCGCTGTCGAGCTGGGCCTTGCGGAGCTTGATCGTCTCCTCGGCGGCGGCGAGTTCCTCGGTCAGCAGCGTCACCTCGTTCTGCGCCTTCTGGAGCGCGCTTTCCGAGATGATGCCCGGGCCGTGCAGCTTCGAGGCGCGGGCGAGCTCGTCCTCGGCGAGCTTGAGGGCGGTCGCCGCGCGCTTCCGGTCGATCTCGGCAATGCCGACGGCGACCTCGGCGGCGTCGCGCGCGGCGAGAAGCTCGGCCTCGGTCCGCGTGTCGAGGAGCGGCGGGGCGAGCGGCTCGATCGAGGCGACGACCGTCTCCCCGCCCTTGACCGGGTCGCCCTCCTCGAGATGTGTGCGCGCGAGATGCCCGGCGATCGGCGCGGAGATCGTGTACACCTCGCGCACCCGCGTCACCCCCTCCTCGCGGATCGTCACCTGCATCGGCCCCTCCGTCACGGTGGCAACGTCGACGAGCACAGGTTTTTCCCGGAGCGCATAGGCGAAGGCGCCGACGACGGCGAGGCCGGCGGCGGCAAGGCCGAGGCGCTTGATCCAGATCGCGTTCATGGGGTCACTCCCGTGTCTTGAGGACGCGCACCATGTCGAGGCCGTCGACGCGGCGGCGCACGGCGAAGACCGTCAGCGCCGCCACCGACATGACGACGAGGCTCGAGATGGCGAAGGTTTCAGGCTTGATGATGAAGGGGATGCGGAAGAGGTCGCTGGCGAACGATTCCGTGACGACCGCCGCGAACACGTAGCCAAGAAGCCAGCCGACCGGCTGCGCGGCGAGGACGATCAGCGACAATTCGATCAGGAGCACGCTCGACACCTCCCAGCGGGTGAAGCCGAGCACGCGCAGGCTCGCGAGCTCGCGCGCCCGCTCCGAGAACTGGATGCGCGCCGAATTGTAGGCGACGCCGAAGGTGATGATCGAGGCGAGGCCGATATAGACGGTCATCATGATCGAGATGTTCTGCCCGATCGTCTCGCGGAACTTCGCGCGCGAGACGTTCTTGAGAGCGAGCGCCGCGATGGCCGGCGTCTCCTTGACCACCCTGAACAGGTCGGGCCACGCCGCGCCGTCGACCGACACCTGGACGGCGGAGAGTCGCGGCCCGTCGCCGATCAGCCGGTCGAGCGCCGAGCGCTCCATGTAGACGGCGAGCCCGACATAGCTCTGGACGATGCCCGTCACCGGCACCCGCACGAGCCGGCGCCCATATTCGAGCAACTCCACTTCCGGTCGGTCGCCGACCCGGAGGCCGAGCACGTGGGCGACGCGCTCCGAGACCAGCAACCCGTGCGGAGGCGACGAGACCGCTTCGAGATCGGTGTCGAGGATGCGCGACAGGCGCGGCTCTTCCGGCAGGCCGGAAATGGCAAGCCGCCGCTCGCGGTGGCCGTTTCGCAGGATAACGGAGGTCGCGCGCAGCGGCTCGGCGCGCATCACGCCGGGCAATTTCGCCACCGCCTGCAGCGCCCGCGGCGAGGCCTGCTGGGCGAACGTGACCGTCGCATCCTGGCGCTCGGAGCGCGAGAACACGGTGTCGATCATGAAATCGATGGAATCGAACGAGAACAGGGCCGTGACGAGGAGCGCCACCGACAGGGACATGCCGAGAGTGGTCATCGCCGAGCGCATCGGCCAGCGGATCAGGTGGCGCAGCGCCATCACCGTCAGTTGCGAGAACAGGCGGAAGGCGACGGAGCCGCCCGCGAGCAGGCTGCGGTAGCGGGTCGGCGCCGGCGCGCGCATGGCGACCGCCGCCGGCAGCGACACGACGCTCCAGATCGCCCGCGTCGATCCGGCAAGCGCGGACAGCACCGTGACGCCGGCCGAGATCGCGTAGAGATCCGGGTTCTGCGAGAAGATCAGGAACGGGAAGGAAAAGAATTTCGAATAGAGCTTCGTCATCTCGAAGCCGAGCCACGTGCCGGCGGCAAAGCCGATCAGCGTCCCCGCCGCCGAGATCACGACGACGAGCTTGGCATAGTGCCACGCAATCTCGATCGCGCCGTAGCCGACCGCCTTCAACAGACCGATCTGCTCGCGCTCGAGCGAGATCATCCGCTTCAGGATCATGTTGACGAGGAAGGCGGAGACGAAAAGGAAGATCGGCGGGATGATGAAGACCATGCCGCGCAGCTGCGTCAGCTCGTTGTCGAGAAAGGCGTTCGAGAGCTGGTCCTTGCGCAGGTAGGCGCCGCGCCCGCCATAGGGCTCGAGCAACGTATCGAGCCTCTCGACGATCCTCTCCGGCGAGGCGTCGCGGCGGATGCGCAGGACGGCGTCGTTGAAGGCGCCTTGCATGTCGTAGATGCCCGCCATCTCCGTGCGCGGCATGAAGAAGATGCCGTAGCGGCGCGGATCGGGAACCATGTCCCCCGGTGCGATCGAATAGATGTATTCCGGCGAGAGGACGATACCAGTGACGATGAGCGTGCGCTTGCGCCCGTTCATCAGCGCGCGGAAGGTCGAGCCCGGCCTGAGCCGGTGTGCCTCGGCGAACATCTCCGTCACCGCGACCTCGGTGCCGCGCCCGGCGACCGGAAGCCGCCCTGCCCGCAGATAGAGCCGGTTGACGGCGGGCTCGCCGCTGTCGGGCACGGAGACGGCAACGCCGGTGCCCGGCTCGGGCATCCCGTCTATGTCGAGGAGCGCGGGCCTGACGATCCTCAATTCGACACCGCTCACCCCGTCGATGCCGGCGATCGCCTCGCGCAGCGCGTCAGGCGCCCGGGTGGCCGAGGCGAAGACGTTTGCGAAGCGGTAGCGGTCGTAGAAGGCGGTGCGCGTCTCCTCGAGCGCCCGGAACGCGCCGAGCGCGAGGATCAGCGTGGCGACACCGCAGGCCATGACGAGGGCGATGGCCAGCGTCTGGCTCCACATCCGCCCGAGGTCGCGGGCGAGCTTGCGGTCGAGGACGCGCATTTACCACTCCACCTGCGACGGCTTCAGCCGCGTCTCGTTGACCCGCACCTCGGCGATGCGGCCGTCGAGGAAGGAATAGACCCGGTGGGCGATCGCCTGGATGCCGGCATTGTGGGTGATGAGCGCCGTCGTCGTGCCGAGCTCCTCGTTGATCCGCGACAGGGCCTCGAGCACCAGCACGCCGGTCTTGGAATCGAGCGCGCCCGTCGGCTCGTCGCAGAGGAGCACGTCCGGCCGCTTGGCGATGGCCCGGGCGATGGCGACGCGCTGCTGCTCGCCGCCGGAAAGCTGCGAGGGGAAATGGTCCATGCGCGGCCTCAGCCCGACGAGGTCGAGCGCCTCCTCCGGCTTCATCGGGTTGCGCGAGATCTCGGTGACGAGCGCCACGTTCTCCCACGCGGTGAGGCTTGGGATGAGATTGTAGAACTGGAAGACGAAGCCGACATGGTCGCGGCGGTATCGCGTGAGCTCGGCCTCCGACATGGCCGTCAGCTCGCGGTCGCGGTAGCGCATTGTCCCCGCAGTCGCCTGGTCGAGCCCGCCCATGATGTTCAGGAACGTCGACTTGCCGCTGCCCGAGGGGCCGAGGAGAACCGCCATCTCGCCCTCGTCGAGCGAGAGGCTGACGCCGCGCAGCGCGTGCACCTCCACCTCGCCGGAGCGGTAGACCTTCGTCACGTTCTCGGCCGTGAAAACCGGTTCAGTCATGGCGGGACCCCGATGGTTCGCATGCTGAATAGAAGTTGCAGGCTAGCCGCGCCTTGACGCGTGTCAAACGAGATCGCGCGACGTCCCAGCCGGCGGCGAAATCCACTTTGGGACCATTCTAAACTATACAATTTGACTCCTATTTTTCGAGGGACTACCCATCGTGCGAGATGGGACGCAAGGGTCGGTCGGCCCGCCTTGAGACAGGCACCGTTTGCCGGTCCGCACGAGAGGGAGAATGACGATGAAGATTCCGACACAGCCGCTTGCGGCGCTTGCCCTGCTCGCAGGGTCGTTCGCCGCGCTTCCGGCAGCCGCGGCCGAGCCGAAGGAGATTGTGGCGACCTACATCGCCATCGCCCAGGCCAAGTACGAGGATTCGCTGATTGCCGCGCGCAAGCTCGACGAGGCCATCCAGGCCTTCCTCGCCGCTCCGAGCGAGGACGGGCTGAAGGCCGCGCGCGCAGCCTGGATCGCCGCTCGCGTGCCCTACCAGCAGACCGAGGCCTATCGCTTCGGCAACCCGGTGGTCGACGACTGGGAAGGACGCGTCAACACCTGGCCGCTCGACGAGGGCCTGATCGACTATGTGGACGCCGGCTACGGCACCGAGAGCGACGAGAACGAGCTCTACACCGCCAACGTCATCGCCAATGCCGAGATCACCATCAACGGCGAGAAGATCGACGCGTCGCGGCTGACGCCGGAACTCCTCGCCGAACGGCTGCAGGAGGCGGGCGGCATCGAGGCCAACGTCGCCACCGGCTACCACGCCATCGAGTTCCTGCTCTGGGGCCAGGACCTGAACGGCACCGGCCCGGGCGCCGGCAACCGGCCCTTTACCGACTTCGCCAAGGGCGACGCCTGCACCAACGGCAATTGCGACCGGCGCGCCGAATACCTCGCCTCCGCCTCGAAACTGCTCCTCGCCGATCTCGAGGAAATGGTCGGCAACTGGGCCGAGGGCGGCGCAGCGCGCACCCATCTCCAGGGCCTCGACGAGAAGGCAGGACTCTCGGCCATGCTCACCGGCATGGGCTCCCTCTCTTACGGCGAACTCGCCGGCGAGCGCATGAAGCTCGGCCTGCTCCTGCACGACCCCGAGGAGGAGCATGACTGCTTCTCCGACAACACCCACGCCTCGCACCTGAACGACGCGATCGGCATCCGCGACGTCTATCTCGGCGAATATGTCCGCCTCGACGGCACGGTAGTGAAGGGAGCCTCGCTCTCCGACCTCATCGCCGCGAAGGACAAGGCGCTGGATGAGGAGGTGCGCGCCAAGCTCGACGCCACGCTCGCCGCGATGAACGCGATGGCCGAGCGCGCCAACGCCACCGAGGCCTACGACCAGATGATCGGCGAAGGCAATGTCGAGGGCAACGCCATCGTCCAGAAGGCCATTGACGGCCTGATCGACCAGACCCGCTCGATCGAACGCGTCATCGCCGCCCTCGACCTTGGAACGATCGAACTGGAAGGCTCCGACTCGCTCGACAAGCCGGACGCCGTGTTCCAGTGACATTTTGCGCTTAGGCGCGGCGCCACGGACATGCTATCGGGGTGCCGCGCCGGATCCGGCGGCCTGATCCGCCGGTGCGGCTTTCCGGGCGCACGAACCGAACGAGCGACGTGACATGAAGTGGACGGGGATCGGACCCGGCGCCAGTCGCCGGGAGACGGGCGCGGCGGTATCTTCCGCCGGCCGCGCATACGCCCGTGCCGTCCGCCTGTCCTCCTCCCGCCACGTGCTCGCGGCACTCTCGCTTCTTCTCTTCTCATATCCCGCCGTCACGGCAGATGCCCCCGCCTGGCCGGCCTCGATGACCGAGCGCGGCGACCTCAACCGGAAGGACCGCCGCCGCGTCGAGGCGGTGACGCGGCCCGCCACCGATTTCACGGCGCCGGAGAATTTCGAGCGGATGCCCGGGGGTGCGGCGACCTCGCTCAAGCTCGTCAACCGCGATGCTTTCTCGCATTCCTCCGCCAATCTGACCTTTGCCGAGGAGGACGACTTCAAGCTCGGCAACGCGCTTTTCCGCAAGGTCTGGGTGCAGTCCCCCTCCTCGACGCAGGCTTCCGACGGGCTCGGGCCGCTCTTCAACGAGCGCGCCTGCCAGTCCTGCCACCTGAAGGACGGCCGCGGCCGACCGCCGGAAAGCGGCCTGCGCTCGACCTCGATGTTCCTGCGCCTCGCCCGGACGGCGGTGACCGAGGAGGAGAGGCAGGCGCTCGCCGATCTCGTCGCACTCACCCTCGACGATCCCGTCTATGGCGGCCAGCTGCAGGAGCAGGCGATCCCCGGGCTGAAACCCGAGGGGCGAATGGTCGTGAGCTACGAGGAGGTGCCGTTCACCTATCCGGACGGCTCCGTCGCCACCCTGCGCAAGCCGACCTACGCGGTCGAGAGCCTCGCCTACGGACCACTTGCCCCGGGCGTCACCCTGTCGCCGCGCGTCGCCAATCCGATGCCCGGCACGGGGCTGATCCAGGCGATCCATCCGGCAGACCTGATCGCGCTCGCCGACCCGGACGACGCCGATGGCGACGGCATTTCCGGCCGCGTCGCGCTCGCCCGCGGTACGAGGCCCGAGGCGCCGGTGATTGGCCGCTTTGGCTGGAAGGCGCAGAACGCAACGGTGCGCGAGCAGACCGCCAGCGCCTTTTCCGGCGACATCGGCATCTCGACGCCCGACGCCCCGGCGCCATGGGGCGAATGCACCGCGGCCCAGGCCGAATGCCGCGCCGCGCCCGACGGCGTGCAGTCCCGGCTCGGCGACACCGAGGCGCCCGATCCGGTTCTGGAACTCGTCACCTTCTATTCGGAGAACCTCGCCGTGCCGGCGCGGCGCGACATCGACGATCCCGAGGTGCTCGCGGGCAAGAGGCTGTTTTACGGCGCCGGCTGCATCGCCTGCCACACGCCGAAATTCGTCACTCGCCGCGACGCCGGCAATCCTGCGCATGCCTTCCAGCTGATCTGGCCCTATTCCGATTTCCTCCTGCACGACATGGGCGAAGGCCTCGCCGACGGACAGACGGTGGGCGTGGCGAGCGGCACGGAATGGCGCACGCCGCCGCTCTGGGGCATCGGCTTGACCGAGACCGTGAGCGGCCACACCTTCTTTCTCCATGACGGGCGCGCCCGAAACCTCGAGGAAGCGATCCTCTGGCATGGCGGCGAAGCCGCGAAAGCGCGCGACGCCTACGCCGCCCTCGACAGGAAGGAGCGGGAAGCGCTGGTCCGCTTCCTGAACTCGCTATGA
>Ga0065721_10052772_pt1 | contig 11196 bp, 7 predicted proteins | sample Mesricmetagenome_FD_59108 | JGI IMG/M metagenome (GOLD analysis project Ga0065721, IMG submission 59108) | Mesophilic microbial community from rice straw/compost enrichment Sample: eDNA_1 v2 (version 2) | ecosystem: Engineered > Solid waste > Grass > Composting > Bioreactor | place: USA: Davis...
AATGCGAATAGCCGTGAAAATGCAGCACGGCGGGATGCGGCCCGGGCGCGTGCTTCGGCCTGACGTACTTGGCGTGGATCCGCGCGCCGCCCGTTCCGGTGAAATAGAGGTGGTAACAATCGGCGTACGCACTTGGAAGCCGCTTTCGATCAGTTCCCATCGGGCATCCGTCTCCCTCATCTCTTGAAGCGCCCTCTCCCAGTATTCGTCGAAATCGGCCGGTCGCGGGTTTCTTCCTTCGTAATTCCGCAGTCGGTCCAGCGGCATATCGATAAGCGGCATCGCATGGCCTCCCTTTTTGAGATTCGTTCGGTCTTCTTGTCGTGGCATGTAGTACAATATTTACGTGCCCGTCTTGCGCCTAAGACGCGTTCAACCCGAATTTAAGCGATAAACACGCCGAATTCAATAGAAGGATATTGAGCGGGAGGTCGCAAAATATTGCTTAAGACTCACTACGGATTCCGTTACAAAGACACCGGCGACTCCCTGATGGTGATCCGGGGCATCGGTTGGGAAAGCACGGCGAACGAAGACTACAGATGGGACGGATGGACGCGGGGGGACAAGTTCGTCGCGTTCCAATATACGCTGTCGGGAGAGGGCCATTTGATTTACGACGGCAAGCATTATGCCGTTCCTGCGGGCCACGGCTTCTTCGTGCGGATTCCGGACCGGCATTGCTATTACTACCAATCGGATTCCAAGACGCCGTGGGAATTCGTCTTTCTGACCGCGGAAGGGAGCCACGTCTTCTCTTACTGGAACGAGATCGTCGAGAAGAACGGGCCCGTCGTCGCGCTCGATCCTTCCTCCAAGCCGATCGCCATGCTCTGGGAGATGATGCGCGGCGCCGGCGACCGGACGCTGACCGATAAGTACGAGATTTCGGTGCGTCTGTACGAATGGATCGTCAGCTGCCTTCGCCTGCTGGACGGAAAAGGGGAGATCGAACGGTCCGTCCCCGAAGCCGTCCAGAAAGCCCGGGCGTTCATGGAAAGCCGCTACCATCTCCCGTTAACGCTCGAAGATATCGCGGCGGCCGCGGGCGCGTCGAAGTACCATTTCTGCAGGCAATACCTGAAATACGCGGGCATGACCCCCATTCAGCATCTGAACCGGATCCGCATCGCGGAAGCTTCCATAATGCTACGGGAGACGAACGCGTCGATCGCCTCCGTCGCCATCGCCGCGGGCTTCGATAACGGCAGCTACTTCGGCAAGGTTTTCCGCAAGCTGATGGGGGTATCCCCGCAGCAATTCCGCGACGGCAGCGACGGAAGTCCGGCCAAACCCATTTTCGTCGAATAAGCCATCCAGACTGCGATGAGCAATTTAATACTACTTTGTGGAAAATATATTGCTATTTACTCCCTATAATTACGGTCATAAGATTAAAGCCGCAAGGATTAAATAAGCAATTATTTCATACGGAGGTGCGGAAATTGTTGAAAATCGCAATGATCGGAGCCGGAAGCATCGGCTTTACCCGCAGGTTGATTATGGATCTGATGGCGGTACCCGAATTTCGCGACACGGAATTCCGATTGATGGACATCAACGGGGAAAATTTAGAGATGGTGACGAACCTTAGCCGGCATATGCTGGAAGTCAACGGGCTCGATCGGGTGACGATCCAGTCCACGACGAATCAGAGGGAAGCGATCAAGGACGCCGACTACGTCATCTGCTTGGCCCGGGTCGGCGGGCTCGAAGCTTACCGTCATGATATCGAGATTCCGCTGAAGTACGGCGTCGAGCAGTGCGTCGGGGATACGCTCGGACCGGGCGGCGTGTTCTTCGCCCTTCGCACGATTCCCGTGCTGCTCGATATCGCCCGCGATATGCGGGAGCTCGCCCCGTACGCGCTGCTGCTCAACTACTCGAATCCGATGGCGATGAACACGTGGGCCGTACGCCGCGCGGGCGGCGTACGGGTCGTCGGCTTGTGCCACGGCGTGCAGCACGGCCACGAGCAGATCGCCGAAGCGCTCGGCCTGCCGCAGGACGAGATCGATCAGATTTGCGCCGGCATCAACCATCAGACGTGGTTCGTTAAAGTTTCCCACAAGGGGGAAGACATGCTGCCGAGATTGCTGGAGGCGTTCGAGAATCATCCGACGCTGCCTCGGACGGAGCCGTGCCGCATAGACGTGCTGAAGAGATTCGGCTATTACTCCACCGAATCGAACGGGCATCTGAGCGAATATTTGCCCTGGTATCGCAAGAAGTCTGCCGACATGAACCGTTGGATCAACGACAAGGAATGGATCGGCGGCGTCACCGCGGGGTACTTGGAGCACTGTCTGGAGCGTTACGAGGATTACAAAGCGATGTATCCGAAGTGGCTTAGCGGAGAACTGGAATCGATTCCGTTAGGGCAGCGTTCCGAGGAGCACGGCTCGTATATCATCGAAGCGCTCGAAACCGGAAGGGGCTATCGCGGCAACTTCAACATCGAGAATCGCGGGATGATTACCAACCTGCCGAACGGCAGCACGATCGAGATTCCGTGTTACGTCGACCGCAACGGCATCGCCCCGACCTGGATCGGCGATCTGCCGCTCGCTTGCGCGGCTACTTGCCGGGCCAGCATCAGCGTGCAGGAAATGGCCGTGGAGGCCGCTCTGACCGGCAATCGCGAGCTCGTGAAGCAAGCGATCCTTCACGATCCGTTAACCGCGGCGGTGTGCGGGACCGAACAAGTGTGGAGCATGGTGGACGAAATGTTCGAAGCTTTGGCCCCTTGGCTGCCGCAGTTCAACGGGGAGAATCGCACGTGGAAAGACATCCCGCAGCCTGAAGAAGGCTATTACCGGATTTCGTAGAATACCCTTAGGCTGCCCCGGCGTTAGGCTCGGGGCAGCCTTCGTTGAGTCAGGAGCCGGACAACGGCCTGTCAATCTCGATTTCGTCCTTCCCCTCGCAAGAAGCGACGAAGCCGCCCGGCAATCGGAGTTCTACGGGCAAGCCTTGCAGGCCCGAGGCGCGCAGACGGAATCGTCCCGTCTCCGGTTCGATTCGCCAAGCGACATGAACCGCGCCGCGAGGCGTGATCGCGCTGCCTTCCGCCCATTGCAGAGGTCCCGGCTTCGGTTCGATGAGGATACGGGCGTACCCCGGCGCCGCCGGATTCACTCCGAGCACTTCGCACGGGAATTCGTACAGCGGCACCGCGCCCCAAGCGTGGCAATCGCTCCGCTCCGACACCGGATCCTCCAGCCACGTCGTCATATTCAGCTTAAGCTGGTCGCGCCACATGTCCCATAGCGGATACGAACGATCGTATTCCCCCGCGGCGGACAAGGCCCTGAAGTAGAAGAACGCCATCGCGTAAGATACGGGAAGCAGCGATCGGTCCTCCGCAAGCGCGACGGCCAATCGCCGCGCTTGGCCATTCGATAGAACGATTCGGACATTTTACAAGGCGCGTTACCCGAACTTCGCCGAGTACCCCGTCGGAGTGACGCCGTACGCTTTCTTGAACATCCGGCTGAAATAAAGCTGGTCGTCGAATCCGACGGCGCCGGCGATCTGCTGGATGTTCAAGCGGGTATGCTTCATCAGCTCGCACGCCCTCTGCAGCCGGAAACGAAGCAAATACCGCATGGGAGTCGTACCCGTGACCGACTTGAACAGCGTCGTGAACCGATCGGCGCTGAGATGCGCCAGATCGGCGAGCTCGGCGACGTAGATTTCCCGCGCGTAGTTATCGTGAATGTATTTCATAGACTCGTAGATTTCCTCCCGGTTGCCGTCCGTTCTAACGCCGTCGCCCTGCTCGATCCTTCTGGACAGAACGGCGAGCAGATAGCCGAGCAAGGATGCCGAGGCTAGCTCGTATCCTGCTTTCTTATTCCTCACTTCGCTCATCAGATCCTCGAAGACTCCCGCGATGTCCGGATGAACGCCCGCGAACGCCGGCTCCGCGCCGTCCAGCTTCGCCTCCCGAAGCACCTCGTCGACCCCGTACCCGGTAAAATGGACCCAATAGGACAAAAACTTCTGCTCGTTGCGATGGCCATAGTACTGCTCCTCCCCCGGGCGGAACACGAATACGCTACCGGGCCGCAGAACGCATTCCCTCCCCCCGCATCGGACCGTCATCGGTCCGCGATAATTATACCCAAGGTAAAAATCCTTACGCCCCAACGGTCGATGGGTCATTCGGTAATAGGATTCGAACTCGTAGTACCCGACCGAATTGACGATCAGATACAAGCTCGAATCCGAGCAGCCTTGATCGTCTTCGTCCGGAACCCGATACATGCTGGAAGCATTCATCCACTTCGCCCCCTTCGATGCCATTGTATCACGCCTCGATCGAATACGGGAAAAATCCATACCGATAAGGGAAAAGGATATACCCACGGCCAGACTTGCTCCCTATAATTCAAAGCATAAGCTTGATATTTCAATTCATTTTCGCGGGGGAAACCGACATGACGATCTCTCTGGGCTTGGTTGAAGAAAGCTATAAGCACGTGCACGGAGCGGCGAACGCGTTCGCGCTCCCGTTCGACGAAAACAAATCCGTCTCTCTCGTCTGCGGAAGGAACGACCGGGCGGCGGTTCAACTTCTGATCCACTCGGATCGGGAAGCGCTCGTCTGCGCGAACGGGGATACCGCCTTCCACGAAAGAGGCCCTATCGACGTCGTTCGCGTGCAAGCCGAGGTGCCGGGATTAAAGGACGGGAGCGTGCAGGTCCAATTGATCGGTCTCGTCGAGGATGACGATCGGCAATTGAAATCCGATATGTTGTTGCGGCAGTCCCATATTCACGTCGAAGGCCGAAGAGTGCAGCCGGTGTGGATCGAAGTCGAAATCGGCAAGGATGCCGAGCCCGGCGTGTATACCCCGCGGATCTCCGTGTTCGGAACCCGCATGTTCGAAGACGAGAGCTTGATCCGGGAACTGTCCTTCGAGATCCGCGTCGTGAAAGCCACGCTGAAGGACGCCAAGGACTACGCGTTCCACTTGGACCTGTGGCAGCACAATTCCAATATCGCCAGGAAGTACGATCTCGAGCTCTGGAGCGACGAGCATTTCGCCGTCATGGACGCCTATCTCGCCTCGCTGGCCGAGCTCGGCCAGAAATCGCTGAGCATCGTCGCGTCCGAGATTCCTTGGTCGGGACAATCGTCCGCCTACGACCGGATCGACCCGGCCAACGTCTACGAATACAACATCGTCCGGACGACCCGTCTCGCGAACGGGGAGTGGGATTTCAATTTCGACGCGCTCAACCGCTACGTGGAAATGGGCATGAAACGCGGAATCTCCCAGGAGATCGAGGTGTTCGGCCTGATTAACATCTGGGTGCTCCCGGACGCGGGGTTCGGCGGAGTTCTCGAAGATCACAACGACGCCGTAAGAATCCGTTATTGGGACGAGAGCAGCCGCTCCTTCAAGTACATGAGGCAGAAGCGGGATTTCGTCCGGTACGTTCAGGCGCTGGAGAAAAACTTCATCGAGCAAGGCTGGATCGACATCGTGCGGGTCACCGCGGACGAGCCGGCCGATCTGCCTCTTTTTACGGAACGTCTCGACGAACTGAAAAAAATCGCTCCTTCCTTCAAGTACAAAGCCGCCATCAACCATGCGGAGTTTATCGAGCAGGATATCGACGGCATGATGGACTACGTGCCGATCCTGAATTGCGTCGCCGCGGAGTTCGAGCAAATCGGCCGCCTCAAGAAGCAGATCAAGGGCTATATGAGCTATTACGTTTGCTGCGGGCCGGATTTTCCGAATACGTTCATTCGGTCGCACCTGCTCGAATCCCGGCTCATTCCTTGGCTGGCCTACTATATGAACATGGACGGTTTCTTGAGGTGGAACTATACGGTATGGCCGAACGATCCGCTTCGTAAAATCTCCTACCACTATCCGTTCTTCCCCGCGGGAGACACCAACTTCGTCTATCCGGGCCGCGACGGCAAGCCGATGCTGACGCTCAGGTATAAGCTGCTGCAAAAAGGGATCCGCGACTACGAGATCATCCGCGATTACGTCGAACGGGGCGGAGACCGGGAAGAGATCATGCGGAAAATGGAGAAGGTGTTCCTGTGGAAGGACATCGGCGAGCTGCATCCGGACGCCCGGCGAAAAAGAGAGGAATTGTTCTCGCTGACGGACTCCGATTACGAGGGGATCGTCTCGGGGATTCTCGAAGAGCTCGCGCAAGCATAAACGGCTGACGCCGTCCTTTGGGATGGCGGCGGAACGTTTATGTCGGAGGTGATTCAGAAATGCATATCGTGAAACTTATACATTCTGAATCACAAATAAAAAGCGGAAGGCCGCCCTCTCCGAATGGAGGTCGTTGGGGGCCTTCCGCTTTTTATTGCTAACGGCAGCAGGAGTCCTATTCCTTTTCTCAGCCATCGAACCACGGGGTACTGGACACCGGGAACCAGCAGCTGGAAACCGTTCACAGCTCCTCCAACGCGTATCCTTCCACCGGGGCGACGACGACCCGATAGTCGTGCTCTTGGCCGATGCTATAGAGAATGCGGCCATCCGCCTCGCGTCGCCACGAGAAACGAAAGACGCCGTCTCCCGCCGGAACGCTTCCTTCGCACCAGGCCAACCGGGAAGGGTCGATGCGGATGTCGATCGTCTTGCGGACGTGATCGATATCCCGCAGGCCCAAACCGTCCCGATACAGCCAATGGACCGCGTGGGACGCGAATCCGTGGTTGCAGCTCGCCGCGCTCGAGACGTTCTCCCACAGCGTTCCCGTCTGCTCGGCCATGTAATGGAAGTAACCCTCCGCCTCGCGAAGCGTCTGGTCTCCTTTTCCGTAACGGGACAGCAGGTCCAAGCGCAAATAGTTGCCGACGAAAGCGTTCGCCGGGTAGATGTCCGGGTATCGTCCGGTTTCGCCCCGATCCGGCCCGAACGCATCCGACAAGACGCGCCACAGCTCGGGGTGGCTGTCCGGCGTCGCGACGTCGAAGGCGAACGCGTAATATTGGCACGCCTCCGTCCTCTCGCTTCCGACGACGAGGCGCCCGTCCTCGCGCAGCGCTTGGTCGACGAAAAACGTCCCGTCGAACGAGTGGCGCCGGATCGTCTCCCGGATCCGTTCCGCTTGCTCCAGCCAGCCGTCGTTGCCGTACAATCTTCCCGCCGCCGACAGCGCGGCCGCATACAGCATATTGCTCGGATAGTTGACTCCGCGAACGAAATCGTTCGCCTTCGACCACTCGAGGAACACCCAGCTTTCCAGATCCTCGAGAAGTCCGTCTTCGTTCTCGAAAGGCCGGAAGTAGGCGAACAGCCGCTCGATCTTGTCCCGGAAACCGGCGGCCGCGGCGGCCCCGCCGCCCGACCTCGACGCGTATTCCTCCAGCTCCAGCACGAACCAGAGCGCCCAATTCGGAATGAAGACGCCGTCGTCGTGATCCGCGGGGTAGCACATCGGCAGCATTCCTTCCGGCAGATGGGCGAACCGCTCCGGCAAGCGGTAATTTTCCAGGAAGTTCGTTTCGACTGGCGTTCCGCCGGTCAAGACGTATTCGACCCGCGACGTGAAGAAGCTGTCGCACAGCCAGCCGGCCCGCTCCCGGGACGGGCAGTCCATGTAGACGTCGATCGCGTTCTGCCGGAACGTCTCGACCCCTGCCCGGAACACGGCGTTCAGCGCCTCCCGGTCGCACCGGAACGCCGCCGCGGCCGTATCCGGATTCACGAGCTCGCGCAGCGTAATCGCCCTGATCTCCGCTTCGCCGCTCATCAGCATCAGCTTGGCGTAGCGCATCGTGTACGGTTCGATCGTCTCGAGGCCGTACTCGCCCGGTTCGAGCTCCCAACCGACCGCGTTGACGCAGCCGAGCCGCAGGAAGTCGACGTCTCCCTCCGTCAGAATTTCGTCGAACGCAAGATACAGCTTCGCGCGTTCCGTCACCCGAAGCCGGATACCCGCCATGCCGGTCAGGTTGACGCCGTAATCGTATATCGCGAACTCTCCCTCGCGCAGCGTTCGCGATTCCCGTCCGGCGCAGGGCCTCTTCAGAGCCTCCCGTTCGGTGACAACCGTCTCCATCAACTCGTCGGACACGATCAATTCCAGCTCTTCGAGCGGGAAACCCGCGAAAGCCGGCCCGATGCCCGTTAGCGATCGGTCCCTCCAATAAGATTCGGGACGTCCGTCGGACCGGAAGCTTCCCGTCGCTTCCAGGGCCGAAGGCGTCCGGAGCCGAAGCTCCGGATACGGCACGCCTCGGGGAAGCAGCGCTTTCGGCGGCGCCTCCGCGCACGAAGCCGCGGCCAACCCGGCTTCGACGCGGAGCCGCCACCCTTCGCTATCCGCGTTCATCCGGTAATATTCCACGAACGTTCGCTGGAAGCTGTACCGCTGCACGCGCTGCGCCCGTTCGGGCAGGCGCGCCCCCGGAAAACCGCCCGCCGCGTCGTCCGCGGACGTATACGCGACGACGCCTCCGTCGGTTTCTATCTCCGCTTGCAGAAATGACGGCTGGTTGAGCAAGTAATAGCTGTTGACGTTATAGCCCGCGACTTCGACGGCGATCAGATTGTCCCCGGGCTTAAGCGCCCCGGCCAGCTCCCATTCGTCCACCCGATAGTAGCCGTGCGGCCCCCTCGCCGGGCCGTGACCGACCGTTTCGCCATTCACGTAACAGCGATATAAACCCGAGGTCGCTACGCGCAGCAGCGCGCTCGAGGGCGCGCTCCCGCATCGGACGACGGCCCGAAATCCCATCGTCGCGTTCATTTCCGATGATTTGCCGGTTTCCCAGACGGGACGAGCCTTCTTAAACTCGACGTTCATGCGAACAGCACCTGCTTTCGATTGGTAAGGGCCTCTTGCGGAAGCTTGTCGATCAGGTCGTTGATCGGGACCAGCAAAGGCGGTTCGGGCGAAGCCGGACCGTTCGCCGGCGCTCCCGCGGCGTTCTCCCCTGTCGCTAAGGCCGCGATGCGATAAGCCGCGGCGCCGACGCGCTCGAGAACGACTTCGCGTCCCCCCGTCTCCAGGCTCGCTCCGTCCAGTCCAAGCAGCAGCGGTCCGTGACGATAAGAGCGGAAGCTTCCGGCCTCGCCGTCTCCCGGCTGCTCCTCCGCCCGCAAAGCGACGGGAAACGCCAGCTCGATCGTCATCCCGGCCGCCGGCGTTGCCTCGACGCGCGCGAATCCTTCCGACAGAGTCGCCTCGACCGCCCTCCCGTCCACCGTCAGCCGGACGGCCGAAGCGTCCGTCCAGTCCGGCACGTACAATCGGAATTCGACGGGCAGGGTCGCCTCTCCTTCCGTCACTTCAAGGCGAATTAACCCGTCGTAAGGATATTCGGTCCGCATCCGCACGGAGAACCGGCCGGCCGCCGTCTCGAACCGGCTTTCGCCGTCCGAATAGAACGGCACGGTTACTTGATTCCCCTTCAAGAAGCCTCCGTACTCGATCGCGCGCGCCAAGCCTTCTCCGCCGCGCATCGTGCAGCACCAGAACGCCTCGAACATCCCTTCCGACTTCGGGGCGATCGTCGTCTCGCCGCGCGTGCCGGTGCAGACGTCGCAGCCGAAGCCGCCGTTCGGCCTCTGGCCGTAACCGATGCCGTTGTAATAAATATGATGCGCCGCATCGAGCAGCTCCGGGCGTCCCGTATGCTTCCAAAGCGTCGCAGCGACGATGAACGAATCGACGACGGCGCAGCTTTCCGTCCAGTCCGGGCGCCCGAACCAGTTGTAGTTGGCGTAGGTCGCCGTCATCCCTTCCCGAACGTAAAGCCCGAACACCTCCTCAGCTTTGCGGAGCAGCGACGTATCGCCGGTCGTTTCGTAGTGGCGAAGCAGGCCGCGCGTTGCCGACAAAGTCGCGTGCGTCTGGAACGACAAGCCGGCGAGATCGATCGTCATGAACTTCGCGATCATCTCGTCGATCAGTTCGCCGAGCTCCCGCATCTTCAGCAGTTGGTACGCCTGAGTGGCTCCGTCCAGCATGATGAACGCGCAGCCGATGTCGGTGGACAGCCGCCATGCTCCCACCTGCTCCTTCTGCAGCGCGCCGATCGCTTCGCCTTCGAACACCCTCTGCTCCGGAAGCACCGGATAATCGGCGTAATGGCCGCGCGCCGGCAATAACAGATGCTCCGCGATACGCTCGACGACAGACAGCGAAAATGCGTCCCTTCTCCACAGATAATGCTCCGCCATCGCGCGCAGAAACCAGCTGTTCCCCGACAGCTGCTGCTCGTCGACCGTTCCGGGAGGGTGAACCGGACCGAAATAGCCTTTCTCGTTCAGGTGCCGCGGCAGCCGTTCCATGATCTCCGCCAAATGCTTCGGCTCGCGACGCGTCGCCTGCGCCAGCAAGACCAGAGCCAGAATCGTCCGGCCCTCCCAGTCTCCCGGCCATTCGTAGTCCGCCGCCTTGAAGACGGCCTCCGGCTCGTACGGCTGCGTCTCGAGCCGGTCGAAATTCAGCGAGGCCCTGCGGTACGCCTCGCCCGACGCTTTCAGATTCCGCCATCCTATCGTTTGCATTCGTTCTCTCCCTCCCGCCCGGCTATTCTTTGACGCTGCCGAGCGTAATTCCTTTTACGAAGTATTTTTGCAGGAACGGATAGACGAGCAGAATCGGCAAGGCGCCGAGAAAGATTTGCGCCGCTTTCGTCGTCCGGTCGTTGATCCGGGCGATCATCTCCAGATCCTGCACGGATCCGCTTTGAATCAGGTCCAGCGCGGATTGGACGACGACCGTCTGCAAGTAGCTCTGCAGCGGGTAATGCTCGGGACGGTTCATGTAGATCAAGCCGTCGAACCACGAATTCCAGTGGAACACGATCGTGAACAAGGTGATCGTCGCGATCGAAGGAGCCGACAGCGGCACGAATATGCGCCATAGAATGCGCCAATGTCCCGCTCCGTCGACGAGTGCCGCTTCTTCGAGCGCCTTCGGCAGCCCGCGGAAAAAATTCAGCATGAGCACGGCGTTGAACACGTTAACCGCCGACGGGACGACGAGCGCCCAAACCGTGTCGAGCAGATAGGTTTCTTTCACGACGAGATAGGTCGGAATGAGTCCGCCTCCGAACAGCATCGTGAAGACGAATATCCAGACGTACGCCGTCCGCTGCCGAAAGACGGAGCTTTCCTTGGACAGGGGGTAGGCCAGCATGACGGTCAGCAGAATACTGATCGGGGCGCCGAGCAGCACCCGTTCCAGCGTCCG
>Ga0065721_10052769_pt1 | contig 11195 bp, 9 predicted proteins | sample Mesricmetagenome_FD_59108 | JGI IMG/M metagenome (GOLD analysis project Ga0065721, IMG submission 59108) | Mesophilic microbial community from rice straw/compost enrichment Sample: eDNA_1 v2 (version 2) | ecosystem: Engineered > Solid waste > Grass > Composting > Bioreactor | place: USA: Davis...
ACAATGTTGTTTGAATACACAGGATGTTAAAGGCAATCTACACAAAATCAATTCTTTAATGAAATTAAATGTAAATTTTCACATTTGCAAGAAAACTATAAACAATTGAAAATGAATTTTAAACAATTTTTCTGCCAGATTTTTACCAAATCTGCTCATTTTCAAAACGTTATTTATGGAAATTTATTATAAACAAGGCCCTGCCAAAATTTTAATTTATCCCCATAAACCCGTATAAAAAAAGCATTTACCCATACATGCAGTCCGAATTCACCCAGTTACTCCTGCAATGGCATACCAATGAGAATACAAGGTCCATGCCCTGGAAAGGAGAGAAAGATCCGTACAAAATTTGGCTCAGCGAGATCATTCTGCAACAAACACGTGTAGAACAGGGATGGAGCTATTATGAAAAATTCATAGCTGCATTCCCTACGGTTACCCATCTGGCCCGCGCAAACGAAAAAAAGGTTTTCAAGTTGTGGGAAGGATTGGGTTATTATACCCGTTGTAAAAACCTCATAGCCACGGCACGTATCCTAGCGAATGATCATAAGGGAGTATTCCCGCATACTTACGAGGCCATCAAAGCACTACCAGGCATTGGTCCTTATACGGCGGCTGCCATTGCATCGTTTGCATTCAATGAACCACATGCTGTTGTAGATGGTAACGTACAACGTATCATTGCCCGTTACTTTGGCATATCAACGCCTGTTGATACCACGGCAGGGAAAAAGCTGTACCAGGAACTGGCGCAATCGCTGCTGGATACTTGTAAGCCAGGTATATACAACCAGGCCATCATGGATTTTGGCGCTGTCGTTTGTAAACCGCAAAACCCCTTATGTGACAGTTGTGTGCAGCAGGCCGATTGCGAAGCCTATAACCACAACCTGGTAAACCAGTTACCGGTAAAACAAAAAAAACCGGTGCGTAAAGAGCGCTGGCTCTATTATTTTTTAATCGAATACAAGGGCAAACTTTATATAAAGCAAAGAACCGCCAAAGACATATGGGAAAACCTGTTTGAATTTGTATTGTTTGAATCGCCTGCCGCCGTGGCAGAAATCAGACCCGGCATGCCATTTCTAAAAAAGCTGTTAAAAGGACGGTCATTTGCCATAGAAAGCATCAGCCGTATGTACCGGCAACAGCTTACCCACCAAACCCTACACGGGCGTTTTATCAGATTGTCTGTTACTGAACCCTTATCCTCCCTGAACGACTACCAGCTGGTTGATAAAAAACAGTTGGAGCAATATGCATTTCCCCGGTTTATAACCACTTATCTGAACGAAACCGTTGCCCCGGCCCAATTGTTTTAAGAAGGGCAGGGATGGGCTATTCGGGTCATTTTCAGGCTAAATTTTGTATTTTTTTCTATCAAAAAAATTTAACTTTAAAAAGGAATAACAGGCGCAGACGATTTTTAACTATCAAATTTTACCATTTATGAGAGGAGTAAACAGGGTAATGCTTATTGGTAATTTAGGAAAGGACCCGGATACACAACACCTGGAGGGACACATCGCTGTAGCGAAATTTCCTTTAGCCACAACAGAAACATTTAAAGACAGGTCGGGTAAACTGATTTCTCAAACTGAATGGCATACCGTAGTTCTTTGGAGAGGATTGGCAGAACTGGCGCAAAAATATCTGCATAAAGGAAGTCTTGTATATATAGAGGGTCGTCTTCGTACACGCAGTTGGGAAGATAAGGAAGGCAATAAAAAATTTGCCACCGAAGTGGTGGGTGATAACCTCATCATGCTCGATAAACGAGCCGACTCCTCACATGGTTCAACACAGGGCAATGCCACACAACATGGCGAAAATATAGAAGGGTTCCCCAGTGCCGATATACCACCATTGGGAGATACCCCATCGCAGGATTTGCCATTCTAGTCCATACCATTATTTTTGCAGTCTGAATTTAAGTCAATCAGGGGCAGGCCATCAGACCTGCCTTTCTGATTAGACGATTCGCATCGACATTTATTCATGAAAACCCCATGCTTTGGATAAGCCATTGTTGTTTTTCGGATCAGGGTATATGTTCAATTCGCTGTTGCTGGTGACCAATGCCCAGGCAACAACTTTACTGGCGGCCGCAGTGCTTATTTTATTGCTGCTGTCGTTCTTTATATCCGGCGCCGAAATGGCTTTTTTCTCGCTCACTTACCGCGATATAAACATGTTAAAAACCAAGCAGGATACGGGCTGGAAACGCATCGCCTCCCTGCTGGAAGAGCCCAGGGCCCTGCAAACAGCCCTGATGATCGCCAACACCCTGGTGAACATCGCCATTATTGTACTCACCAATTTTTTTATAGACCAGGTAATGGTATTGAAACCGGGCCCCTATACCGGGTTGATCACGGGCATCATCAAACTGATATTCATTGCATCGCTCATCATATTATTCGGCGAAATACTACCCAAAGTAAGGGCTTCGCAAAACAACCTGCGTTCGGCTTACGAGGCATCCTTTTTGGTAGAAGTGATCTTCCTGTTGTTCAAACGCCTGGCCACTTGGCTGTTGCGTGTGTCTGATTCAGTAGAGAATATCTTTGGTGGCAAGGCCTCGCGGGCTTATACCCACCAGCAACTGGAACAGGCCATCAAATCCACCATTCACGAAGAAGACGAACAACGCATACTTGCCGGTATTTACAAATTCCCCAATATTACCGTAAAACAAATCATGCGTACCCGCCTGGATGTAAGCGGTATTGAATACGACCAGCCTTTTGGCGCCATCAAACGAAAAGTGGAGGAACTGCATTACAGCCGCCTGCCGGTGTATAAAAAAAGTCTGGACGATGTGGCCGGCATCATACATACCAAAGACCTGCTGCCGTTTTTGAACGAACCCGACGATTTCGATTGGCATTCGGTAATACGTCCGCCCTTTTTTGTACACGAACAGAAACATATTGAAGACCTGTTGAAAGAGTTCCAGAACAGGCATATCCATTTTGCCGTGGTGGTGGATGAATTTGGCGGCACCAGCGGCATTGTAACCCTGGAAGATGTACTGGAAGAGATCATCGGCGATATCAGGGATGAGTTTGATGACGATGAAGCAGGCGATAAAAAACTCGATGAATCCACCTACCTGTTCGAAGGCCGCACCATGATTCACGATGCCTGCAAAACCATGAACCTGCAGGAAGATACTTTCGACCAGGTAAAGGGCGATGCCGATTCCATGGCCGGTCTTATGCTGGAACTGGCAGGCGAAATACCCAAGGTAAACGACAGCGTGACCGTGGGCGATTTTGAATTCACCGCTATTGAGGTAGATCGTAACCGCATTCGAAAAATAAAAGTGACCATCAATATACCGCAGGATAAAAAAAGCGGGTAAGCAACTGATGAAAATAACCAAGTTTGTATTTGCCGCCGTTTTATTGGCCCTTGCCTGTAACAGTCCGTATACTCCCAAAAGAAGGGGCTATTTCAGGATCGATTTTCCCAAACACGAATACCAGGTCTTCGACAGGGCCGGCTTTCCCTATACATTTGAATACCCCGTATATGCCAATGTAATTCAGGACACCACCTTTTTTGAAGACCGGCCCGAAAACCCTTATTGGATCAATATCGATTTCCCGCAGTTTCAGGGCAGAATCCACATCAGCTATAAAGAGGTAGGAAAGAACGATTTAACCAAACTGGTGAACGATGCCTATAACCTCACCTATAAACATACCACCAAGGCCACGGGTATTGAGGACTCTGTGATGCGCACGCCCAACGGTATCACCGGCGTATTTTTCAAAGTGGGCGGTAATGCAGCCACGGCCAAACAATTCTTTGTAACCGATTCTACCAGGCATTTCCTGCGGGGCGCCCTGTATTTCGATACCAGCCCCAACGAAGACTCGCTGGGTATTGTTAATGACTTTCTACAGCAGGATATGCGGCATTTGATCAATACCTTCAAATGGAAGTAAGCGAGATAGACCGGGACAGCATATCGGACTTTATAAGTAATTTTAACATCTTAAACCAGAAATTAGTGATAGTAGTAGACAATGTCCTGATCAGTGACGAGATTGCCGAAGCGCATTTTGTGTGCGACCTGGCGAAGTGCAAGGGTGGGTGCTGCGAGGAAGGAGATGCCGGCGCACCGCTTGAAAAGCAGGAGCTGGACATCATGGTAGACCTGTACGAGAAAGTAAAACCCTATCTTACACCAGCTGCCATTGCAGAAATTGAACGCAAAGGGAAATATGTATACCACAAAGAGTTTGGCTGGGTAACACCTACACTGGGCAACGACTCCGAGATTTGTGTATACGGCATACGCGACGAAAAAGGCATCATCAATTGTGCTTTTGAACAGGCTTATAACGATGGCGTCATCAACTGGAAAAAGCCCATCAGCTGCCATTTTTTTCCCATTATACAGGATAGCGGTAAAAGGGGAGAATACGATCGTATGAATTATGAGCCGCGCGAAAGCCTTTGCAAGCCCGCCTGCTCATTGGGTAAACAACTGAAAGTACCTGTGTACCAGTTTTTGAAGGAGCCGATCATTCGCAAATACGGCGAAGATTTTTACAATGCATTGGACAAAGCGGCCAAAGAATATCAACTAAGCAAAGCCGAATAATAAATAAGATCAATTACGGAATATGAGCGAGCATTCTCAAAGTTTCATGGCCAAGAGCACCATCAAGGCTGCCGACCTGGAGCATCGCCGCACGGTGAACTTTAATATTGGTAAGTACAATGCTGCCGTACCCCTGGGCAGGCAGCAGTTCAGCGATGTGCACCTGGCGCGTGAAAGGGCAAAGAACATCAAATGGCGTGCGTTGGAAATGCTCGACCAGTACCTGGAGGAGTTTGAAGCCAATCTCACCAAACGCGGTGGTCATGTAATCTGGGCCGAAAATGCCCAGGATGCCCTCAACGCTGTGCTGGAAATATGCAGGGAAAAGAATTGCAAAACCATTGTGAAGAGCAAGAGTATGGTGACCGAAGAGATACATCTGAACGACTTCCTGGAAAAGCACCATATTGAAAGCGTGGAAACCGATTTGGGAGAATATATACAACAACTGGATAACGAACCGCCCTATCATATCGTTACCCCCGCCATGCATAAAAGCGTGGGGGATATTGCCAAACTATTTGCAGAAAAACTGGATGCAGCTCCCAACCTCAGCGCCGAACAGCTTACGCTGGTAGCCCGTGAAAAATTGCGGGAGAAATATGTACAGGCCGAGGTGGGTATTACCGGCGCCAATTTTATTCTTGCCGATATTGGCGGCGTAGCCGTGAGCGAGAATGAAGGCAATGCCCGTTTAAGTAATGCATTTCCCAAAACACATATCGTAATTACCGGCATTGAAAAAGTGATTCCTTCGGTAAACGACCTGGCGCTTTTCTGGCCCCTGCTGGCCACCTATGGCACCGGGCAGCAGATCACTTCGTACAATACCATCATATCAGGCCCTCGTCAACCCGGCGAACCCGATGGCCCCGAGGATATGTATGTGATATTGCTGGACAATGGCCGCACCAATATTCTGGCCAATGAAAGAACCCGTGAAAGCCTGTATTGTATTCGTTGCGGCGCCTGCCTGAATGCCTGCCCTGTGTACAAGAATATCGGCGGACATGCTTATGAAAGTACTTACAGCGGTCCTATTGGCGCCGTTATTACGCCGCAACTGAAAGACCTGGGCGAATGGAAACACCTGAGTTATGCCTCCTCGCTTTGCGGCAATTGTACCGAGGTATGCGCCGTAAAGATCAACCTGCATGAAATATTGCTCGAAAACCGCCACGAAGCCGTGAAGGAGGGTGAAGTGCATTGGGGCGAAAAATTTGCCTGGAAAATATGGAAGAAAGCCAGTCTGAACAGGAAGATGATGAATATGGGCAACCAGAAAATGAAAAACTGGATGGTGAACAAGGTATTCAAAGGCTGGACGAATCGCCGTGCCGAACTGAATTTTGCAGGTAAAACCTTTAACGAAATGTGGAGGGAAAAGCATTCATGACCGATGCTGTTGCTGTATTCCCATACTATAACCCCGCGCCTGCAGTACATTGTTGATTTTATTGGAAAGGAATTATTTGATGAGCCCATGCGCATCACCACCGATGCCGCCTATTTTAAGAGTTATACGCAACCAAGGCTGAATTATTCAGCGCAGGAATTTTCGGAAGAAGAGTTTTATATACGCAGTACTCACCTGTTGTTCGAAACAGGCATTCAACCACAGGCCATCACCTGTTTCGACCTGAATTTTCATAAGGCATTTTTTGCAACCAGCGGCGATTTCCCCTTCGACATACTGGCCGCTTCTTTTTATTTACTTAGCCGCTACGAAGAATACCTGCCGCATCAGAAAGATGAATATGGCCGTTATGCGCATACCAATTCATTGGCCTATAAAGAAAACTTCCTGGGGCAACCGTTGGTGAATATCTGGCTCGATGAATTTAAAAAAGCCCTGCAGCAAAAATTTCCCAGGCTGGTATTCAAACAATCGCAGTTCAGATGTGTGCTGAGTTATGATATTGATATAGCCTATGCTTACCTGCACAAAGGATGGTACAGAACCCTGGGTGGTTTTGCCCGGTCATTATTACGTGGAGAAGGGAAGGCCATACGTGAACGCTGGGCTGTATTGCGGGGCAAAAAGAAAGATCCCTATGATTGTTTTGAGTGGCTGGATGCCTGGCATTTGTACTGCCGTGTAAAGCCTTACTTTTTTTTCCTGGTGGCCAAAAAAACATCCCGTTACGATAAAAGTAATCCCTACCATAAAAAAGCTTTCCGCGATTTGATTGCCTATTATGCCAAAAGTTATAAGCTGGGCTGGCATCCTTCCTGGCAAAGTGGTGATGATGCTGCCCTGTTCAGGGAAGAACAGGAATGGCTGGAGGTGGTGGCCGATAAAAAGATCATCTACAGCCGGCAGCATTACCTGCGGTTTACCCTGCCCGGCACATTTCGCAATCTGCTGCAGGCGGGTATAGAAAGGGATTTTTCGATGGGATATGGAACCGTGAATGGGTTCAGAGCTTCTGTATGTTCATCGTTTTACTGGTACGATTTGCCGGCCGAGCAGGCCACATCTTTGCTTTTGTATCCGTTTTGTTTTATGGATGCCAATTCATTGTTTGAGCAGCGGCAAACACCGCAGCAGGCCTATAATGAGTTGATAGGGTATTATGAAATGGTGAAGCGGTATAAGGGGTTGTTTATTCCTATATGGCATAATAATGTGTTGGGGATGGGGGCGTGGAGGAAGATGTATGAATTGTTTATGAAGGAGACGGTGTATTGGGATGCGTATTACGATGAATAGGGGTTGTTGTTTTTTTAAAACAACAACTTTTACCTGCAAAAACGCCTGCATCGAAGATGCAGGCGTTTTTGCAGGCCTATTTGTGTAACCGAGGGCTTCCGGTTAGTGCTTAAAATGCCTCATCCCCGTCATCACCATCGCCAACTGATTTTTCTGACAATACTCAATCGAATCTTTATCCCTCACCGATCCACCGGGCTGAATAAAGGCGGTAATGCCCGCCGCATGCCCCATCTGCACACAATCATTGAACGGGAAAAACGCGTCACTCGCCAGCACGGCTCCATGTAAATCGAAATTGAATTGCTTTGCTTTTTCAATAGCCTGGCGCAATGAATCGATGCGGCTGGTTTGTCCGCATCCCTTTCCAATCAGTTGTTTATTTTTAACCAGGGCAATGGCGTTTGATTTCAGGTGTTTGCAAACCAGGTTGGCAAATGCCAGGTCGGCTTTTTCAGCAGCTGTGGTTTCGCGGCCACCGGTTTCTTTCCATTCGGTGAAATTGCCTTTGTCTTCGCCCTGTATCAATACGCCGTTCAACACCGACTTGTATTGTTCCTTGCCGGTAAGAGCCGCTTTTTGTTGTAACAGGATGCGGTTCTTTTTCGATTTCAGTACAGTGAGGGCCTCTCCGGTAAAGGAAGGCGCTATCAGTACTTCGAAGAATATTTCATTTATGGCATCGGCAGTATCTTTATCGATGGCGGCATTGCAAACCAGCACACCGCCAAAGGCGCTTTCGGGGTCGCCGGCCAGGGCAGCATCCCAGGATTCTTTTGCTGTGGCGCGGGCTGCTATGCCACATACATTGGTATGTTTGATGATGGCGAAAACGGTAGCTGTTTCTTCACCGGGCAGTACGGGGCTGCCAAATTCATTGATGAGTTGCACGGCAGCGTCCACATCTACCAGGTTATTGTAAGAAAGTTCTTTACCGTTCAACTGGTCGAACAGTTTAGAGAGATCGCCGTAGAAGATACCGGTCTGGTGCGGGTTCTCGCCATAACGCATGGTTTTGGGAGAGGGTACTGATTCCAGGAAATAATCAGCATTTTGGGGATTAAAATATTTTGCGATGGCTACATCGTAGTGTGCTACAATTTCAAAAGCACGGGCGGCAAAAGCGCGGCGTTGTTCCAGTGTGGTTTCGCCGTTTTGATCGGCCAGCATTTTCTCCAGCACGGCATAATCTGATTTGGCGGCAATTACTACCACATCCTTGAAGTTTTTAGCAGCGCCACGAATCATGGAGGGGCCGCCGATATCTATCTTTTCAATGATCAGTTTTTCTTCGTTGGTGTTGGCCACGGTTTCTTCGAAGGGATACAGGTCTACGATCACCAGGTCTATTTCCGGTATATTGTATTGTTTCATTTCCTGTATATCCGAATCCAGGTCGCGGCGACCCAAAATGCCGCCAAATACCGAGGGGTGCAGGGTTTTCACCCGGCCACCGAGTATAGAGGGATAGGTGGTCAGTTGTTCAACCGGTACAACCGGAATGCCGAGTTTTTCTATAAACGATTGAGTGCCACCAGTTGAGTAAATGGTGATGCCCTGTTTTTGCAATTGGCGCACCAGCGGTTCGAGGCCATCTTTATAGAAAACGGAAATCAGTGCAGATTGAATCTTCTTGGTCATTTTTGCATGTTGAGGAGTGAACGACTGGTGGTGACCAGCCTTAAATAAGGGCGCAAAGTTACTCAATACAGGTTGAAAACAAAAGCGCCTTTATCAGTTACGACATGGCAGGGTAGCCCCAACCGGGCACAGTCCTGCTTCCAGCGGTTGATTTTTCTAAGCGAGCTGGAGTTATCTATCACCAGGTGTTTCCAGCTAAATTGCCTGGCCAGTTGGTCAATTTGTACGTTGGCATTGTGTGAGAGAATGATGATATCAGCCTTTGTATTCACCTCCGGCATCTTTTTATTGATCAACAATACACCCTTATACAGCCAGCATCCCTTCCGTTCCTGCACGTATTTTACACGGTGCAACCATCGGCCGGGCAGCACATGAAGGGCAGCCAAACTATCGCCCGTATAAAAGCATCGCCTTCCAATATAAAGGTCAATCGCCTGCCTGCGGGGTACATTATAAACAACCAGCATTTCCTGCCTGGTGGCCTCCCAAAACGAAAAGCATCTGATTACGGCAAAAGTCAGTAAAGCCGCCAGTACCCACCAAACGCCCTTCTTCAACTTCCAAAAACCTGCTATCGCCACATACAAACAAACCGCCTGCAGCAGGCTGATCTGCAAACCCTGCCAAATGGCAAAAGGCAATTGATGAACGAACTCAATAAACCAGTTCAGCCAGTAAATCAAATAATACAGCATCTGGCCCGTGGCCATGGCCAGCACCGGTACAAAACTCACTGCACATAATAATAGTTCGCCAAAAAGAATGATCCCCGACAATGGCACCGCCAGTAAATTGGCTACCAGGAAATAATTGGGGAACTGGTGAAAATGATACACCGACAATGGCAGCGTTAGCACCTGTGCCGCCAGGGTTACCGCCATGGACTTCCATATATAGTCGGCTATTTTGTATTTAAAGAAGAACAGGTTGTAAAGCGGTTTCATAAACACTGCCAGACTCAACACCGCCGCATACGACAATTGGAAGCCCACATCCCATAGCCAGTAAGGATTGTAGCATAGTAATACGAATGCAGAGCCCGCCAGTGAATTATAAATAGATGAGCGCCGGTTCATATGCTGCCCTATCACCAGGCAGGTAAACATCACCGCCGATCGCATTACGGAGGGCGATGCGCCTGCCAGGCAACTGAACAGCCACAACCCGGCAATCACCGCCCAGGGCTGCAGCCGTTTGTGCAGTTGTAATTTGCCTGGCAGCCTGCAAAGCCCCGTCAGCAGCCAGTAAATAAGTCCCAGGTGTAGCCCTGATATGGCAATGATGTGCACCACACCGGTATTGGAATAGGACTGCAACAGGTCTTTATCCAGGTGCTCTTTATAGCCTATCAGCATTGCTTCTGCCAAACCCGCCTCGCGTTGCCCGGGAATATAGCGCTGCAAAATGAACACAATTTGTTGTTGTGTGGATAAAAGGAATTTCCGGAACAGATTTTCGTTTTTTATTTTGATTACAGTATAGTCGCCCGGTGTCAGGAAGGCCTGATATTCTATTCCCTGAAAGATGCTATAGCGCTGATAATTAAAGGAACCCGGATTACCGGTGGACTGAACTGGCTGCGGCGCTTTTTTTATGATCAGTTGATTGCCGTATTGAAAAGGTGGTTTTTGGCTGTCTTTTTGCAAGTACAGCAGGATTTTTCCACGGGTATAACGAAGCGTTTCACCCTGTATGACGGCGTGCATCTGGCCAATGGTTTTCCAGGTATGCTCTTTTTCTGAAAGAGGTTCCTGTACTGAAACCAGTAGAGAAACCGGTGCTTGAACGCGCAGATCAATACCCGTTGTTTGTCGGCGTATATCCTTATAATTCAACAGTAAAACGCCCGTGGCAAATAGCAATAGATGAATGGCTGCGCCGTTGAGCCAGGACAGGCGGAATTGATGGGAAAGAGAAATAGTGGAAAAAAATATTATGGCCATGGTGCTGACAAACAGCAGCAGCCAACCGGTCAAAGGGTAAAGGGGATGGTAAAATCCCATGAGCAGACCCGCAATAAATGGGGGTAACAGCCGTAGAAAAGGAGATGTTTTCCAAAGAGGAAATACAGGATGGTACTGCATAAAAACACAGGTTGAACCGGTGAATAATACTGCAGTAATGGGGGGAATACAAAAAGATGGGTGATAGATAAAAACAAACTACCCACTTTAACAAAAAAAGGACAAGGCTAATGGTAAAAATGTTAAAGCG
>Ga0065721_10010679_pt1 | contig 11192 bp, 10 predicted proteins | sample Mesricmetagenome_FD_59108 | JGI IMG/M metagenome (GOLD analysis project Ga0065721, IMG submission 59108) | Mesophilic microbial community from rice straw/compost enrichment Sample: eDNA_1 v2 (version 2) | ecosystem: Engineered > Solid waste > Grass > Composting > Bioreactor | place: USA: Davis...
GGCACGAAACTGGCCGACTCCATCAGGGAAACAGGGGGAACTGACACTCTTTGATTTTATCGATTTCTGTGCGGAGCAGAATCTCGATGGGGCTGAGTTGACCAGCTATTACTTCCCGAATCCCCTCCCACACGACTATTTGATGGACGTAAAGGAGCGGGCATTCCGTTTGGGGCTGGGAATTTCGGGAACTGCAATCGGAAATAACTTCTGTCTTCCGGATGGTCCAAAACGGGACGAGCAACTCAAGCTTTGCCACGACTGGATTGACTTTGCTGCCGAGATGGATGCTCCCGTCATCCGCATTTTTGCCGGGACTGTTGGGAAAGGGCAGACGGAGAAGGAGGCATTTGATCAATGTGTTCGCGCAATTAATCAATCGCTCGAACACGCAGCGAAGCGGGGCGTTGTTTTAGCTCTGGAGAATCATGGCGGGATCACAGCGACTCCTGAACAGCTCCTTCGAATTGTTGAGCAAGTTACCCCCAGTCCTTGGTTCGGAATCAATTTCGACAGCGGGAATTTTCGGACAGACGATCCTTATCGGGATCTTGAGAAGATCGCGCCCTATGCTGTGAACGCGCAGATTAAAGCGAGCATGTTCCCAGCTGGGAAATCCGCTGAACCTGCTGATTACAAACGCATTGTTCAGATCCTCAAGGATGCCGGCTATCGAGGGTATCTGGTTTTGGAATTTGAAGAGAAAGGGGACCCGCGCGAACTTGTTCCGAAACATCTCGATCAGTTGCGGGAACTCATCGCATAAGTCGTCGCAACGAATGAGCCGATGACGGCTTCTGGTGGTTGTCCAGAATTTCTCTTTGCGTTTGGATTTCAGAGTCCACACTCAGCCGAGGAGTCCGGAACCACGACAGGGGTGAGACGCGGGCTGTTCCATGGCGACAACGTTTCCAATTGAGGTGGACAGAATGAGCAACCGGGGCCTGCTTTCTGTGTTCGTGGTTCTGCTCTGCTTCGGAAACCAAACAGTACGAGGAGAGCAGGAGGACTTTGCCGGAGCCATTGCGACAGAAAAGGTACAAATCCTGTGTACCCCAAGACGCGGAGGTCCAATACAGGCTCCGCTTCCGAAAAAATCCAAACTGGTTTCGCTGGAAGAATTGTCCTTCGTCGGTCCGAAACCGTCTCATCCGTTTGTCCTGGGGACATTCGATGTCGATGGCCGATGGGGAATCGAACGCGGGTTAATCGCACGAGTCGCAGGGACGAATGCCGCGCTTCAAATCGGTTGGGCCGACGAATTCGAGCTGGAAGGAGTGATGGAAATGACCGGCCTGGGAGGCTGGTTTCTTCTGATCGGCTGGAATGAAGGAGGGGGATACGGCATTCACAACGTCGTGATGAAGGACTCCGGAAGCCCGTGGTTTGTTTCGCAGTTTCGTGGGAACAGGGCGATCGAAGACGGAACAGTCGAACTCGAGAAATTCCTCTGGAATGGAGAGCAGCCGTTTCGATTAACGGTGCAATCGGAGAAGCTCAATCTGCAGGTCGGGCGGCATCGAGTGGTCAACGAGTTTCCCGTTGAAGGGTATGGTCCGGGGCGAATTATTCTGGGAACTTACGAGACTCGATACGGCCCTCGTACCGTTCGCATTGGAACATTGAAGCTCCGTGCGTTGTCCATCGACAATGTGGCCCCCGAAGAGAAATAGCTGGATGGTGAATTTCTGGCGGGGAGACCATTATGTCTGATTTGCCTGTGATTCATTCGTTGGATGATTAGGCGAAAAATCAAATCCCCCCTCCTGCAGTCGATCGAGCAGGACTTCGAGAATCAGGGGGTGCAGCCCCAAGGGGGGGCAGATCTGGCATAGAATCCCCGGATGTGCACTGACGAAGTCGCTCCGGTGTTGTTCGAGATCCTCAGTGACATGGGCTCCGGGCGAAAGGAAGTAGGGGAGCATCCAGATCGTTGACGCCCCCTGTTTCAGGCAGTTGGCAAGCCCGGTGGGAATGTCCGGTTCGACAAGTTCGAGAAAGGCGGGTTCGATCGGAACTCCCGGAAGTCGATTCCGGAAGTTCTGCACCAGCTGAAGCAGCTCCTCGTTGGCTGTCGACCTGCGACTGCCATGGGCGATCAGGAGAATTGCTGGCGACATCGCTGCTCCATAGACTGGACTGATCCATTCTGGCCCGTCATTTCCACCGGAAGACGGACCTGCACGTCCTCAGGGCATTTCAACGGCCATCTTATCGTGAACAATTCGATTGAAAACCCGGATGCGATTCCGTCTCCTCCTGAACGGATCGGAAACTATCAGATTCTTCAGGAAATTGGTTCCGGAGGGATGGGGACTGTTTATCTCGGGCAACACGTCGAGACCGGCCAGCAGGCGGCTGTGAAAATTCTCCCGGCATCAATGTCGCGAGAGCCCGGATTTGTGGCTCGATTTGGTCGTGAGATTGCCGCCATGCAGCTCCTCAAAAGCCCGAATATCGTGGAGCTGTACGAAAGCGGCGAAGACAACGGCATCTATTATTACGCGATGGAATATGTGGACGGGGAAACGCTGACGGCCCGTCTGAAGCGGGAGCGGCGGATTCCGTGGCGCGAGGTTGTTGACATCGGGACACAGGTCTGTCGCGCGCTGAAAGTCGCTCACAATACCGGGATTGTTCATCGCGATCTGAAGCCATCCAATCTTCTCATAGACCGCAATGGCGTTGTGAAGCTGACCGACTTCGGGATTGCACAGGTCTTCGCGAGTTCCAAACTGACGGCGACAGGGGGGATTCTAGGGACCGCTGAATACATGTCCCCCGAGCAGGCAACAGGGAGTCGTGCAACGCGGCAGAGCGATATCTATTCGCTGGGAGCGGTCATGTATGTCATGCTGACCGGACGCCCTCCGTTTACCGGGAAAACAACCCTCGACATCATTCAGAAGCATCGGTTCTCCCAGTTTGATTCTCCTCGCAGAATCGTTCCTGAGATTCCGGTCTGGTTAGACGAAATCGTCTGCAAATGCCTTTCAAAGAAACCGGAAGATCGATATCCGGATGCCTATGTCCTTTCGCTTCGACTGCAGGAAGTTCCGAAAAAAGTCGATCTGCGCGATTCGGGAGACGGCTATGGCAATTTTGAAGCAGACAGCGAGACCATTTCGGAGACGGGGGCGCACAGGGGACCCCCTGTCGGTGGGACGTTCGTCCGGGACCTGTTTCGGGCAGAAGCAGACGCCCAGCAGGACACATCCGTCCTTGGGCGATTTTTCGACAATACTTGGGTCTTGGGTGGGTTGCTGGTGTTCCTCATTGTAGGAGCGTACTTCCTGATGCAATGGAACAGGGTGACGCCAGAAGAGATGTTCGCCCGGGGACAGAAAATCATGGAGCAACCTGAAAGTGCTCAATGGGAAGTTGCCCGGACACAGTATTTTGAGCCGTTGCTGGAGATGGATGAGGAAAAATGGCGGCCGCTGATCGAGCCTTATCTCCCTGCTCTGCGAAGTTACGAACTCAAACGCCAGCTGACCGGTCCTTTTCGCAAGCGAGAACCTCTTCCGCAGTCCGAACCCGAAGCGATATTACTTCGGGCTATGGAGCTGCGCCGGCAGGGGCGGTCTGCGGAAGCCATTCAGAAACTCGGGGCTCTGGAAACGCTGATTCTGGGAAATCCAGAGTGGGAACCGCATCTCGAACTGGTCACGAAGTTCCGCAGCGAACTGGAACGGGAAAGGAATGTTCGTCGTCTCGACTATGTTCGCAGTGCGCTGCAGCGGGCGGAAACATTACAGGAGAGTGGAAAAACGGCTGCGGCCCGTGCGATTTGGCGCAGCGTGCAGGAACTGTATGATTCCGATCCGGAAGCTGCTTCTCTCGTTCAGCAGGCTCGACAACGTTTGCTGGACACCGGAGCGGCTCCGAAAGCGTCCTCGGTTTCGGAGGGCGAAAAGACACCTTCCGCAACTACTGCTCCCTGAGGATGGCAGCAACATGGATCTGAAACAGTATATTCGCAATGTGCCCGATTTTCCGAAGCCGGGAATCATGTTTCGGGACATTACCCCCCTGCTTTCGACTCCGCACGCATTTTCCGCTGCGATCAAACAGCTCGCTGATCACTATCGAGGGCAGAACATCAAGACCGTCGCTGCGGCGGAAGCACGCGGGTTCATCTTCGCAGCTCCGCTGGCTCTGGAACTGAATGCCGGGTTTGTTCCCGTCCGCAAGCCAGGGAAGCTGCCGTTTGAGAAGCGAACGTTCCAGTACGATCTCGAATATGGAACCGATTCGCTCGAAATCCATACGGATGCATTCAGCCCCGGTGATACAGTGTTGCTGGTCGATGACCTTCTGGCGACGGGTGGGACAATGATTGCCTGTGCCCGTCTTGTTCAGGAGAGCGGCGCCGAAGTGGTTGGATGTGCATTTGCAGTTGAACTCTCGTTTTTGAACGGTCGGGAGAAACTCGCCCCGTATAATGTCTTCAGCCTGATGACGTACTCTGGCGAAGAATAAGTTCGACGTGCCGGATGATTGGCTACGTTGCTCCGTCCTCCTGTTTCCGTTTGTGATCCGTGTCTGACGTTCCCCCGATTGATGTCATTTGTGAAGACGGCCCGGTCATTGCCGTCAACAAGGCGAGCGGGGTGATTACGCAGGGGGCTCCTCATGGAGTTCCCTGTCTCGTCGAGATGGTCAAACAGTACCTCAAGGTGAAGTACAACAAGCCGGGAGCGGTCTATCTCGGCGTGCCGCATCGACTGGACCGGCCGGTTTCCGGCGTCGTGGTCTTTTCGCGAAATTCCAAATGCGCTGCCCGGCTTTCCGAGCAATTTGCACAACGTCAGGTCAAAAAGACGTATGTTGCTGTTCTGGAACGACCGATGCCCGAGTCGGAAGGGGAACTGCACGACTGGATCTATCGCATCCCGGATCAGGCCCAGGTCGAAATCTCCCACGAAGGCCGACCGGGAGCGAAGCAGGCCCATCTGAAGTACCGGACCCTTGCGAACTACAAAGGGAAGTCACTCGTCGAGATTGAGCTGGGGACGGGGCGAATGCATCAGATTCGCATCCAGTTCGGCAGCCGCGGGGCTCCCATTGTGGGAGATGAGCAATATGGGAGCCGAATGAGCTTCCCCGGTGCCGCCCATCTGGACCGGACCGCCGCGCCAATTGCGCTGCATGCCCGACGACTGACGTTGCTGCACCCGATTCGATATGACGAACTCGAGATTACAGCCCCGCTCCCAGCGAGTTGGGCAAAGCTGGGCTTTGAATTGAAATGAACTCGATTCGAACGTCCGTCGGGCCGTCTGTGATCAGGAGGCTTCCCGAAGTCGCAGCGTCGGAGTTTCGATGGTCACGGTCGTGTTTGCCGGGACGCTCTTGGTGAGCCAGACGTTGGCACCGACGACGGAGTTCTCGCCGATGACGGTGTGGCCCCCCAGAATTGTGGCGTTCGCATAAATGACGACATTGTTCTGAAGCGTCGGGTGCCGTTTGGTCCCGCGGACCAGATTTCCTTCGCCATCCTTCGCGAAGCTCAGTGCTCCCAGCGTCACCCCCTGATAGATTTTGACTCCGGTCCCAATCTCACATGTCTCGCCGATCACGACTCCGGTTCCATGATCGATGAAGAATGAGGGGCCAATNGTCGCTCCGGGGTGAATNTCGATCCCGGTCCGGCTGTGCGAATACTCCGACATCATCCGGGGGATCAGNGGGATTTTCTGGCGATAGAGCTGNTGGGCAATNCGGTGAATGGTGACAGCCAACATGCCCGGATAGCAGAAGATGATTTCATCCCGACCGCTGGCGGCCGGGTCTCCATCATAGGCCGCCTGAACATCTGTCAGGAGAATCCTGCGGATTTCGGGGAGAGTGCCAAGAAACTCAACCGCTGCCTGTTGTCCTTCCGCTTCAAAATCCCGCTGGCAGGCCTGCGTCGTTCCCGTGAGGCCGTGCTTCTGGTCGTACTCGTACCGCAGCGCCCGGCTGATTTGCTGAGTCAGCTTCCCATGCAGGCCGTCAATCAGGTCCCCGATGTAGTACGTGATATTCCCGAGGTGGAGATTCTGGCGGCGTCGGTAGCCGGGAAACAGCACTTCCTGCAGGTCATCAAGGATTTCTACGACAACGCCGGTGCTGGGGAGTGGGCAATGCCCTAAATGCCTTGCTGTCCCCGTTTCGACGTAGCTGTCGATGATCCGGTCAGTCAGGATATTCAGTTGTTCTTTGAGTTGATCGTCGGTTGACATATCTGGATTCCACGATGAAGCAATGTGGAGTCGGGGAAACGGGGACATGCGGTCCTCTCCGATTGCAGCAATCCGGCCTCCCGCCGGTCAGCAACACCGCTCCTGCAGCAGACACAATCCGCACCGTCCCGAATGTGTGGGAGACGGGAGACGACGGCTCTCTAGCTGGCGGGGACTCAAGTGTTGCATGCGGCAGAACGTATTGTTGTGCAAGGAATTCCGTTGATATCAACCAACGTCAGGGGCACCGTCCGATGCATTCACAGGACGCGGTGCCGAAAAGATCGAACAGGGAACCTTCCTTCGACCGATGAAGACAGCATCGCGTTTCTGATCTTTGCCGGCGACGTCTCCTGAGACTGAGGAAATTCCTTTCGACCTGAAAATCAACATTGATCGTCAAATCCATCGACGATTCGCAAGGTTGGTCTGGACGGAAATTTTCTTCACCTCCAATGTGTTGTGAACGGAAGTTTTTCCTGTTGGTTAAGATTTTTCAGGATTTCTCATTTTAACATGTCTTCGTGGCCAAGGCGAACTTGCTTCCGAATCCGAATCAGCAAGCAGAATTCAGAGGGGGTTCCAACTCTCCGAGTTCGGGGTAAAATAGAGAGACTTCTGGTTTCTTGAGATTCCGAATCTGTGTCAAACTGTTAAATATGCCGACTTACGTCTACGAATTCGTTCAGGAAGATGGTTCCGGAGGCGAAACCTTCGAGTTCGTTCAGCGGATCTCGGACCCCCCATTGACGCATCATCCGGAAACTGGAGTTCCCGTGCGTCGGGTCATTCAGGCTCCCTTCATTGGGGGGATGTGGTCAGACAGCTCGATGAAGAAACGCGTGTCTGATGACAAAAAACTCGACCGGCTGGGCTTCACCAAGTATGTGAAGGCGGGAGATGGCTACTATGAGAAACGCGCCGGCAAGGGGCCGGATGTGATTTCCAAAGACGCTCCGCTGCCGGGAGACACATTCAAACATCTGGATTGACCAAACATCTGGACTGAGGGACGTGAAAATGGTCAGGGAGGAATCGTCAGGCCGTTTCTATCCAATCCGGCCCTTTCTGTGAGGCAATTCTCTCCACGTGGAGAATGGAAATTTCAGCGGAGAAGACAGGTTGTGAACCTCCACGCCGACCGCTGAATGGCTCGTCGAGCTGGGCCTTCTGGCGGTGAGGTGAGCACAACCTGTTCTCCCAGGAACTTGTCAGCCCNTTCCTTTTTTGTGCATCCTGGGTCNCCGGCTGACCGAAAACAGGTCGAACCNCNGAGAGTTTCCCAGACACGGATGTCATGCCNGATCAGAATCGAACTGTTTCCCCCGGACCGAAGGAAAGGACTGTTCTTCTTCCGGATCGAACCTCATTGGAGGTCCCTTCGGGATGGGTCCTGCTGCCTCCCGGAGATGCTGCGCTGACTCGACGTGTGAAAGCAGCCGGACCTGTCTGGATGGTCCAGAAGAAGAAGGGACGTAAAACCTTTTCTCTTGGGCTCTGGGCTCCTGAGGACCGGATTCAGCGGATTCGCGAAGACCTGCAGGTGGAGCGGTCCCGGCCATCATATGCCCGTAAGCTGGCAGCGGGAGCAGCTCGTCGACAACGCGAACAGGAACAGTATGTGGAGGAGTTTCGCGCTGCCGTTTTGAAGTTTCTGTCGTTCGCTCCCTGTTATCAGGCTCAGGCAGAGGATCTGGCTACGCGCGTTGTGGCTCATGCCACTCCTGTCGGGAGCGGCACGGTTGCCCGGACTCAGCGGATTCCGATCGAAAAGCGGGCCGAGGCAGCTGTGATTGCCTGGTTAAGACACCAGACCACCGGCTATGACCACATGAAGATTGAGCGGGTGAAGGGGCGTCGCCGGGAGGTTCGACAGATTCTTGCTGCTCATTCGCGACGACTTCTCGATCGGTACCGTCAGGGACTGGAGATTGACCCGGAACTGTGCCCGCTCGCGGTCGCACTCAGGAAGTGACCGGATGAATTGACTGCGACGTTCCAGCTCACATGGCCATCATCGGAGGCGACTCTGCGCCAGTCCTCACTCGACCCATATTCAGCCATTGGGTGTTACTTCTTTTGCCCCGTTATCTCCGTGTGGCGCGGTGGGACTGGTTGCGTCGGAGACGTCGATAAAGACATCCATCTGCTGGCCGACGTAAACCGGATGATCTTTCGGCTCATCGACAATCACATAGATGGCCTTCAGGACCCGTGTGTCGACCCGTTCGCGATTGTCTCCGGTCAAGGAACGCTTCGGGACGACATACGGCTCAAGTCGAACAAACTTGAGATTGTAGCGGTACGCACTCTCTCCGCGGACAAGGGCATTGGCAGGAGCGCTCGTTCGGAATCGGGGGATGTCGTGCTCATCGATATCAACCCGGACATGTTTCTGTCGGGTGTCTCCGAGGACCATGATTTCGGCCCCGGCAACAGCAGCGACATATTCCCCGGGGCGCACATTGACCTGAAGGACTTCCAGTTCGTCTGATTCAATTCCCGCAAATTTTCCCTGCGGTGCTCTCATGGTGGATCGCTCCAGTTGGGTCTGAAGCTGTTCAACTTCTCTCTGTGCCCGGAGAACCTGCGCCTGGGCCACCATTTTCTCGGCCTCCCATGCTCCGGCCCGTAAGCGCGCTTCTTCCGCCTTCATCTGTTCCAGGGTGGCGATGGCACTGGCCAGCTTGGCCCGGCTGCTGACAAGCTGCTCATCCGTCGAGGCCCCTGTCAGCCGCAATTTCTCCTGTCGCTCGAAGGTGTCCCGCATCTCTTCGACCACAGCCTCTGCCTGCTGCCTTCGTGCGACGACTGGGGGGATGTCTTCCGGTCGCGGCATCTGGTTCAGGCGGTCCAGTTCCGACTGCGCGGCTTCCAGTTCGGCCAGTTTCACGTCGATATCCGCCTGGATCTGCCTGACATCCAGCTGAAAGAGGGGATCTCCCGGATGGACTTTCTGCCCGACAACGACAAACACACGTTCGACGATTCCGGAAAGGTGGGACCCGATCAGGATGTTTTCCGTGCAAGGCTCAACGATTCCGGCTCCCGCAACGCAATCTGCTCCCAGAGATGCTGCCGGAGGGAAAGGGGGTGAAGATTGTTCGACTGGCTGCTGACGGGACAGGACATGATGCGTCGCGAAGAAAATCATGCCAATCGCAACAACAGGGAGAAGGAAGTTCCGAAACATGTCAGTACAGTCTCTGAATCTGAGAGCTCAGGAAGGATTCGTTGTGCGAGTAATCTGATCGATACGGCCGTCACTCATGGAGACAATCCGGTCTCCGAAATCGAACACCCGGTTATCGTGTGTCACAACGATGACCGCCCGGTCCGGGTGAACAGTGGTCTTCTTCAGCAGTTCCATTACATTCCGTCCCGATCGGGCATCGAGTGCGGCGGTCGGTTCGTCGCACACCAGAAGTCGCGGGTCATTGACCAGTGCCCGCGCAATGGCAACCCGCTGTTGCTGACCTCCAGACAGTTGGCGAGAGTAACTGTTCACCTTGTCCCCCATTCCAACTGCTTCGAGCATCTGGGCCCCTTTTTTCACGGCTTCGGCACGTGGATATCCCCGAATGATCAGGGGAACCGCCACGTTCTCCGCCGCAGTCAGGGAGGGGAGCAGGTTGTACTGCTGAAAAACGAACCCGATGTTTTCGGCACGAAACCGGACCAGCTTCCTCCCTGTGAGTGAGGCGCGGTCCTGTCCGAGCAGGACGACTTGCCCTGCGGTCGGATCCAGAAGCCCAGCCATGATGGAAATGAGCGTTGTTTTCCCACATCCACTCGGACCGACGAGCAGTGTCATGCAGCCATAGTCGATTTCAAGATCGATGCCCGAGAGGGCGCGGACTCGGGTCTCTCCGCTTCCATACTCTTTCGTAACCCCGCGACAAATGACGGCATGAGTGTCGCTGGTCGTCGGTGATGCAGACGGGCTGGATGGACGGGATCTGGAGAACAGGCTGGAAAGTTTCATTTGAACACCATCGCCGGTTCGAGAACAAGAACTTTCCGCAGGCTCAACAGACTTGAGATCGTCACGATCAGTGCGACAGCGGTTCCCGTGATGGCGATGATTTGCCAAGGGACATACATCCCTCTCAGATCAGCCTGCCCTGACAGTTCCATGAGTTCAAAGAACGAAGCGGCCAGCCCGATCCCGATTCCAAATCCCATCACCCCGACCGATGCCGCCTGAAACAAAATCATGCCGATCAGATGCAGGTTATCGACTCCCATTGCCTTGAGGCTTCCGAACTGTTTCAGGTTCTCCAGCGTGAAGAGATAGAATGTCTGTCCGGCGATCGCAGCACCCACGATGAAGCCGAGTGAAACGGTGATCCCGAAGTTCACCGGAATGCCGGTGTTTGTCAGGTAATACACAACATTGAACCAGAAGAATTCGTCCCATGTCATGGCTTTCAGACCGGTCGCACGACTGATTCGTCTGGACAGGGCCTCGGGACTGATTCCCGGACGGGCCTTGGCCAGAACAAATGACAAGGTATTTCGCTCAGCGGGAATAAACAGGGTCGCCTGACTGTAGCGGGTGTAGATCACCGGAAAGGTCTGAAACGGGGGCGTGACATCGCAGATCCCCACCACCACAGCGCGGCGATCGTTCATGTCGAGAGTCCGGCCAATTTCAACGGGCTGATTGGGAAAGAGAAGCTGGTATCCTGCCTGATCAATGATGACTCCATCAGGACGGCGCAGATCCGCCACACTCCCCTGAAGCATCTTTCGCGGAGCCCCTACAAGAGAGGAATCATCCACGCCGATCAGGATCGACTGGCGAAAGTTTCCTTCTGTCGTCCGGCAGCGAACCAGCCCTTTATACAACCGGACGGCCCAATCCACGCCACTGACTCCGCGGACCTGATGCAGTCGGGTTTCCGGCATTGGTCGAATTTCATCGACGTTCTGCTGGGCCTCGTCCATCACCCAGATGTCTGC
>Ga0065721_10052774_pt1 | contig 11191 bp, 7 predicted proteins | sample Mesricmetagenome_FD_59108 | JGI IMG/M metagenome (GOLD analysis project Ga0065721, IMG submission 59108) | Mesophilic microbial community from rice straw/compost enrichment Sample: eDNA_1 v2 (version 2) | ecosystem: Engineered > Solid waste > Grass > Composting > Bioreactor | place: USA: Davis...
GACAACGGCTCTGAACTCTACGCATTGGATATTTCGTTCGACCTGCAAAGCCCGCCACTGGTCGGAGCACCCCAGCTTGTCGGCGTTTTCCCCACCACTTCCCCGGCCAACTTCCGCCTTCACCCCAAGTCCGACTACCTTGTCTTTTCTGACTACGTTTATGAAGACGGCAACCTTACGTCAGTTGGTGAACAGGACAAGGCTTGGGGAGAACGGGGCACGACAGCCTTGGTCTACGATACCACATATACCCGGCACTGGGACGAGTGGCAAGGCCCCAAGAAACCGCAGCTGTTTAGCGTCAAGCTCGCGCGAGGGCAGGATGGGAAATGGGTGCTTGGGAACGAGTTTTACACCCCATTGAAAGGCACGGGCCATGTGAGCACTTGTTGAGATCGGTCTTCACCTCGTTGACGTTGACGGCTCTACCTAGTACTCCCCGGTCGAGCCTTTTGGTGGAACGGACGACTTCGACGTCAACCCGACCCATATCGTCTACACGGCGAAAGACCCTGTTCTCCCTGAGGCGTGGCACACCAAGCAAAATGTAGGTTGACACTTGTAGTCAAATCGCTTTACAAATTCACACACGATCATCTTCAGGTTTACATCGTGGACGTGAAAGGAGAAGAGTCCCCAAAGGAGCTGACCTCTGGAACGCAGGGAGCTACCCACAACCCCATCTTCAGTCACAATGGAAGAAAGGTTGCTTGGTTAGAGTTGGACCAGGATGGTTATGAAAGTGACAGGTGACGACCTACCTTCTATATCACACAACTAACGCTCACTCCTAACGTGCCATCTACGTTTCAGAGCACAAGTTGTGATCTATGACCTCGACAAGGACGTCAGGTTTACTGTCACACACAGTTGGGACCGATCACCTTCCGAGATTACCGTAGGCGCTTTCGCCTTTCTCTATCTGAGGGCATGTTCTCATTTGGTATCGAGTTTTCCGAAGATGACGGATTCCTTTACCTCACTGCCGGTGATGAGGCAAAGGTCAAAGTGTTTGCCTTGCCTGTCCCCCCAACACCAGCATCGTCTTCGAAGAAGCCTGAACTGGAAGAAAGGTATACAACGCCCTCCGCTCTCACCCACACCAAAGCTGCGTCCGGAGTTCAGATTCTCCCGAACAACCGCCTTCTCTTCTCGCAGTCGTCTTTCCAGCACCCCAATGACGTCTTTATCATTCGTGATCTGAAGTCGATTGAGCAAGCAATCCTTTCTGGCGACAAGAAGAGACTCTCCGACATCGAACCAATTCGCTTGACGCATCTCACCGGAGCTGAATTGGAAGGCAAATATATGCCTCAAGGCGAGGAGTTCTGGTTCAAAGGCGCGAATCATCATCCAGTGCAAGGCTGGGCCTTGAAGCCAAAGGGCTGGGAGCCCGGCCAGAGCGAGAAATACCCCGCCGTTTTGCTTATCCATGGCGGTACGCATTCTATATGTCCTTCGCACATTCTCTCTAAATGGCGGGTGTGGCGTTCTGACAGGTCCACAAGGCGCATGGGAAGACCAATGGTCAAACCGTTGGAATCCAGGAGGTACGACTGTGATACGAGATCCGTCCCAATGCTTCAATTCTAATCCATTGTGGCAACAGTCTGGGCCAATCAAGGGCTATTCGTGATCATGATTAACCCTACTGGAAGCACTACGTTCGGCCAAGGTAGCGTTCCCTCTGACATTTGATCATTCTCCACACTGACACAATTCCTAGAGTTCACTGATGCCATTGCTGAAGATTGGGGAGGAAGGCCCTTCGTCGACCTGATCAAAGGCTGGAAGTTCGCTCTCGACAAATACCCTGAAGTGAGAAAATTGCCAGTGGCTTTCACTGTAAAAGTTAACGTCCCATTAGATAGATCGTGGTCGTATCGCCTCAGCAGGGGCGTCTTGGGGCGGCTACGCTATAAAGTTTGTCCTGCCGATCCTGGTGATCCCTCTTTGGGAGTAGTGTCTGACCATTGCTGCAGTTGGATCCAGAGTAACCCTGAGTTCGGTTTCAATTTCAAGGCAAGGTTATTTTCAGCTCTGCTTTTTTTCCGAAGTTCTGACACTTCTTTAGGCGCTCGTTTGCCACGATGGGGTAAGAGCGCCATTGCTGCGTTTGGGACAGATCTAAAGCGAGGTTATAGGTCTTTGACACTGCGTATAACGGCCTGTCGACAGACGAACTTTACTTCGTGAGTATCATTTGAATGGTATCGACTGACTGCATTGACTGTCTGGTTTCAGTTTAATCACGAGTGGGGAGGAAGGCCGTGGGACAAGAAGGCTAAGAGGCTCAATGCACTGTAAGTTGGGGGCTTTACCATTGAAATTTATTCCGGTCATCCTTAACTAACGAGCTCAACCTCAAAGTTACAACCCAGCTGATTTCATTCATAAGTGGTCAACGCCTCAGTTAATCATCCATGGGAGCAAGGACTTCAGGATTCCGGAAACCGAGGGGATATCCGCCTTCCACGCCCTGCAACAGTATGTATCTCTCTGATCTTTGAAGCGGACCACAAGTTGATGTTTGTCCTTCCAAAGACGTGGAATCCCGAGTCGTTTGCTCATATTCCCTGACGAGAACCACTGGGTTTTGAACCACGGCAACAGGTATGCATCCTCCTGACCTTGAGGGGTTCGATTGAATGCTGATACTGGTGCGTTGTAGCCTCAAGTGGCATTACGAGGTCTTCAGATGGATCGACCAATATATCGGAGATTCGAGTCAGCCTTGAGGGCATGAAAGGCTGTCGAGCTGCTTCGCTTATGGGAGAGCCTTTTCACTACGTCCCCACTGCCGTCAGTTCAGAATCTAGACCAATAAATTAGCTGTCCAAAGATCTGAAACGCCTGCAAGCTTAGTATGAGCGGGCATGTCAGTGAATGAGGTGTGATTAGTGGGAGTACATGAAATCATTTATGCGTTTCGAATGGTTGGCTTCGCATGAGGTCATCGAGCCTCTGAACACCAAAGTTAAGCAATCGCTCGCGTCATCGGATGATGAGAAACACGGGGGAAAGGGGAGAAAGCACTCGTTTGGAAGTTAACGTTGAAGCTTTGAAGGATACCTGGAAGAGTAAGTCAATAAGATTTGAGAAGTAACTCTCACAATGATCAATCGAACACTTTCCTTTGACAGTCCATCGATGGTGCACAAGGCATCTTGATTGTCATCAGCGCGAAGCTGAGGGTTGAGTCCCAAAAATTGTGACGCTCCGTTCGAAAGGATGCAGATTATGTAGATTATGTAGATTATGCAGATTATGCATAGTTTGCATAATCCACTCCTTCGCCCAGCCGAGACATACCTGGACACACCTCACTTCAAAGTCACGTCAACCATTTGGTCATGGGCCACAGTGTCTCTAACGCGGAGAAGGCAAGCTCCCTGCCTCGACGAACGGTGCAGGTGCTGTTCCCCACTGGACATGGGCTGCACAACGTGCGACCGGTACGATGGCCCCCTTCGAGCCAGCTTGAGGGTTCGAACACCCTTGAGACAATCCCGCATTGATATGTTTTCGTGTTCAACATTCGATGCTCGTGTCAAAGGAGGCCACTGGAAGGAGAGCAACGCGGGTGTTGAGAAAGAGAAAAGTATTGTACCCTGCTTGTGGAAGCGCTTTATCTTATAACCCATTCCCTGGCGTTAGGAGTTATTAGAGCCCGATCAGGTCAAGGCAGACCGTGTGGGCGCTTCGCGAAGGAGTCGGCTGGAAGTCTCACGGAGACCCCGTGCCAACCTAGGTCCCGGTGAATTTTTCCTCATGTTTCCACCCCGTCTCAGGGTCGGGGAGGCATGGGGAAATTTGGTAAATGAATCCAGCACTGAACTAGCAACCTTGTTATTAATCTCCATGAAAAAGCAAGGCGAATGTGAAGAGACGTTAAAGTGATGTAAAGCCAGTTGTCGACCTTCTCTGCCGGTTTGACTAGGCCCATGCATAACAAACGAGTCTTGGGGACAGGACCGTATTACCCCAACCGTTCCAATGTGCTATCGACATGAGCTCAGCGAACAGAGCACGTCGTCGGCTATGGACAGCAGCTGCAAGAGCAGTATAGGCGCCCATCTGAGTCACACAGTCACACTAGGACCCGCGTCCCTGTTCGCCCGGTCCTTAATACCGAAACTAACCCGTTGTTATTTTCTCAGATCCCCCCAGGGTACATCGAGATACACGGGCCTTGCTCGATAGTCGAGCTGACATCTCAAGTCACTCGGAGCTACCGGTAAGCAATCACGAGGAGTGCATGAGTAGCTGACGCATTCTGACCCCTACCTTCGGATGGTTTCAGAGCGCTAAAAAGTTGTTGATCGACGGGTTTGGTACAGCCAACTATGCCTGTGCCGTGGCAAGTGGTGGTCATGGTCCAAGCATTTGTCAACAGCCTCACATCAGGGCCATGGCTCCAGGACTTCTAGGTGCTTTATGCCTTTAGGTACTGAACTGGTCATTCAAGGGTATCTACCACTCTATAAGCCAACGTCGGAGTACTCGCACCCATGGCAAAAGGCCCTCCACGTGCTCTATTCTCCCAGGTGTTGGCCTGTCTTGAGATCACACCCAGGCATGAATGGTATCAGGCCAAGTCTGTTGCGGACCTGTACAACTAGCTCTTGTAAAGCCTGTTCTCCATTTCCATCGAGGAAGTGGAGGACACCTTCTTCCCCGCCTAGTTCAGACCGAACAGCATCCATAATGAGCTTGACACCTTTCCAGTAACCCCCCATTTGTGCCCAATCCCGGACTTTGTACCCACAGAATGTGTTCCTGAGACGTGCATGCGCATTGAGTGAATCTTGGGCTTCCTTGTATTGGGAAGTGAGATTGAAGTGCTGTAGTGCCTCGTGTTGAGCGTGAGCGCTTATCGCGTCAGGGTCGAGTGCTGCTGACACAAATTGCGAGGGGTCGGAGTTGTTTCGTTTCCCCTCAACCCAGCGGACAAATTCATGGTACATCGATCTTTCTGGTTTGACCTTGGTGAACCCAATTCCCCTGTGGCGGAAGATCCGGGGATCGAAGAACCTCATGGACGCCACCCAATCGAAAACCGCTTGCTTTGTCTCAAAGCCGGAGCGATAGACATCTTGGTCGAGTCTCAAAAATGCCAGAATTTCGTCGAAAGAGTCACACAAATGAAATGGAGGCTGATTTGCTCTGGGAACCTAGGTATCATGGACAGGATCAGACGAGGATACAACAAAGGAACGGCATCTTGACCTTTAAGCCACCAACACCCAGCTTGAGGCCCACGTTCCTCGCCACCAAGCCCAATAGCATCCCCATGTCCCCATAAGAATGGAAGAATTGGACTCGATCAAGCTCCTTATCGTCTTGGCAGACATGCACATCGACCTAAGAATAGGGATAAATGCTGGCAGGAGTCCTTGCATGCTGGAAGCGACGAACCTGATAGAAGATCTCGGAATTTGGGGCGGCATTGCGCGCGAGATCCTCCTCTTCTGCGTGGCCAAACTGTCTCCATTCCCCATGCCTCACAGGGATAGCATAATTTGAGGTCCTGTTGCCCTCCATCGGGATGGCATGCTTAGCGCCCAAGATGGATTTGATAATGTCATGGGGTACTGCCTCACGTTCTGCTCGTGTCGTTGGGTCAGGCAAAGGTTCAGTAACGAGCAGGTCCAGGTCGCCATAGTCAACCTTCTCCGGGGCCTCGATAGGGGTTGCAACACGCCGGTATTGGGTTGAGATGATGGGGTAGAGGCGGGCCTTGAGGGCCTGATATACTCCAGGGGGAATCCTAGGAAATGCCTTCTCCCCGAGAAGACTATGAAATGCACTCCCACCCATTGAAGCTGCGATGGAGCTGCGATGGGGTATGTGGGACAATGGGAGCGAGTAATGAGTTGGGGAGAAAGGGAGGGTTTTGAATGGACTCATGAGTCATTGAGTCCTGTGCAGTTCCCGCGGCGCACGAGCACCTCAGCACCCCGAAAATAAGCGCCCAGACACGAGCTATGACTCGAATTGGTGAAATTGGTGTGACTTGTGACAGGATATATGAAGGCTGAGGTCGACTGTGAGAGGAGGGAAATTGCAACGAGTTTATGGACCAACATAAACCTTGCTCATCTGCTTTCGTATCATTCAGACGGTCGACCTGTTTTTCTGACCGAGGACAAGCGAAGCATGGTAATGTCTACGTCGAGAAATTCAAAACCTGGTAGAGTTGTTTACGGCTCGAAAATAGATGAACGAGCGAAGGGTGAGTGCCTCCGGCAAGCCCGGCATTGTTCGGCATTGGTTCTGCATTCCCACGACTCGAACTGATCGTCACCGCAACCGTCTGTTGGATGCGTTTGTTCCTTCGGTCATCATGTCTAAATATGCCCCTCACGGTCCTCGCTCCGCCAACAGGCCAAAGGCAACCCAAGCAACCGTTTGTCAGAAGTGCCTGGGACATGGTATGTTGCGCGTTTTCAAAGAGTATCTTGGATTTTCTTGACAACGATCTGAATGGCAGGTCATTTCACGTATGAATGCAAAGGTACACGACCTTACATCTCGCGCCCATCTCGAACCAAGCAGCTGGAAAACCCAAGATTGCTTGCGAAGCTAAACCCGACTGTGGATATACCAGAGGAATTCAAGAAACCGTTCGTCCATTATCCGAGTTCGTCATACTATGTGCTGACACTGGCGTCCTTCTATCCACAGAGCGGGAACTGCTAATAAATTGCTTGAAGCAAAAGAGAAGGAGCGCGCGAAACAAGAAAAGGGCAAAGCAAAAGAACGTGACCTTTCACCAAGACGAAAGAAACCGCGTCGTCGCTCTCGTTCGACCTCAGACTCCGACAGCGGCTCTTCTGACGACTCCAGCGATTCAGGCTCGGACTCGGACTCTTCAAGTTCTTCAAGGTCCAGCAGCTCTTCTGACTCTGGCTCAAGCTCATCTTCATCGCGGTCGAGGGATCGCGACAGGCGACGGAGGCTTCCTACAAGCTCCAGGAAGAGAGGGAGAAGTGTTTCTTCCAGCTCAGAATCCTCGCGGTCGAGATCGAGCCCCCGGGTTCGGTCGCTCTCTGCAGACAGCAGGCGTTAGCGACACGTATCCCTTGTTGTCTATCCTTGTGCTTGGGTACTGAGTTTGACACTCGCGACGGGTCATGTGGACCTCCTGGTGAACCCGTCCCTGATACCTTGATTACTTGGATAGCGACCCAGATCTCAGTCATGCATTTACTGTGTGACTTGATATCATTTCCTGAATATTTAGTTGGGGGAACATTGTGTTTCTTCCCTCGCAATAACCATGTCGGATAGCGAGTCCTCAAACCAGGTTGACATGTAGGATACTGGACTTTGTGATACAGGCGTGTAACATCCATCACTTCTACTGTGGAACATGTGTAACCTTCGGAGCGCTCACGTCTTTTCCAAACTTAGAGACAACTTGGGTGAACCAACCCACAATAAGCCGGTCGAGGTGACTTTTCGACAGTGTAGAATGACAAGTCTCCTGCATCCAATCATGGGACGAGGTTGAAGTGGCACAACCTGATTTACACATTGGCAAATGATTCATGACGTTCAGGTATCGATTATCAAAGTCTGTAGAGTGCAGGGTGCCGACTAGAAGCAGACATCGCCCGCACTTGCAACCTTGGTGTTCATAATGAGCGCGATGATGAGGCTTGTAGAGCGGGTGAGCTGAGGAGGCTTGGAGGCATGATGAATTCAAGCACTCACCCATAAAGACCCAGAACTTCAGCGAAAATGAGAATAAGAACCATTCCAACGAATACTTTCGACTCTTGCACGTATGCTCGGACACACTGGGGCTGAGAATTAGGGTACTGTGGTGCGGGAGGGACACCTGGACGTACGGCATCACCAACGTAACCAATAGCGTAGCCGGCAGCAAGCCCTGTAAATCCACATGCGAGACCAGCGCCGAGATGCACTACACCAGCGAAGAGGGAGTAGCGTGTTGATACTGGAGAACCGAGCAGTTCCGGGATCAGTGAAGCAAGAGGGGAGGTGAAGTTCAAGGCACCGCTTACTTGAACCGGAGATGAGCACTGAGACGACGAGTCCGTAGACAGCAATGATTCCAGACATAACAACAGGGATTAGTGACTATAGGTATTGTCAGGAGGGCGCAGCAGCATCAATCTGGTTGGGCGCACTTTCATGATGAGTTCCGGCTTGAATTGGCCCAATCCTGCGATACCAATCCCTGCTTTAGACGTTCCGAATGCAGCACCGACGGCTATAAAGCGTTCATTGGTAAGTGAGCGAGGTGCTTGGTCGCGACAAGAACAGAGACGCACTGCTGAAGATCATCTAGTTATGAAGCGTAAGACAACGAGAATTGAGCGATTCGACCAGAGAGACTACACACCGCGGAGGCAACGCCTGAAAAACCAAAGAAAGGAGCAAAAGATGGACAGGCGGACATCGTGGATGACGACGACGGCGAAAAGAGGGTGGACAGTGATGAGTGTGAGCTGTTCAACGAGGGATGGTGCCAAGCCAGGCGTCGGTCATGTGACTGGACTTTAAGCGCCGCTGGACCCAGTCGCGAGGAAGTCGCACTCTTCAACTTCAACTTCCATCGAGGCTTGACTCTCACTCACTCTCACTCTCACCCATTCGGTGGACGCTGGAGAGACACGAGCATAATCTGGTCAAGTTCGCTGATATTTTCAGCCATGTTCCTCCAACTCACCGTGCTATCTGTCATTCTCGCCGGTGCAGCGTTTGGGTGTGGCATGCTCCCCCTTACTGTGTCCTTTTCTAGTAAGAGTCTATTTCATGCATCGCATCCCGCGAACTTAAGCCATCCCTTTATTAGAGAGCCACATCGAACGCCTATCGGCTCTGGGCACAGGGCTTCTCTTAGGCGCTGGCCTGGGTGTTATCATTCCTGAGTATGTCGTCAAACCTGCTCCAACTTGCCGGGCAGGCGCTAATCAATACAGAGGTGTAGAGACTCTCATAGAGTCTCACAGTGGACCTGCCAACGTCTCTCATTCCGAAATACCAACACACCAGATTGCACTCTCACTTTTGGTCGGTTTCACCCTGATGCTAGCCCTGGAGCAACTCGTGATTCCCAATGCACACCATATCGATTTCCGCGATCGATACTCGAGCCTCCCGTCGTCATTCAGGACGCCACAAAACTCCACGAGACCAACCTCTAATGGATCGAGCCTCGAATTTGACGCTGAACTCGAGGATTTGGAAAGGCACTCCACTGGACCCCCGCTCAATACCCCAGCACCTCTAGAACTTGGTGAAGGAGGTCAGAGGTCGAAGGCTTCTGCTCTCACAGCAGGCCTTGTCATCCATAGCTTGGCCGACGGACTTGCTCTTGGTGTGTCTTCGCTTGCTGGTACTGGGGCTGTCAACGACGTGTCGCTCGTTGTCTTCCTCGCTTTGTTGCTGCACAAAGGTTGGCTTCTTCATTCATTCAAAGCTGTACGTCGCTCACAAAACATACTTGTCTCTCGATTAGCTCCAACGGCACTCGCTCTGACGACATCTCTGCTCTCGTATAACCTTCCACGGTCAGAGTGCAAGAATTATGTCGCTGCATTCAGTGCTGCGACCCCTGTAAGCGCCCTCGTGTCGTATATTCTCTTTGCCCTCTTTGGGAATAACGGCTCGCACAACTGGTCAGGGATCGCTCTCCTCGTGTCTGTGAGTACAACTTTCGCGTTTCAGTGTCGCGCTGCTTCTTCACCTCAGTCGATCTCCCCGGAAGGAGCAATCGCTGACGCATCTGTTTTCAGGGAGGGAGCTTTTTGTATGTGGCCACGGTCCTTCAGCCTGTATCACACTCTGAGGCAGAACATCAAGACATGAAGCCCATCATGAGGGTAGCCTTGATCGTGCTCGGAATGAGCATACCCTTCACCTTGAGCTCGATGCTTGGACACGGTCATTGATTACTGTATTGTGATGCTGGACTCGGGATATGTCACCAATTATATCAGTTCCCCTGAAGGCTGCGCAGGCTACTCGAAACAACGAAATATCCCTGTGACGTCCGTCCCATCCGTCTATGCCATTGCGAGTCTCTCCGTTGAGGTCGCACATCATTAGTCCCTGTGCCAACTTGAAACTGATATGCCTCTGTCTCGATCTTTGCTTCATGTCTCCACGGTCTGCCACAAGAATGTTATCGGAACCAGCACCATACGCGACCTTCCAGATCTACTATGATCAAGTTCATTCTGATTCTGTAGGTCTACCGTCTGACGGGGTCAGGCACTTCCGGGGGACTGCAAATCCGTGTACGCCATCGCAGCTGACACCAGAATTCAGTCTGCCTCGCCTCAAGGACAGAATCTTCCCGTCGATGAGGAGTGTACCACAGTGCGTGAGCAGCATTCTGTTGGGAATATTTCACCTACGAAGGTACCGATCGTGACGCGACCCTCCGGAAATACAGACGTTGAAGGTCCAGCGTGAGGTTATTCAAGGTCAACATTTTGAAGGAGAAACCGGCCAGCGCGACAAGTTCTTTGATATCAGTGAAGGTGATGAGGATACCCTTTTCCTCCCAGGAAGCCATGGGCCCGTTGTCGACCTCTCCTTCAGCTCATTGAACGCGAAACTGCTGTAATCGTTCTGTAAGACTCGAACACCTCTTGCCGCCATTTGTCATGGTGTTGCGTGAGTAACGGCCAATTATTCAGAATCAAGGGTGCCGAAAGTGGCAGCCATCAGTCCCCTCGTCGAGGCCCACAACCAATTGTTCTTCAGAGAAAACGTCTGACGGCAGATTCCAACGCCGAAAAGCTTGATTTTGGAAGTAGGGCTCCACCAGGCTTCATGTGCTCGTCTGACCATAGTTTATAGGACGTCTTCTGGCTCATCAAAGATAAAGTCAAGGAACTCTGAGGGAAGTCAGTAGAACTAAAGATCTGTTCGCTCTAAGTTGACTCACAATCAGGTGGGCGAATGTCATAGCCTATGGACACCCTATCACAGAACAGAACCCAAAGGTGAAGGAGTTGGGGGAAGCATAGCGGAAAGAGCTGCACGGGATCAACGAAATAGCCGTGCCCTAGTTGCGATTGAAGAGCGGTCTTCCTCGGTCGGCGTCAACTCAGCGTCTTCCCCGCTGACGTCGTTTTGATCCCATCGTTTCCCCACACCGGGATGGAGAGAAAGCCGAGCGCCCGGAAGTGCCTCTCCTCGTCCTCCC
>Ga0065721_10052775_pt1 | contig 11191 bp, 13 predicted proteins | sample Mesricmetagenome_FD_59108 | JGI IMG/M metagenome (GOLD analysis project Ga0065721, IMG submission 59108) | Mesophilic microbial community from rice straw/compost enrichment Sample: eDNA_1 v2 (version 2) | ecosystem: Engineered > Solid waste > Grass > Composting > Bioreactor | place: USA: Davis...
CGGCACGGGCCGCGGGCGAGTCGCCGGCACGGCGGCGCTCTCTCCCGCCCGGGTGACGTTCGCCCTCGCCATCCTCTGCCTGCTGGTCTTCTCCAAGTTCGTCTACATGGCGAGCCTCAGCAGCTACTTCACCTTCTACCTGATGGAGACCTTCGGCATCGCGGTGACCGACGCGCAGATGCAGCTGTTCCTGTTCTCCGCCGCGGTCGCCTTCGGCACCCTCGTCGGCGGGCCGATCGGCGACCGGATCGGGCGCCGGCGGGTGATCTGGATCTCGATCCTCGGCATCCTGCCCTTCACGCTGGCGCTGCCGCATGTCGGCCTCGCCGCGACGAGCGTGCTGGTGGTGCTGATCGGGGTGGTGCTGGCCTCGGCCTTCCCGGCGATCGTCGTCTATGCGCAGGAACTGCTGCCCGGCCGGGTCGGCATGGTCGCCGGCCTGTTCTTCGGCCTCGCCTTCGGCATCGGCGGCATCGGCGCCGCGGTGCTGGGCGAGGTCGCCGACGCCGACGGCATCGCCGTCGTCTACCGGATCTGCAGCGTGCTGCCGGCGATCGGTCTGCTCGCGGTGTTCCTGCCGGACGTCGAGGGGCGGGCCTAGAGGCTATGCCGAACGCGCGGTTCTTCGACGTGTTCGGTCCCTTTTCTGGTCGAATGTTGATTTTTCATGGGATTTGATTTTATCGATCCGGATGGTTCTAATACATTTCGAGTTTTTTTGCTTATGAAAGTAAGTCTATCGTAATTTATAATCTCAAGATATTAGATGTGACCTATCTTTTAATTTTCTTGCATCATCGTAAAAGTTGTGAGAATTGTTGATACAGGGCAGAGAATTCATTGAGTGCCCGCAGTTTATATCGGTTTCCTTGCCTCGGGAGGAGGGGATGCCTACTGCATTTGCCACACGCCTCGCCACTTTGGCCGAGGCCGAGTACAACACCTACCGCGGCCTGCACGAAACCACGACGAAGATGTCGAACCGGATCCGGACCTACTGGACGGACCTCGGCTGGGCCTTTCCCGGCGTGTCGACCGCCTGGTCCGCGGTCTTCGTCTCGTTTCTCGTCAAGTCCGCCGGGGCGGTGGCCGGGGAGTTCGATTTCTCCGCGAGGCACGCGAAATTCGTCCATACGGCGATTGCGAACGCGAACGCCGGAACGGGGGTGTTTCGAGCCTTCAGTCCTTCGGCATACGCGCCGAAGATCGGCGACATCATTCAAAACAACCGCGGCAACACTTTCGACTTCGCCTACGCCACCAATCACGACTCCTATCCCTCGCACTCTGCGATCGTCGTCGAAGAGGGGGTCGACGGGAGTGGCCGTTATGTGCGCACGGTCGGCGGAAACGAGGGCGATACCGTCGGCGACCGGGTCGTTCGTCTGACCAACGCGGGCCTGATGAAGGCTCCGAGCGCCGCACCCGACTACTACATCTCCGTCATCCAGACCTTGAAGTAGACATCCGGACGCCTGCGTCACCGCCGGTGGCCTCGACGAAACCCGCTCGTCCGTCACCCGTGGGGCGCCGCCGGTCCCTGCTTGTGGTCGACGTGGCCGAGGTTGCGGTCGGGATCGATCCGGTCGCGGATGCGGCGCTTCAACTCGGCGGCGTCGGGAAAGCCGCCGTCGCGCTTCCTCTCCCAGATCACCGCGCCGTCGAGCGTGATCTCGAAGACGCCCCCGGTTCCGGGCACCAGCGTGACGGCGCCGAGCTCCTCCGAAAAGGTCGACAGCGCCTCCTGGGCGAGCCAGCCCGAGCGCAGCAGCCAGTTGCACTGGCGGCAGTAGGTGACGACGAGGGCGGGCTTCTGCGTGGACATGTCGACTTCGCTTTCCTGGGGCGGCCGGTGTCGAGGCGTTCGGAGCCGCACGGGGTGGGGCGCCTCGCGGGCCCTCGCCGCATGGTCTCGACGGCCGGGAGACGGTCCGGCGCCAGCGATCGGTGCCGTGCCGCCCCTTCGGCCCATCCTCGCCGGCCGTCGTGCCCGCCGCAAGGCCGTGCGGACGCGAAGACGTGACGTCGCGCCCGCTCCGCCGCTCGTGGTCACCGGCGACGGCCTCTCCGACCTCAGCCCTTGGCGAGGATCCCGCTGGCCCAGCGTTTGCCCTTCTGCCAGAGCACGTCCATCTTGCCGTCCGGCCGCAGGCGGATGGTGACGACGGCGCCGCCCGAGGTCTTGGCCGCGACCTCGCCGCCGGAGACCTTGCCGGTGAGCCGGCTCGGGGCGGGCGGCGTCTTGGCGTCGGCGAAGGAGTAGACGAAGGTGACGCTGGAGGCCGAAACGCTCTCCACCGCGATCTTCACGTCGCAGGCGCGCTTGTCGCACATCCAGCCCGACCACTTGCCGGACAGGCCGGCGATCTCTTTGGGCACGTCCTTGCCGGGCTTGACGATCTTGACGTCGCCGGGAAGGCCGGCGGTGACGGGGCTGTTCGACTTGCCGGCCTTGAGCCCGGCCTGGAAGGCGGGCCATTCGGCGGCGGCGGCGGGAACGGCGGCCGCGAGAAGCGCGGCGACGGCGATCGACGTGACGAAACGGGACATGGAGAAACCTTCCCTGATCTGAAAATGAAGCCCGGTGGGCTTTTCCGATATTCGTTCATTTCGAGAATTCGGCAAGACGGATTCGGCGGGCGGAGTCGGTCAGGGCGCGACCGGCGTCCACACGATCTGGTCGATGCGCTCGGCACCCGAGGCCAGCATGACGAGGCGTTCGAAGCCGAGGGCGATGCCCGAGGCCGGCGGCATCATGGCGAGGGCGGCGAGGAAGTCCTCGTCGAGCGGGTAGGTCTCGCCGTAGACCCGCTGCTTCTCCGCCATCTCGATCTTGAAGCGGCGGCGCTGCTCGGCCGGATCGGTGAGTTCGCCGAAGGCGTTGGCGAGTTCGACGCCGCAGGCGTAGAGCTCGAAGCGTTCGGCGACGCGCGGGTCGCGGGCGAGCGGCCGCGACAGGGCGGCCTCGCAGACCGGGTATTCGTAGAGGATGGTGGCGCGGCCGATGCCGAGGGTCGGCTCGACGACGGAGACGAGGATGCGGCTGTAGATGTCGGTCCAGCTGTCGTCCCGGGCGACGCGGTGGCCGGCGGCGGCGGCGGCCGTCGCGAGGGCGTCGCGGTCCGGTTCGGCGGCGGGGTCGTCCGGCAGCGTCGCCAGCAGGTCGATGCCGGCGAGGCGGGCGAAGGCGTCGGCGACGGTGAGGCGCTCGGGCTCGACCATCGGGTCGGCCTCGCGGCCGCGGAAGCGGAAACGAGCGGTGCCGGTGGTGCGGGCGGCGAGGGCGAGGAGGGCGGCGCAGTCCTCCATCAGCGTCTCGTAGGAGGCGTTCGCGCGGTACCATTCGAGCAGCGTGAATTCGGGATGGTGCAGCGGCCCGCGCTCGCGGTTGCGCCAGACCCGTGCGAAGTCGAAGATCTTCTCCTCGCCGGCGGCGAGCAGCTTCTTCATCGAGAATTCCGGCGAGGTGTGGAGATAGCGCCTCGCCTCGGCGAGGTCCGGGCCGAGCATCGTCGTCGCGAAGCCGTGGAGGTGGGCCTCGTTGCCGGGGGAGACCTGGAGGGCCGAGCATTCGGTTTCGGTGAAGCCTTCCGCCTCGAACCAGCGCCGGATCGCGGCCTTGATCGCGCCGCGCGCGGCGAGGAAGGGCCTGCGGTCGGCGTGGACGGACGGGCTCCACCAGGGCGAGGCGTCACGCATTAGGGCTTCCCATCGGGCGTCGAAAATGCAAGGAGATTGCGCGAAAGCGCGGCAAAGCGCGCCGAGGCATCGCCTCAGGCTTTATTCCGAATTCGAGATACGAAGGCAAGACATGGTCAAGGTCATCGCGAGCCAGGTCCGCAAGGGCAACGTCATCGAGCTGGACAACCAGCTCTACGTCGTTCTCACCGCGGAGAACTTCCACCCCGGCAAGGGCACGCCGACGACCCAGATCGACATGCGACGCATCTCCGACGGCGTCAAGACGACCCAGCGCTACAAGACCACCGAACAGGTCGAGCGGGCCTTCATCGAGGACCACGACTTCAACTACCTCTACCAGGACGCCGACGGCTTCCACTTCATGAACATGGAGAGCTACGAGCAGATCCAGGTTCCCGAGGACGTCATCGGCGACCAGAAGGTCTGGCTGCAGGAGGGCATGACCGTCCGCGTCAGCCGCTTCAACGAAGTGCCGATCTCGGTGGAACTGCCCCAGCGCGTCGTCTTCGAGGTGGTCGAGACCGAGCCGGCCATGAAGGGCCAGACCGCGACCTCCTCCTACAAGCCCGCCATCCTCAACAACGGCGCCCGCACCATGGTGCCCCCGCACATCCAGGCCGGCACCCGCATCGTCATCCTGACCGACGACGGCTCCTACGTGGAGCGGGCGAAGGACTGAGGAGAGACGTCCGGGGCGACGCTCTGCCCGCTCAGCCTCTCCCGGCCGGGATCGAGGCGAGCGACAGGAACAGCCGCCTCGGTTCCGCCGGATCCCGACGAAAGCCGTGGTGTTCGTAGAACGCCGCGGCTTTTTCGTCCTTGGCGTCGACCACTATCATGTGAGCAGCGATCGTGGATCGGGCGGGGCACAGAAGGGCGTCCGCTTGAGGCGCTGCGCCGAGTTTTGCCGTGATGACCGAGATCGAAGGCGAGCCGGCCGAGCCGGACGGCGGGGGCGTGAGGATAGCGCGGCAGGCGCCGGCGGATGTACGGAGTCATGGGTTCTCGGAAATCTGAATTCCCGATACTGCCATTGGCGCATCATTTGTTGTGAATGGAAATTTCGGCGTTTTCTCGGGGGCGGTTGATCGCAAGACCCGGCGGATACAAGTACCAAATTTTGGTATATGATCGTATCGGATCAGGAGGGCGGAATGGCTCGGAACACATCGATCTCCCTTGGCGATCACTTCTCCACATTCATCGAATCTCAGGTCGAGACCGGTCGTTACGGATCGGCGAGTGACGTGGTTCGGGCGGGACTGCGGCTGCTCGAAGAACACGAAGCCAAAGCGAGAGCCTTGCAAGAGGCGCTTGTCGCCGGCGAAAACTCAGGCCCGGCAATGCCGTTCGACAATGAGGCGTTCCTGCAAAGAATGCGGGATCGGCATGTCAAATGAGCCTCCCGAATACCGGCTCAGGCCGATGGCCGAGGCCGATCTGGAAGGGATATGGCTCTATGGTTTCAAGACCTGGTCGGCCGATCAGGCGGACCGCTACCACGCAGAGTTCGTCGCCGCGTTCTCGGAACTGGCAGGCGGCCGGAAAATCGGCCGTCCCGTCGACGTGATGGACGGCTATCTCAAATACGCGGTGGGATCGCATATCGTGTTCTACCGGAAGACGAAATCCGGCATCGAAGTCATCCGCGTCCTGCATCAACGACAGGATGTTCGTCGTCATCTCCCATGAGATGGACGGCCTGTCGGTGGCTCGACGGACCGGACTTTCCCTCTCACCCGTCCCCCGCCGGCACCAGCACCGCGCCCTCCATCTCCAGCACCGTCTCGCCGCGCTGGTTCACCGCCGTGCAGACCGTGTCGATGATGCCCCATCCGGGGCGGGAGGCGAGTTTGCGTTTGGCTTTGACGCGGTTGGCGTAGGAAAGGGTGTCGCCGGCGTAGACCGGCTTCAGCCAGCGGATCGCCTTCATGCCCGGCGAGATGCCGGCGAGCGTGCCGTGGGCGCGGGAATAGTCGACGGTGAGGCGCATCCAGATGGCGCAGGTGTGCCAGCCGGAGGCGCAGAGCGCGCCGAAGTGGCTCGCCGCGGCGGCGGCCTCGTCGACGTGGAAGGGCTGCGGGTCGAATTTTCGCGCGAAGCGCACGATCTCCTCCGCACCGAAAGTGTGGATTCCGATGTTGGCGACGTCGCCGACGACGATGTCCTCGAGGCGCATCAGGCGGTCCTTCGTCCCATGATGACGGAGCAGAAATAGGAGAAGACCTTCTCGCCGCGCTGGTTGACCATCGCGAGCACGATGTCGACGTAACCGCGGTCGGTCCGGGATCTGGAGGGACGGGTGCCGACCACCTCGTAGCGGCAGGTGAGCGTGTCGCCGACGAGGACCGGGCGCAGCCATTTCAGGTCCGAGACGCCGCCGGAGCCCATCGACAGGCTGGCGTTGAGGAGGTTGTCGGCGAAGAGCCGCATGGCGAGGCCGGCGGTGTGCCAGCCGCTGGCCGCATGGCCGCCGAGCGGGGAGGCGACGCCGCCCTCGGCGCCGAGATGGAACGGCTGCGGGTCGAACTCTTCGGCGAAGGCCAGAACCTCCGCCTCCTCGATCGTCACGCTGCCGAGATCGCCGGCCTCGCCGACGGCGAAAGCCGAGAAGTCGCGGCGGGCGTCGGCGCCCGTGCCTGGTCTTCCATCCGCCATGCCGATCCCGTCCTTCCTCTGATCCGGGCCTTCCGCTGATCCGGGCCTTCCCCTGATCCCGGCCCGCGCCGCCGCGAAGCGGGCGGACGGGTCAGAATGTCCTCTCGTCACGTGGCCTGTCCATGCGTCCGGCGCAAGCCGGCGATGCGTCGCGGAAGGGTCGCGGCGGGAAAGTCCGGGCGGTGCCGGTTCCCCGGCCCCGCCGAGGGGACCACGGGTGCAGCGGCTTCCCGGCCGGCAACGCCCGTCACCGCCTCCGGCGCGGTTCGGGGCAGGGCGAAAAGACATTGTTAAGCTTAACAGTGTTTCAATGCGCTCACGCCTCGGACTCCGCAGGCGCCAACCCGTGATCCCATTGACGCCCATGATACCCCATGTTATCCCAAATCATCCTGGTTCATCGGCGAAATTAATCCGTGTTTTCAACGGGTCGCGTCCGGTCGGCATCGTTCGCCGGGCGCGGGGGATCGCAAGGTGGCAGAAGCCGCCGATCCCCGCGCCGAGCCACTTGCATTCTGCAGCAGGAGGCTGCGGGTCGGCGCGCGCGGAGCGGGAAGTCATGAGCGGGTTCGTCTCCAGCCATCAGATGCGGATCGACCGGAAGGGCCGCGTGTCCATCCCGGCACCCTTCCGCCAGGTGCTCGCCCGCGACGGCTTCGAGGGTCTGCACTGCTATCCCTCGCTCGATTTTTTCGCCCTCGACGCCGGCGGCTCCGACCTCGTCGCCGCCATCGAGCGCCAGCTCTCCGCCTTCGAGCCGTTCAGCGAGGACCACGACCTGCTCTCGGTCGCCTTCTGGGGCGCCTCGCAGCATCTCACCGTCGACGGCGAGGGACGGATCGCCATCCCCGAGACACTCGCCGAGGTCGCCGGCCTCGACGGCGAGGTCGTCTTCGTCGGCCTCGGCTACAAGTTCCAGATCTGGTCGCCGGAGCGGTTCCGCGCCCACCGGCTCGCCGCCACCGACCGGCTCGCCGCCCTGCGCGGCCGCCGGGGGGCCGGTAGCGGGGAGGGTGCGCCGTGAGCCTCGATCCCCGCAGCCCCGCCCCCGATCCGTCCGCGAAGGCGCCGCATCTGCCTGTGCTGCTGGACGAGGTGCTGGACGCGCTCGCCCCGGTCGAGGGCGGCACCTTCGTCGACGGCACCTTCGGCGCCGGCGGCTACACCCGGGCCCTGCTTGCCGCGGGCGCCGGCAAGGTCGTCGCCATTGACCGCGACCCGACGGCGATCGCCGCGGGCGCCGACCTCGTGCGCGAGGCGGTCGGCCGGCTCGACCTCGTCGAGGGGCGGTTCTCGGCGATGGAGGAGCATCTTGGCGCGCGCGGGATCGCGGGCGTCGACGGCATCGTCCTCGACGTCGGCGTCTCGTCGATGCAGCTCGACCAGGCCGAACGCGGCTTCTCCTTCCGCTTCGACGGGCCGCTCGACATGCGCATGAGCCGCGAGGGGCCCTCCGCCGCCGACGTCTGCAACCGCCTCGGCCACGGCGAGCTCGCCCGCATCCTCTCGGTGCTCGGCGAAGAGCGCCGCGCCGGCCAGATCGCGACCGCCATCGTCCGCCGGCGCGAGAACGCGCCCTTCTCCACCACCGCCGACCTCGTCGCCGCGGTCGAGGCGGTGCTCGGCGGCAAGCGGGTCGGCGAGATCCACCCGGCGACCCGGACGTTCCAGGCGATCCGCATCTTCGTCAACCGCGAGCTCGACGAACTCGGCCTCGCCCTCGCCGCCGCCGAGCGGCTGCTCGCGGCCGGCGGCCGGCTCGCTGTCGTCTCGTTCCATTCGCTGGAGGACCGCATCGTCAAGCGGTTCCTCGCCGAGCGCAGCCGCACCAGCGCACAGGGCTCGCGTCATGTCGCCGACGTCGCGGTGCCGCCGCCGACCTTCCGGCTCGAGAAGCGCTCCGGCGTCGAGCCGTCGGAGGCGGAGACCGCGCGCAACCCGCGGGCCCGCTCCGCCCGGCTGCGCTTCGCCGTCCGCAGCGACGCGCCCGCCCGCCCGCTCGACATCGCCGACCTCGGCGTGCCGCGGGTTCCCGACCTTCCCCGGGCCGCAGGCGGACCCGGGCGCCCCATGACCACGAGCGCCCCATGAACCGGATCGTCAACATCCTCCTCGTCTGCCTGATGGGGCTCGCCGCGGCCGCCGTCTACGACATGAAATACGAGGCCGAGGCCGCGGCCGAGCGGGTCGCCCGACTCGAGCGCCAGGTCGCGGCCGAGCACGAGCGCATCAGCCTGCTCAAGGCGAGCTGGAGCGCGCTGTCGCAGCCCCGGCGCATGGAGGAACTCGTCGCCCGCCACGTCGAAGAGCTCGGTCTCGGGCCGATGGCCATCACCCAGCTCGGCACGCTCGCCGAGATCCCGCAGAAGCCGCAGCTGATGGGGCCGCACCTGCCCGGCGCCGACGCCATCGTCACCGGCGCCCTGCCCAAACCCCGCAAGACGAATTGAGCGACATGATCGGCAAGCTCCTCCCGGCCCCTCTCCGCACCGCTCTCCACCGTCCGCGCCACCGGCGCGCGAGCGGCCAGACCGAGCGCACCCGCTCGCGGGTGATGATCGCCATGGCGGGTTTCGTCCTCGTCTACGGCGCCATCGGCGGCCGTCTGGTCCAACTCGGACTCGAGGACGAGCCGAAGCCCGCTTCCTTCCCCGGCCACACCGCGGCGGCCCGGCCCGACCTGATCGACCGCAACGGCGAGATCCTCGCCACCGACATCAAGACCGCCTCGCTGTTCGCCGAGCCGCGCCGGGTGATCGATCCCGACGAGGCCTCCGAGAAGCTCGCCAGCGTCTTTCCCGAACTCGGCGACGAGAAGACGCGCACCCGGCTCGCCTCCGATTCCGGCTTCCAGTGGCTGAAGCGCGAGCTGACGCCGGAGCAGAAGGAGAAGGTGTTCAATCTCGGCGTGCCCGGGCTCTACTTCCGCACCGAGAACCGGCGCTTCTATCCGGCCGGCCGCGGCGCAGCCTACGTCACCGGCCACGTCAACATCGACAACGCCGGCATCGCCGGCATCGAGAAGTATCTCGACGACCAGTGGCTCGGCGACCTTCACGCCCTCGGCTTCGCCTCGACGCCGAACCTCGAACCGATCCGCCTCGCCCTCGACGCCCGGGTCCAGAACGTCGTCCACAGCGAGATCACGGCGGCGATGGAGCGTTACCAGGCGATCGGGGCCGTCGGCATCGTCATGCACGCGCGCACCGGCGAGATCGTCGCCATGACCTCGGTGCCGGACTACGACCCGAACAATCCGGCCGAGGCTCTCGACCCGGACAAGCTCAACCGCGCCTCGGCGGCGGTCTACGAGATGGGTTCGACCTTCAAGCTGTTCACGACGGCGATGGCGCTCGATTCCGGCAAGGTGAAGATGACCGACATCTTCGACGCCAGCCGGCCGATCCGGGTCGGCGGGTTCACCATCAACGACTTCCACGGCAAGCACCGGGCGCTGACCGTGCCGGAGATCTTCATCTACTCGTCGAACATCGGCACGGCACACGAGGCGCTGAAAGTCGGCATCAAGGGCCAGCAGGACTTCCTGAGGAAGATCGGCCTCATGGACAAGGTGCCGACCGAACTGCCGGAGGTGGCGGCGCCGATGCTGCCGCGGCGCTGGGCCGAGATCACCGGCATCACCGTCTCCTTCGGCCACGGCATCTCGGTGTCGCCGCTCGCCACCGCCGTCGCCGCCGCCTCGATCATGAACGGCGGCTACCTGATCCCGCCGACCTTCTTCCCGCGCAGCGAGAACGAGGCGATGGCGCTGGCCAAGCGGGTCGTCTCGGAGAAGACGTCCCAGGAGATGCGCTACCTGATGCGGCTCAACGTCACCGCGCCCGGCGGGTCGGGAAAACGGGCGGAGGTGCCCGGCTACTTCGTCGGCGGCAAGACGGGCACGGCCGAGAAGGTCGTGGCGGGGCGCTATTCCTCGAACAAGCGCCGCAACGCCTTCATCGCCGCCTTCCCGATCGACGATCCGGAATACATCGTCCTCGTCGTGATCGACGAGCCCGGACCGGAAAAGCCGGGCCTGCCGGCGACGGCGGGCATGAACGCTGCGCCGACCGTCGGCGCCATCATCCGCCGCGCCGCGCCGATGCTCGGCGTGATGCCGCGGCTCGACGCCGACGTCGACCGCGTGATGGCGGTGAACTACTGATGGCGGGCGCGGGCCGCGCGACCCGATTTCGGCCGGAATGGCGGGGCAGCGTGCGCCGCCCGTCCGACCGCTGAAGGATCCATGCCGATGAACCTCACCGAACTCGCCCCGGACATCCTGACGTCCAGCGTCGACGTGCGACGGCTCGCGATCAGCGGCGTCACCGCCGACAGCCGCGAGGTCCGGCCGGGAACGCTGTTCGCGGCGCTGCCGGGGACGAAGGTGCGCGGCGCCGCCTATATTCCCGACGCGGTGCGCGCCGGGGCGGCGGCGGTGCTGGTCGGCGAGGACGAGGATCTTCCCGGCGACGTCGGCGTGCCGGTGCTGCGCGATGCCGATCCCCAGCGCCGCTTCGCCCGCCTCGTCGCCCGCTTCTACGGACCGCAGCCCGCCACCGTCGTCGCCGTCACCGGCACCAACGGCAAGACCTCGGTCGCCTCCTTCGTGCGCCAGATCTGGCAGGCCTCGGGCCGCGATTCGGCGAGCATCGGAACCGTCGGCGTCGTCGCCATGGGCGAAGCGCGCTACGGCAACATGACGACGCCCGATCCGGTGACGCTGCACCGCACCCTCGCCGAACTGAAGGCCGACGGCATCGAGCACGTCGCCCTCGAGGCGTCGAGCCACGGCCTCGTCCAGCGCCGGCTCGACGGGTTGAGGCTCGTC
>Ga0065721_10052776_pt1 | contig 11189 bp, 11 predicted proteins | sample Mesricmetagenome_FD_59108 | JGI IMG/M metagenome (GOLD analysis project Ga0065721, IMG submission 59108) | Mesophilic microbial community from rice straw/compost enrichment Sample: eDNA_1 v2 (version 2) | ecosystem: Engineered > Solid waste > Grass > Composting > Bioreactor | place: USA: Davis...
CTCCACCCCGGAGCTGCCGCGCACCGACCTGACGCTCGGCCCGCGCACGGCCCGCGCCGTCCACCGGCTCATCCGCGAGGGGATCGTGCGTTCCGCCCACGACGTCTCCGACGGCGGCCTGCTGTGCGCCGTCGCGGAGATGCTCATCGCCGGCTCGACGCCAGGCCAGCCGCTCGGCGTCTCTGTCGGCCCGCTCGGGGGCGGCGTCCCGGAGCTTGCCCACCTCTTCGGCGAGGGCCCGTCGCGGTACGTCCTGGAGGTCGACGACGCGCAGCTCGATCGCCTGGGCGAGATCCTGCGGGAGGAGGGCGGCGTGCCGTGGAGCGTCTTCGGGGTGCTCACCGACACGGGGCGTCTGGAACTCGCGCAGGGCGCCGGCGGGGCCGGGGGCTCCGTGGACGTCGAGGATCTCGCCGCCGCCTGGCTCGGCACCCTGGACTGGTGATCGCGGGGCGCCGAGCGGCATCGGGGCGATGAAAGCGGCGGAGGGCGCCGCCCAAGCAGCCCGTACGATCTCAGCCCCGCCCCGGGGGCGGGCCAGGAACACCGCCATGCCGGCCAAGTTCGCCGCGTTGCTGTACCCCGCGTTCCTCCTCGCCCTCGCGGCCCGGGGCTCGCGGAGCCCGGCCGCCAGGTTCGCCCGGGCGCAGGCCTTCAGCCCGGAGACCTCCCGCCGCCCGGCGAGCCTGGGCCTCGGCGCCCTCGCCCCGATCGGCGACCTCGTCCGATCGGGCGTGCTCGTCGCGGTCGGCGACGGCCGGTACTACCTGGACCGCGAGCGATACCGCCGCACCCGCACGCGGACGTTCGCCGGCGCGGCGGTCGCCCTCGCCGTCCCGTTCCTGTTCGCCGGGTGGATCCTGTGGTCGCGGGGCATGCTCTGACGCCGCGGGCGGGCCCGCCCGCGGCGCGCGGGCCGGGTAGCATGCCCGACCGATGGCCCAGAGCGTCCGCATCACCGAAGTCGCCCCGCGCGACGGGCTCCAGAACGAGAGCGGCGTCATCCCGACGGATGACAAGGCCGCGCTCGTCCGCGCCTGCACCCTCGCCGGCGTCGACGAGGTGGAGGTCTCGAGCTTCGTGAGCCCGCGCTGGATCCCGCAGCTCGGCGACGCGGCCGAGGTCTTCGACGCGACGGCACGATGGCTCGCGACGGATGCTCCGCCGGAGGCGCGGCGCGTGCTGCTCTCCGCCCTCGTCCCGAACGAGAGGGGGATGCAGGCGCTGCTGGACGTGAACCGCCGCGCCCGCGAGGAGCACGGCGTCGACCGGCTCATCGGCAAGGCGAGCGTCTTCACCGCCGCGAGCGAGACCTTCAGCCGCAAGAACACGAACGCGAGCATCGCGGAGACGATCGAGCGGTTCCGACCGGTATTCGGCCTCGCCCGCGAGCACGGGCTCGCCGTGCGCGGGTACGTCTCATGCGTCATCGCGTGCCCGTTCGAGGGCCCGATCGCGCCGGAGGCCGTCGCGGACGTCTCGCGGCGTCTGGCCGAGGCCGGGGCGGAGGAGATCGACCTCGGCGACACCATCGGCGCCGGCACGCCGGAGACCGTCGCCCGCGTGATCCGGGAAGTGCGGGCCGCGCTCGGGCCGAACGCCGGCGCGATCACGCTCCACCTGCACGACACCTTCGGCCGGGCCGTCGAGTGCGTCGGGGCGGCGCTGGACGAGGGCGTGCGTTCGTTCGACGGCGCGGCCGGGGGGCTCGGCGGCTGCCCGTACGCGAGCGTGGGCGGTCGCCGGGCGCCGGGCAACGTCGCGACGGGAACGCTCGTCCGCGCCGTGCGCGAGGCGGGGTTCTCGTGCGCGGTGGACGACGCTCGCCTGGGGGAAGCCGCCTCCCTGGCGCTCGCGCTGACCGCCCGTGCGGGCGTCTCCGCCGGGGGGGCGGCGTGATCCGCGCCGAGCGCCGCGGCGACGTGGCCGTGCTCACGCTCGACCGGGCGGAGAAACGCAACGCGCTCGTTCCGGAGATGCTGGAGCAACTCCGCTCGGCCGCCGAAGCCGCGGCCGCGGAGAGGGCTCGCGCCGTGCTGCTGCTCGGCGAGGGGCGTGCGTTCTGCGCAGGGTTCGACCTCGAACTGTGCGCAACCGCCGAGGGCGCGGTCGAGCGGCTGCTGGACGAACTCGGACGGACGGTCGCGGTGCTGCGCGGGCTCGCGTGCCCGGTGGTCGCGGGGGTGCAGGGCGCGGCCGTGGCGGGCGGGTGCGCGCTGCTCGGCGGCGCGGACGTCGTCGTCGCGGAACGCTCGGCGAAGTTCGGCTATCCGGTCCTGCGGATCGGCGTGAGCCCGGCGGTTTCGCTCCCGTTCCTGCGGCGGCACGCGGGCGACGGGCCGGCCCGGTCGCGGGCGCTGGATCCGGGTCTGATCGACGCCGGCGCGGCGTTGGCGCTCGGGCTGGCGCACGAGGTGGTGGACGACGGCGCGGCCGCCGAGCACTCGCTCGCCTGCGCGGCGGACCTCGCCGCCAAGCCGGGCGTCGGCGCGATCCGAACGCGCGACTGGCTGAACACGATCGAGGGCTGGGAGGGCGACGCGCAGGCGGGGCTGCGGACCTCGCTGGGCCTCGCCGGCGGCGAAGAAGAACGCACGATGCTCGCTCGGGCGTGGGCCCCGCAGCGGCGGGGATCGGCGAGAGGCACGGAGACGAGATGAGCGAACTGGCGAGGCTCGAGGTCGACGGGCTGGTGGCCCGTCTCGCGATCAACCGCCCGGAGCAGCGCAACGCGCTGTCGATCGATCTGCTCGACGCGCTGCACGCGCGCCTCGGGGAGCTGGAGCGGGCTTTCGCCGAGCGTCCCGACGCCGGGCCGCGCGTCCTCGTCCTCCGGGGCGAGGGCCGGGCCTTCTGCGCCGGGATGGACCTCAAGCAGGTGCTCGTCGCCGAGGAGCACGGCGGGTCGGGGGACCGCTCGCTCCCGCTGCAGCTCCTGGAGGGGCTCGCGCGCCTGACCGTGCGCCTCCGCCGCCTCCCCTGCGTCGTGATCGCCCACGTGAACGGACCGGCGATCGGGGGCGGGTGCGGGCTCTCGTGCGTCTGCGACCTCTCCGTCACCCACGCGGAGAACAAGGTCGGCTTCCCGGAGGTCGATCTCGGGCTCTGCCCGGCCGTCGTGGCGCCGTGGGTGGTGCGCAAGCTCGGCGCCGGCCGGGCCCGGGCCGTGCTGCTCCGCGGCGGGATCATGACCGGGCGGGCCGCCCACGCGCTCGGCATGTTCGACCTGCTCGGCGAGACGCCCGAGGAGGCCGCCGCGTTGGTCGAGGAACTCGCGGACCGCGTCAAGGAGGACGGCCCGCGGGCCTTGGCCGCGACCAAGGGCCTGCTCAACGATCTGGACGGTTCAACGGACGAGGACCTCGTCCTCCGCGGGGCGAAGCTGTCGGCGGAGGTGCTGCTGACGGACGAGGCCCAGCGCCGCCTCGCCGCGAGCCGCCGATAGACACGGCCGCCGGGGCCCCCACCACCACGCATCTTGCCCGAGTGCGGCCGCGCACCGAAAGCCGGACGATGACTCGCCGAAGCACGCTCGGCGGAACGCTTCCGTCGTGCGCCGGCTTCCCCGACAAGCGGCGGAGACGCACCGAGGCCGCATCGTCGCGGCCTCGGGCCGACGAAGCCTCAGACGCGAGGGCCGGCGCCCGGGAGGAGACACGCATGCGACGCTACCGCATCCGCGAGAAGCTGATCAGCTGGGGCGACGACTTCACCATCCAGGACGAGCACGGCCGGGACGTCTTCCTCGTCGACGGCAAGGCGTTCACCATGCGCGACCGCCTCAAGCTCAAGGGACTCGACGGACGCGAACTCGCCGACATCCACCGCAAGGTCCTGAGCCTCGGCCCGGCCTACGTCATCGAACGCGACGGGCGGAAGACCGAGATCCGCAAGCACCTCTTCACGCTCCTGCGGGCGAAGTTCACCGTCGACGTCCCCGGCCCGAACGACCTCGAAGCCCAGGGGGACCTCCTGGGGCATGAGTACGCCTTCCGCGACGCCTCCGGCCGCGAGGTCGCCCGGGTGTCCAGGAAGCTCTTCAGCCTTGCCGACACCTACGGCGTCGAGGTGTCGGACGGTGCGGACGACGTGACCATCCTCTGCGCGGCCATTGTCATCGACCGGATGCTGCACGAGGACTGACCCGCTGCGCCAAATGGTGGACCCGCGCACGTCAAGGGGCCGGCCTTGAGCTTGCGAGGGGAATCCCCTTCCCCTATACTCGGGTCTCCGGGTGGGGCGTGGTATCCCAATGCTCGGTTGGTCCCGAGAGGAGATTCGAGATGATGTTGCGTTTTGTGTCCGCGGCCGCGATGGTCGCTGGCGTGGCGGGCGCCGCGCTGGCGCAGGTGAATTACATCTACGACGACGGGCAGATGGACACGGCCGTCGGCCCGCCCAGCTCGTTCAACCCGAGCCCGCAGATGGGCTGGGGGAACTACTTCGTCGCCGAGGAAGGCGGGGAGTGGATCACCACCGTCTCCGCGGCCTTCGGCCCGACCTTCCCGAACCTCACCACCGTCACCGCCTGGATCTTCGACGATCCGGATGACGACTTCAACCCGGGCAACGCCGTCGCCCTCGCCTCCGTCACCCTCACGCCCCAGACGATCGGCGGGTCCGTCTTCACCGACTTCAACTTCGCCCCCACGCTGGTCAGCGGCGGCTTCTTCGTGCTGCTCGTCACCGACACCGTGGCGGGCCAGGACCGCCCGGCTCCGACGGACACCAGCGGCCGGACCGACGTGAGCTGGATCGTCTACAACCCCGTCGACCAGGGCGTGAACATCGACAACCTCGCCGCGAACGCGCTGTTCTCGCTGGCCGCGCCGCTCACCCCCTTCGACGGCGTCTGGATGATCCGCGCCAGCGGGATCCCCGCCCCGGGCGCCGGCGCGCTGCTCGCCCTCGGCGGCCTCGCCGCGGCCCGCCGCCGCCGCTGAGGATCCCCCCCCCTCGAAATCACCACGGGCCCGATCACGACCGGGCCCGTGGACTTCTCTACCGGTGACACAAAGCGACAGTTTCCGGGTTCATGCACGAAATTTGCCCCGGCGTCCTTGCTCCGCAGCGGTCCCTGAGTTCGCCGCGGCGAATCAGCAACACCCCGGCCGGAGCCGATCGGCCCCTTGATTCAGGGATCAGTTTCCGACTCCGAGCCCGGTCGCTTTCCGAACATCGGCTCCCTGCTCCGCGCCCGGCCGAGCCGAGATCGGACCGTCGGTCGCCGCACCGGAACAACCGTGATTTGGCGATGATGCCAGAAACTGGCGGGGCGCAAAGCCCCGTGGCTATAGTGCCCGACCCATGCCCGAGCAGACCACTTCGATCGAGCCTCTGAAGGTGCACTTCGGGGGAGAGGATCATCCCTCCTCCCGCCCCGAGCACGCACGGGTGGCGGTCGTCGTGCTCGACCAGGGCAAGCCCGTCGTCGTGCTCGACCACGACCTCATCCGCCGCCTCGAGGCGACCCTGCGGGGTCTTCCCCGCGACGCGGCCGGCGTCGTCCTCGCCTCGGCCGCGCCCCGGGCGTTCGTCGCCGGGGCCGACCTCAAGGCGATCCAGGCCGAGGACGAGGGCGGGCTCAGCGACGACCAGCTCCACCGCTACCTCGAGTACGCCGCCCGCGTCTTCGCGATGCTCGCCGACCTCCCCTGTCCCACGGCCGCGGCCATCAACGGCGCCGTGCTCGGCGGGGGGCTCGAACTCGCCATGCACTGCGACGGGCTCGTCGGGGCGCCCTCGCCGAGCGGCAAGCCGTACCCGGTCGGGCTGCCCGAGGCGGGGCTCAGAATCTGCCCGGGCTGGGGCGGCACGAACCTCCTCCCCACCCGCATGGACCCGGCCGAGGCGATCCGCTTCACCGCCACCGGGAAGACCTTCACCTCCGAGGACGCCCGCGGGTTCGGGCTCTTCGACGCCTGGGCGGACGACCCCGCCCGCCTCGTCGAGACGGCCTGCGACTGGGTGCTCAGCCGCGCCCGTCCCGAGCGCGACGGGCTCCCGAGCCGCTGCATCGAGAACACCAACCGCGCGGCCGTGCTGGAGGCCCTGGACGCCGTCCGGGGCGAGCTGCCGAACGACGAGGTCGCCGCGGCCGTGGCGGACTGCGTCGACATCGGCGTCACGAAGGGCTGGCGCGAGGCGATCGCCCGGGAGCGGGACCACCTGGTGCGGTTCCGGAACCTGCCGCCCGGCCGGGCGGCGATCCGCGCATTCTTCGAGCGCGGCAGATAGATCCGAGCGGGCGGGGCCGGGGGTGGATCGGGGCGGGAATGATGGGGACCTCAGGCCCGCGCGATCGAGCGAGACGCGCCGGCGACGGACCGAGCTGACCACCGGCTCCCGGCGGGGCCGAACGGACGGAGTGCGTGCGATGGCCGATCTCAAGAATCTCAAGGGCGTCTCCGAGAAAGACCGCGCGATGATCGCCGAGGCCGAGAACCTCCTCGGCCCGGAGCCCTCCGAGATGGGCTTCGTCAAGAACCTCTTCTGGGGCCGGATCCGCGAGGACCTCGTCTTCCCCTACCCGGACATCGCGGAGACCTCGCCGGAGGAGACGGCCGAGTGCGACCGCCTGCTCGCCGAGCTCGAGGACTATCTCCGCAACGAGCACCCCGCCGTCCTGATCGACCAGGAGCAGCACCTGCCGGAGTGGGTCATCCGGCGTCTCTTCGACCTGGGCGTCCTCGGGCTGACCATCCCCAAGGAGCACGGCGGGCTCGGGATGGGGATCACCAGCTACAACCGCGTGCTCGAACTCATCGGCAAGTACTGCGGCTCCACGGCCGTCGTGGTCTCGGCCCACCAGTCGATCGGGTGCAAGGCCGTCATGCTCTTCGGCACCGACGAGCAGAAGAAGCGATGGCTGCCGAAGCTCGCCCGCGAGTGGCTGAGCGCCTTCTGCCTCTCCGAGCCGAACGTCGGCTGCGACGCCGGCGGGCAGGAGACCCGCTGCGAGGACCGCGGCGACCACTACGTCATCAACGGCGAGAAGAAGTGGGCGACCAGCGGCGCCATCAGCGGGCTCTTCACCGTGATGGCCAAGCAGAAGATGCCCGACGGCAAGGACAAGGTCACCGCCCTCGTCTGCACGCCGGACATGGACGGCATCGAGATCTTCAGCAAGAACCGGAGCAAGTGCGGCATCCGCGGCACCTGGCAGGCCCGCATCCGGTTCCGCGACGTCAAGGTCCCCAAGAACCACCTGCTCGGGCAGGAGGGCAAGGGCCTGAACATCGCCCTGAGCTGCCTGAACTACGGGCGGTGCACGCTCTCGGCCGGCATGCTCGGCGGCGCCCGCCGCGCGATGGACCAGTCGATCCGCTGGGCCCAGACGCGCTACCAGTTCCAGCGCCCGCTCGCCGAGTTCGACCTGGTCCGCCAGAAGATCGCCCGCATGTCCGCGTACGTCTACGCGATGGACGCGGTGCTCTACATGACCACCGGCTTCCTCGACCGGCACGACGCCGACATCATGGTCGAGACCGCCGTCTGCAAGGTCTTCGTCTCCGAGCACGGCTGGCGGGCGGTCAACGACGCCCTCCAGATCATGGGCGGCGAGGGCTACATGACCGAGAACGAGGTGGAGCGCATCTTCCGCGACTCGCGCATCAACACCATCGTCGAGGGCGCCAACGAGGTCATGCAGAGCTTCATCTTCGCCTACGGCGGCAAGCAGCTCGCCGAGAGCATGCTCGCCGTCAAGGAGAAGATCGACAACAAGGACATCAGCCTCGCCGTCCTCAAGGCCGCGGCCCCGCTCGGGCTCGAGGTCTTCGTCGGCAAGCGCCGCACGCCGCCCCGCATCGGCCGCGTGCACCAGGGCCTCCGCCCGCACGCCGACCGCCTGAGCCGCTGGGTCAGCGAGCTCACCTACCAGTTCAAGCGCGCCAGCAAGATCCACGACGCCGACATCGTGAAGAAGCAGGTCGTCCAGGCCCGCCTCGCCGACATCGGCATCTACCTGCACGCCTGGGCCTGCACGCTGAGCAAGCTCGACCGACAGGTGCGCCGGGGCGACGAGGGGCCCGAGTTCGAGCGCGACCGCACCGCCGCCCTGCACTTCTTCGACCTCGCCGAGCAGGAGATCAAGGAACGCATCCGCACGCTCGAGGACAACGCCGACGGCACCCTCGAGGCCGCCGCCGCCGCCGCCCTCGCCCACAACGCCACCATGCCGGCGGACCTCTTCGTGATCCCGGAGAGGTCCCCCACCGACCAGCGCGGCCACGGCCGCACCCCGCGTCAGGACGGCATCAAGCAGTTCCCCGGCACCGGGCGCGGCGTCGCCGGCGGCACGGGGCGCGAGCACATGGACGAGACGATCCACACCGCGACGCACTGACCCGCGCCGCGCCTGCGAACCCGCCGACGGGGAGAACCTCCCCGCCCGGCACCGTACGATCATCGCCCGCCCGCCCGGAGGCGGCCGGGCGGCTTCCGACGGCCCCGATGGCGGGGCGCGAACACGGGAGGGCCGTCATGCCCAGACGCGAGTGCTTCACCGCTTCGTTCGACTACATCCAGGTGCTCGACGAGGACGGCAACTTCGACAAGAAGCTCGGCGCCGTCAAGGGCGAGCCGATCATCCCCGACCACGACGTCGTCGCCCTGTACGAGCAGATGTCCATCTGCCGCCACCTGGACGAGGTCGCCTTCAAGCTCCAGCGCTCGGGGCGCATGGGCACCTACCCGCAGAACAAGGGGCAGGAGGCCAACGCCGTCGGCTCCGCCTACGCCATGAAGAAGGGCCGCGACTGGCTCCTCGGCAGCTACCGCGAGAACGCGGCGATGTTCATGCACGGGCTGCCGATGCACTACATCCTGCTGCACTGGATGGGCGACGAGCGGGGCAACCAGATCCCCGAGGGCGTGCTCATGACCCCGATCGCCATCCCGATCGGCACGCAGATGATCCACGCCGCCGGCGTCGCCTGGGCCTTCAAGCTCCGGGGCGAGCAGGACCGCGCCGCGATCACCTACTTCGGCGACGGGGCGACGAGCGAGGGCGACTTCCACAGCGCCATGAACTTCGCGAGCGTCCTCCGCGTCCCGCTCGTCTTCTACTGCCAGAACAACCAGTGGGCGATCAGCGTCCCCCGCGAGGAGCAGATGAACTCCGAGACGGTCGCGCAGAAGGCGATCGCCTACGGCATGCCGACCGTGCAGGTCGACGGCAACGACATCTTCGCCGTCTACCTGGCCACGAAGGAAGCCCGCGAGCGCGGCGTCCGCGGCGAGGGCCCGAGCTTCATCGAGGGCATCACCTACCGCCTCGGCGACCACACCACCGCCGACGACGCCCGCCGCTACCGCTCGGCCGAGGAGGTCGAGGCCTGGCTCCGGAAGGACCCGCTGATCCGCACGCGCAAGTACATGGAGTCCCGCGGCGTGTGGGACGACAAGAAGCAGGAGGAGCTCGAGGCCCGCGCCAAGAAGATCGTCGGCGAGGTCGTCAAGACCGCCGAGGGCATCGAGCCCCCCAAGCCCGCCGACTTCTTCGACCACATGTACGCCAGCCTGCCCCGGAACCTCCGCGTCCAGCGGGACACCATGCAGACGCACTCGCTCGGCCAGGACCCGGAGCAGGCCGGCCTCAAGGCCCGGCCGGAAATGGCCAAATAGCAAATGGCCAAATGGCAAATCCAGAAGCGGCGACGACGGGAGGAGAAGTGTGGGCAGGCTGAAGCCAGAGCTCCTGGAGCGGTCGGAAGACTTCGCGGATCGAGTTCTCGACGTCGTGGAGGCGCTCGCCGCGAAGGAGTCGACCGAAACCCGATTCTGGCTCCGTCTCATCGCCCGCCGATCGTGGCCTGATCCGTCACGACTGCAGCCGCTGCTCAGCGAGGCCGAGGAACTCAAGCGGATCCTCGGCGCCAGCCTCCACAAGACCCGCCCGCCAGCCACCGACGCCAGATCCAACGGACGACTCCCCGCCTGACCCATTTGCCATTTGGCCATTTGCCATTTGGCCATTTTCCGGACACCACGATGGCCAACCTGACCCTCGTCCAAGCAATCAACCTCGCCCTCGCACAGGAGATGGAAGCCGACCCCCGCGTCGTCATCCTCGGCGAGGACGTCGGCGTCAACGGCGGCGTCTTCCGCGTCACCGAGGGCCTCGCCCAGCGCTTCGGGCAGCACCGCGTCCAGAACACCCCGCTCGACGAGTCGGGCATCATGGGCGCCGCCATCGGCCTCGCCATCGCCGGCATGCGCCCGATCCCCGAGATCCAGTTCGAGGGCTTCCTCGGGCCGGCCTACGACCAGCTCGTCAACCACGCGGCCCGCTTCCGCACCCGCACCCGCGGCGCCATCACCGTCCCGATGGTCGTCCGCGTCCCGGTCGGCGGCGGCATCCACGCCCCGGAGCTGCACTCCGACTCGCCCGAGGCGATCTACGCCCATTCCCCGGGCGTCAAGGTCGTCATGCCCAGCACGCCCTACGACGCCAAGGGCATGCTCATCTCCGCGATCCGCGACCCCGACCCCGTCATCTTCTTCGAGCCCAAGCGCGTCTACCGCTCCTTCCGCGAGGAGGTCCCCGAGGACGAGTACACCGTCCCGATCGGCCAGGCCAAGGTCGTCAGCGAGGGCGACGACATCACCGTCGTCACCTGGGGCGCCAGCGTCTTCCAGTGCCTCGAGGCGATCGACAACCTCCCCGAGGACGTCAGCGTCGAACTCATCGACCTCCGCACCATCAGCCCGCTCGACATCGACACCGTCGCCGAGAGCGTCCAGAAGACCGGCCGCTGCGTCGTCGTCCACGAGGCCCCGCTCACGGCCGGCATGGGCGCCGAGATCTCCGCCCGGGTCCAGGAGCAGTGCTTCCTGCACCTCGAGGCCCCCGTCCAGCGCGTCACCGGCTTCGACACGATCATGCCGTACTACAAGCTCGAGCTCGACTACCTCCCCGACGCCAAGCGCATCGGCCACGGCATCGAGCAGTGCCTGGCGTACTGAGTCATGCCGAAGCCGGAGCACCCGCGACCGGAGTCGTTCCTCGCCGCGGCTCAGGATCGCGCTGCCGACGCTCAATCGCTGTTCGACGCCGGCCGGCACGCCTCCGCCATCTGGATCGCCGGGATCGCGATCGAGGCGATGCTCCGGGGCTACCACCGCAGGAGCACCGACCAATTGGACACGGGGCACAACCTGAAACAGCTCTTCCGCGCGTCCGGATT
>Ga0065721_10006493_pt1 | contig 11186 bp, 6 predicted proteins | sample Mesricmetagenome_FD_59108 | JGI IMG/M metagenome (GOLD analysis project Ga0065721, IMG submission 59108) | Mesophilic microbial community from rice straw/compost enrichment Sample: eDNA_1 v2 (version 2) | ecosystem: Engineered > Solid waste > Grass > Composting > Bioreactor | place: USA: Davis...
CAGCGAGCGCCTTGAACCACGGCCGAAAGCCCTGGACGAGGGTGAGGTCGTCCGTGAAGTCTTCCGGCGCGCGGAAGCCCGGTTCCGCACCGAGGAAAAGCACGCGTCCCTGAGGAACTCCGAGGATCCCAGTGCGGAAGGGATGAAACAGCGTCTTCACCGCGTCGCCACTCATGGCAGCACTCCCAAGGCGAGCGACAGCGGGGCAGGGGAAGCTGGATCGAAAGCCATGATGCAATCCGTCTGATCGCAAACGCAGAACGGGCGCGGGCCTCTCGACCCACGCCCGCCCTCAATTCCGTCCTTGAAGAACTCAGGCCGCGGTGTCTTCCGACTCGGCCTTCTTCTCCTTGACGATCTCCTTGCCCGTCGTCTGGTCGACGACCTTCATGGAGAGGCGGACCTTGCCGCGCTCGTCGAAGCCCATCAGCTTCACGAACACCTTGTCGCCTTCCTTGACCACGTCGGTNGTCTTGGCGACGCGCTCGCTGGAAAGCTGCGAGATGTGGACGAGGCCGTCACGCGGGCCGAAGAAGTTCACGAANGCGCCGAAGTCTGCGGTCTTNACNACCGTGCCTTCGTAGATCTCNCCGACTTCCGGTTCGGCCACGATCGTGTGGATCCACTTCTTCGCCGCCTCGATCTCCTTGGCGTTCGAAGAGGCGATCTTCACCGTGCCGTCGTCCTCGATGTTGATCTTGGCGCCGGTCTTCTCGACGATCTCGCGGATCACCTTGCCGCCGGAGCCGATAACGTCGCGGATCTTGTCGGTCGGGATGTGCATGACCTCGATGCGCGGGGCGAACTCGCCGAGTTCCTTGCGGCCCTCGGAAAGCGCCTTCGACATCTCGCCGAGGATGTGCAGGCGCCCGTCCTTGGCCTGGTCGAGGGCCACCTTCATGATCTCTTCGGTGATGCCGTCGATCTTGATGTCCATCTGCAGCGAGGTGACGCCGTTGGCGGTGCCCGCCACCTTGAAGTCCATGTCGCCGAGATGGTCCTCGTCACCGAGGATGTCCGACAGGACGGCGAAGCGCTCGCCTTCCTTGATGAGGCCCATCGCGATGCCNGCCACCGGCTTGGCCAGCGGCACGCCGGCNTCCATCAGNGCCAGCGAGGTGCCGCAAACCGTCGCCATCGAGGACGAGCCGTTNGACTCGGTGATCTCGGAGACGACGCGCAGCGTGTAGGGGAACTGCTCGGTCGGAGGGCAGCATCGGGTGGATGGCGCGCCAGGCGAGCTTGCCGTGGCCGATCTCTCGGCGACCCGGCGAGCCCATGCGACCGGTCTCGCCGACCGAGAAGGGCGGGAAGTTGTAGTGGAGGAGGAAGGTCTCCTTGTACATGCCGGTCAGCGAGTCGACGTACTGCTCGTCCTCGCCGGTGCCCAGCGTGGCGACGACCAGCGCCTGCGTCTCGCCACGGGTGAACAGCGCCGAGCCATGGGTGCGCGGCAGCACGCCGACCTCGGCGACGATCGGGCGGACCGTCTTGAGGTCGCGGCCGTCGATGCGGTTGCCGGTGTCGAGGATGTTCCAGCGGACGATCTTGGCCTGCAGTTCCTTGAACACCGTGGCCACTTCATCCTTGGTCCAGGTGGTCTCCTCGACTCCTTCCGGCACGAGGGCGTCCTTCACCTTGGCCTTGGCGGCGTCTACGGCCGCATAGCGCGCCTGCTTGTCGGTGATCTTATATGCGGCGCGCAGTTCCTGCTCGACCAGCTCGAGCATCGCCTTCTCGAGCTCGGACAGGTTCTTGACCACGTGATCGCGCGGATCCTTGGCGGCAACCTCGGCCAGACGGATGATGGCGTCGAGCACCGGCTGGAAGCCCTTGTGGCCGAACATGACCGCGCCGAGCATCACGTCCTCGGGCAGTTCCTGCGCTTCCGACTCGACCATGAGAACGGCGTCGCCGGTTCCGGCCACCACGAGGTCCAGCTTGGACTCCGGCATCTCGTCGATGTGCGGGTTGAGCTTGTACTCGCCGTTGATGTAGCCGACGCGCGCCGCGCCGACCGGGCCCATGAACGGCACGCCCGACAGAGTCAGCGCCGCGCTGCTGGCAACCATCGCAAGCACGTCGGGATTGTTCTCCAGGTCGTGCTGGAGAACGGTGACGATGACCTGGGTGTCGTTCTTGTAGCCTTCCGCGAAGAGCGGACGGATCGGCCGGTCGATCAGGCGCGAGACCAGCGTTTCGTTCTCGGAGGGACGGCCCTCACGCTTGAAGTATCCGCCGGGGATCTTGCCCGCGGCGTAGGTCTTTTCCTGGTAGTTGACGGTCAGCGGGAAAAAGTCGACGCCGGGCTTCGGCTCTTTAGCGGAGACGACCGTGGCGAGCACGACGGTTTCGCCATAGGTGGCGAGCACCGCGCCGTCGGCCTGGCGGGCGATCTTGCCGGTCTCGAGAATCAGTGGGCGGCCGGCCCATTCGATTTCGACCTTGTGGTGATTGAACATGTCTTGTCCTTCTTGCGGGGAAGGCGCCAGCCGACCATCGGCAGCGGCTTTCCCTCGTACTTGGTTCAGACGAGCCACGGGCAAGACAACGGGAAGTCCGAGTTCCTGGGGCGCGTCGCGCGCGCCATCGGGCGTCCTGCAATCCTGCCCCGTGACCGGTCCCGGGGCGAACCGTCCGGTTGTCCGGACCGGTCCCTTGCTGCCGGCCATGCATGGGTTCCTGTTGCATGGTCAGCCCGGCGGCCTGGGTCGCCGGATAGAGTACGGCCGGCGAAACCTCTGCGTTCCGCCGGCCGGTTCGTTTAGCGACGCAGACCGAGCTTCTCGATCAGCGTTGCATAGCGCGCTTCGTCCTTGCTCTTCAGGTAGTCGAGCAGGCGACGGCGCTGGGAAACCAGGGCGAGCAGGCCGCGGCGCGAATGGTTGTCCTTCGCGTGGCCCTTGAAGTGCTCGGTGAGGTTCTTGATCCGCTCGGAGAGGATGGCCACCTGGACTTCCGGAGACCCGGTGTCGCCCGGCTTGGTGGCAAACTGCCCCATGAGTTCCTTCTTGCGATCAGCAGTGATCGACATCGTGCTTTTCCTTTGTGTTCTGTGTTGCGGAAGCGAGACGCCCTCAGCCGGGATGTCGTCCAGCAGGGGCCAGTCACACCGAGGCACCAGCTTCGGTTGCGCGGCATATAAAGGAGAATCCCCCNGAAGGGAAGAGCGGCCGCGCCTGGGCGAGGCAGGCTTTGCCTCCGGGNCAGAAAGGCGGCTTTCGCGGCCGCGCCGACGGGTCAGCCGCCGGNGTCCAGGTCCAGCGTTGCGATCATCTGCCCCGTCTGGTCCGCATCCGAGGTGGAGAAGCCGAAGGCCTTGCACATCGCCAGCATCGTCGTGTTCTCCGGCAGCACGATGCCCTCGATCCGGCTGATCCCCTCGGAGCGGGCATAGTCGAGGATGTGGCCGAGCAGTTGCCGGCCGATCCCGCGCCCCTGCAGGTCCGTGCGCACGAGCAGGGCGAACTCGGCTCTCAGCTTGTCCGGATCGCTGGACAGGCGTCCGACGCCCGCCAGGTCGCCCGTCGAGGTATCGAGGGCCACGAACGCCATGTCGCGGTCGTAGTCGAGCTGGGTCAGCCGCTTCAGCATCTCGTCGCGGAACTCGATGCGCGGCGCCAGGAACCGCAGGCGTATGTCGTCCGGCGAGATCTTCGCCAGGAAGTCGGGATAGAGCGCCACGTCCGCGGGCTTGATCGGACGGATGTGATAGGTCGCACCGCCAGCTGCGATGTCTTTGCCCCAGCCAACCGGGTAGGGCCGGATAGCCAACGCGGGGTTCGGGCCGGATTCCTCGACCGCTTCTGGATCGATCTCGATGCGGGCGTCGAGCGCGATCGCCCCCTCGGCGTCCGCGAGCAACGGATTGATGTCGACCGACGCCACGCAGGGGAAGTCCACGATGAGCTGCGACAGCCCGTTGAGCGCTCGGACGATCGCCGCCCGGTCCGCCGGCTTGCGGTCGCGGAAGCCGGCGAGCAGCCGGCCGATGCGGGTGCGCGCAATCAGGTCGCCGGCGAGTACATCGTCCAGAGGCGGCAGGGCGACGGCTGTATCGTTCATCACCTCGACCGCGACGCCGCCGGCCCCGAACATGATGGTCGGGCCGAAGATCGGGTCGCAGCTCATGCCGAGGATGAGCTCCTGTGCATGCTTGCGCGTGATCATCGGCTGGACCGCATAGCCCTCTATGTCTGCGCCCGGCGCTTTCTCGCGGACTCGCTTCTCGATGGCCTCGGCTGCTGCGCGTGCCGCTTCGGGCGTATCGATGCCGAGCACCACGCCGCCGATGTCGGACTTGTGCGTGATCGCCTTCGACAGCAGCTTGACGACGACGGACGCCGAAGAGGCCAGAAGCCGTTCCGCCGCCTTGCCGGCCTCTTCCGGCGTCTTCGCCACGATGATCTCGGGCACCGGTATGCCGTAGGCNCCCGCCACCGCCTTGGCCTCCGGCTCGGTCAGCATGCGGCGACCCTCCGCAGCCGCGGCNCGGAAGATGCCGCGGACCAGATCCNGATCGCCCGTGACATCCTCGCTGCGTGCCGAGGGCACGCGCATCAGGGCCTGCTGGGCGCGCGACCAGTTCGACAGATAGGNNACGGCGCGGGCCGCGTCGGCCGGCGTTTCGAAACTCGCGACGCCGGCGTTTTGCAGCATGTGGCGCGCGTCATTGGCCGTCTGCTCGCCCAGCCAGCAGGTCAGCACCGGCTTGCCGCCGATGCGGCCATCCTTCGCGAGACCTGCGACCGCCGCCGCCGCCTCTGCCGCGGAGGCGAGTCCTGTCGGACAGTTCAGCACCATGAGCACGTCGACGTTGGGGTCGGCGGCCACCGCCTCGACGGCCGCCCGGTAGCGTTCCGGCGAAGCGTCGCCGATGATGTCGACCGGGTTGGCGCGCGACCATGTCGGCGGCAGCGCCGCGTCCAGCCGCGCCATGGTCTCCGGCGTCAGCTCCGCCAGCGATCCGCCGCCTTCCACCAGCTGGTCGACGGCAAGCACGCCCGCGCCGCCGCCATTTGTCACGATGCCGACGCGCGCCGTCTGCAGAGGCGGAAACCGGGCAGTGATCTCGGCAGCCCCGAACAGCTCGCCGAGTCCGTCGACGCGCAGGATGCCGGCCCGGCTGAGCGCCGCATCGACGACCCGGTCGGCGCCGGAGAGCGCGCCGGTATGCGTCGCCGCCGCCTTGGCGGCGAGTTCGTGGCGTCCGGCCTTGACGGCGATCACCGGCTTGATGCGTGAAGCAGCGCGCGCAGCCGAGAGGAACTTGCGCGGGTTGGTCACCGTCTCGAGATACATGACGATGGCGCTGGTGCCGGCGTCGCCCGCCAGCAGGTCCAGCCAGTCACCGACATCGACGTCGGCCATGTCGCCGAGCGAGACGATGTAGGAGAAGCCGATGTCGTTGGCTGCAGCCCAGTCGATCAGCGAGGTGGCGATGGCGCCGGACTGCGACAGGAGCGCGATGTTGCCGGGCTTGGCGGGCAGGTGCGCGAAGCCGGCATTGAGCTTTGCCGGCGGGATCATCAGCCCGACCGTGTTCGGACCGATGATGCGGAAGAGATTGGGCCGCGCCACATCCAGCATCGCCTGCCGCAGCCCGTTGGCGCGCGTCAGCCCCGCCGTGATCACCACCGCTGCTCGGCAGCCCTTTGTGCCGAGCTCGGCAATGATGCCTGGCACGGCCGGCGGCGGGGTCACGATCACCGCCAGGTCGGGCGCGGCGGGCAGGGCGGCGGCATCCGCATAGCAGGGGAGGCCGGCGATTTCCGGATACTTCGGGTTGACTGGCCAGATGGCGCCCTCGAAGCCACCGTCGACGATGTTCTTGACCACCACGTGGCCAACGGAACCCTCGCGTGGCGATGCGCCGAAAATGGCCACAGAATGCGGACGCGCGGCTTTCGACAGGTTCCTGATGGTCACGGCAAATCTCCAATTTGGGGTGCTGTATGCCCGTCGCGTCCCGCCCACACCTTGAGGTGCATCAATAAAGCATCCGCTGGTGCTGCAAGGATTGCAACGCCGCTTCGGTGCGTCCTCGCCGCCGGGTGCCGTCCTGCATCGCAGCAAAATCCCCGCAACTGCGAAGGCATGCCCTTGCGGAAGGGGGGTGCCGATGCTTAAGTCCCGACGCACCTACCTCTTCAACCACCGCATGGAGGCGACATGCATCGGGGTGAAGGTATCGGAGCGCGGCTCGACGGCGTATCTCGCCGGGTTGCGTTTTCCCTGGCGGGGCTGGGCCTGGCCGCTACTCTTGCGGGTGGGCCCGTTGCTTGGGCGCAGCAGCCGGAGCCACCACCAGTGACGGTGGCGAAACCTGTCGTTCGCGACATCGTGGAAGACGACGAATTCGTCGGCCGCTTCGAGGCGGTGGACGAGGTGGCCGTGCGGTCGCGCGTTGGCGGATATCTCGACAAGGTCCACTTCCGCGACGGTGCCATCGTTGCCGCTGGGGACCTGCTGTTCACGATCGACCAGCGCCCCTACCAGGCCGCCTATGATGCCGCGAACTCGCGCGTGGACGTGGCTGGCAGCCTGCTGAACTTCTCGCGCATGCAGCTCGAACGGGCCGAGCAACTGTCGCGCACAGGCAACCTGTCGGTCTCTGTCCTCGACGATCGCCGGCGCGAGTTCCTCGCTGCGCAGGCTCAGCATCAGGGCGCGGAGGCAGAGCTGCGCCGGGCCACGCTCGATCTCGAATTCACCCAGATCAAGGCACCGATTGCCGGCCGCATCGGCCGGCGCCTCGTCTCTCCGGGCAACCTCGTGCAGGCGGATTCGACCCTGCTGACCACCATCGTCTCCATGGACCCCATCGACTTCTACTTCGACATCGATGAGCGCTCCTACTTTGCCTATGCGCGAGATGCCCGCGAGAGGGGCGCCACGCTGCAGGAGGGGGCGGGGGGCACAAACGTCGTCGTGCGCCTTGCCGACCGCAACGAGGCGACCTTCGAGGGCAAGCTGGACTTCGCCGAGAACAGGCTGGACCAGGCCACGGGCACCATGCGCGTGCGGGCGCGCTTCGACAACAAGCAGGGCGTGCTGCAGCCAGGCATGTTCGGGCGCGTCAACGTTCCCGGATCGCTGCCGCATCCCGGTATTCTCCTGCCGGACGAGGCCATCGGCTCTGACCAGAATCGTCGTATCGTCTTCGTGGTCGATGACGAGGGCAAGGTATCGACGAAGCCCGTGCGCACGGGGCCACGGATCGACGGCTATCGCGTCATCCGCGAGGGGCTGACGGGCGACGAGACCGTCGTTGTCAACGGACTGATGCGTGTCCGGCCCGGCGTCACCGTCAAGCCGAACGTCGTCACCCTTCCCCCCGTCGCGGAAGGCGTGACGCAATGAGATTCTCGCACTTCTTCGTGGACCGCCCGATCTTTGCGGCGGTCCTGTCGATCGTTCTGCTGATTGTCGGCGGCATCGCCTACACGCAGTTGCCGGTCGCGCAATATCCCGAGATCGCGCCGCCCACCATCGTGGTGACGGCATCCTACCCCGGCGCGGACGCCGAGACGGTGGCGGCGACGGTTGCCACGCCGATCGAACAGGAGGTGAACGGCGTCGAGGACATGCTCTACATGTCCTCCTATTCCACCAGCGCGGGCACCATGTCGCTCACGATCACCTTCCGCCTCGGGACGGATCTCGACCAGGCGCAGGTGCTGGTACAGAACCGCGTCGCCGTCGCCGAGCCCCGACTGCCGGAAGAGGTCCGTCGCCTCGGCGTGACGACGGCGAAGAGCTCGCCCGACCTGATGATGGTCGTGCACATGCTGTCGCCCGACGACACCTACGACCAGCTCTACGTCTCCAACTACGCCCGTTCGCGGGTGCGGGACGTGCTGCTGCGCCTCGACGGCGTCGGCAGCGTGCTCATCTTCGGCGAGCGCGAATACTCGCTGCGCATCTGGCTCGATCCCGACCGCCTTTCNGCCTACGGGATGACGGCCGGCGACGTGGTGACCGCCTTGCGGGANCAGAACGTGCAGGTGTCGGGCGGTTCGATCGGTGCCCCTCCGAACGATGGCGGCAACGCCTTCCAGTACACTGTGACGACCCAGGGCCGCTTCGAAGANGCNCGCGACTTCCGATACGTCATCGTCAAGGCCACCGAGGACGGCCGGCTGATCTCGCTGCAGGATATTGCCCGCATCGAGCTCGGTGCGCGGGACTACGTGACCAACTCCTATCTCAACGGCAAGCCGGCCGTCGCGCTCGGCATCTTCCAGCGTCCCGGCACCAACGCTCTGGCCTCCGCCGAAGAGATCCAGGAGACGATGCGCCAACTGTCGGCGGATTTCCCGCCGGGCCTCGCCTACGAGATCATCTACAATCCGACGACCTTCATCTCCGACTCCATCAACGAGGTGTACAAGACCATCGCCGAGGCGATCCTCCTCGTCGTGCTGGTCATCATCGTCTTCCTGCAGTCCTGGCGCATGGCGATCGTGCCGATCGTGGCGATCCCCGTGTCGCTGATCGGCACCCTGGCGGTGCTGTACGCTTTCGGCTTCTCCCTGAACATGCTGACGCTGTTCGGCCTGGTGCTGGCGGTCGGCATCGTCGTCGACGATGCCATCGTGGTGGTGGAGAACGTCGAGCGAAACATCGCCCTGGGTCTTCACCCCAAGGAGGCGGCTCACCGAACGATGGACGAGGTCGGATCGGCCGTGCTCGCCATCGCCGTCGTGCTGATCGCGGTCTTCGTGCCGACCGCCTTCATTCCCGGCATCTCCGGCCAGTTCTACCTGCAGTTCGCGATCACCATCGCGGTCTCGACGGCGATCTCGGCCTTCAATTCGCTGTCCCTGTCGCCGGCGCTGGCGGGCGTGCTGTTCAAGCCGCACGCGACGACCCACTCGCAGTTCTTTCTGGCGCGATTCGGGCGCAGCCTCGCCAACGGTTTCAACCGCGGCTTCGATGCGATGGCAGAAGCCTATTCGAAGATCGTGCGGTTCCTGGTCGGCTCGACCGCGATGCTGCTGGTGATGCTGGCAATCTTCGGCGCGCTGATCTACGCGACGGTGCACATGCTCCAGAGCGTGCCGCGCGGCTTCATCCCGCAGATGGACCAGGGTTACGCCATCGTCGTGGTCCAGCTGCCCGAGGGCGCCTCGCTTTCGCGCACCGACGCGGTGATCCAGAGGGCTTCCGACATCATCCGCAAGACTCCTGGCGTCGCGAATGCCGTGGCTTTCGCAGGCTTTTCGGGCGCCACCTTCACCAACGCCAGCAATGCCGGCGTCATCTTCGCGCCCTTCGAGACCTTCGAGAAGCGGCTCGAGGCGGGGCAGTCGGCCGGTCAGATCATCGGGACGCTCTTCGGCAGCCTGCAGAGCATAGAGGAAGCCTTCATCATCGCCCTGCCGCCGCCCTCGGTGCGCGGCATCGGCAATGCCGGCGGCTTCAAGATGATGATCCAGGAACGCAACAGCGCCGACATGCGGCCGATCCTGGCGATTGCCAACGAGATCGCCGCCAGGGCGAACCAGACCCCGGGCCTGACTGGCGTCTTCACAACCTTCTCGGCCTCGAGCCCGCAGTTCTATCTTGAGATCGACCGCGACAAGGCGCGCATTCTGAACGTCCCGATCCCCAACATATTCGAGACGCTGTCGATCAACCTCGGCACGGCCTATGTGAACGACTTCAACGCCTTCGGGCGCGTCTATCAGGTGCGTGCACAGGCCGACCAGGCGTTCCGCATGGAGCGCAAGGACATCGTGAAGCTGAAGGTGCGCTCGGCCACCGGCGCGCTCGTGCCGCTCGGTACGCTGGTCGAGATCCGCGACGTCACCGGGCCGTCGCTCGTGCAGCGCTACAACATGTACGTGTCCGTGCCGTTGCAGGGCAACGCGGCGCCGGGTGTCTCGACGGGCACGGCGCTCGATACCATGGAGCAGGTGGCCTCGTCGCTGCTGCCGCAGGGAACGTCCTATGAATGGACGGAACTGGCGTTCCAGGAGCGCCAGACCGGCAACACCGCAATCCTGATCTTCGGTCTTTCCGTGCTCTTCGTCTTCCTGGCGCTTGCGGCGCAGTACGAAAGCTGGGTCACGCCCTTCGCCATCGTGCTGATCGTCCCGCTCAGCATCCTCGCAGCGCTGATCGGCGTGTCGTTGCGCGGGCTGGACAACAACATCCTGGTGCAGATCGGCCTGATCGTACTCGTTGGCCTGGCGGCCAAGAACGCCATCCTGATCGTCGAGTTCGCCAGGCAGGCGCAGGACAGGGGCCTGGCCGTCGTCGATGCGGCGGTGGAAGCCTGCCGACTGCGGCTGCGGCCGATCCTGATGACGGCGTTCGCCTTCATCCTGGGCGTGGTTCCCCTGATGATCGCGACCGGTCCCGGCGCCGAGATGCGCCAGTCCCTCGGCACGGCGGTGTTCTCTGGCATGCTGGGTGTGACCTTCTTCGGCCTGTTCCTGACGCCGGTCTTCTATGTGGTCCTGCGCCGCCTCTTCCCCGTCCGCACCCCGCACAACGCCACCGAACCCGCCCCGACGTCGCCGGCCGGCTGACCGGCCGCCGGCGGCGTGACGTGGGGTCGATGCCGTGACTGTGTCAGTTTGGAAAAATGCCTGTTTGACTTGGCGGTGATCAGCACTCCAATCCTCGAAGACGACCCGAGGTGGATCGGCTCGAGAGGAGAATGCGGGTGGCGTTCAGCGAGCGTTGCGTGAGGAGCGGGCCGGTCGGGCTATATCGGAATTGCCCGAGTCTTAGCCCTGAACCCGACGCGCGGCTGGGCGCGTCGAGGTGAGCGCACGGGAACTGAAGGAGAAAAGGGCGGACCAGCCGGATCGTAGTTTCGCGTCGATGGCGAAGCTTCTGGCGCGCCCCCTGGCGCCGGCACGGATTGTCGACAGCAGGTCGTCCCGGCCCGCCGTCACCCCCCTCTCCAAAGTGAAAATGTCGGTTGCCGACACGGCATTGGACCGCAGGGTCAACGAGTTTACCGCGACGCGGCGTTTGTCCCGGATCATGTTGGGGCCCGGGGGCCCTTCGGATCCGATCGCCGGTCAGATCTGGCTGGCGGACGTGTCCTTGTTTCCATCCAACGCCTGCCCGACCACATCGTTCGCTGCTACCGGCATGATGAGGCGGCGAGGCTCGATGACGACACCGACCAGTTCGACCGCTTCCAGGGTGAGGTCGAGCGCATCCTC
>Ga0065721_10052768_pt1 | contig 11186 bp, 9 predicted proteins | sample Mesricmetagenome_FD_59108 | JGI IMG/M metagenome (GOLD analysis project Ga0065721, IMG submission 59108) | Mesophilic microbial community from rice straw/compost enrichment Sample: eDNA_1 v2 (version 2) | ecosystem: Engineered > Solid waste > Grass > Composting > Bioreactor | place: USA: Davis...
CCTGCGCGCTCTGGAGGCGATCTATCATCGCGCCATCCAGATCGACCCCGTCCTTGAGAACCACCTCGTCGACAGCGAGATGATCCGGTACACCGGTGCCTGCCGGATGCTGACCAGCCGCATCCCCGCGTCGCGCGTGCAGGTGTTGTCGGGTCTGGTGGCAGGCGGGCTCAGCCGGGCGCTCGGCAGCAGCGAAGCCTGCGTTAAAATCTGGTCCCTCGGCGAAGAGGGAGAAGTCTCCTTGGTCTCTCCGCAAGTCGGTTTGGCCATCGACCATGCGGGGGACTGGACGATCAGAATGCCCGATACCCTTTTGGCTCAACTCGCCGCCGAGCGCCTGAAGCGGCTGCCGAACGAAACGGGTGGCGCACTGCTCGGTATAGTCGATCCGCGATCGAAGCGTATCGAACTGGTCGCCGCGGTTCCTGCTCCGATCGACAGCACGGAAGCGCCGACCGAATTCGTCCGCGGCACGATGGGTCTGCGTGAAACCGTGGAGGCGGCCATTGCCCGTTCCGCGGGGCAGATCAGGTATGTGGGCGAATGGCATTCTCACCCTAGGGGCAGTTCAAGCCAGCCCAGCACTATCGACATCGAGCAACTTGCCTGGTTGAGCACGACCATGGCCGGCGACGGCATGCCCGGCGTGATGTTCATCGTCGGGGAGAACGAGGCCCGGCATCTGGTTGGGACGATCCGATGACCGATAAGACAACTGTTGCCGGAGCCGAACAACCCCTCCGCCTAGGGCTTGCGCTTTCGGGCGGGGGAACCAGGGCTGCAGTCTTTCATCTGGGGCTGCTGCTCAGGCTTGCCATTCACGACCAGCTTGAAAGCGTTACGGCAATATCGACGGTATCGGGCGGCAGCCTGGTGATTGCAGCGGTGTTCGGCAACAACGGCAACAAGTGGCCAACATCGGCGGCCTTCCGGGAAGAGGTATATCCGACCATAAGGAGTCTCCTAACCGAGAGGGATCTCTTCAGCATCCCTACCTTGTTGAGTCCTGACAGCCTGCTCAAGCACAATTTCCGGCTCGTGAACCGGCGTGCTCACGTTTTGGCCGATCGACTGGGTACGGAGTGGGGCGTCACCGGCAACCTTGCGGATTTGCCGACCAGTCCGAAATGGTGGATCAACGCTGCCTCCATCCATTCCGGCAAGAACTGGCGTTTCAGTAAGGGCGAGATGGGTGACTGGAAATTCGGTCGGCACTACTCGCCTGCCGTCAAGATCGCCGTAGCCGCTGCAGCTTCGGCAGCGGTGCCCTACGCCATCGGTGCCCTTCGGCTCGAAATACCGCAGGGCGGCTGGTATCGAATCGATCCAGCCACGAGGAAACCGCAGCAGGCCATCGATCCCAACGTCAGGGTCCTGCGCATCTGGGACGGCGGCGCCTATGATAATCTTGGTCTGGAAGCCTTGGTGAAACCGGGCCAGCCCTCGACCGATTTCGATTTCCTCATCTGCAGCGATGCGTCCGGCGTCCTCGGCGCCCCCTCAGGGGGCGTGATCGCCAACCTTTTCAAAGGCAATCTTGCTACGCCTCGTCTGTTCGATCTCATGGGGGATCAAGTTCGGAGTCTTCGGTCAAGGATGCTGATGCGTGAGTTCGAGCACGGAGTCATCAGGGGTGTCATCGTCCGTATGGGCAAGTCAATTCGTGACATCGACATGCAGGCAGCTGTTACCCGACCGGAGTGGGAGCATTCAGCGTACCTCAGCGACGAGTTGACCAAGGCGGCGGTGGCACATCCGACCGCGCTAAACCGGTTGTCGATCGAGGAGTTCGACCTTCTCGCGCGTCATGGATTCGAATGCTCCGATGCCACTCTTGCCGCACATGCCGGGCCTGAATTCGACGACTGTCGGACGCGGCCATCGTCGTTGCGATAGGGACTCGCTTCGCACTCACCGCTTCAAAAGATGGTGTACGGCTTTCGATTTCTCACATGTGCTGCGCCGCGTCAGCTATTGGCACCCTCGTGCGAAAAGCCGACGGACCGCTCTCGGCCCCAAGTTAGCCGTTCGGGCAAGCACCCGAGTTAGCAGCAATGGGGGCCGTTAGGGGGCCGTCTGCTATTAAGCGGTGCGCGGAAGTAGCTGACACATCTGCCCTGCCCTGGCTGCCGCAAGCGAATGTCAGGAGCCAGCAAGTGCATCCGCCCCGGGATCATCTGACGCTCTTCACGGGGGCGAATAGTCGCTAGAGTGCAGACCCGACGGACCCACGATCCCGCCTGGTTACGCTGTCATTCCGCCGTCAACCACAAACCGTTGCCCGGTGATGTAAGCCCCGGCTTCCGAACACAGTAGCAATGCGGTGCCGGTGCAGTCCTGTGGTGCCCCGATGCGGCCGGCCGGGATCATCGAGAGCACCTGCTGCCGGTAGGTTCCGTCTTGGAGGGCATTGGTGTTGCGGCTGGTCTCGATCACACCGGGCGCGAGGACGTTGCAAGTAACGCCATGGGGAGCCAGTTCTTTCGCCAGGCCCATAACCAGGTTCGTCTGGGCCGCTTTGAGTGCCGCATAGACAAGCATGTCTGGGCGCGGCGCCAGCTCCTGCACGCTACCTATGGCCAGGATTCTGCCCCAACCGCGCTTGACCATTGCCGGTGCAAGACGGCCTAACAGAGCGCGAGAGGCTTCGAAATTCACAGCCAGTTCGGCGCCCGCCTCCTCCACCAGCGCCTCCGCCCAGGGACGGCGCCGCTGCACCGAGGCACAAAGCACGAGGATATCGACCGCACCATCGCCGGAAACGTTCGTGCCGAGCCGCGCAACCTCTTCGAGCAACGCGAGGTCGGCGACCTCGATGGCCAGGCCCGGTGCTTGGGACTGCAGTTCCCGCAGCCTGTCGCCGTCACGATCATGGGCCACGACCTGCGCGCCGGCACCATGGAGCGCCACCGCTATCGCTGCCCCGATCCCCTGCGCCGCGCCCGTTACCAGGGCGCGTCTGCCGTCGAGGCGGAACATCTCCATGGTGCGGGTCACTACATGCCGCCGGTGACCGGGTACCAGTCGGGCCGGTACGGGTCGGCGTGGAAGCGGGCATAATAGTCGCCCATCTTCTCGTAGTAGGCTTCGTAGTGACGCATTTTGTCCTCGTCGAGCGTGACGCCGAGGCCCGGTCCCGTCGGCACTGCCATGCACCCGTCGACATACCGGAACGGACCGCCCTCGATGATGTCGTCGGTGAGATAGTGGTAATGGGCATCACCGGCAAAGGTCATCTCCGGCACTGTTGAGGCCGTGTGCAGCATCGCTGCCATCTCGATACCGAACTCGGTGCCCGAATGCATGGCGACCCCCAGCCCCATCGTCCGACACACCGCCGTCAGGTCCTTCACGCCGCGCGGTCCCTCCCAGTAGTGGATATCCGTCAGGACAATGTCGACGGCGCCCATTCGGATCGACGGACCGAGGTCGTCAAAGCGGGCGGGATACATGTTGGTGGCTATCGGCGTGCGCACGGCGCGCCGCACGGCGGCGTTGCCTTCGAGCCCCCAGGCGGGATCCTCGAAGAACTCCATGCGGGCGCCCTCCAGCCGTTGGCCGATGCGGATGGCTGTTGGGATAGACCAGACGCCGTTTGGATCCAGACGCAGCCCGAAGCTGTCGCCGAGCCGATCCCGGCACAGTTCCACTGCCCTGGCCTCTTCGTCCGGCGGCATGACCCCGGCCTTCAGCTTCATTGCCTTGATGCCGAGGGTTTCCGCCAGTTCCTCGCAGAAGTCGGCCACGTCTTCGGCAGTTTCGTCGTGCCCGCCTCCGGGGCGGTCGTAGCGCCAGAACAGGTAGCCGATCAGCGGGATACGGTCACGAACCGCTCCGCCCAGCAGGTCGGACAGGGACCGGTCGGCGGCCTTGCCCTGGATATCGAGACAGGCCATCTCGATCGCCGCGTAGATGCGGGCGTTGGAGAGGAAATAAACCGACTTCAGCGTCTTGATCTTGATCAGTTCGAGGTGGAACGGGTCCATGCCGATGATGCGCGGCTTGAGCTTCAGCAGCGCGCCTCGCTGGTCGCCACCCCCGACCTCGCCCAATCCGACGATACCTTCGTCGGTGATCAGCTCCAGCACCGTTCGCATGAAATAGCCGGGGTGCACGCCTGTGTTGTGCCGCAACTGCGCGTTCAGCGGTATCGCGACGCACCGCACCTTCATGTCCACGATCTTCAATTCTGTAGTCCTTGAGCTAGGTGTTCCTGCACGAGATGACCGGGGGCCACCTCGCGGAAACGACGTGGGGGCGCCTGGTAGTCCTTGGGCCGGAAGGGCGTCGGCACATCGTCGTTGTTGAGTTCGCGCTGGCGCCGCCGACCGGGCTCCGGCGATGGAATGGCCGACAGCAACTTGCGCGTGTACGGGTGTTGAGGGTCTTCGAACAGCGCCTTGCGTGGGCCGATCTCGACGATTTCACCCAGATACATCACCGCCACGCGGTGGCTGACCCGCTCCACCACGGCCATGTCGTGGCTGATGAAGAGACAGGAAAAACCCAGACGCTCCTGCAGATCGAGCAGCAGGTTCACAACCTGCGCTTTGACCGAAACGTCCAGCGCCGAAACGGCTTCGTCGGCCACCAGCAGGCTCGGTGACAGCACCAGCGCCCGGGCGATGCAGATGCGCTGCCGCTGCCCGCCGGAGAATTCGTGTGGATATCGATCCGCCATGTCCGGCCCAAGACCTACCGCCTCGAGGAGCCTTCGGACTTCCGCACGAGCCGCCGCCGAATCGCCACGACCGTTGACGAGGAAAGGCTCCGCAATCGCCTGGCCCACCGTCATGCGCGGGTCGAGGCTCGAGAACGGGTCCTGGAAGATCATCTGCCGGTGCTGCCGGGCCTGGCGCGTGGTTCCGGCGGATGGCGCCAACAGTTCCTGCCCGGACACCCTGATGGAGCCGGACTGTGGCTTCACGAGGCCCATGATGGCCTTGCCGGTCGTCGACTTTCCGCATCCGGATTCCCCGACCAGTGCCAATGTCTCTCCGGGTTGGATATGCAGGCTGAGGCCCTCGACGGCGTGTATGCGGCCCGCGATCCCGCCGAACAGCCTCGGTGATTTCACATCGAAGCGGACAGTCAGGTCGCTCACCTCCAGCGCCGGCGGCGCATCGAGCCTCACAGTGTCGACGGTTGCGCGGGGCTGACCGACTTCCCCGCTCTGCTGATCGACCGGCGGGAACCGCAGCGGCAACTCCGAGGCCCCCATAGCACCGAGGCGTGGAACGGCATGCAGCAAGGAACGGGTATAGGGTTCGCGCGGGGCCTGGAAGATGGCGGCTGTCGGGCCGGACTCGATGGCATCGCCGCGGTACATGACCACTGTCCGATCGGCCACTTCGGCAACCACACCCATGTCGTGAGTGATGAACAGGACCGCCATGTCCTGCTCCTGCTGCAGATGCTGGATCAGGGCGAGGATCTGGGCCTGTACGGTAACGTCCAGCGCGGTGGTCGGCTCGTCGGCGATAAGCAGCGAAGGGCTGCACGCCAGCGCCATGGCGATCATCGCGCGCTGCCGCATCCCTCCGGAGAACTGGTGCGGGTATTCGTTGAACCGCCGGCGGGCATCTGCGATGCGCACTTTCTCCAGCAGTTCAAGGGCCTTCGCATTCGCCTGCCGGTACGAAATGCCCTCGTGATTGACGATCACCTCTGCGATCTGCCGCCCGATCGTATAGAGCGGGTTTAGTGAGGTCATCGGCTCCTGGAAGATCATCGCCACCTCGCGGCCGCGGACCGATCTCATCTCGGCGTCGCCCAGCGACAGCAGCTCGCGTCCGTTCAGCGCTATCGAGCCCTCGATCCGGCTCAGCGCCTTTGGCAGCAGACGCATGACCGAAAGGGCGGTCACGCTCTTGCCTGAGCCGCTCTCGCCGACAACAGCGAGGGTTTCCCCGGGGAAGATGTCGAACGAGATGCCGTTCACCACCGGACGCCATCCCTTGCCCGCCGGGAAAGAGGCCGTGAGATCACGCACCCGCAAGACGGGAGCCCCGCTCTGATGTTCCTGGCTCATCGTGTCCATCGTGGATGCGCTTGGTACGAGGGATGGTCGGGGGATGGCAGCACCACCCCCCGATGGGTCTACTCTGCCGCGAGGCTGGCGCGCGTCAGCACCCAGGCGCCCGAAGCCAGGCGTTCCAGCCCGCTCAACCGCGTCGACGCCACGTCCTTGGACGGCCAGTGGAACAGGAAGCCATACGGCAGTTCCTCGAGCAGGATCTCCTGGGCGCGCACGTAGCTGGCGCGACGCGCCTCCCGATCGAAGGTCAAGGCGGCCTTCTCGATCTCGCTGAAGAATTCCTCGTTCTGGAAACCGGCATAGTTCGACGAATTGCGACCGAGATCGAAGCCGAACACCAGGCTGGGATCGGGGCGGGGCACGCTGATGCGCAAGAGCGAAGCGTCGTGCGTCTTGGCGGTGACCACCTTGTCGAGCCAGGCCTGCCGCTCCATCACCTCGATTTCGACCTTGAAGCCGGCCTGCGTCAGCATGGCCTGGATCATCTGAGCGATCTGGGTATCCGGATCACGCTGAATGATGGAGAGCGTGAAGCTGTCGTTGAAGCCGCTTTCCTCGAGCAGGCGCCGCGCCTCCTCGGGGTCGTACTGCGGATACTCGAGCGTTTCGTCGTAGATCCACTCGGTCGGTGGCACGAGGGTCGGCGTGACGACGCCGAAGCCGCGCGACACTACTTTCTCGAGGGCCTCGCGGTCGATCGCCGTCAGGACCGCACGGCGCAGGGTGGGATTGTCGAACGGCGGTTTGGCCGTGTTCATCGCCATCCACTGATGGGTGAAGATCGGGGTATCGATCAGTTGCAGGGACGCTTCCGCCTGAATGGCGTCGAGGTCCTTCACCTGAATGGAATTGGTGAGATGCACCGACCCGGCCCGTGCCTCGAGGATCTTCACGGCCGTGTTGGAGATGAAGCGAAGCGTCACACCGTCAAGATACGGCAGATCGCGACCTTCCTCGTCCTTGCCCCAATAGTCCTCGAATGCGGCGACGCTGATGCTGTCGCCACCCTTCCATTCAACGAACTTGAACGGACCGGTGCCGACCGGATTTCGCGCGAAGTCCGCGCCGAGCGCTTTCACCGCCTGCGGGGAGACGATCGATCCCCCATCATTGGCAAGCCCGGCCAGCACGGCGCCTGAGGGGCTGGAGAGCGAAATTTTCACCGTGAGGGGATCGACCACTTCGACGCCCGAGATCGCCGCGAGGTCGGGGCGGCGAGGCGAATTGTTGGCCGCATCGAGGACCCGCTCGAGCGAGAACCGCACCGCCTCTGCGTCCATCGGAGTGCCGTCGTGGAAAAGCACGCCATCACGCAGCTTGAAGGTGATCGACAACTGGTCTTCGGCAACCTCGTAGCTCTCCGCCAGCTCGTTGTTGATCGTGCCGCCCGGACCGAAGCTGATCAGCCTTTCATAGACAAGATTAAACACATTCCCGTCCGCACCCGGAGCGTTGCCGAAGATCGGATCTAGGCTAGCGGGCTCGACGTCGACAGCGCCGACCAGTTGGCCGCCGTCATGCGGCTGCGCCTGAACCGGCAGCACGACGGCCCCCAGCAATGCGGCGAGCAGCAGGCTCCTCACGCCACGGACTTTGTTTACGAACAACACAAGTTTCCTCCCCATGCTCTGTGACCCCGGAAGGGGCAACCGCGGCGGTTATAGGTGTACGAGTTTTCACTTGCAACTTATTTCATAAGTGATATCGCATCAGCTGTACCGCGGGTGCTGAGGAGGACAACGACATGGAAGCTGAGCTGTATCAGCTGGAGGACACGCGCCAGCGTGTGCCGCTGACCGACATCGTCCTCGACAAGCTGGTGAGCCTGTTGCTGTCCGGGAAGCTCAAGACCGGCGACATCTTCCCGTCCGAGAGCGATCTTGCGCGCAGCTTCAACGTCTCCAAGCCGATCGTGCGACTGGCTCTGCGGCAGCTTGCAGCCATGGGTGTGGTAGAGATCCGTCAGGGCAAGCCATCGGTGGTGCGCGAGCTCGACGCGCGCCCTCTTGAGCTCTACCTGCAGTTGGCCGTCAGCTCGCTTGATGGCGGCCTCGAAGACGCCGTCGAACTGCGCCGCGCCCTTGAAACCAGGGCGGCGGCGCTCGCTGCCGAACGGCGCAGCGACGAAGACGTGGCACATCTCAGATCCGTGCTTGAGACCATGTCCCGGGTGCGCATGGAGCACGAGGCCTGGATCATTGCCGATATTGAGTTTCACACCATCATCGCACGGGCGTCCGGCAACAGCTTGATCGGCTTTCTCAATCAGGCGCTGCATTCCACCATGCGCTACGTGATCGGTACGCTGCACGCCCGCAAGGACATGCGAAATGCCGACGAGACGGTGCAGCGTCACCGCGAGATCGTCGACGCGATCGAGCGCCGGGACGCCCCTGCGGCACAACAGGCGATGAGTGACCACTTCGATCGCTCGGTGCCGATTGCGGTTCAGATTCAGATGGAAGCGCGCAACGCCGCGAAGGACTGACCATGCTCGCCTATGTTCTGCGCCGGTTGGCGCAACTGGTGGTCGTCCTGTTCGTCACCAGCATCGCGATCTTCTCCATGACCGCCCTGCTGCCCGGCGACCCCACTGTCACCATACTGGGCGAGTCCTCCACGCTCGACCAGCGCCAGGCCCTGCGGCAAGACATGCGCCTCGATGATCCCCTTCCGGTGCGCTACGTCGCCTGGCTGGGCTCGGCGCTGCAGGGAGATCTCGGCCGCTCCATTCGCACTCAGGAACCCGTTATCCAGATGCTGGCCAACCGGTTCCCCGTCACGCTGGAGCTGACATTTCTGTCGCTGGCGCTAGCCATGCTGGTGGGTATTCCGCTGGGCATCGCGGCAGCGCGGTGGCGGGGCACCAATGTCGACCTAGGGATCGGCGTGCTCGCCATGTCGTCCATGGCCATGCCCTATTTCTGGCTGGGCACCATGCTGATCATGCTGTTTGCGGTGACGCTGCGCTGGTTGCCCCCATCGGGCTACGCATCCTTCTTCGGCGATCCTGCAACCAATCTCAAACTGATGATCCTGCCCGTGCTGACAGTGGGGACGTCCATGGCCGCGATCATCATGCGCCAGACGCGCTCGTCCATGCTGGACGTCCTGTCTCAGGACTACATCCGCACTGCGCGAGCCAAGGGGCTGCCGGAACGAGAGATCGTCCTGGGCCATGCGTTGCGCAACGCCATGAACCCGGTGGTGACCGTCGCCGGCCTCCAGTTCGGAGCGCTGATGGGCGGCGCCGTCGTGACGGAGACCATCTTCTCCCTTCCCGGCCTGGGACGGATGATCGTCAACGGCATTTTCGACCGCGACTTCCCCGTGGTGCAGGGTGCGATGCTGGCGATCGTAGTCGGCGTCACCCTCGTGAACCTGGTCACCGACCTTCTCTATGTGGCGCTCGACAAGCGCCTCGCACACTGACGGGGCCCGAGATGAGCTCTTCGACAACGACGCTGGCACCAGGCCGGGGCAGCCCGCTGCGACAGCAATTGCAGGACCTGACGCGGCATCGCCTCGGACAGGTTGGGCTGACGATCGCCGCCCTGTTGGTGACCGTGGCGATACTGGCGCCGTGGATTGCTCCATACGACCCGGCAGCGATCGACTGGAATGCCATTCTGATGCCGCCCTCGGCACAGTACTGGTTTGGCACCGACGAGATCGGCCGCGATATCTTCAGCCGCATCCTTTGGGGCGCCCGAGTGTCCGTCTACATCGTGGTGCTGTCCATCGCCATCGCCATGGTGATCGGCTCGGCGATCGGCCTGGTTGCCGCCTATGTCGGCGGCTGGCTGGATGGACTGCTGATGCGCATCATGGATGGCCTGTTGGCCTTCCCCATGCTGGTACTCGCCCTCGGCATCATTGCCGTGCTGGGCCCGGACCTGAACAACGCCGTGATCGCCATTGCGCTCGTGAATGTCCCGAGTTTCGCCCGGCTGGTGCGCGGCGTGGGCCTGACGATCCGGACCCAGGAGTATATCGCCGCGGCGACGACCTATGGGGCCAGTCCCATGCGGATCATGCTGCGGCACTTCCTGCCCAACGCGAGCGGACAGATCATCGTGTTCGCCTCGCTCAAGGCCTCCACCGCCCTCATCACGGAGAGCGCGCTGAGCTTTCTCGGCCTGGGCGTCCAGCCTCCCACCCCAAGCTGGGGCAACATGATGGCCATTGGCCTCGACTACCTCGGCTACTGGTGGATGAGCGTCTTTCCCGGGCTTGCCATCTTCATCACCGTGCTCGGCCTCAACTTCCTGGGCGACGCCGTTCGGGACGTGATGGACCCACGCCTGCAAGGCAGCCGCTCGGCCTGACCGGCACAAGTGCCGCCATTCCCTTTCCGACCAACAGGAACGACCATGTACGACATTCCGAAGATCGACCGCCCCGCAAGAGCTCTGCTAGACGGCCTGGCGCGAGTAGGGTCCGCGACGGCATCCAGCGAACTCTACAAGATGGGAATCCGGAACCCGTTCATCTCCGGCCCGACCCCCCACACGCGGGGCAAGGCCATCGCCGGCCCGGCGATCACCCTGCAGTTCATGCCCAAGCGCGAGGACCTCTACGGGGACGATGAATACACCGATCGCGAGAAGCAGCTTCACCGCCACGCCCTGTATCACGTCGAGGCGGGAGACATTGTGGTCGTCGACGCCCGCGGTGATATGGACAGCGGCATATTCGGCGAGATGATGCTCACCTATTTCGCCGGCAAGGGTGGCGCCGGAATGGTGATCGATGGCGTCATCCGTGACGCTGCAAAGGCCTTCAAGCTGGATATCGGTTTCTGGATCCGCGGTACAACGCCGAACTTTCACACCCAGACTCGCCTCATGCCCCACGCCGTCAACGTGCCGATCGCCTGTGGTGGCACCTATGTGAAGCCGGGCGATATCATCATTGCCGATGATGACGGCGCCGTTTGCGTACCCATCGCTTATGCGCCGGCATTGCTCGAGGCCGGCAGCCATCACGCCGAGTGGGAAGATTTCTCACGGGAAATGCTGGCTAAGGGCGGCGACCTTCGGCGGTACTATCCACTCACTGAAGAAGCAGAGCCCGAATATCGGACGTGGAAAGCAGCGCAGGGGAGCGTCTAGGACCTACTCGTTCCTGACCAATCAACGCCATCTCG
>Ga0065721_10052777_pt1 | contig 11186 bp, 10 predicted proteins | sample Mesricmetagenome_FD_59108 | JGI IMG/M metagenome (GOLD analysis project Ga0065721, IMG submission 59108) | Mesophilic microbial community from rice straw/compost enrichment Sample: eDNA_1 v2 (version 2) | ecosystem: Engineered > Solid waste > Grass > Composting > Bioreactor | place: USA: Davis...
CGCCGTCTCCGAAAGCAGGAAAGTCAGCGCGGAAGCCGCGACGATCCACAGCGTATCGCCAAGCGCGCAGGAAACGAACGCGGATACGGCCATCGCCGTCCCGATCACGATATACGTGCGTTTGCGGCCGACTGCGTTCTGTACGAGATCCCGGAAGATAAACGTCGCCCCGATCAGAAAAGAGCCGGCGGGGATGATCAGGTACCCCAAGCGGATCGGAGCGACGGAGGCGGTAATGACGTTGGCGGCGACGATCGCGAGCAGGTACAACAGCACGACCGCGATTTTCGAACGCATGCCCCGTTTCATCGGTTATCCACCTTTTCCGGGTACAAGTCGTGGTTGAGCAGCCGGTGCTCCGCCATCGCTTCGTATTTCGTGCCCGGCCTGCCCCAGTTGCAGTAGGGGTCGATCGAAATGCCGCCGCGCGGCGTGAACTTGCCCCACACTTCGATATAGCGCGGATTCATTAAGTCGACGAGATCGTTCAGAATGATGTTCATGCAATCCTCGTGGAAATCCCCATGGTTCCGGAAACTGAACAAGTACAGCTTAAGCGACTTGCTCTCGACCATTTTCTGATCGGGAATATAGGAGATGTACAGCGTCGCGAAGTCGGGCTGTCCCGTGATCGGGCACAGGCTCGTGAACTCGGGGCAATTGAACTTCACGAAGTAATCCCGCCCCGGATGCTTGTTGTCGAACGACTCCAACAGGCCGGGATCGTATTCGAACGCATACCGCGTCCCTTGATTCCCCAGCAGCGTGAGGTCTTGCATTTCTTCGGGCTTGCGCATAACAAAAAAATCTCCTTCCTTATCGAGAAGAAAGAGATTTCGAAAACCATCCCTGCAAGAGGCCGTTCGCCAAGTCGGAATACGACCTGAAGAAACGCGCTCTTGCGCGCTAAAGAAACATGAAAAAAACGTCGCCCAAGCCAAAACGCCCCCGGCGTCTTCCGACGCCGGAGAAGCTTTGCGGAGATCGTTCGGGAAGAACGATTGGATGACGACGGAACTGCAGCTTCGGAGCTGCAGACGGTCGGCAATAGCGCGTGCGTTTTCCTTAGTTTTTTATAGAGGGAGTTCGCGAACCTCTCCCGGATGCGCGCCGCGGGCGGCGTTCCGGATTTTCTTCTTTCGTTTTACGACATCCGTAACTATACCACAGAAAACTTCGGCAGCCAATCCCCGTGCGCTTCGATCAGGTCGTCGCACATCGAGACGATGTCGTCCATCGACAGTTCCGCCGACGTATGCGGATCCAGCATCGCCGCATGATAGATATGCTCTCTCTTGCCCGTGATCGCGGCTTCGATCGTCAGCAGCTGCGTATTGACGTTCGTGCGGTTGAGCGCGGCGAGCTGCGGAGGCAGGTTGCCGACGTAAGTCGGATTGACGCCCGAACGGTCGACGAGACACGGCACTTCGACGCAGGCTTCGCGCGGCAGATTCGGAATCAGGCCGCCCGTGTTCATGACGTTGCCTCCGATCTTGAACGGCACGTCCGTCTCGATCGCCTCGAAAATGTACGAAGCGTACTCGTGCGTGCGTTTGTGTTCCAGGTTGGAATCGTTCAGCAGCTCCTCGCGCATGCTTTCCCAACGTTTGATCTGCTCCACGCAGCGGCGGGGATACTCGTCGAGCGGAATGTTGAACCGCTCGATCAGCTCCGGATAGTTGCGCTTGATGAAGTACGGATGGTACTCGGCGTTATGTTCCGACGATTCGGTGATGTAATAGCCGAACTTCAGCATCATCTCGAGGCGCACCATGTCGTGATGCTTCTCCTTCTGCTTCTCGGCCGCGCGTCTCTTGATCTCCGGATACAGATCGACGCCGTCCTTCGTGACTTCGAGCAGCCAAGCCATATGGTTGATGCCCGCGATTTTCGATTTGACTCCGGTTGCGTCCATGCCGAGATTGTCGAAAAGGTCGCGCACGCACACTTGGACGCTATGACATAGGCCGACCGTGTTGACGCCGCCGTACGTGTTCATGACGTTCGTCAGGACCGCCATCGGGTTCGTGTAGTTGAGGAACAGGGCGTCCGGACAAACCTCGCGAATGTCCTTCGCGAAATCGAGCATGACCGGAATCGTGCGCAGATTGCGGAAAATGCCGCCGATGCCGATCGTGTCCGCGATCGTTTGGCGCAGGCCGTATTTCTTCGGCACCTCGAAGTCGGTGATCGTGCAAGGGTCGTAACCGCCGACCTGAATGGCGTTGACGACGTATTTCGCTCCGCGAAGCGCTTCCTTGCGGTCGCTGAACGACTTGATCGTGCAAGTGCTTCCGGATGTCTTTTTGATGTTATTCAGGATGTTCTCGGAATCTTTCAGACGGACCGGATCGATATCGAACAGCGCGATCTCGAAGCCTTGGAGCGCGGGCGTCAGCATGACGTCACCCAGGACGTTCTTCGCGAAAACCGTGCTTCCGGCGCCGATAAACGTAATTTTGGACAAGATGATGACCTCCGGGATTGAAATGGATTTGACTACCCTCAATATAAGGCAAGCGCTTTCGATTGAGTATGGAGGCTTCGCGCAACTATATGGACATTTGTAGTTTGATGATTTATGTTAAGTAGACTACCGACTGAACGGAGGACTTCCTATGGCGCCCGAACACGACGAGTATACGGTCAACATGAACCCTTCCCCGAATCCGAACGGAGAGATCGCCGTGCTGTTCGTCGGCGAAGCGCAGCCCGTCCCCCTTCACAAAATGGGGCCGGCCATCCACGACTATTATTTGATTCACACGGTGCTTTCCGGGCGAGGGGACTTCTCGATCGGCGGCAAGAGCTACCGGTGCGGGGCGGGCGACTCGTTTATGATTTTCCCCGGGGAAATGTTCTCCTACCAAGCGGACGAGCATGAGCCTTGGCGGTACGCCTGGATCGCCTTCGTCGGCCGGGGAGCGGAAGCCGTCGTTTCCTCTCTGGGGGTCGCGCCGGAAGACGCGGTCGTTCCGGGAAGCTTAAATGCCAAAGTCCGGCATTATTACGACCAATTGCTCCAATGCTTCGACTCCTCGCAAAGCCCGGAGCTGTCCAACCTGGAGGCCGGCGGATGGGCTCGACTGCTGCTCCGGCAATTCGGTACCGCCCGCGCCAAGACGGACAAGAAGGATCCCGAAATCGCCGAGGCTTCCGAAAGGGTCGTGAAGCGGGCGATTCAATTTCTGACGCTCCAGTTCGCGCAGCCGATCTCCATCTCCCGCTTGGCGGGACTTCTGGGCTATCATCGCACTCACCTCTGCAAGCTGTTCAAGCAGTCTACCGGCATGTCTCCGATGCAGTACCTGCTGCAGATCCGCATGCAGCGGGCGGAGCTGCTGCTCGGAACCTCGATGCCGATCGAGCAGATCGCTTCGTCCGTCGGCTTCGGAGACCCGCTGTACTTCTCCAGGAAGTTCAGATCGTGGAGCGGACAATCCCCTACCGATTACAGAAGAACGATCCGGATCGATTCGAAGCGCATCGATGTCTAGCGTGGACAAGGACGGCATCATTCACGGAGGAAGCCGTTGCGAGATACCCGGCATGGAACGAACGCGCCTCGAAGACGAACCGGAAGAACGAGACCGGCGGCTTGCGGGACGACTTGCGGGAAGCGGACGTCTTCGTCGGCCCGTCTCGGCCGAGCTGTTGAAGAAACGGGATATTGAGCTGATGCATGAGGTTCCGAACCTATTCGCGATGGCGAACCGACACCCGGGATTATGCCGGACGAAGTCGGTAAGGAGGTTCGGGCGTTCGCTACCGGACGTTCCGGTAACTTAATCAGCCGAACATCGTCCGGCTTTTACGGACGTGTTCCGCGCGGCAATGGATTCCGGGCGAGCCGGATCGAAGATCCGCTGTCGGCCGGGCACGCGATCGAAGATCCGGTGAAGCTGTCGGCCGGGCACGCGATCGAATCCTTCGCTCTTCTAAGACCGGAGTTCCATAGCTAAGGAACGAGGTCAAATACGAGAAGCTCTCCATCGCGGTCATTCCGTTATTGATCGTCGCGCTGATGGTTCCGTTCCTCTTTACCTATTGGCCCGCGGTCACGACCTGGCTTCCGAACGTACTTTAATACGGAGAGCTTGACCCGGACATGACGGAAGGCGGAGCCGTCGATCTTGGCCCCGCCTTCTTTGCCTAACGCGACGTCTTATTCCGCCGGCTTGTAGATTTGATCGAAAATGCCGCCGTCCGCGAAATGCTTCTTCTGCGCGGCCGGCCAGCCCCCGAAGTCGCGGATCGTCACGAGCTCGAGCTTCGGGAATTGCTTGGCGAATTCTTTCTGGACGGCCGGATCGTTAGGGCGATAGTAGTGCTTCGCCACGAGACGCTGTCCTTCTTTCGTATACAGGTATTTCAAATATTCGGTCGCGACTTCGGTCGTGCCGTTTTTCGCCGCGTTCTTCGTGACGACGGCTACCGACGGCTCGGCGAGAATGCTCAGCGACGGGGTGACGATCTCGAAATCCTTGCCGAATTCCTCCTGGATCAGATGGGCTTCGTTCTCCCACGTCAGCAGGACGTCCCCGATGCCGCGCTGCGCGAACGTCGTCGTCGAGCCTCTAGCTCCCGAATCGAGCACCGGCACGTTTTTGTACAGCTTCGTCACGAACTCCTTCGCCGCCGCTTCGCTGTTCTTGTTGTGCTTCAGCGCATACGCCCATGCGGCCAAATACGTCCAGCGCGGCGCTCCGCCCGTCTTCGGGTTCGGAGTGATCACCTGCACGCCGGATTTGACGACGTCGTCCCAATCCTTGATCTTCTTCGGGTTGCCCTTGCGGACGACGAACACGATCGTCGACGTGTAAGGGGAGCTATGATAGGGCAGCTTCGATTCCCAGTTTTTGTCGAGCAGCCCTTTGTTCTGAATTTCCGTAATGTCAAGAGACAGCGCCAGCGTGACGACGTCGGCCTTCAAGCCGTCGACGACCGAGCGGGCCTGCTTGCCCGAGCCTCCGTGAGACTGCTTGATCTCGACGGTCTGGCCGGTTTTCTTCTTCCAGTAAGCCGCGAAAATGCCGTTGAATTCCTCGTATAGTTCCCGTGTGGGGTCATAGGAGACATTCAGGAGCGTCACTTTCTTTTTCTTGGACGCGGCCTCCGCTTTCCCGTCGATCGCCCCCGGGGTCGAAATGCCCAGCAAAAGCGCGATCGCGGTCAGCAAAACGACCGCCGTCCTGATGCTCTTGAAGCTTTTCATGGATCTACCTCCTATTTGGAACTTTTTAGTTCATTCACATCTTAATACATACTATTCCAAGTTGTAAACTTGTATTTTAAAATGCGGAAGATGAATCCTTGGATTAAGAGGCTGGAGATCAGCCGGTTTTCCGCTTATCTCCTGCTCCCGGAGCCGGTTTCCTCGGGAGATAAGCCGGTTTCCCGCCCAAGCAAAAAAAAGGAGGCCTCCTGTCGATGGAAGCCCCCGTTGACCTCTACTCTCCGCCCTCTCCCCGGGCTCGTTCTCGCTTACCGCAGCTCTCGAACGCGGCGAAACGCCCGGTAAGTTCGATCCGCGCATTCGGCGATCGAGATCGGATGAAAGCCCGGCAAATCCGCGTAAAACGTATCGTTCAACGGATCTACCCACGATGCGGGCAGCGCCTTGGCCCCCAAGCCGGCTCCCAGTATAGAACCGACCGTAGCGCCGTTGCAATCGGTATCCCAGCCTCCGAGCACGGCGGTCGCGATCCCCTTCTCGAAATCGCCGTTCGCGTGGATAAGCGATGCCGCGACGAGAGCCGCGTTATTGTTCGTGTGCACCGGGTCGTAATGCTTGAACGCTTCCCAGATGCGGTCGACCAGCTCAAGCTGGTCTTTCGACGAGCGCGCGATGGTAACTGCCTGATCGATGTCTTTCGCAAGCCGCGACGTCTTCGGAATCTCGCGCAGTCCGGCGGCGATGATCCGCTCCGGATCGGATTCGACGAAAGCCGCCGCGATCATCGCCGCCGCGAACATTTCTCCGTAGATGCCGTTCTTCACGTGGGAAAACGAAGCGTCCCGCCAGGCCAGCTCGGCGGCCAGCTCCGGCTCTCCGGCCGCTCCGTAGCCGAAGCCGTCGGCTCGGATTTGCGCTCCGATCCATTCCCGATAAGGATTCAGATGCGTTCTCGCCCAGTGCAGCTTGCTCTCCCAGTCGTCCGGCTTTTCCGGCCTCGCGTGGGAGGTCACCTGGGCGAAGTTCAAATAAGCCTGGGTTTCGGCCGTGCACACTTGCTGATACGTGAGCCGCTGATGCCAAAGCTTGCCGATGTCCCAGGCATCCCAATCCAGCCCTTTTTCCTCCAGCATCAGCAATCCCAGCACCGTGTAACGGACGTCGTCGTCGCTTTCCATGTAACGAATCCGCTCTCTCGTGCTTTTCATGCCCCAAGCGGCCAGGTGAATTCCAAGCTCTTCCGCCCGGGAACGCTCCGGCGCGTAGCCGCGAATCGGCCAAGCGTCCGCGCCCTCGAACCACAGCTGCACGTTGCGCCAGCCCGGACGGCCGGCGCTGCCGGCCATCATCGGTCCCGACTCCAGAGGCTTGCCGAGCGCGCAACCGCTAAGCCTGCCGAGCCAAGCTCCCAGAAACTTGTCCCGCCATCTTTCCTCTCCCAGCTCCTTAAAAACGGAACGCTCCCCTGCCGGCCGAAGCGCCCGGATCCCCTCCAGGTCCGAAGGCTCGTCGAACGGGAAGTCCGGTTCCGGCTCCAACGCGCTTAATTCTCCGTACAGCTCCATCAGCCGACGCTCGTCCCCTTCGCATGCCGTTCGCCGATCCTCGTATCCTCCCACGTCGCAGCCTTCCTCGCGCTTTTGAACGATTTCCATTCGGACCAACTCGTCCAACCCTGCCCATCCCGCCATCTTTTCGACACCCTTTCGAGGTTGATTCCTTGTCGGCACTCCTGCTCCTACCTTACCTTGAGCCGGCGCTTCCCTTCATCTCGAAATGCGGGCCTGCGATTCTTAAAAACGGCTATTCTCTTCCCGGTGTCTGCTCCGGTACTGCCGAGGATTCAACCCGACCAGCCGGCCGAACGAACGATAGAACGGAGCGGCGCTCTGAAAGCCGCACGACAGATAGATTTCCGTTACCGTCTGCTCCGTCGTCGCCAACAGCCTCTTCGCCTCCTGGACGCGGACGAACGACAAATATTCCTTGAATCGCTTGCCGACCCCTTCGACGAATAGATGGCGCGACCTCGATTCGCTGAGCGACAGCCATCGCGCCACGTCGCGCAGTTCGATCGGCTCGCGGAACCGGGCGGACAGTTCGTCCAGCGCGGGTTTCAACCGCCTCAGCGCATCGTTCCTCTCCCGCCACTCCTTGCGGGCGCGCCGCCCTTCCTCGGCGCGGTACAGCAGAACGCCGAGCTGCAGCATTCGCGACCGCAAAGCCGCCCCGTACGCCGACGGTTTGGTCTCGTACTCCTTAAGCATCTCTTCGAACATCGGCCGCAACGGCGGCAGGGATGATTGCCTCTCCCGCAGTTCGTCCTCGCTCCATAACGTCGGCTTTACGAAGGGGCGAAGCAGAAAGCGGTCTTCCTCCGGAAGCAGCGTCTCCCCGAAATACACGAACGCGCAACGGCAAATCCCCTCCCCGCCCGCCATGGCGATATGCGGCTCGTACGGCGGGAAGAGCATCAGCGTGCCGGCCTCGAACGGCACGACCTCGTCGCCGATGAAGAAAGAACCGCGCCCTTCCAAGCAATAGCCGATTTCGTAAAACGAATGCCAGTGCTGCTCCGTCCGTTCCTTTTTTAAGACGTAGTCGAACAGATGCAGCGGTATCGTCGCGTCGAAGCTGAACAGCTCTAGCATGGCGCCGTGTTCTCCCTTCCGCTGCGCGAGGGTCCCCGCTTTGGTCTTCCTGCGGACCTTTTTTAAGTAACATTATAGGGCTAGCCGCCCGGAGTTCCAATCCGCGGAAGAGCGCCGAAGGTAAAAATCGACATTTTCCTTGACACGATTCGATTACGCTTGTAATCTTAACTCGTAGACTACATCTGTAATCTTGAAACGCAAAAGTACCGTGCGGTACCGGAACACATCGAAAAGGAGGAACGCGCATGCCCGAATCGCCCCATATTTCGGACGCGGAATGGGAGATTATGAGGGTCGTATGGCAAGCGTCGCCGTCGACTGCCGCGGATATTGTCGACCGCCTTAGCGGCAGCAAGACCTGGAAGCCGAAGACGGTCAAGACGCTCATCGGCAGGCTCGTGCAGAAAAGAGCGCTCGGCTACCATAAGGACGGAAGGGAATACGCCTATTTCCCCTTGGTCAACGAAGAAGATTGTTTAAGGGAAGCGAGCCGGTCGTTCCTCGACCGGATATACGGGGGCTCTCTTAAGCCGTTGATGGTTCATTTCCTGGAATCCGGCAAGCTCTCTTCCGAAGATATCAAGGAGTTAAAAGCTTTGCTCCGGGAAAAGGAGAAATAAGCGATGGAGTTCATCGTCAGTCTGTTCGGGAAAGCGTTGACCGATTCCCTTGAAGTCGCCGCGCTGGTTCTCGCGATTGCCGCCATAGCGCGGATCTTTCGAAAAATCTTGTCCCCCGCCTGGCATTACGCGCTCTGGATGCTGCTGCTCGCCAAGCTGCTGATCCCCTTCGTTCCGGGAGAGCTGGATGACCGGCTGAGCTGGATCTCTCTCCCGGAAGCGGTCGAATCGCGGCTGCCGTCCGATGAGCCTCAAGCGGTCGCGATCCACGACGCGCGGGCGCCTTCTTCGAAGCAGACCGATAACGGCGTCCCCGTAGACGGCACGATAGCCGCCGCCTCCCGGGAGACTGGATCTTCCGCTAGTCCCACGGTGAGTATTGCGGCCGGCATCTGGCTGTTCGGCGCGGTTGCGATTTGGATCGCGCTGCTGGCGGCGCACTATCGAATGGCCGGAGCACTTCGACGGGAGCCGGCATTCGGCGTCCCCGGCGAGCTAGCGCAAGCTTGGTCGGACATTGCGGAGAACGGCGGCGCGGCCCGTTCCCGCGCGCGGATTCGCGTTACCGAGCTCGTATCGACCCCGGCTCTGATCGGTTTCGCGAATCCGACCGTGCTCATTCCGCGCCGGTTGCTCGGTCGCTTGAGCGAATCCGAGTGGGAATGCATCCTGCGGCATGAACTGGCTCATCTGAGGCGACGGGATATTCCCGCGAACCTGCTGGCTTGCCTGCTCGCTTCCGTGCATTGGTTCAATCCGCTCGTCTGGTACGGCCTGAACCGGATACGTTCCGCCCAGGAAGCCGCCTGCGACGCGTACGTGCTGCGCTCCCCGGAACTGAAAGAAACCTACGCGGCCAGCATGATCAAGCTGCTGGAGATCGGCGTTTCCCGCCGTCTCGCTTCGGCCGGCGTCGGCTTCTTCGGCAACAAAAGACAAATCAAAAGGAGATTGGTGATGATTCGGGATAATCGCCCCGTCAAGAAACGGGCTTCTCTCGCCGGTATCGCGATACTCGCGCTCACGGCCGTCCTAACGCTGCCTTCGGCATTCGCCTCGGACAAGCAGGACAACGAAAAGACGACGCAAGCCGCAACTCCGCCGAATACGGCCGATAAGATCGGTCCGGCCGGTCCGTCAACGGATCGCCCCCTTGCCGAAGAGGCCGTCGGCGACGAACCCATCGAGCTTAAGCTCGTCGTACCCGACGCAAGCCGAATGGTCTCGCCTTACGGTTACCGCGTTCATCCGGTTACGGGAGAGAAAACGCTGCACGACGGCATCGATATCGCCGGCCCTCAAGGAAGCGCCGTAACCGCCGCCGCCGCGGGCACGGTCGTTCAAGCCGGATACGGTAAAGCCACAGGAAATACGGTCACGATCCAACACGGCCCCGCCTGGAAAACGGAGTATCGGCACCTGGACAAGCTATCCGTCCAAGAAGGCGACAAAGTCCAGGCCGGGGACGAGATCGGGCTGCTGGGCAGCACCGGGAACTCAACCGGCCCCCATCTTCATTACTCGGTGATGAAGAACGACGAATACGTCGACCCCGTTCCCGCAACGAAGATCTCTCTCGGAGGAGATACGGAATAAACGAAAAATCCCGGCAGACCAGAGCAGCGCGAAGCCGCTGCGCGTCTGACCGGGATCCCCGATGGCGTCGAAGCCGTCCCCGGTCGCGGGACGGCTTCTTCATTTAAGCGGAGCGGCTCTCTTCGGCCCGAACGGGCGCGCTTTTCTTTTCGGTGCTGATCCAGACCAGTCCCGCGGCCATGCAGACGGCCCCGGCGATCTGTCCGAAGGAGACGCTCTCGTCGAAGAACAGCACGCCGGCCACGACGGCCGCCGCAGGCACGACGTAGCGGAAGAAATTGGCTCTGGCCGCGCCGATCTTGAACATGCAGGCGTTCCAAACGGCGAAGGCGACGACCGTGCAGACGATGACGTTATAGACGATCGCCGTATAATGCCCCGCCTCCAGCCCGGCCCAATCGACCTTGCCCCAGCTGCCCCAGGTGAACGGAACCATGAACAAGCTCCCGAAAAAGATAAACCACGTGCTGACGCGAAGCGCGGAATACCGATTCATGAGCGGCATGCAGGCCAGGTTGAACAGGGCCCCAACCAAGCTGATTCCGAGCGCCAGCAGGTTGCCGATCATATGCTCCGAAGCGAGGTCGAAGCTTTCTTCCCCGCCGAGCACGATTAAGGTGACGCCTACGATCGCGGCCGCCCCGCCGACCGCCAAGCGGCGGGTAAACTTCTCCTTCACGAACAGCGGCGCGAATAAGGCGGCGAAGATCGGCCACGGGGCGACGTTAAGGATCGAGGCGTTGGCGAGCGTCGTGTACTTGATCGAGTACATGACCGCGATTTCAAGGCCGGTCACGCCGACCAAGCCGATCGCCGCGAGCCGAACGATCGTCTTCCACGGCAAGCCCACGCTCCCCTCCGTCGCTTTGAGAAGCAGGAAAAAAAACGGAACGGCAAGGCCGAACCGCAGAAAGGAAAACAGAATCGGGTCGAACGTCTCCATCGCGGCGCGGGATACCCCGAAATTCGCTCCCCAGATGATGCCGACCGCCGTAAGTCCCGCGTAGTAAAGCCCCTTTTTGCTCATGCTGCCCACTGCTTCTCCGTTCTCCCCGATAGGCGAATCTTCCGTCCGGCGCTACGAGGACGAATGCCCCGCCGCCGAATACGCCTCGATTGTACCACAACGCCGAATTTTGC
>Ga0065721_10000227_pt1 | contig 11184 bp, 8 predicted proteins | sample Mesricmetagenome_FD_59108 | JGI IMG/M metagenome (GOLD analysis project Ga0065721, IMG submission 59108) | Mesophilic microbial community from rice straw/compost enrichment Sample: eDNA_1 v2 (version 2) | ecosystem: Engineered > Solid waste > Grass > Composting > Bioreactor | place: USA: Davis...
CCGGGCTCGAAATGGACAAGGAACAGGCCCGCGAGGCCATCTACGGCATGCCCTTCGCCGAGTGGAAGGCCCGCCACCAGCGCGAGGCCACGCCGGAACAGCTGGCCGCGTTCGAGGCCGCGCGCAAGCGCCACGGCTGAGCCGNGGCCGCCATGCTCAGGCGGCCGGCGGCGCGCCCGCGNCCCCGGATTCCCCTCCCTCGCCCGCATCCAGCCGTTTCGAGGCCCGCTTCGGCGGGGTGAACGGCGTCGGCGTGGCCGGAGGCGTATTGCCGATGACGAACGGCTTGCCCGCGTCCACGTCGCCGGCGGCCTGTTCCAGGGCGAAGCGTTCGGCATCCAGGCGCCGCATCGCCTCGGAGATGCGGAACGCCAGGTCCGGATCCATGCCCAGCGCCTCCAGCGCGGCCTGGCCGAAGCGCACGGCCGACTCGAAGGTTTCGCGGATCTGGAAATGCACGTCCAGCGCGGACAGTTCCAGTGCATGTTCGCGGTCGAAGGCGCGCACCAGCACCCTGGCCTGCGGGAACTCATCGCGGCACAGCCTGGCGATGCGCGTCGCGGCCCGGCGGTCGTCCACGCACACCGCGATCACCTGGGCGCTGGCCGCGCCGGAAGCGCGCATCACGTCCGCCCGGGTGCCATCGCCGTAGTAGACCTTGAAGCCGAACTCGGCGGCGCTGCGGATCATCTCGATGTCGGTGTCGATGATGGTCACGTCCACGTCGCGCGCCAGCAGGGCCTGGCTCATGACCTGGCCGAAGCGGCCGAAGCCGACGATCAGCACGCTGCCGCTCTGCCCGTCGGCCTCCTCGATCCCGTCCATGGAAGGGGCCTCCTCGCGCTGGAACAGGCGCCGCACGGCCAGCACCGCCAGCGGCGTCAGCGCCATCGACAGCACCACGATCGCGGTCAGGTTGGCATTGGCCGTCCCGTCGATCACCCCGGCCGCCTGCGCCGCCGAGAACAGCACGAAGGCGAACTCGCCGCCCTGGGCCATCAGCACCGCGCGGTCCAGCGCATCGCGGTGGCCGGTGCGTGTGATCCGCGCGACCACGTAGATGCAAGCCGCCTTGGCCGCCATCATCGCCAGCAGGCCGGACAGGATCAGCGGCCAGTTGGCGGCCACCACCGCCAGGTCCAGGGCCATGCCCACGCCGAGGAAGAACAGGCCCAGCAGGAGGCCGCGGAACGGCTCGATGTCGGCCTCCAGCTGGTGGCGGAAGGTCGAACCGGACAGCAGCACGCCGGCGAGGAANGCGCCCATCGCCGCCGACAGCCCGCCGACCTCCATCAGCAGCGCCGCGCCCAGCACCACCAGCAGCGCCGCGGCGGTCATCACCTCGCGCGCCTGNACCCGCGCCAGCAGCCGGAACAGCGGATTGAGCAGCCACACGCCCGCCACCACCAGCCCGCCCAGCGCGCCAATGCCCACCAGCACCGCCATCCAGCGGCTGCCCTCGCCCGCCTCGGCCGGCAGCGGCGACATGAATGCCACCAGGGCCAGCAGCGGCACGATCAGCAGGTCCTCGAACAGCAGGATGGAAACGATCTTCTGCCCNCGCGGCAGGGCNATGTCGCCGCGCTCGCCCAGCAGCTGCATCACCACCGCCGTGGAGGTCAGGACGAAGCCGGCCGCGCCGATGAAGGCCGCCGGCATCCGCAGCCCGCACAGCCACGCCACCCCGGTCAGCACCACGGTGCACAGGCCTATCTGCAGCGTGCCCAGGCCGAAGATCTGCCGGCGCAGGCTCCACAGGTGCGCCGGGCGCATCTCCAGCCCGATCAGGAACAGGAACATGACCACGCCCAGCTCGGCCACGTGCAGGATCGCCTGCGGGTCGGAGAACCAGCCCAGTCCGAACGGACCGATCAGCAGCCCCGCCGAGAGGTAGCCCAGCACCGAGCCCAGGCCCAGGCGCCGGAACAGCGGCACCATGACCACCGCCGCCCCGAGCAGGGCGACGACCTTGACCAGTTGTTCCCCGCCACCTTCGACCGCCATGGATGCTCCGTCTTCCGCGGGCCGGGGCCCGGATGCCGGCGGCCTGCCCGGCCGCCGCTGCTCAGCTTGAGGCGCAGAACGCCGCGTAGTCGATGTAGCCCGGGAATGGACGCCCGGCGGCGCAGACCGGGCAGTCCGGATCCGGTGGCAGGCGCAGCTCGCGGAAGCGCATGCCCAGCGCGTCGAACTGCAGCAGGCGCCCGCTCAGCGGCTGGCCGATGCCCAGCAGCAGCTTGATCGCCTCGTTGGCCTGCAACAGGCCGACGATGCCCGGCAGCACACCCAGCACGCCGGCCTCGGCGCAGTTGGGCGCGAACTCCGGCGGCGGCGGCTCCGGGAACAGGCAGCGATAGCATGGCGCCTGGCCGCGCTGCCTGCCCGCGTCGAATACGCTCACCTGGCCCTCGAAGCGCTGCACCGCGCCGTATACCAGCGGCTTGCCCAGCTTCACGCAGGCATCGTTGAGCAGGTAGCGAAGCGGGAAATTGTCCGAGCCGTCGACCACCACATCGATGCCGTCCAGCAGCGCCTCGACGTTGTCCGAGGTGACCCGCGCCTGCACCGGCTCGATCCGGATCGAGGGATTGAGCGCCTGCAGGCGCTGCCGCGCCGATTCCACCTTGGGCGTGCCGACCGAGGCCTCGGTATGCAGGATCTGCCGCTGCAGGTTGCTGCGGTCGACGATGTCGTCGTCGACCAGGCGCAGGTGCCCCACTCCGGCCGCCGCCAGGTAGAACGCCGCCGGCGAGCCGAGTCCGCCCGCGCCGACCACCAGCACGTGCGCAGCGCCCAGGCGCTTCTGCCCCTCGATCCCGACCTCGGCCAGGCGCAGGTGGCGCGAATAGCGCTCCAGGAAATCCGCCTCCTCCGGCTCCAGCTGCGGCCGCACCAGCGGCAGGCCTTCGCCGGCCCAGGCATTGGTGCCGCCGTCTACCGAGTACACACGGGTGAAGCCGGCGCCGCGCAGGGTTTCCGCCGCGGCCTGGGAGCGCCTGCCAACCTGGCAGATCAGCAGCACTTCCGACTGCGGATCGGGCAGGTGCCGGCCCGGATCCGCCTCAAGTTCGGCCCGGCGCACCGCGAGCGCGCCCTCGGCCTGGCCGGAGACGCGTTCGTGCGGCTCGCGGATGTCGATCAGCAGCACGCCCTGCCGCTGGCGTTCGCGGGCCTGCCGCGGCGTCACCGTTACGCTGTCCATGCGCCGGATTATCGACGCCCTGCCCCGGCGGCGAAAGCACGCATTGGGGCGGCAACGTGCAACGCTGCGTCGCCCGTTACAGCGGCAGGACCTCGACCAGGTCGCCGGCCGCGTACTCGCGCGCGCCCTCCCCCAGGACGATCAGGGCATCGCTGGCAGCGGCGGCGTGCAGCCTGTGCGAGCCATCGGCCGGCTCCGGATGCACGCGCAGGACCGCGTCGTCGTCCTGCACCAGGCGCCCGCGCAGGAACTCCACCCGCTCGTGGCGCTTGTGCCAGGGCGCGGCCAGGCGCGCGCGCCAGCGAGGGCGCGGCTCGCGTCCCTGCAGTGCATCCAGCAGCGCCCGCCCGAACACATGGAAGGTCGCCAGCACCGATACCGGATTGCCNGGCAGTCCCAGCACCAGCGCCCGCCCGGCCTCGCCGAACAGCACCGGCATGCCCGGGCGCATGCGCACCTTCCAGAACCGGATCCGGCCACGCGCCTGCAGCCAGCGCGGGAGGTGGTCCTTCTCCCCCGCCGACACCGCGCCGCAGGTCAGCACCAGGTCGAAGTTCTCCACCGCATCGTCGAGCACCGCGGCGATCAGCACCGGATCGTCCGGCAGGGTCGGCCAGGCCACCGGCTCGAGGCCGGCGGCGCGCAGCTGGGCCATCAGCTGCTCGCGGTTGCTGTTGTAGACCTGCCCGGGGCGCAGCGGCATGCCCGGCTCGGCCAGTTCGTCACCGCTGGCGAACACGGCGACCGTGGGCCGCGTGGCCACGTCCAGGCGGTCGATGCCCAACGCCGCGGCCAGGCCGATCCGCGCCGGCGTCAGCANCTGGCCTGCACGCAGCACCACCTCGCCTGCCACCACGTCCTCGCCCTGCCTGCGCACGTGCGCGCCGGCGCGGATGCCGGCGGGCACCTGCACGCGGCCGTCCTGCTCGACCGCTTCCTCGCGGATGACGATGGTGTCGGCNCCGGACGGCAGNGGCGCGCCGGTGGTGATGCGCACGCACTGCCCGGGGCCGACGGACAGGCCAAGGTCCGGCCCGGCGAACTGCTCGCCGGCAAGCTCCAGCGTCACCGGCCCGGCGGCGGACAGGTCGGCGTGGCGCACGGCGAAGCCGTCCATCGCGCTGTTGTCGAAGGCCGGCAGCGCGATCGGCGCGACCACGTCGGCGGCCAGGACGCGGCCGTCGGCACGACGGGTCGGCACCTGCTCGGTCGCGCGACCGCGCCCGCCCGCCGCGGCGCGCAACAGCTCCAGTGCCTGTTCGACGGTGATGCGGCTGGGGAATGCGTCGGTCATCGCGGCTCCCGGGGATGGATTGGGATGNGCCTCAGCGCGGTGGCAGGACGATGCGCGCCGCGGCCAGGTCTTCGGGCGTGTTGAGGTTGCCGAAGCGTACGCCGGCAAAGGCCACCCGGGCCATGCGCAGTCGCGCCTGCATGCGCCTCGGCGCCAGTTCGCCGGCGGCCAGCGACACGGGCAGGACCGCGCGCAGCGCCTCGACGCGGTACAGCGCCACCAGCGGCTGCAGGCCNTCNGCATCCTCGGCCACCGCGCCGTCNGCATCGCGGCAGGAAACCAGGGTGCGCACCAGGCAGTCGTTGGTGTCGAAGATGTCCACCGGCAGGGTCAGCAACCAGGGCGTGCGGCAGGCCGCGGCCAGGGCCTCGATCCCGGCCAGCGGTCCGCTGTGCGGCGGCAGGCGGTCGGGAACGGCCTCGAGCCCCGCGGATGCATAGCGCGGCAGCTCGCGGTTGGCGCTGGCCAGCACGGCGCCCACTTCGTCCGGGAAACGCCGCGCCAGCCGCAGCACCTGNGGCTGGCCGTCGCGCTCGATCCAGGCCTTGTCGATCCCGCCGAGCCGGCTGCCGCGACCACCGGCCAGCAGGCCCAGGGTGATATCCGCGGCGGCGGGCACGCGGCTCACTTGCGCTTGACGTGCCGCATCAGCCGGCGCTTGCGCTGCACCTGGCGCTCGGTCAGTTCGTTCTTCTTGCCTTCGTACGGGTTGGCGCCCTCGCGGAACAGCATCCGCACCGGGGTGCCCACCAGCTTGAAGCGCTTGCGGAAGAAGTTCTCCAGGTAGCGCTTGTACGAATCCGGCAGCACCTTCAGGCGGGTGCCGTGGACCACGAAGGTCGGCGGGTTCTCGCCGCCCGGGTGCACGTAGCGCAGCTTGGAGACATGGCCGCGGATGCTCGGCGGCGGATTGGTCTCGGCCGCGATCTCCAGCGCCTTGTTGACCTCGCTGGTGCTGAAGGTCCGGGTCGCCGAGGCGTGCGCGCGGTGGATGGCGCGGAACAGCTCGCGCAGGCCCGAGCCGTGCCTGGCGGAGATGCGCACCGCCTCGGCCCAGGGCACGAAGGACGAGCTTGCGCTCCAGCAGCGCCTCGGCCTGCTCGCGCTGGTAGGTGGTCAGGCCATCCCACTTGTTGACCGCGATCACCAGGGCGCGNCCGGCGTCGAGCACGGCGCCGAGCACGGTGGCGTCCTGGTCGGTCACGCCCTCGGTGGCGTCGAGCATCAGCACCGCGACCTGGCAGCGCTCGATCGCCTGCAGGGTCTTGACCACGCTGAACTTCTCGACCGCNTCCTCGACCTTGCCNNNGCGGCGGATGCCGGCGGTGTCGATCAGCCGGTACAGGCGGCCGTCGCGCTCCAGGTCCACCGCGATCGAATCGCGGGTGGTGCCGGGGACCTCGGAGGCGATCATCCGCTCCTCGCCCAGCAGGCGGTTCACCAGGGTCGACTTGCCCACGTTGGGGCGACCGACGAAGGCGATGCGCAGGCGGTCGGGATCGTTGTCCAGCTCCTCGGCGCTGCCCTCTTCGGGCAGGCGCTCGAGGACCTCGGCGTGGAGGTCGTCCAGGCCCTGGCGATGGGCGGCGGACACGGCCAGCATGTCGGCGAAGCCGTAGCGCGCGAATTCACCGCGCACGGCCTCCTCGAAGGTGCCGTCGATCTTGTTGACCACCAGCAGGGTCGGCCGCGCCAGCTTGCGCAGCCAGGCCAGGATCTCGTCGTCCAGGGCGGAGGTGCCCTCGCGGCCGTCGACCACGAACAGGATCAGGTCGGCCTCGGCCGCGGCGGCGCGCGCCTGGCGCGCGGTGGCACCGGCCAGGCCTTCCTCGTCGCCGGCGATGCCGCCGGTGTCGACCAGCAGGAACGGGCGGTCGGGATCGAGCCGGCACACGCCATAGTGCCGGTCGCGGGTGACGCCCGGCTCGTCATGGACCAGGGCGTCACGGCTGCGCGTCAGCGCATTGAAAAGGGTGGACTTGCCGACATTCGGCCGTCCGACNAGGGCAACCAGCGGTAGCATTGCGAAGTTCCTGCCGGCTTGCGCCGGGTCATCAGTCCAGGCGGAAGGCGGTCAGGCCGCCTTTGACGTCCTGCACCAGCAGCAGGCCATCGGCCTCCACCGGCGCGGCCTTGATCGCCTTCTTGCGGCCGACCTTCGCACGACCGGCCATCTCGCCGTTGTCCAGACGCAACCAGTGGACGTAACCGGCATAGTCGCCGACCACGGCATAGTCGCCATGCACGGCCGGGCCGGTCAGCGAACGGCGGGCCAGCACCGGCTGCGACCACAGCGCCACGCCGCTGGCCTTGTCCAGCGCGTAGACGCTGCCGGCGGCGGTGGAGACAACGAAAGCCGAAGGCGCGACGCCGATGGCGCCGGCGCCGCCGTGGTCGCTCTGCCACATCGGGCGGCCGCTCGGGCCGTCGATGGCCAGGGTGCGGCTCTTGAAGCTGTTGGCGACCAGGGTCACCCCGTCGATCACGACCGCGCCGTCCACGTCGGCCATGCGCTCCAGTTCGGTACGCCCCTCGGGCAGGCCCACGACCTGTTCCCACAGCAGGCGGCCGTCCTGGATGGACAGCGCGACCAGCGTGCCGTCGTCGTTGCCGGCGAACAGCAGGCCGGGGCCGGCGGTCAGCGGGGCATTGCCGCGCACGGTCAGGCTGGGCAGTTCGCGCTCGGCATACCAGCGCTGCTCGCCGCTGCCGGCATCGAAGGCGCTGATGCGGCCGTCGTTGCCGCGCACGAACACCAGCCCCTGGGACACGGTGGGGCTGGCGATGATCTCGCTGCGCACGCGGGCACGCCAGCGCTCGCTGCCGTCGGCGGCGTCCAGCGCCAGCACCGTCCCGTCCAGGCCACCGACTACGACCAGGCCGCCACCGACGCCCGGACCGCCGGTCAGGCGCAGCCCTTCGTCCTTGTCGGCCTTGAACTCCCACACGCGCTTGCCGGTCTGCAGGTCCAGCGCCAGCACGCGGCCTTCGGCCGCCGCGGCGTAGACGCGGCCATCGGCCACCGCCGGGCCCTGGCGGGCGCCGATGCGCCGCTCGCCGTCGCCCAGGTCGACCGACCACGCCTTGCGCGGACGCACGGTGGGCTCGAACTTCACCAGNTCGGCCGGTTCNGCGGCCTTCTTGGCCTCGGCATTCTTGCCGGCGAACCAGCCCTTCATGGTGCTGCAGCCCGCCAGCAGCGAAACCAGGACGGCAACCGCCGCCATGCGCTTGATCATGTCGGTGCGCTCCATGTCAGATCGAGCCTGCCGGCTCCGGCAGGTCGCCACCGGCTTCCTGCAGCTTCAGTTCCACGCGCCGGCGCGCCGGGGCCTGCACGTCCAGCGCGGCCAGCGCGCGGTCGTACTCGGCACGCGCCTGCTCCTGCTTGCCGGTCGCCATGAAGGCGTCGCCACGCAGCTCCAGCGCCGCGGTGTCGGACTGGCCGTCCAGCAGGTCGATGGCCTCCTGCGCCTTGCCGGTCGCGACCAGCAGCTGCGCCAGGCGCTGCTGGACCACGGGCTCGAGCGCCGGATCGGCCTTGATCCCGCGCAGGGTGGCGATGGCGTCCTCGGGCTTGCCGGCCTCGACCTGGGCCTTGGCCACGTGCAGCGCGCCAAGTGTGGCGTACACGCCTTCCTGCCCGGACAGCGCGGCACCAGGGTCTTCCGCACCGGCTTCAAGCCTGGCGATCGCGGTGGCGTAGGCCGCGTGCGCGGCCTGCTGCCGGCCGTGGCGGTGCTCCTGCCACTTCTGCATGCCGTAGATGGCGCCCACGCCAAGGGCCAGGCCAGCGATGATGCCGGGCAGGTTCCTGCGCAGCCATGCGCGTACGCGTTCGCCCTGTTCGTGCTCGTCCAGAAGGTCGTCGAGTGCCATGCAGTGTCCTGCCCGGCGCAGTGCGCGCCGGGGTATGTTCTTGTTCTTGTTGAGGGGGCCGTGGCCCGCTCCTAGTGCGCGGGCTTGACGGAGCCGTCAGAGGATACCGCAAAGCGGGCCACGTTCGCCCTCCTGAAGGGCGACAGGTCCACGATACTGCCGGCCTGCTGAACGCGTACCGCAGCCGCATTGCCAAGCACCACGGCCGCGACCTCGCCCGGCGCGAAGCTCCGGGACTCGCCCTGGCGCATCAGGCGCTGCTCCAGCACCTGGCCGTCGCGACCGGTCACTTCCATCCAGCTGTCGCCCTCGAAGCTCAGCTCCAGCGGCGGCGTCGCCGGCGCCTGCTGCTGGCGCACCGCGGGCGCCAGCGAGGCCACGTAGGGGCCGGCTTCCGGCGCCTGCGGCTGGCTGGTCCGCGGCGGAGCCGCCGGCGCCGGCACCTGGTCGGGCGCAGGCATCGCATCGGCGATCTCCGCCGGCGGCACCACGTCCAGCGACGCGGTGGCCGGCGGCATCCCGGTGAAGTGCGAGCGCGTGGCCAGCCATACCGGCACCGCGATGGCGGCGGTGATCACCGCGTACACCGCGCGACGCCCGATGCTCTCCATGACCCGCTGCAGGCGCGGCGTATGCGCATGGCTGACCAGCTCCACCGGTGCGGGCGCGGCCACCTGCTCCTGCAGCAGCGGCTCGAGGTCCACGCCGAGCAGTCGCGCATAGCTTCGCAGCTGGCCGCGGACGAACACCGGCGCACCGATGACGTCCCACCGCCCCTGCTCGAGCGCTTCGACCACGTGGATCGGCATGCGCAGGCGCGAAGCGGCTTCGCGCAGCTCAAGCCCTTCTGCCTCGCGTGCCTCGCGAAGCAGTTCTCCGCAACCCCGAGCGTCTCCCCTGACGTTCGCGTTGTCCTGGATCACTGTGGATCTTCCCCGGTTTTGTCAGATACGGCTTCCGGGAACTCCGCCCGTAGCCGCTGTTGATACCGGCTGGCGGCCACCCTGTCGCCAAGCCCCTGTTCAATCCTGATCGCGAGTTGTAGCACGGATGCATCGGCGGGCGCAGCCGCCAGCCGACGCTGGGCGAACGCCCGCGCCTGCATCAGCCGCCCCTGCTCGTACGACAGGGCGGCCAGGTCCTGCAGCGCTCCCGGATGCACCGGATCCAGCTCCAGCGCCTTGCGCAGGTCCTGCTCGGCGCGCTCGAACTGCCCACTGCGCAGGGCGCAGCGGCCNGCATTGGCCAGGGCCGAGGCGCGCGGGCCGGCNGCCGGNGCCGCCATCGCGCGGTCCAGCCAGACCAGCGATTCGGCCGGATAGCCGTTGGCGCACAGCCAGGCGCCGTAGTTGTTGAGTACGTCGCCATCCTGGGGAGCCAGGTCGGTGGCGCGGCGGTAGTGGGCGCCGGCCGCCTCCTGGTTGCCGCGGGCCGACTCGATGGCCCCGAGCAGGGTGTAGGCGTCGACCGCCCCCGGGTCCAGGCGCAGCACCTTGCGCACCAGCTTTTCGGCCTCGGCCAGGTCGCCCGAGGTCAGGCGCTGGGTCGCCAGGCCGATCATCTCGCGCGCCTCGACGCGGCGCTTGGTCGCCTGTCCGTCCTCGAGCTGGTAGACCGGCGCAACGCGCTCGGTGCCGCGGATCTTCGGGGATTTGACCGTCGCCGGCCGGGCGCAGCCTGCCAGCAGCAGGGCGCCGAGCAGAAGCAGCAGGACCCGCTCAGGCCGCCGCATTGCCCCCGGCCTGCCGCGACTGCCCTTCCCGCTCGAGGCTGCGCCGGAACTCGGCCTGGCGCCGGGTCCGGTCCATGACCTGGCCCTTGAGCTGGCCGCAGGCGGCGTCGATGTCGTCGCCACGGGTGCGGCGAACCATGGTCAGCACCTGCGAATCGAGCAGGATCTTCTGGAAGGCGCGGATGGTCGCCTCGTCCGACCGCTCGTAGCGGGTGCCCGGGAAGGGATTGAACGGGATCAGGTTGACCTTGCCCGAATCGCGCGCCTGCACCGCGTTGTCGAACTGGCGCATCAGCTTCGCCAGCTGGCGGGCATGCTCGGGCTGGTCGTTGATGCCCTTCATCAGGGTGTATTCGAAGGTCACCGATTCGCGGCGGCGGTTGGCGCGCAGGTAGCGCGCGCACGAGGCCATCAGCTCGGCGATCGGATACTTCCTGTTGAGCGGGACCAGGGTCTCGCGGAGCTCGTCGTTGGGCGCGTGCAGGGACACGGCCAGCGACACGTCGCTCTCGACCGACAGGCGGTCGATCATCGGCACCAGGCCGGAGGTCGACAGGGTCACGCGCTTGTTGGCCAGGCCGTAGCCCAGGTCGTCGCGCATCACGCTCATGGCGCGCACGACGTTGTCGAAATTCATCAGCGGCTCGCCCATGCCCATCATCACCACGTTGGTGAGGCGGCGCTGCTGGTGCGGCACGTTGCCCAGGTGGCGGGCGGCGACCCAGACCTGGCCGATGATCTCGGCGGTGGTCAGGTTGCGGTTGAAGCCCTGGGTGGCNGTNGAGCAGAAGGTGCAGTTGAGGCCGCANCCGACCTGCGAGGACACGCACAGGGTGCCGCGNCCCTTGTCGGGGATGTACACGGTCTCGATGGCGTTCTTGCCATCGGCGCCCATCGCCAGCAGCCACTTGTGGGTGCCGTCGGCGGAGGGCTTGTCGAACACGACGTTGGGGACGACGACCTCGGCATGCGCATGCAGCTTGGCGCGCAGCGCCTTGCCGAGGTCGGTCATCTGGTCGAAGTCGGTGACGTAGCGGTGGTGGATCCACTTCATCACCTGGTGGGCGCGGAACTTCT
>Ga0065721_10005886_pt1 | contig 11183 bp, 10 predicted proteins | sample Mesricmetagenome_FD_59108 | JGI IMG/M metagenome (GOLD analysis project Ga0065721, IMG submission 59108) | Mesophilic microbial community from rice straw/compost enrichment Sample: eDNA_1 v2 (version 2) | ecosystem: Engineered > Solid waste > Grass > Composting > Bioreactor | place: USA: Davis...
AATTAGCCGAAGAAATTCGCCGACATAACGAAGCACGCCTCAACGGCGAAGCACAGGGGCGCTGAACATGGAGATGTTTTTCGTAGACAACCTCGCACCCATCATGTTCTTCAACTTGGTGGTGTTCTTGTTGCTGGGGTTCCCGGTGGCGTTTACGCTTGCGGCCATCGGGATTCTGTACGGACTGGTGGCCATCGAGTTTGGCCTCATGCAGCCGGCGTTGTTTCAGGCGTTGCCCAACCGGGTGTTCGGCATCATTGCCAACGATACCTTGTTGGCCGTGCCGTTCTTCACGCTCATGGGCCTCATACTCGAGCGGTCTGGTATGGCGGAAGATCTGCTGGATACGGTGGGTCAGCTGTTTGGCCCGATTCGAGGTGGATTAGCGATCGCTGTAGTGGTGGTGGGGGCAATGTTGGCCGCGACGACAGGTGTGGTGTCGGCTTCCGTCATTTCGATGGGACTCATCTCCCTACCCATCATGCTGCGTTATGGCTATGACCGTAGTCTTGCCACGGGGGTCATTGCGGCGTCCGGTACCCTTTCGCAGATTATTCCGCCTTCGATCGTGCTGATCATCCTGGCAGATCAGTTGGGTCGTTCCATTGGCGATATGTACCGCGGGGCCATGGTTCCAGGGCTGGTACTTGCCTTGACCTATATGGCGTATATCGGCGTCATGTGTCTGCTGCGTCCCAGCAGTGCTCCAGCCTTGCCTAAGGAAGCTCGAGTCTACGATCAGCCGGACGGTTCACGCGGCCTGAAATCGCTGGTTCTACTGACCATTATCGCTTCGACAGTGGCGTATTTCGGCGGCGAATACTATTTCCGTTCGCATGATGCTATTCCAGTCGATGAGCGTGTCGTGATTCTCTTGATGATCTGGGGAGTCACTGCCTGGGTGATCGCCTTGGTCAATCGTGCTCTGCGCCTGAAGTTATTATCCCCGATCGCAGAGCGCGTCACCTTCGTGATGATTCCGCCGTTGTTCTTGATCTTCCTGGTGTTGGGTACCATCTTTATTGGAGTGGCGACGCCGACGGAAGGCGGTGCAATGGGAGCTGTCGGAGCCTTGGTAATGGCGGTATCCCGGGGGCGGTTCTCGTGGAAATTGTTGAAACAGGCTATGGACACAACGACCAAATTGTCATGTTTCGTGGTGTTCATTCTCGTGGGCTCAACGGTCTTCAGCCTCAGCTTTCGCGGCATCAATGGCGATCTCTGGGTTGAACATCTGTTGATTGACATGCCGGGGGGGGAATGGGGTTTCATCATTTTCGTCAGTGTGCTGATCTTCGTTCTGGCGTTCTTCCTCGATTTCTTCGAGCTGGCTTTCATCATCGTTCCGCTTGTCGGGCCCGTTGCGGATAAATTGGGCATCGACTTGATCTGGTTCGGGGTCTTGTTGGCCCTCAATATGCAGACTTCGTTCATGCATCCTCCGTTCGGTTTTGCGTTATTCTTTCTGCGTTCTGTGGCGCCTCGCGATGACTACAAGGACAAAGTGACCGGGAAAATGGTTGCGCGCGTCACGACGGGTCAAATCTATTGGGGCTCCGTGCCATTCATCGCGATTCAGCTGGCGATGGTTATTGCCGTGATGGTCTTCCCGGAAATGGTCATGCACTACAAGGCAGACGTTCCAACCGTGGATCCTTCAACAGTGGATTTCGGCATCGGCAATACCTATGGCACTGACGGTTACGGCAGTGACCCGGCTTTGATGTTCGGTGGGTCCGATCCGGCCGCCGGGTTCTCATCCCCATCGGGCGATGCGCCCTCAGCGCCCGCCACACCGCCGGATGATCCGGCAGCAGCATTCCGTTGATTGCGGAGACAGGAGACTGGAAACGAATGACCTCTAGAACACGTATCAAGTTTTGCGGCATCACGAGTCCCGACGACGCAAAGAAAGCAATAAGAATCGGGGCGGACGCTATTGGCATGGTCTTTTTTTCGAAGAGCAAGCGAGCAGTTTCGCTTGCGCAGGCCAAGGCAGTGAGAGAGGTCATTCCGCCGTTTGTTGATGTGGTGGCGTTGTTCGTGAACCCGGACGAAGATTATGTTCGTGAGGTCATCGAGNCAGTTTCTCCGGATCTTCTGCAATTCCATGGNACCGAGTCACCGCAAAGCTGNGAGNGCTATGGAATCGCATATCTGAAGGCTTTCCATATCGGGGCTCCTGGNTTGGAGTTCCGGGATGAAGTCTTGACGCAGTGTCGCCGCTATCCCTCCGCCCGAGGCTGGTTGTTTGATAGCTATAGCACCGGGTTCGGAGGGAGCGGGCAGGGCTTCGATCTATCGTTGCTTGGCACTGTGAGAAATGCTCCTGATGCACGCCCCATGATTCTCGCGGGCGGGCTGACGTCGGAATCAGTGGCCGAGAAAATGCGTTTATTGCGACCGTTCGCTGTGGACGTGAGTAGTGGCATCGAGGACGCCCCAGGGCAGAAATCCGAAGACAAGATGCGTGCATTTGCCGAAGCAGTACAAAAGGGCGATATCGTCTAGCAATCGCTTCGGAAAGCGCAGTTGCCGCAAACCACTGATAAGAAGAGCCGGAGGGTTTGAAAGACCTCCGGTTTTTTTTGGCCGACCAGACTATGAGACCAAGTTGATGGTCAGTCCGGCAAGGCGGATATGAGAAGGGCGGGGGGAGTGTCCGCAAATGAAAAAACCCGCAGAGCATGAGCTCGATGCGGGTTTTGAGAAAACTTGGTAGGCAGTACTGGATTCGAACCAGCGACCTCTACGATGTCAACGTAGCGCTCTAACCAACTGAGCTAACCGCCTAAGGAAGAACAGAATTATATGTGCTGTTTTTCGTTGTGTCAAGCGAGTCTGAGACTTTTCTTTGACGTTTGTTGCGTACAGCCTTTTTGCAACACAGCGAGGCGTTAATATAGCCTTAATTTCGATTTCGTGCAGATTAGCGTCTGACCCGGAAAGCCGAGATGTTACACTAAAGCAACGAAAACTTTTCCATTGCCGACAATGAAATTCACGCGAACTACGACACCCAGGCAGTAAACGTCGCCGCGTGTTTCGCTATCGGTAAGTCAGTACATACACATTGAGCGCGGCGTAGGCCGCGTTTTGTCTTTTCAGGACTCCTATGGTTCAGATCACTTTGCCCGACGGTTCGCAGCGCGAATTTCCGGGCCCCGTTTCTGTCAGTGAAGTTGCGCAGTCCATCGGCTCCGGCCTGGCGAAGGCTGCGCTGGCCGGGCGCATCACGTTGGATGGTGCTGAACCGCGCCTGGTAGATACCAGTTTTGTCATCGATCGTGATGCGCAGCTGGCAATCATTACTGCGAAGGACCCGGAGGGTCTGGATCTTATTCGTCACTCGACGGCCCACTTGCTGGCTTATGCGGTCAAGAGCTTGTATCCCGATGCTCAAGTCACGATTGGACCCGTGATCGAAAACGGCTTCTATTACGACTTTTCGTACAAGCGCCCCTTCACGCCTGAAGACCTCGAACTCATTGAAAAGAAGATGGTCGAGCTCGCGCGCAAGAACGAAACCGTCACGCGCGAAGAATGGAATCGCGATGAGGCGGTGAAGTTCTTTCAAAGCATCGGTGAGCAATACAAGGCTGAGATCATTGCGTCGATTCCGTCGGAAGAGGGCATCTCCCTGTATCGCGAGGGCGATTTCATCGACTTGTGCCGAGGCCCGCACGTGCCGTCCACGGGTCATTTGAAAGTCTTCAAGCTGATGAGCGTCGCCGGTGCCTACTGGCGCGGTGACAGCAAGAACGAAATGCTGCAGCGTATCTATGGTACTGCCTGGGCAACGAAGGAAGACCAGGCCGCCTACCTGCGCATGATCGAGGAAGCAGAGAAGCGCGACCATCGTCGCTTGGGTCGTGAGCTTAATCTATTCCATATGCAGGAAGAAGCACCGGGCCTCATCTTCTGGCATCCCAAGGGATGGACGATCTGGCAGCAAGTCGAGCAATACATGCGCGCGGTCTATCGCGACAACGGCTATCAGGAGATCAAGGCACCGCAGATCCTTGACTTGTCACTCTGGAAGAAGACCGGACACTGGGATAACTACGCCGAGAATATTTTCACGACGGAGTCCGAAAATCGGCTGTATGGGCTGAAGCCCATGAACTGCCCGGGCCACGTACAGATCTTCAACGCAGGCCTGCACTCCTACCGCGAGCTGCCCATCCGCTATGGGGAGTTCGGCCAATGTCACCGCAATGAGCCCTCGGGTTCATTGCATGGCATGATGCGCGTGCGCGGTTTCACGCAAGACGATGGCCATATCTTCTGCACTGAAGACCAGCTGCAGGACGAATGCGCTGCGTTTACGGCATTGTTGCAGAAGGTCTATCGCGATTTCGGCTTCACCGAGATCCTGTACAAGGTGGCAACCCGCCCCGAGAAACGCATTGGGTCTGATGAGGTATGGGACAAGGCTGAACAGGCGCTGATGGAGAGTCTGCGCCGCACGGGCTGCGAATATGTCGTGACCCCGGGCGAAGGGGCCTTCTACGGGCCTAAGATCGAGTACACCCTGAAGGACGCGATCGGCCGTCATTGGCAATGCGGTACGATCCAGGTCGACTTCTCGATGCCGGCTCGGCTCGGCGCTGAATACGTTGACCCCAATGACCAGCGACGTACACCGGTCATGCTGCACCGCGCTATCCTAGGGTCATTTGAGCGCTTCATTGGAATCTTGATCGAGAACCATGCCGGGGCCCTGCCTGCGTGGTTATCGCCCCAACATGCGGTCGTGTGTTGCATCTCCGAACCTTCGGCGGAATACGCTGACAAGGTCGCGCTAGACCTGAAAAAACAAGGGTTTAGAGTTTCGGCGGATTTGCGCAGTGAAAAAATCACTCGTAAAATCCGTGAGCACAGCATGCAAAAGCTCCCTTACCTTCTTGTGGTGGGTGAGAAGGAGCGGGAAAATGGCACTGTTGCGGTGCGTGGGCGTGGCGGCGCAGATCTCGGCGTCATGACGCTCGAGCAATTTACCGAGCGCCTGCAGCACGACATTGCCACGCGGGCCTGAGTCCAAGCAAAGCTTGGCAAGCCCTCATTATTTAACGTTATAGGAGTTCTAGATATCGCAACCGAAAAAGCTCATCGCATCAATGGTGAAATTCGAGTTCCCGAGGTGCGTCTCATAGGTTTGGATGGCGAGCAGCTGGGCGTCGTCAGGACGTCGGAAGCGCTTCAACTCTCGGAAGAGCATGATGTCGATCTCGTCGAGATCGCGCCGAATGCTTCTCCTCCTGTGTGCAAGCTCATGGACTATGGCAAGTTCAAGTACCAAGAGCAGAAGCGTCAGGCGGAAGCCAGAGCGAAGCAAAAGATCATCCAGGTGAAGGAAGTCAAGTTCCGTCCCGGAACCGACGAAGGCGACTATCAAGTCAAGTTGCGCAATCTCAAGCGCTTCCTTGAAGACGGCGACAAGGCCAAGGTCACTTTGCGTTTCCGTGGTCGAGAAATGGCCCACCAGGAGCTCGGGATGCGTGTTCTGGAACGCGTGCGTGACGATCTTGGCGAGCTGTGCCAAGTGGAAGCTATGCCCAAGCTTGAAGGCCGGCAAATGGTCATGGTGCTTTCGCCCAAGAAGAAGGCCCCCAAGGCGGGCGAAGCAACAAGCTGAGTTTTTCGCCTCAGGTGTCAAGACATTGCATGCCCGCCGCGATCTCGTGGCGGGCTGTTTTACAGGTGCCTCATGCACGTATTGTTCATCATTGACCCTTTGCCTTTGCTTAAGGCGTACAAGGATTCATCCGTAGCGATGATGCGTGCGTTGGTGGCGCGCGGCCACACGCTCAGCGTTGCATATCAGCCCGATCTGTTTATCGACCAGGGCGTGGTCAAGGCGCGCACCCAAGGTATCGAATTGGTTCCCGATGCCGACCTGCATGGGCATGGCTGGTGGCGTGAACTGGCGGCGGCGGAAGATCATTCGCTCGGAAAGTTCGATGCCGTTGTAATGCGCAAAGATCCTCCCTTTGACATGGAATATGTCTACGCCACTCACATGCTGGAGTACGCTGAGGCGCAAGGGGTTCGCGTGTTCAATTCCGGCGCCGCGATTCGGAATCATCCCGAGAAACTCACGATCACCGAGTTCCCAGAATTCACTGCGCCCACGCTCGTTACACGCGACATGACGCGGTTGCGTGCGTTTCACGCCGAATATGGGGATGTCGTGGTCAAGCCGCTCGACGGGATGGGCGGCTCAGGAGTCTTTCGCCTGAAGGCGGGAGAGCACAACCTTGGCAGCATCCTAGAGACGCTTACGCTCGAGGGCACGCGCAGCATCATGGCCCAACGCTACATTCCCGAAATCGTCGATGGCGATAAGCGTATTCTATTGATTGGGGGCGAACCGGTACCCTATGCCTTGGCACGCATTCCCCTTGCAGGGGAAACCCGTGGGAATCTGGCGGCAGGCGGGCGTGGCGTTGCGCAGCCCCTGACGGAACGGGATCGCGAAATCGCCGAGACCGTAGCGGCTCGACTTGCCGGTCGTGGCTTGCTGGTCGTTGGTCTCGATGTCATTGGCCAATATCTCACCGAGGTGAACGTCACCAGTCCGACCTGCTTCGTCGAAATTACCGAGCAAACGGGCTTTGACGTGGGTAACTTTTTCGCGCAGGCCCTTGAAAGGGAAGGGGAACGTTAAGTGGCACACATCGTCATGGTCATGCACGAACCGCTGGGGCGCGCTTTCGCCGAGTGCGCTGCCCATGTATTGGGGCGCGAACCGGACCTGACTGTTTTCGATGTCGTCGCCGACGAAAACCCTGAAGTAGCGCGTGAGCGCTTGGCGCGCGTGCTGTGCGCGCGTAACGGAACACCGGTGCTGGTCCTGTCGGATATCTTCGGGGCTACGCCATTCAACATTGCCCGCAAGGCCTTGGCCGAAGCCGCCGATCTTGGCGTACAAGGTCACCTGGTCACAGGTACGAACCTGTGCATGGTGCTCAAGGCGCTAACGGCCAATCACGACGATCCGGAACATTTCAGCGAGACCATCCGTCAAGCTGCGGTACGAGGCATCGTCGACGCGGCGTCGTTGGTCTGAGTTTTACGAGCCAGGGGCTGTCCACATCTTCCACAATATCTTCCATGCCATCCATTGATATCGTCATCAGCAACAAGCTCGGTCTTCATGCTCGAGCCGCAGCCAAGCTTACGCAGGTAGCAGGGCGTTTCCAATCCGAGATTTACATTGCCCGAGCCGGCCAACGCGTGAATGCCAAAAGTATTATGGGTGTCATGATGCTGGCAGCGGGCCTCGGAGTGACCGTGACGGTGGATGCGGAAGGTCCGGATGCCGACGATGCGCTGACGTCGATCAATCAGCTGTTTCACGATAAGTTCGGGGAAGCGGAGTGAGCATTCCGAATTTCATGAAGCCCGCACAGGAACTGCCTATGGTCTGCATGCAGGGCCAGGGGGTTGTAAAGGGCTTCGCCATAGGCCGCGCGGCCATCATGAGTGCAGCGGCGCTCGAGGTCGCGCACTACCGCATCCCTCCGGGGGATGTCGAGAATGAGTGTGGGCGCTTGGTTGGCGCAGTCTCTCAGGCGGCGCACGAGCTGCAAGGGGTCATGGATACACTTCCCCCGGATGCGCCCCGCGAAGTCGGCCCCTTGTTGGAAGTTCACCGACTGCTCCTCGAAGACCCCATGCTCACGCGCCAGGCGTGCGAGTTCATACGTGAACGCAATTACAACGCAGAGTGGGCATTGACCACCCAGGGCCAACTCCTTGTTGAACAGTTTTCCGCCATGGAAGACGAGTACCTGCGTGAACGCAGCGCGGATATACGCCAAGTGATCGAGCGGGTTCTTCGGGTACTTTCCGGCTCAACCGCCCTGTTGAAGAATCCCGACGCGGTCATGGAGTCCGACGATCCGCTCATTGTCGTTGCGCGCGATATATCGCCCGCGGATATGTTGCGTCTAAAGGGCGGACGCTTCGCCGGCTTCTTGACGGACCTGGGTGGGCCGACCTCTCATACGGCCATTGTCGCTCGCAGCATGAACGTACCTGCAGTGGTGGGCCTGGGGCACATCCGCTCGCTGGTACGGGATGGCGACATGTTGGTTGCCGATGGGCATTCCGGTGTTGTGCTGGTGAATCCATCGGAGCAAGTGCTGCAAGAATACCGCGAGCGGCAAGATGCTTTTCTCCGGGAGCGCAGCGAGTTGGCCTTGCTGCGGGATGCCGCCTCGGAGACGCTGGATGGCGTCAATATCAAGCTGGAAGCGAATATCGAGCTTCCGGAAGAAGCGCAAATGGCACTGGACGCGGGTGCCGATGGTATCGGTTTGTTCCGCAGTGAATTTCTTTTCATGGGCCGAACGGATCTGCCATCCGAAGAAGAACAGTATCAGGCCTATGTTTCCGTGGTGAAGGCCATGGATGGTCGCCCTGTCACCATTCGGACATTGGATATTGGCGCGGACAAGACCCTGGACGGTGAAATTACCGTGGCCACCAATCCTGCTCTAGGGCTTCGAGCGATCCGTTATTGCCTGAGCAAACCCGACCTTTTCGCTACGCAGCTGCGCGCATTGCTCCGTGCGGCCGTACATGGGCATGTGCGCATCCTCATCCCAATGATTGCGCATATGCACGAGGTACAAGCCGTGCGTGTTGCCATCGACAATGCATGTGCTGATCTCGATGCCCGGGGTGTCGAGTATTCCCGGAATTTCTCCTTGGGAGCCATGGTCGAAATTCCGGCCATGGCAATCGCTATCGAGCCGTTTGTCGACGCCTTGGATTTCTTGTCCATCGGCACCAATGATCTGATCCAGTACACCTTGGCGATCGATCGCGGTGATGCGGATGTTTCGTTGCTATACGATCCTATGCACCCGGCGGTGCTGCGTCTTATCGCACATACCATCAATGCCGGAGAGCGGGCGGGCAAGCCGGTTTCTGTATGTGGCGAAATGGCCGGCGATTCCCGCATGACCCGCATGTTGTTGGGTCTTGGCCTGAAGGCGTTCTCGATGCATCCACAACAGTTGCTCGATGTGAAAAAAGAAATTCGCCGGGCACATTCCAATGCACTGCGCGTGAAAGTAGCAGCGGCCCTGAATCGGGCCGCTCGTATCAATTTGGACGATCTCGCAACCTGACCGATCCCCAGGGATCGATCAGGTCCCGGCTAGGGCTTAATGGTGATAAGCCGTTTCGCCATGTTGGTTGATGTCCAAGCCTTCGCGCTCTTGTTCGGGAGAAACACGCAGCCCGCACAGTTTGTCAGCGATACGATAAGCAACCCAGGCGACGATGGATGACCAGATGATGGTGATCAGCACGCCTTCCAGCTGGATCCAGAGTTGATAACCCATTGCGGACAACGGTTCGGTGCCCGGACCGCCCAGGGCGCCAAAGTTGAATACGCCAGTGAGTAGGGCGCCAACGATACCGCCTACGCCGTGAATACCGAACACATCGAGGCTATCGTCCGCGTTGAGCATGCGCTTCAGGCCGGTTACGCCCCAGACGCAGGCCGCGCCGGCAACGATACCGATGATCAATGCACCGCCAGGGCCGACCAAACCGGCTGCGGGGGTTACGCCAACTAGACCGGCGACTGCACCCGAAATGCCGCCCAGCAGCGAGGGCTTGCCCTTGACCTTCCACTCAACAATCATCCACGAAAGGATGGCGCCGGCGGTTGCGATCAAGGTGTTGAAGAATGCCAGTGCAGCGGTTTCGGAAGCGCCCAGCGCAGAACCGGCGTTGAACCCAAACCAGCCCACCCACAGCAACGATGCGCCGATCATGGCGAGAGGCAGGTTGTGCGGCTGCATCGACTCACGACCGTGACCGAGACGCTTGCCGATTACCCACGCGCCTACCAGTCCAGCAATCCCGGCGTTGATGTGCACCACCGTGCCGCCGGCAAAGTCCAGCGCGCCGCGCTCGAACAGCCAGCCGCCCGGAGCCCACACCATGTGCGCGATCGGGAGGTAGGCCAAGGTCATCCATATGAAGGTGAAGACCAGCACTGCGGAGAAGCGGGTGCGCTCAGCGAAACCGCCCACGATCAGGGCACATGTGATGCCGGCGAACGTGGCCTGGAAAGCAGCAAAGCTGATTTCAGGAATGGACCCGGACATTGCGAACGTGCCTTGGCTCAGGTCGTACATTCCGGAGAACAGCAAGCGATCGAATCCACCGAAGAAGGCGTTTGCCTCTGTGAAGGCCAACGAATAGCCGTAGAAGAACCAAAGAACGACTGCGAGCGCGAAAGTCGAGAGCACTTGCAGCAGTACGGACAACACGTTCTTGGAACGGACTAAGCCACCATAAAAGAGGGCCAAGCCGGGTACAACCATTAGCAATACAAGCAGGGTGGAAACGCTCACCCATACCAGGTCTGCTTTATCCATCTTATCTCTCCTGGTTTAAAGGGCACTTTCGCCATGTTCGCCGGTACGAATACGTACGGCTTGTTCGAGGGGGGTAACAAACACTTTTCCGTCGCCAATCTTGCCGGTGCGTGCGGCCGCGCAAAGCGCTTCAATGGCCTGTTCCACCAGCGGCTCCGCTACAGCAACTTCGAGCCTGAGTTTCGGAAGAAAATCGACTGTGTACTCGGCGCCTCGATACAGTTCGGTGTGGCCCTTCTGGCGACCAAACCCTTTCACCTCCGACACTGTCATGCCTTGAATGCCGATGTCCGAAAGGGCTTCTCGGACCTCGTCTAGCTTGAAGGGTTTGATGATGGCCGTGACCAGCTTCATGTGCTTCTCCTTGGCTTGTGAAGTTATGTTCACCGCTGCTAACGCAACGTCCGTGCCAAGTTTTGATACGTGTTTTTAGGCGCTGAAAGAGGCAAGGGCATCACTGAATGCGTAGGGATGGTGCCGAGCGCTGGGATCGGTGCACCATCATGGTGCCTACCGAATCTGCGTGCACAACAAGAGGGCCCCTCGATTTGTTGTAGGCGAGCTCCAATGTGTAACGGACCTCGTAATGTGACTGTTTGTTTGTGTCGAAGTGTTTGCATTCCTGGGTCGTAAAGGCACGTTGCAGCGTGCGGCTCTCCAGTGAAATGAACGATATGGCAATGAACGCGACGCGATGCCGGCGAAATGTTGCCTTACATCGGCTTCAATCCATATTGGGTTGCGTCGATAGAATCGAACTAAGGGCTGATTTGTAAC
>Ga0065721_10008071_pt1 | contig 11183 bp, 12 predicted proteins | sample Mesricmetagenome_FD_59108 | JGI IMG/M metagenome (GOLD analysis project Ga0065721, IMG submission 59108) | Mesophilic microbial community from rice straw/compost enrichment Sample: eDNA_1 v2 (version 2) | ecosystem: Engineered > Solid waste > Grass > Composting > Bioreactor | place: USA: Davis...
GTCCGGCTCCTGCGTTCCCAGGCGGGCTTCCTGCCGATTTCTTCCCCGCCGCGGTTTCGGACACCGCGACACGCGGGGGATGACAGCCTCGCTCCTGGGCTGTCGACGGGGGAGCGGTCTCGGTTTTCCTCCAGCCGAACGACCGTAGGGGAGAGACAGGGATCGCGCGACGTCCCTCCCGCGCAAGCCTCTCCCCTCGCCCTCGCCTTGTTGCGTAATCGCCCGCTTGACGCCTTCCGGCCGCCGCCACATCCTGCCGCCTTCCTCGGGAGGAGGTTCACATGCACCGGTTGCGGTTGCCCGCCTTCATCTGTGCCCTGGCCTTAGTCCCGGTCTTGGCCCCGCCCGGTGCTTTCGCGCAGGACGAAATCGAATACCCCGCCTTCAATGGCGTCGCGGTCGCCCAGGCACCGGAGGCGGGGCTCGGCGTCTGCTTCGGCCCCGACGCGGCCGAGACGATGGCCTGCGCGCAGGACAAATGCATGGACGAGAGCGGCCTCGGGCCGCAAGACTGTGGCGTCAACCTCTGGTGCTGGCCGCACGGTTGGGTGGCGGACGTCTTCATGCAGCACGAGGAAGGCCCGCACTGGCACAGCTTCGTCTGCAACGCCAACACCCGCGAGGAACTCGACCTGCTGGTCGAGGCCAGGTGCTCGGCCGACTATCTCATGGAGTGCGCCGCCGTGCGCTTCTGGGACATGGAAGGCAACGAGATCGCCGCAGCCGAATAGGGCAAGCCTCAGCTCTCGTTCTCGCCGCTGACGAATTTGTGCGAGAAGCGCCGCAACAGCGCCAGCACCACTATGGCAAAGAGCGATACGGCAAGTCCGACGGCGTAGTAGCCAAGGGCGCAGGAGACGCCGACCGCGCCGGCCAGCCACATGCCCGCTCCCGTCGTCAGCCCCTGCACGCCGCTTCCGCGCCGGAAGATGGCACCGGCCCCGAGGAAGGCGATACCGGCGGTGACCGCCTCGACCGCGCGGATGGGATCGGCGCGGTTCTCCGCGCCTTCGAGCGTATGATAGATCTCGAAGGCGAGAATGGTGAAGAGGCACGCGGCGACCGAGATGAGGATATGGGTGCGGAATCCCGCCTCGGCGGTGTGCTTGCCGCGCTCGAAGCCGATCATCGCCCCGAAGACGGCGGCGATGGCCAGCCGGATCAGCATGATGTGGAAGGGCAGATAACTCTCGACGAGACCGAAGTCGTTGCCGATATCCATATGGAAACGCTCCCCGAATTGACGCTGAACTGACAACAGGCGCCGGCAGGCGACGGTTCCCTCCATCTTTTCATGGCGGTGGACGGTCATGGAACCGTCATTGAAACGACATCACAGCTTAACCGGCCGATCCTAGACCCGCGAAGTCAACTTCAGGGGGCCTGCCAGTGCTCGAGCTGCATCGCGTGACCCGCCGGTTCGGCGACAAGACCGCGGTCGACAATGTCTCCCTCGTCGTCGGCGAAGGCGAGATGGTCGGCATCATCGGCGCCTCGGGCGCGGGCAAATCGACGCTCCTGCGCATGATCAACCGGCTGGCAGACGTGAGCGACGGCAAGATCGTCTATTCCGGACGCACGATCTCGACCCTCAAGGGCGCGGAGCTGCGCGCCTGGCAGCGCGACTGCGCCATGATCTTCCAGCAATTCAACCTGGTGCCGCGCCTCGATGTCATCACCAACGTGATGCTCGGCCGGCTGAACGGGCGCAACCCGTTCCTCAACCTGCTGCAGATCTTCAACGCCGACGAGCAGCTCGAAGCCCTGAAGGCCCTCGAGCGCCTCGACATCGCCCAGACCGCCACGCAATGGGCCCAGACCCTTTCGGGCGGCCAGCAGCAGCGCGTCGCCATCGCCCGGGCGCTGATGCAGAACCCGAAGATGATCCTCGCCGACGAGCCGATCGCCAGCCTCGACCCGCGCAACGCCCAGATCGTGATGGACAGCCTGCGCGACATCAATTCCGAGGGTATCACGGTCATCACCAACCTCCATACCCTCGACACGGCCCGCGCCTATTGCGACCGCATCATCGGCATGAGCGCGGGCAGGGTCGTGTTCGACGGTACACCCGAGCAGCTGACGACGGACGTCGCCCGCACGATCTACGGCGCCGACGGGCTCAAGGAAGCCTTCTCGGAGGCGATGACCTCGACGGCCATCGCGCCGCTCCGCCTGCCCAGGACGCCGACCAACGCCCAGCAGGCCCCCTGATTTCTAGAAGCGTTCCGCTGCCGGCCCCGCCGCAGCCGACACAACCTGCGTCACCAAAGGAGACTCCCCCGTGTCCGCAATCCGCAAACTGCTCCTCACTTCCGTTGCGCTTTCCCTCGCCGCCCCGGCTCTCGCCCAGGACGTCACGGTCCTGCGCATCGGCCTCGACGGCGGTGAGAACGAAAGCGACCAGCTGCGCCGTTCCGAGTGCGTCGCCGAGCCGCTGAAGGCCGCGACCGGTGTTTCGGAAGTCCAGTTCTTCCCCTCGCCCGACTACAACGGCGTCATCCAGGGCCTGCTCGGCGGCACCATCGACATCGCCATCATGGGCGCCTCGTCCTACGCGGCCATCTACCTGCAGGACGAAGATGCCGTCGACCCGATCCTGACCACCCAGCAGGAAGACGGCTCGACGGGCTACCACACCATCATGGTCGCCCGCTCCGACTCCGGCATCACCGACCTCGCCTCGAGCAAGGGCAAGAAGCTCGGCTTTGCCGATCCGGATTCGACCTCCGGCTACCTCATCCCGAATGTTGCCCTGCCGAACGACCTAGGCATGCCGATCGAGGAATTCTATTCGGAAACCGGCTTCGGCGGAGGCCATGAGAACCTGGTTCTCGGCGTCCTCGACGGCACCTGGGACGTGGGCACCACCTTCGGTTCGGGCCAGGGCGAATTCTCGGAAGGCTACACCTCCGGCAACCTGCGCATCATGGTCGACAAGGGCATGCTGGACATGGACGACCTGGTCGAGATCTGGCAGTCGCCGATCATTCCGAACGGCCCTCTGATGGTGTCCAATGCCCTGCCAGCCGAAATGAAGGAAAAGATCGAAGCCTTCTTCCTCGCCCTGCCGGAAACCGACTTCGAGTGCTTCGATGCGTTCACCGCCGGCGGTTACACCAACTTCGTGGAAGCCAGCCCCGAGATGTACCAGACCATCATCGACGCGCGTCGTTCGGTGATCGGCGGCTGATCCGCAATTTGGGAGGCAGGAGCTTTTCTGCCTCCCTTCGCATGAACTCGACGTCGTTCCCCGGCCCTCTTGCCGGGAACGACGTCAAGGGAATGGAAAGACCCGCCTGCATGGCCGACACGACCCACAGCCCGAACGGACTTTCGCCCGCCGGCGAAACCATCCTGCGCCACTACCGCAGTCAGGTGGCGACGCGGCGCATCTATTCGGTGATCGTGGTGGTGGGCCTGCTCGTCGCCCTCGGTGCGGCGATGGTCTATGCCAACAACGCCAATTCGGGGAAGTTCATCGAACGCCTCCCCTTCATGTTCGATTTCATCAAGAACTTCGTGCCGCGCGATCCCTTCGAGATCTTCCGCGCCATGTTCGATCTGGAATCGCCCTATTTCGACGGGTCGGCCAAGTACAACTACACGTCCGGGCGGGTCTATCTCACCGACGCGTTCTACATCCCCAATTTCATCTACCAGCTCATCATCACGGTCAATATCGCCATCGTCTCGACGATCATCGGCGCAACGCTCGCCTTCTGCCTCTGCTTCTTTGCCGCCACCAACCTCGTCGGCGCCGGAGCGGTGCGCTGGTTCGTGCGCCGGACGATGGAAGTCTTCCGCGCCTTTCCCGAGATCGTGATCGCCGGCCTTCTCACCGCCGTGCTCTCCATCGGCCCGATCGCCGCGATCGCGGCCGTCTCGCTCCATACCATCGGCGCGCTCGGCAAGCTGTTCTTCGAGGTGGTCGAGAACGCCGACATGAAGCCCGACGAGGGGTTGCGGTCCGTGGGCGCGACATGGCTCGAGCGCGTGCGCTTCGCCATCGTGCCGCAGGTGATGCCGAACTTCGTCAGCTATACGCTCCTGCGGCTCGAGATAAACGTGCGCGCCTCGACCATCATCGGCGCGGTGGGAGGCGGCGGCATCGGCGAGGTCTTCCGCCTTTCCATCGGCCGCGACTATGCCGCGCAGACCTACGCCATCATCATCCTGCTGCTGGTGACGATCATCGCAATCGACCAGTTCTCGGGGTGGCTGCGCCGTCGGCTCGTCGGCAACCAGGGCTTCGATCTGGGGAGGGCCGCCGCATGAACACGATCAGCGCCGCCGAGCGCCGCCGGCTGCAAGCCAAGTTCCCCGATGTCTTCCGCAAGTCGCTCCTGCAACGCCATGGCCTCCTGATCGGCGTCGCCCTGACGCTCGCCTATCTCGTCTTCTGCTGGTTCTTCTTCGGCGTCGGTCCGGCCCTGCAGAACGGCAAGTGGGACCGCGCCTCGATCTACATCCAGGACTGGTATTCGTGGCGGGCCCAGCCGCGCCTGCGCTTCGAGGACGGCACGGTGGTGCCGCAATGGTCGAGCCGCGGACAGTACCCCGCGGGCGCCACCATCGACTGGCTGACCCCGCACGACAACGGCAGCATGACGGCGACCTTCGGCAGCGAGAGCGACCGGCTCGAGATCACGACGCAGGCCGTCACCGTTTACCTCGCGGGCGAGCCCTACCTGGTGACGATCACCGAGGATGCGGCGCTGGCGCCGGAAAATCCGCCATCTGCGATCGTCCAGGACAGGCAGAAGGTGCTGGTCGATTTCGGCTTCGAGGGCCAGGCGGAGATCCGCGACAACCAGGTCTACGTGCAGCGGCGGTTCTTCGGCTGGGCCAATTTCCTCTACGATCCAGGGTCCCCGCTCTGGGGGCACGACCTCTTTTCCACCATCGGCCTCGTCTTCTCCGGCGACCGCGTCGATCCCCAGCGCAGCAATCTGCAGCTGGTGATAAGCGAGTTCATGGGCAACAGGGCCTGGCAGCACGCCGATATCCTCGCCAAGCTGCTGCAGACGCTGGTGATGGCCTTCGTCGGCACGCTGCTCGCAACGCTCGTCGCCTTCCCCCTCGCCTTCATCGCCGCGCGCAACATCACGCTCAACCGGCCGGCGAACTGGCTGATGAAGCGCTTCTTCGACTTCATCCGCTCGGTCGACATGCTGATCTGGGCGCTGTTCTTCACCCGCGGCTTCGGCCCCGGCCCCATCCCCGGCATCGCGGCCATCTTCTTCACCGACACCGGCGCGCTGGGCAAGGTCTACGCCGAGGCGCTGGAGAACATCGACGACAAGCAGCGCGAGGGCATGAAATCGGTGGGGGCGAGCCCCGCCGCCGTCAACCGCTATGGCGTCGTGCCGCAGGTGCTGCCGGTGTTCGTGTCGCAATCGCTCTATTTCTGGGAGAGCAACACCCGCTCGGCGACGGTCATCGGCGCGGTGGGCGCCGGCGGCATCGGCCTCAAGCTGCTGGAAGCGATGGGCACCAACTCCGACTGGGACAAGGTGGCCTATATGGTCGTGCTGATCCTGATCGTGGTGTTCCTGTTCGACAATCTCTCGACTGCCGTGCGCATGCGGCTCATCGGCCGGCAGTCGCATTGAGAGCCTGGGGAAAAAGCGCGCCGGCATTCACATTGTGATTCGGCGCGTCAGGCGTTTCGCGCGGTTGTCATACGGATCAGCTAGCCAAGGCGGATTCTGGGATGCCGACCCATGCGCTGCGCGATCTATTTCATTCCTGCCCGGGACAACCCCCTGACCGTCGCGGCAACGCGCTGGCTGGGGCGGGATGCCTATACCGGCGAGCGGGTGGAAACGGGCGTGGTGGAGGGACTGATCGAGGAGGACAGGGCGTTCCTCACCGCGCCGGTCCGCCGCTTCGGCTTCCACGGCACGCTGCGCGCGCCGTTCCAGCTCGTCGAAGGCTATTCGATCGACACCCTCGCTAAGACGCTGACGCGATTTGCCCGCGAGCGGCCCTCGCTGCTCATTCCGCGCATGGACATACGCCTGCTCGACAGCTTCTTCTGCTTCGTGCCGGACGCGCCCTGTCCGCAGGTCAACGCGCTCGCCGCCGAGGTGGTGATGAGCTTCGACCACTTCCGCGCCCCCATGAGCGAAGGCGAGCTCGAGCGGCGCTACCCGCTGCGGCTGACCGATCGGCAGCACGCCAATCTCCTCGCCTGGGGGCACCCCTTCGTCCTCGACGACTACCGCTTCCACATGAGCCTCACGGGCCCCGTGCCGTGGAACGAGCGCGCCTATGTGCTGACGGTCCTGAAGCGCTATTTCGGCCCCCTGGTGGGCGCGCCGCTCGTCATCGACCAGCTGGCGCTCTTTTATGAGCCGGAGCCGAACGCGCCCATGTGCATCCACTCGGTGCACCGGCTGGTCGAGGCGACGGCACTGAAGAGCGCGTAAAATACGGGCTAGGCACACCCCCCGGTCCTACCCGGATGTCCTCCCGGCGAAAGCCGGGAGAATGCACGGCCTCGTGCCCTCCACTCGTTCGCTTTCACACCGTCTTCAGCCATCCGCCATCGACGAAATAGGTCGAGCCCGTCGAATAGCTGGCCTTGTCTGAGCACAGGAACACGAAGAAATTCGCCAGTTCCTCGGGGCTGGCAAAGCGCTTCATGCCGCCCGCTTCGTCGGCGACCGACTGCAGGTACGCCTCGTAACCATCCTCNCCGTGGAGTTGCTTNGCGGTCTTGACCCAGTCCGGCGTCAGCACCAGNCCGGGATTGACGCAGTTGACGCGGATATTGTCTCCNACGACCTCGTTGGCCAGCGTCTTGGAGAACATCATCAGCGCCGCCTTGGTGGTGTTGTAGATCGGCTCGTACCAGAGCGGCTGCACGGCGCAGATCGAGGCGTTGTGGACGACCACTCCGCCGCCGCGCGCCTTCATCGTCGGCACGATGCCGCGGGCGAGCCGCACAGCGGCCATGACGTGCAGGTCCCAGTAATACTGCCACTTGGCGTCGTCCGCCTCGAGGATCCTCTCGTTGGAGCCGGTGCCGGCATTGTTGATGAGGATATCGGCACCGCGGAACACGTCGCGGGTCTCGGCGACCACGGCGTCGCAGCCCTCGGCCGTCGCGACATCCGCCGCCACCGCGACGGCCGAGATGCCATGCGCTTGCGCCACCCGCGCCGCTTCGGCCTCGCCGCGCTCGCCGTTGCGCCCGACGAGCACGAGATTGACGCCTTCGGCCGCGAGCCCCTCCGCGATGGCAAGGCCGATGCCGACCGTACCGCCGGTGATGACTGCGACCCTGCCGGTCAATCCGAGGTCCATGTATTTCCTCCCTTGATATCGGGGCTAAACCCCCTCATCCGCCGCCTCGGGGCACCTTCTCCCACGAGGGGAGAAGGTGGCGCGCAGCGCCCGATGAGGGGCCTACTTCGCCACCCTGATCTGCAGCTTCACATCGCTTGGCCGCCCCTCGACGGCCCGGTCGAAGGCCTTGATGGAGTCCTCGAACGCGAAGGTCTCCGAGATCAGCGGTTTCAGGTCCACGCGGCCCGAGGCCATGAGCGCGATGGCGCGCTCGTACTGATGGGCGTAGCGGAAGACGTTCTCGATGCGCAACTCCTTGGTCGAGGCGCCGGCGATGTCGACGGCGACGGGCTCGACCGGCAGGCCGACGACGACGATGGCGCCGCCGGGGCGCGGCAGCTGCATGATCGTTTCCCAGGCCTTGGGCGAGCCCGAGCACTCGAAGACGACATCGGCACCCCAGCCGTCGGTGAGGCGCGCGACCTCCTCCACGATGGATTTCTCGCGGATGTTGACCGGGATCACGCCCTGGTAGCGGGCCGCGATGTCGAGTTTGGGCTGGGCGAGATCGGCGACGATGGCGCGCGCGCACCCGCCCGCCAGCGCGGCGATGGCGACCATCGTGCCGATGGGGCCAGCGCCGAGCACCACCGCCGTATCACCCGGCGCGATCTTGGCCTTCGTCGCCGCCTGCATGCCGACGGCGAACGGCTCGACCATCGCCCCTTCGGCGAACGAGACGTTGTCGGGCAGCTTGAAGGTGTAGTTGGCCGGATGCACCACCTCGGGCGTCAGGACGCCGTGGACCGGAGGCGTCGCCCAGAACGTCACCGCTGGATCGACGTTGTACATGCCGAGGCGGCTGGCCTTCGAGTTGGGATCGGGCACGCCCGGCTCCATGCAGACCCGGTCGCCGACCTTCAGATGCGTCACGCCCTCGCCGACTTCGACCACCGTGCCCGCAGCCTCGTGGCCGAGCACCATCGGCGCGTTGACAACGAATGGCCCGATCTTGCCGTGGGTGTAGTAGTGGACGTCCGACCCGCAGACCCCCACGGTGTGGATAGCAATCCTGACCATGCCCGGCCCGACCTCGAGCGGCAGGTCGATATCGCGCATCTTCAGCTCGTGCTGCTTTTCGAGCACCAGCGCCCTAACCATCGTCATTCTTCCAGTCCTGTTTCCTAAAACCGTGTCACGCGCCGGCGAGTCAGCCGGCGTGATTTTCGAGAACCGGAGCGGAGCGTATGCAAAGTCCGTGAGCACCGGAAGCGCAGAAAATCGCGTCAGATGACCGCCGGAGGCTTCATGGCGCCGGTCATGATCGCGACGGCATCGGACATGGAATAGTCCTTGGGGTTGATGATCGCGATGCGCTTGCCGAGGCGGTGGATGTGGATGCGGTCGGCGACCTCGAAGACGTGCGGCATGTTGTGCGAGATGAGGACGATCGGCAGGCCGCGCCGCTTGACGTCGAGGATGAGTTCCAGCACGCGCCGGCTCTCCTTGACGCCGAGGGCAGCCGTCGGCTCGTCCATGATGACGACCTTGGAGCCGAACGCGGCGGCGCGCGCCACGGCAACGCCCTGCCGCTGTCCGCCCGAGAGCGTTTCGACCGACTGGTTGATGTTCTGGATGGTCATGAGGCCGAGCTCAGAAAGCTTGGCGCGCGCCAGCCGGTTCATCTCGGCCCGGTCGAGCAGGCGGAAGAAGCGGCCCATGGGGCCGGTCTTCCTCATCTCGCGGCCGAGGAAGAGGTTGTCCGCGATGGAAAGCGCCGGCGAAAGCGCGAGGTTCTGGTAGACCGTCTCGATGCCGGCCTTCCTCGCGTCCATGGGCGAGGCGAAGTGCACAGGGCTTCCGTCGATCTTGATGGTGCCGGCATCGGGGATGACGGCGCCGCAGAGGGCCTTGATGAGGGTCGACTTGCCCGCGCCGTTGTCGCCGATGACGGCGAGGATCTCTCCGGGCATCAGGTCGAAATCGGCATTGTCGAGGGCGACGACGCGCCCGTAGCGCTTGACGAGCCCGCGTGCTTCGATGATCGGGTTCGGCCCGGCGATGGGCGTGGCCGTAAGGTTCGCCGGCTGGGTGTCCATGCTCATGCCGATATCTTCCTGATCCACTGGTCGATGGTGACGGCGACGATGATGAGGCCGCCCACGGCGAACTCCTGCCAGAGCACGTCGACGCCCGCGAGCGCGAGGCCATTGCGGAAGACGCCGACGATGAGCGCCCCGATCAGCGTGCCGACGATCGAGCCGCGCCCGCCAAAGAGCGACGTGCCGCCGATGACGACGGCGGTGATGGCATCGAGGTTGGCGTTCTGCCCGGCGAGCGGGGACGCGGCACCGATGCGCCCGATGACCACCCAGCCGGCGATGGCGCAGATGAGGCCGGCCAGCGAATAGACGCCGATGAGCGTCGCCTTTGTGTTGATGCCGGCGAGCCGCGCCGCCTCCGGATCGTCGCCGGTGGCGTAGATATGGCGTCCGAAGGCGGTGCGGTTGAGGATGTACCAGACGAGGCAGGCGAGCAGAATCATGACGATCGAGCCTGCCGTCAGGATCGCGCCGCCGCCGAGCGCGACACGCGCGCCCATCCATTGCAGCATAGGGGCGATGGCCGCGATGTCCTGCGAGCGGATGGTCTCGGATTGCGAGATGAGAATGATGAGAGCACCGTAGATCGACCAGGTGCCGAGCGTGACGATGAAGGGCGGCAGGCGCACCAGCGCAACGAGGATGCCGTTGATGAAGCCGCAGGCAAGGCCGGTGAGAAGCCCCAGCGTGAAGCTGACCTCGACCGGCACGCCTGCGACGACCGCCAGCCGCCCCATGACGATCGACGACAGGATCATGATGGCGCCGACTGAAAGGTCGATGCCGGCGGTGAGGATGACGAGCGTCTGCGCGATGCCCAGGACGCCGATGATGGTGACCTGCTGCAGCACCAGCGACAGGTTGAAGGGCGCGAAGAACCGCGTGCCAGCGGCGACCGTGAAGATCAGGATGCCGATGATGAGGACAATGAACGGGATAGCCGTCGGATAGCTGTGCAGGAAGCCCTGTAGCTGACGCAGCGGCCCGTGCCGTGAATCCTCGAAGCTCGCGACCTCCTGCTCCCCGCCCGCCAATCCCTTCTCGGCCAGCGTCGCGCCGGCTGCGTCGTCACTCATGACCTATCCCCTCCCAAGGATGCCACACGCGCTACTTCTGCAGATCGGTTCGCAATCTCCCGGTCGTCATGCCCCGCTTCATGCGGGGCACCCAGGGTTCGCCACCTGCCCAGTGGCGGTTTCGAACCTCCGACTGGGCGGCCCGCATCGAGCGGGCCGTGACGACTGAGTGTTGCGTGCTGACCTACCCCCAGCAGAGCTCCATGCCTTCGGTGGTGTCGATCGACTCGACGCCCTCGACCGGCTTGTCCGTCACCAGGGTCGCGCCGGTGTCGTAGAAATCGAGGCCTTCGGTGACCGCCGGCTTCTCGCCGGTATCGGCGAAGGTCTTGATCGCCTCCATCGCCAGCGAAGCCATGTCGAGCGGATACTGCTGCGAGGTGGCACCGATGATGCCGTCCTTGACATTCTGGACCCCGGGGCAGCCGCCGTCCACCGAAACGATGGTGACCGACCCGTCGTCCTTGCCGACGGCCCGCAGCGCCTCGTAGGCGCCGGCCGCCGCCGGCTCGTTGATGGTGTAGACGACGTTGATGTCGGGGCAGCGCTGCAGCAGCGTTTCCATGGCCGTCCGGCCGCCGTCCTCGGCCCCGCCCGTCACCTCCGAGCCGCAGATGCGCGGATCGTCCTCGTCGCCGATGCGGTTGGGATCCTTGACGTCGATGCCGAAGCCTTCGAGGAACCCCTGGTTGCGCAGGTAATCGACGGT
>Ga0065721_10052778_pt1 | contig 11178 bp, 10 predicted proteins | sample Mesricmetagenome_FD_59108 | JGI IMG/M metagenome (GOLD analysis project Ga0065721, IMG submission 59108) | Mesophilic microbial community from rice straw/compost enrichment Sample: eDNA_1 v2 (version 2) | ecosystem: Engineered > Solid waste > Grass > Composting > Bioreactor | place: USA: Davis...
TGGGCAGCAGCGACTGGGTAGCCAGGAACGGCGCTTCGTCGGTCAGGGTGTAGATGATCTTCGGCGTGTTCGACATGGTCTGCGGGGGCTCTCTGGTGCGGATCGGCGGTACAGGACAGGTGCCGCGGCGGCAGCACGGCGGCCGGCGGCGAAACCCCGGCATTGTCGCGTGTTTTGGCCCTTCGTGGGACGCCCGCACCATCCCGAATGGTACGGAGGCCAAGCCCGTATGCAGCCCGATAGTGGGGTCTCTTGCGGTGAGATTCGACAGGGGTAGGGTGCTGCCAGGGATACACATCCACGGATGCAAAAGGGGACAGGGTGGAAGGAGACCACGAAGGAAAGAAGCACCCCAGCCTGGGCTTCTCGACGCTTTGCCCCATGGCACGCGCCCTGTGGGCCAAAAGCCAGGACGGTGGCCACGGCCTGCTGGCCCATATGCTCGACGTGGCCGCGGCTGCCGAGGTCATCCTCGAGTGGGAGTCGCCAGCGACCCTGGATTGGGCGGCATCAGCATTCGGCCTGCCTCGCGAGCATTGCCGGCGCTGGCTGGCGGCCCTGGTGGGACTGCATGACTTTGGCAAGGCCATTCCCGGGTTCCAGGCCAAGTGGCCGGAGGGCATGGCCGCCGATGCGGCGTACGGCCTGGCCTTCCCCCTCCACGCCTGCGGCACTACCGCCCACTCCTGCGCGACGGCGGCTTTGCTGGGTTCACCGTTATGGCAGATGACGGGTGTGGCTTCGTCGTGGATCAGGCACGTCATCGGTGCCATCAGTGCCCACCATGGCTTCCATTTCACTGAAGCGGAAGTCGGCAAGGCCAAGCCGATCAATGAACCGGTGCAGTGGTACCAGGCGCGGCTAGCAATCCTGGAAACCTACTGGCGGACGCTCGCACCAGATGGCGCGCCAGCCATCGAAGCGCTGGGGTTGCCGGCGGTCAACTGGCTGGCGGGCCTGACCAGCACCGCAGACTGGATCGCCTCCAATCCCGAGTGGTTCCCTCCCGGTGAGCGCCACGACGACCTGGACCGCTATTACCGCCACGCCCGGGAGCTGGCGGTCGCGGCGTTGGGCCATGCCGGATGGTCCCCTGCCCAGACCCTGTTCGACGGCCCGGTCGAACTGGGAGCCCTGCTGTCACGGATCACAGGACGGGAGGACATCGAGCCGCGTGAGTTGCAAAAGGCCGGTGCGCAGCTACTGGAAGGCGCGCGCGGTCCGGCCTTGCTGCTGGTCGAAGCGCCAATGGGCGAGGGCAAAACCGAACTGGCCTTCCTGGCCCACCTGCGCCTGCAGGCCGCCAATGGTCATCGCGGCCTGTATCTGGCCTTGCCCACCCAGGCAACCGGGAACGCTCTGTTCGAGCGTGCGGAAAAGTTCCTGGAGGCTTTTGCCAAGAACCGGCTGGACCTGCAGCTGGTCCACGGCGGCGCGATGATGAACGGGGAGGCGCACCGCCTGCGCACGGTACATCTGCGCGGCATCGACCAAGACAAGGGCGAGACGCTCGCTGCATCGACGTGGTTCTCGCAACGTCGGCGGCCACTGCTGTCGGCCTATGGCGTGGGCACGGTCGACCAGGCGCTGTTCTCGGTGCTCAACGTCAAGCACCACTTCGTGCGGCTATGGGGGCTGTCCAACCGGGTCGTGGTACTGGACGAGATCCATGCCTATGACACCTACACATCCGGTCTTATCGATGTCTTGCTGCAGTGGCTCAAGTCGTTGGGAAGCTCGGTGGTCCTGATGAGCGCCACCCTGCCGGCGGCACGGCGGCAGGAGCTTCTGCAAGCGTGGGGCGTGGATGCGGGCAGCGTGCCGGAGCACGCCTATCCGCGTGTACTGCTGGCAGACGCCAGGGGCACGCGTTCTGACTCCTTCAACGCACGCAAGTTGCCATCCATCCAACTCGCTGGACTGGAAGAGAGCGTGGAGGCCCTGGCCCGGCAGGCAGCGGACCTGGTCGCGGGTGGCGGCTGTGGCGCGGTCATCGTCAACACCGTCGATCGTGCACAGTCGCTGTACCGGCTCTTGCGAGACCAGCTCGAGCCGGATGTCGCACTGCTCCTGTTTCACGCCCGTTATCCCATGGATGAGCGCGGCAGACGCGAGCAGCAGGTGTTGTCCGGATTCGGGCTGACCGGTGAGCGCCCGCAGCGGGCGGTGATGGTTTCGACGCAGGTCGCCGAGCAATCCCTCGACCTGGACTTCGACTTCATGCTCAGCGACCTGGCGCCGGTGGACCTGCTGTTGCAGCGTGCTGGACGCCTGCACCGGCACGCACGTCGCGCGCGTCCGACGCCGCATCGCGATGCGCGACTGTGGGTGGCGGGACTGGGTCCGGAATTTCCTGACCTGAAAGAGACAGCTTGGGGTTTTGTCTACGACAGTCACGTCCTCGGACGAACCTGGGCGCTGTTGCGCGATGAAGTCACGTTGGAGCTGCCGGGCGACATCGACCGGCTGGTGCAGGCGGTCTACGGCGACCAGCCGCTTCCGGAAGACCTGGATGAGGCGGTGCAGAAGGCCATCGAGATCGAGGCCTATGGGGAGTACCGGGCGAAGGTGAACAACGAGCGCCAGGCGGCGCGCAATGTCGCCATTGAACCCGCCGCCGAACCCCTGGCCGCTTACCGGAACAAGCCGCATGGCAACGACGAGGCCGACCTGCTTGGGTTGCGCAACGTCACCCGCCTGGGCCGCGACACCATCACCCTGGTCCCAGTGGACGTGGTGGAAGGCGGGTGGCGTGTCGGTGACATTACCTTCGACCCTGACCGGCCCGTCGACGACGCCACCGCCCGGTGCCTGTACCGCCGTCAGCTGCGCCTGTCCCGCAGGGCGGTGGTGCTGCATTTCGCGGCCACCGAGCCGCCAGCGGCATTTGCCGAGCATCCGCTGCTGCGCGACTTCCGGCCTCTGCCGCTCACCCAGGGCCGGTATGACCAGCCCGGCATCCTTCTGCGACTGGATGCCGAGCTGGGGCTGGTCTTCGAACAAGCAGAAGAATCGTGCGTCCCCGCGGAGGCGGGGAAGCCCTGCGATCGTGCAGGACCGTCAAGCGATCAACCGGCTCATCCCCTCGGCGAGGGGGAACCGGAATAGTCACGTTTACATCGTAAAGCGGTCAACCTTGTGGAGAATTTAGAGTTGAGCTAAAGGAGGACGTCATGGAAAGAGTCTTCAACCTGCTGGACGAACACTGGCTGCCGGTGCGGCTGACCGATGGCCGCATCGAGAACCTGGGCCTGCTGGAGACGTTCCGGCGCAGTGGCCAGATCGTGGGGCTGGCCGAAACCGCGCCACCCAGCCTGATCGCGCAATACCGGATGCTGCTGGCCATCCTCCATCGCGCCATGGCCAGCGCCTACCCGCAGGGCCCGAAGGACAAGGACCGCGCGCTCTGGTACCGGAGCGGTCTGCCGCTGGAAGCCATCACCGACTATCTGGAACGCTGGCGCGACCGCTTCTGGTTGTTCCACCCGGAGTGCCCCTTCATGCAGGTGGCGGCGCTGGGTCAGGCCGCGGAAACCCGCGACAAGCGCAAACCCTGGACCCAGATCGCCCTGGCCAGCGCCAGTGGCAATGTGCCTGTCGTGTTCGACCACGCCAACGATGCCGCCCCCGCTCCTATTCCCCCTGCCCTGGCGATCGGCCACCTGCTGGGCTTCCTGCAGTTCACCCCGGGCGGGCTGGTCAAGACCCTGCGCGATTCCGACAAGGCCGGTGCCTTGGCTAATACCGCCGCGGTCCTGCCGCTCGGGGCGAGCCTGGCGCAGACACTCGTACTGTGCCTGCACGACTGGTCCGCCGCGGACGACCTGCCGGCGTGGGAGCGGCCCCCGTTGACCATATCGGAGCTGCGCGCCGACCCGGTGCTGGCAACCGGGCCCAACGACCGCTACACCCGCCAGAGCCGTGCCGTCCTGTTCCTGCGCGAGTCGGACGGCTCCGTCCGCTGGCTGCATTTCGCGGCCGGCTTCGCGCTCGGGGAAGACCCCAACGCCCCGGACCCCATGGCGAGCTTCCGGGCAGGCAGCAACGGCCTGGTCCGGCTGGGCTTTGGCGAAGGACGCGCCTTGTGGCGGGATCTTCCAGCATTGTTGCCCGACCCGTCCGGAGCCACCCGTCCGGCCGCGGTGCTGAGCCATGCGCTGGCGGTGCATGGCCAGCTCAACCCCTTTGAGTCGATCTACCAACCGCTGCTGGTCGCCGGGCTGGCAAGCGACCAGGCGAAGCTGTTGCGCTGGCGTTCCGAAAGCATCAACCCGCCCCTGGCCCTGCTGCAGGACGTGGACAGGACCCGCTACCTGCGCGAGCTGGTGGACAAGGCCGAGTTCCTATTTGCCGAACTGCGCAAGCTAGCCGTACGCATGCAGGCCGAGACGCTGCCGGACCCCAACAGTAAGGACACATATAACCGCGCGCGCAGCATCCTCGATACCGGGCCGTTCAGCACCAGCTACTACGCCGCCGCCGAACGCGCCGTGCCCGGGCTTCTCGCACTGCTGGGCGAAGGTGATTTCGCCGGGGCCACTGCCCTGTGGCACGCCACCCTGCGTCGCAGTGCGTTCTCGGCATGGCACCACGTATCGACCGGGCTGGGGCGCTCGCCCCGCGCATTGCGCGCTGACGCCAGGTTCCTGCCCCGCTTCCACGGGCTGCTGAACAGGCATGTGCCTGAGTCCGAACCATCCACGATCGCCAAGGAGGCTGTGACGTGAGCGAGCACGCGGAAAGATTCATCCAGCACCTTCGTACCCTTCAGGAACAAAACACAGGCGCCATGGCCACGCTGCGGCACAGCCTGGCATTCGAGCCTGGGACCTATTGCAAGGCGTTTCCCCACGTCGAGCGCTTCGTCGGCCACGAACGCCACGCGAAGGATGCCTGGCGCCTGGCCCTGTACGCCGTCGCCGGCCTGTTTGCGCGTCATCCCACGCACGAGGCGAGGACGTTCGCCGCGGCATTCGGGAGGCTGTTCCGCGAACGCGACAGCAAGAGCATCGAGCAACGCTTCATCGCCATGCTCGAGGCTGATCCGGAGAACGTCCTCAACTACCTGCGCCAGGCCATCACGCTGCTCGCGGCGGCACAGATCGGCCTCGACTACAGGCAACTGCTGGATGACCTGGCCACCTGGATGAGCCCTGGCGCGGAGCGTGATCGCCTGCGCCAGCGCTGGGCGCGCGATTTCTATCGTGCCGCCGAGTTTCCCGCTGAAACCGCCACCGCATCGTAAAGGAAGACACCATGAGCATGTTCATCGAGTTCCACCTGATCCAGAACTTCGCCCCCTCCAATCTCAACCGCGACGACACCGGCGCACCCAAGGACGCCATCTTCGGCGGCCATCGACGCGCACGTGTGAGCAGCCAGTGTTTCAAGCGCTCAACCCGCCTCGCCGCAGCCGAACACGACCTGGTCCCGGCGGCGAACCGCGGCATCCGAACCCAGAGACTCAAGGACCTCCTGGTGGAACGGCTGCCGGCGCGCGATGCCGAGGAGGCCGCCGGCAAGGTTGAGGCCGCGCTGGGTGCCGCCGGCCTGAAGCTCAAGGACAACGGCAAGACGGAGTATCTGCTGTTCCTGGGCGAGGGTGAAGTAGCGGCGTTCGCCGAACTGGTCGACCAGCACTGGGACCAGCTGGTCGCCGGTGGCGAAAAGAAGAGCAAGAAGGACGCCAAGGCCAACGTGCCGCCGGAGATCATCAAGAAGGCCAAATCGCTCCTTGATGGCGGCAAGGCCGTCGACGTAGCCCTGTTTGGCCGGATGCTTGCCGACCTGCCCGAGGTTAACCAGGACGCAGCCTGCCAGGTGGCCCATGCCATCAGCACGCACCGCGTCGAGCGAGAGTTCGACTACTTCACCGCCGTGGATGACAAGGGCGGCGAGGAAGAGACAGGCGCCGGCATGATCGGCCAGGTGGAGTTCAATTCCGCCACCTTCTACCGCTATGCCGTGCTGGACGTGGCCAAGCTGGCCAAGAACCTGCAGGCTGACCGGGAGCTGACGCTCGCGGCAGTCGAAGGCTTTACCCAGGCACTGGTCCGCGCCATTCCAACCGGCAAGCAGAACACCTTCGCCGCGCACAACGCACCGGAGTTCATCGGTGTCTGCCTGCGCCACGCCACGCCGCTGAACCTGGCCAACGCCTTCGAGACTCCGGTGCGCCCGAAGGCGGACGATGCGCTGACCGCCCAGTCGGTTCGCGCGCTGGCCACGTACGAGGAAAAGCTCGCCGCCGTCTACGCCACGCCCGAGGACCAATGGCTTTACCTCGACCTGACCGGGCAGTGGCCGCAGGACAGGGGCGAGGCCCGGAAGTCGTTGGCGGAACTGGCGCGCAGCGTGCGGGAACTGGCCGCCGCCGGCCTGGGGGAGTGAGCGTGGCTACCTTGCTGTTGTGCCTGCAAGGGCCGATGCAATCGTGGGGTACCACCAGCCGTTTCGACGAGCGCGACACCCAGCTGGAACCCTCCAAGTCTGGTGTCCTGGGCCTGGTTTGTGCGGCGCTTGGCCGTGACCGCAGCGAGCCGGTGGAGGATCTGGCCCGGCTGCGCATGGGGGTGCGCGTGGATCGCGAGGGTATCCCCATGCGCGATTACCAGACCGCCACGGGAGTAGTGACCGCCGCTGGCAAGGTGGACAAGGACCGCACCGTGGTCAGTCCGCGTTACTACCTCGCCGACGCGGCATTCCTGGTCGGACTGGAAGGCGATCGCGGCTTGCTGGAGGGCATCCACGAGGCATTGCGTCGACCTGTCTGGCCATTGGCGCTCGGACGCAAGAGTTTCGTGCCGGGTGTACCCGTCCACGTGTCGGGTGGGCTGGTCGAATCCGCTCTGCAGGAGGCCCTAACCGGCTGGCCGCTGCTGGAAGGAAGCAAGGGCGGAAGCCTGCGCTTCGTGCTGGAAGATGACGCCGACGGGGCGATCCGGCTCGATCAACCGGTGGCGCCCTATGCCGAACGGCGGTTCGGTCCGCGTTTCGTCAAATCATTCATGTATGCAGTGGGGGGCGAACATGCACCTGACCCGGTTGTGGCTTGATCCGCTCGCCCCCCATGCCCGGCGCGACCTCGCCGACCCCTACGACATGCACCGCTCGCTCGTGCGTGCGTTCGTCACTGACGACAGCCAGTCGCCGCCACGTTTCCTCTGGCGCCTGGAAGCGTCGTCGGCGTGGCGCGACCCGCAACTGATCGTGCAATCGGGCCAGGCCGGCGACTGGACCTCGCTGGAACAGAGGGCGGGCTACCTGAAGCGGCCGGTGGAAACGAAGACCGTCGATGTCGCCACGCTGCTGCAGGCCGATGCCCGCTACCGGTTCCGGTTGTTGGCCAATCCCACGGTGACACGCGAAGGCAAACGTCATGGGTTGGCTGGTGAGGAGGCGCAGCTGGAATGGCTGTCGCGCCAGGGGCAGCGCTTGGGCTTCCAGGTGGAAGCGGCCCTGGTAACTGCCAGCGACACCCTGTTCTGCCGCAAGGGTCAGGTGCGGGTCCAGCTGCAACGTGCCTGGTTCGAGGGCATCCTGCGCGCACGCGACGTGGCGGCGCTGGGCTTGGCCATGAAGGCCGGCATCGGACCGGGCAAGGCATTTGGTTGCGGTCTGCTGAGCATGGCGAGGATCTGAGCCATGCTGCCCCCGCTCAAGCCGCTGCCCATGAAAGACCGGGTGTCGATGATCTTCGTCCAGTACGGGCAGATCGACGTACTGGACGGCGCGTTCGTCGTCATCGACAAGAATGGCGTGCGTACGCACATCCCGGTCGGTTCGGTCGCCTGCATCATGCTAGAGCCGGGCACGCGGGTATCACATGCGGCCGTGCGCCTGGCTTCGCTCGTCGGCACCTTGCTTGTATGGGTGGGCGAGTCGGGGGTGCGACTGTATGCCAGTGGGCAGCCTGGCGGTGCACGCGCCGACAGGCTGCTCTACCAGGCGCGGCTGGCGCTGGACGACGATCTGCGCCTGAAGGTGGTGAGGAAGATGTACGAGGTGCGCTTCGGCGAGCCCGCCCCGGCACGGCGAAGCGTGGAGCAGCTGCGGGGCATCGAGGGGGCGCGGGTCCGGGAGACCTACAAGCTGCTCGCGCGGCAACACGGCGTGCAGTGGCGCGCCCGCAACTATGACCGCAACGCCTGGGATGCGGCCGACATCCCCAACCGCTGCCTGTCAGCAGCCACCTCCTGCCTGTACGGCATCACCGAGGCGGCGGTGCTGGCCGCAGGCTACGCGCCTGCGGTGGGATTCATCCACACCGGCAAGCCACTGTCGTTCGTGTACGACATCGCGGACCTGTTCAAGTTCGAAACCGTGGTACCCATCGCCTTCCGGATCGCGGCACGCCCGCCCCGTGAAGCGGAGCGCGAGGTCAGGCTGGCGTGTCGCGACCTGTTCCGCACCAGCAAGATCCTCGGGCGGATCATCCCCACCATCGAGGACGTGTTGTCAGCCGGCGGGGTGTCGCCGCCCGAGGCACCCCCGGAATCCGTGCCGCCCGCCATTCCCAACCCGGAAGGCCACGGCGAGGCCGGGCACAGGGTCCAGGGATGAGCTTCGTCACCGTCGTCACCGAGAATGTCCCACCCCGCCTTCGTGGCCGCCTGGCCATCTGGCTGCTGGAAGTGCGCGCCGGCGTGTACATCGGTGACGTCTCCCGGCGCACGCGTGAAATGATCTGGCAACACCTGGCTGAAGGGCATGAAGATGGCAACGTGGTGATGGCCTGGGCCAGCACCCACGAGTCCGGCTACGAATTCCAGACGCTGGGCGAAAACCGCCGCATCCCGGTCGAGTTCGACGGCCTGCGCCTGGTCGCGTTCTGCCCCCTGCAGCCCGCGGATCTTTGACAACGCAGAAGTCGGTAGATTTTGGATGGGCTGTTTTCTCCTTGAGAAACAGCCTGTTAGGCTAAGTGTGTTCCCCGCGCATGCGGGGATGAGCCGACGACCGCCGGCACTGCGTGCTGTGGATGGCCGTGTTCCCCGCGCATGCGGGGATGAGCCGATGCGGCGCTACAACATCCAGGACACGGTGCTGTGTTCCCCGCGCATGCGGGGATGAGCCGTGGACGGGCGCAATGGCTGAGGCCTTCCCCAAGTGTTCCCCGCGCATGCGGGGATGAGCCGCCGTAGGAAACGCCCGCCGGCTTCGCGGCCAGCGTGTTCCCCGCGCATGCGGGGATGAGCCGCCAGAAACATTCGCATGTCCGTGCGGCGAACGGTGTTCCCCGCGCATGCGGGGATGAGCCGCATTGGCCGGCCGAGTTGGAGAGCGTGCCGGCGTGTTCCCCGCGCATGCGGGGATGAGCCGTCCGGCCGGGTCTGCTACTACTACGACCACGGCGTGTTCCCCGCGCATGCGGGGATGAGCCGGGTCTGATCTCCGGCGGCACCAGCACTGAGATGTGTTCCCCGCGCATGCGGGGATGAGCCGTTCGACGGCGAGAAGTGGGTGACTGCCATCGTGTGTTCCCCGCGCATGCGGGGATGAGCCGAATCACGAAATAGCCCATATCCCTACCCCTCTGTGTTCCCCGCGCATGCGGGGATGAGCCGCGGTTGCGGCTGATCGACGCGCGCCCAGTCAGGTGTTCCCCGCGCATGCGGGGATGAGCCGGGTTCTACCGCTACCACCCATGACCACACTCAGTGTTCCCCGCGCATGCGGGGATGAGCCGGCTCCAGCGCGACCACCTACGAGCCGTACTACGTGTTCCCCGCGCATGCGGGGATGAGCCGCTGAGGCTGAGCGAGAGGTTGGAGGCACTGGCGTGTTCCCCGCGCATGCGGGGATGAGCCGGGCCTGATTTCGGGTGGCTTGAGCGCTGAGGCCGTGTTCCCCGCGCATGCGGGGATGAGCCGCGATCTTTGGAACCGGGAACTGCCCGGTTCTGGTGTTCCCCGCGCATGCGGGGATGAGCCGTCCTCCACTGCGGATTGAGGGACCACAAGGGTGTGTTCCCCGCGCATGCGGGGATGAGCCGACCACCTGCATCCGGCAATGGGTTCCAACGCGGTGTTCCCCGCGCATGCGGGGATGAGCCGGGTTCTACCGCTACCGTCCATGACCACACTCAGTGTTCCCCGCGCATGCGGGGATGAGCCGTCCGAGGTGTTGAAGGTCGCGCTGGCGGTCAGGTGTTCCCCGCGCATGCGGGGATGAGCCGGGTTTGATTTCGGGTGGCTTGAGCGCTGAGGCGTGTTCCCCGCGCATGCGGGGATGAGCCGCCGAGCACCACCTATTACGCAGCAGTGGCGAGCGTGTTCCCCGCGCATGCGGGGATGAGCCGGCCGGCGCACCGTTTGACCCCCTGCTGCGGGAGTGTTCCCCGCGCATGCGGGGATGAGCCGCTGGGGAAGAACCTGTTCAACCCGGCGACGATGTGTTCCCCGCGCATGCGGGGATGAGCCGTTCCGCGTATCGCCCGGCGAGAACATCATGGAGTGTTCCCCGCGCATGCGGGGATGAGCCGCAAATCGACCGCGACTTCACGCTGGAAGCGGGCGTGTTCCCCGCGCATGCGGGGATGAGCCGTCGAGATTCGCATCTGCAACGTGGACCGCGAGGTGTTCCCCGCGCATGCGGGGATGAGCCGCTGGAGCTGATGGAGTGGTTCCCGGTTACGTCGTGTTCCCCGCGCATGCGGGGATGAGCCGAAGATCATCGGCGCGGTCGTGATGATCGCGGTGGTGTTCCCCGCGCATGCGGGGATGAGCCGGCACTTGGTACGCCACGGGCCGCAAGGTGCAAAGTGTTCCCCGCGCATGCGGGGATGAGCCGGTCTTGCGCTGGGTAGCCGAGGGCATGGATGAGTGTTCCCCGCGCATGCGGGGATGAGCCGGGTTGGCGCTGCGGGCTGCTGGGCGAGGGCAAGTGTTCCCCGCGCATGCGGGGATGAGCCGCTGTTTGCCCTTCTCATACACGCACAGTTCTTGTGTTCCCCGCGCATGCGGGGATGAGCCGTCGCACGAACAGCGATCAGCCCTTTCGGGAAAGTGTTCCCCGCGCATGCGGGGATGAGCCGGCGCTGTTCCATGCCGACCACGGCAACCTGGCGTGTTCCCCGCGCATGCGGGGATGAGCCGCCGTCGCGCGAGGCACCGCCCGCGTTCCCGGCCGTGTTCCCCGCGCATGCGGGGATGAGCCGTGTTCCGCATTGCCGGCGGG
>Ga0065721_10052779_pt1 | contig 11174 bp, 7 predicted proteins | sample Mesricmetagenome_FD_59108 | JGI IMG/M metagenome (GOLD analysis project Ga0065721, IMG submission 59108) | Mesophilic microbial community from rice straw/compost enrichment Sample: eDNA_1 v2 (version 2) | ecosystem: Engineered > Solid waste > Grass > Composting > Bioreactor | place: USA: Davis...
GAGGCGGCGAACCGGGCGGCGACGCCCGCCGACCGGCTTGCCGCGGCCCTGGCCCGGTCCCGGTCGGGCCTTGCGGACCTGCACATCACGTTCAGCCACGACGACTACTCGGCCAATCTCGGCGGCGTGCAGCTCTGCCTGCAGCGCGAGGACGCCCGGGTCGCCGGATTGGGCATGGACCACCTGCACCTCTATCCCGCCGATCCCTGGCCTGTGGTGCGCGAGAAGGGGGAGCCGGGCCTCCTGGGCGTGCTCTGGAACGGTGAGCGCGTGGGGACCTTCGAAGGGCAGGCCGTGGCGAGCGCCCTGAAGGCCGCCGCCGCCGATGTCCGGCCAGGCCGGCGCACCTTCGCCATCCACAGCCTGCTGGGGCATTCGCCGGAGGAGGCGGTTGAGATCCTGGCCGCCGTCGGCCTCAGGTCCGGCTGGTTCTGGCTGCACGACTTCGCCAGCCTGTGCGCCGGCTACCACCTGCTGCGGAACGATGTGCAGGACTGCGCCGCGCCGCCGCCGGGAAGCCCGGCCTGCGAGGTCTGTTCCTACTACAGCCACCGCCGGCGCCACCTGGACGCCCACCGCCGGCTCTTCGAGCAGCTGGACCTGACGGTGGTGGCGCCCTCGCAGCCCACCCTCGACCTGTGGCTCGCCAGCGGCGTCCATCCCGCCGCCCGGACTGTCGTCCTGCCGCACGCGACCCTGGTGGACCGAGGCCCGGCGCCCATTCCGGCCTCCGGGCCGCTGCGGGTCGCCTTTGCGGGCATGCCCTCGGCTCACAAGGGCTGGGAGCTATTCCGCGAGCTGGTGCTGAAGTACGAGGGCGATCCGCGCTACACCTTCCTTCATCTCGGCAGCCGCACCGTTCCGGGCCTGCCGCTCGCCTTCCATCCGGTGGCGGTCACCGAAGCGCAGCCCCGGGCCATGCAGGAGGCGCTGGAGGCGACCGAGGCCGACGTGGTGCTGATCTGGCCGCTGTGCCGGGAGACCTTCTCATTCACCGCCTATGAGGCCGTGGCGGCGGGTTGCGCCGTGGTGACGGGACCGGACAGCGGCAATGTCCAGGCCTTTGTGCGGGACGGCGGCCACGGCTGGGTGCTGGACGACGAGGCGGCGCTTGAGGCGGCCTTCGAGACCGGCTCGCTGGTCGAACTCGGCCGGGCCCGCCGCCGGCCGCGGCTCCACGACCTGGCGTTCAGCAACCTGACCGTCGACCTCTTCGCGGGCGTGGGCGGGCAATGATCCAGCGGTTGCCGATCCTGCGCCGTCTGGTCTCCCGCGCGGCCGGCCTCTTCCATCCGGACCGGCGGCTGGTGGCCGCCGAGTTCGACCGGCGGCACTACCTCAGCCTCAGCCCCGACGTGCGCGAGGCGGGCCTCGACCCCCTGCACCACTTCCTCACCCACGGCTGGCGCGAGGGGCGCGATCCCAATCCGCAGTTCTCGGTGCGGGCCTATCTGCACGAGAACCCCGAGGTGGCCGAGGCGGGGATCAACCCGTTCGTCCACTACCTTCGCCACGGGCGGAAGGAGGGCCGCGCGCCGGGACCGGACCTCGGTTTCCGCTATGACATCATCGCCCGCCGCCGGCCCATGGCGGACGAGATCGCCGACTCCCTGAAGACAACCCTGGCCAGGCCCGTGAGCGGGCCCGAGCAGCTGGCGGCGGGGCTGGCCAGGGCGCGGCCGGGGCTGGGCGGCCTGCACATCACCTTCAGCCACGACGACTATCGCCGGAACGTCGGCGGGGTGCAGCTGTGCCTACAGATCGAACAGGCGGCGGTGAACGCCCAGGGGCGTGACCATCTGCACATCTTCCCCGCCGCCCACTGGCCGGTGATGCGCGAGGACGAGGAGGGGCGTCTGGGCGTCCTGCTCAACGGCGAGGACCTGGGCGTCCATCGGCCGGCTGACGTGGCCGCCGCCCTGGGCAAGGCCGCCGGGCCCGACGCTTCCGGGCGCAGCTATGCGGTTCACAGCTTGCTCGGCCATGCCGCGGACGAGGTGCTGGCGATCCTGGAAGCCCTGGGGCTCAAGGCCGGGTTCCTCTGGCTGCACGACTATTCGAGCCTCTGCGCGGGCTACAACCTGCTGCGCAACGGCGTGGAGGACTGCGCCGCCCCGCCGCCGGAAAGCGCCGCTTGCGACATCTGCGCCTTCGGTCCCTGGCGGGCCCGCCACCTCGCCGGCCACGAGCAGCTGTTTGCGCGTCAGGCGATCACCGTGGTCTCCCCTGCCGCCGTCACCCTCGACTTCTGGAAGGGCCGCTGGGACTTCCCGGCCGCCGGCCATGTGGTGCATCCGCACGCGGCCCTGGTGGAGCGAGGCCCGGCGCCGGTTCCGGAGGCGGAGCGGCCGCTGCGCGTCGCCTTCCTGGGCTGGCCTGCCCCGCACAAGGGCTGGCCGCTGTTCAAGCGGCTGGTGGCCAAGTACGCGGCCGACCCCCGCTACGCCTTCTTCCACCTGGGCGCCCAGCAGGACACGGGCGTCGAGGCCGAGTTCCACGAGGTGCGGGTGAACGGCGAGCGGGCCGACGCCATGCAAGAGACGCTCGAACGGCTCGAGGTGGATGTGGTGCTGTTCTGGCCCCTGTGGCGCGAGACCTTCTCGTTCGCCGCCTATGAGGCCCTGGCGGCCGGCTGCGCCATCGTCACCGGTCCGGACAGCGGCAATGTGGCCGCCATCGTGGGCGCCACCGGCCAAGGCGTCGTGCTGCCCGACGACGCGGCCGTCGAGGCGGCCTTCGAATCGGGCGACGTGGCGAAGCTTGCCCGCGCGCAGCGGCGCCCGATGCTTTACGATCTTTCCCGCAGCGGGATGACCGCCGACCTGCTCCCCGCGAGGGCCGAGGCATGAAAGTCCAAGCCTACACCAGCTTCACCTTCTCGTACCTGAACCGCGCCCGGGTGCTGTTCAAGACGTTGCGCCGGCGCCATCCCGACTGGGAGCTGGTGGCGCTGATCACGGACGAGCCGCCGCCGGGGTTCGCCTTCGATCCGGCGGACGAGCCGTTCGACCGCGTGGTCTGGGCGCAGGACCTGGGCATCCCGAACTTCAAGAGCTGGCTCTTCAAGCACGACGTGGTCGAGGTCTGCACGGCGGTGAAGGGGCCCTATCTGCATCAGGCCTGCAGCTCCGGCGCGGACGTGGTGATCTACCTCGATCCCGACACGGCCCTGCTTGGCCCGCTCGATCCGCTGCTCGACATGCTGCAGACGGACGAGATCCTGCTGACGCCGCACCTGATCGACCCGAACGACGACGTCCAGGCGATCCTGGACAACGACATCGCCACCCTGCGCACCGGCATCTACAACCTGGGCTTCGTGGCCATCCGCACGCAGGGCGAGGGGGCGCGTTTCGCCAAGTGGTGGAACGACCGGCTGCTGTCCTACTGCTACGACGACATCCCCCTGGGCCTGTTCGTCGACCAGCGCTGGTGTGACCACGTCCCGGCCTTGTTCGACCGGGTGAAGATCATCCGCGATCCCGGCTACAACGTCGCGAGCTGGAACCTCAGCCAGCGCAAGGTGGCGGTGGGCAAGGACGGATCGATCACCGTCAACGGCCATCCCCTGCGCTTCTGGCACTTCACCAAGCTGGGGCCGCTGGGGGACACCATGACCAAGCGCTACGCCGGGTCGAACTTCCCGGTCTATGAGATCTGGTCCTGGTACAAGCGCGAGGTCGCCGCAGCCACCGACCCCGGCATCCCCGACCGCTGGTGGGCCTACGGGACTTATGCCGACGGCGCGCCGATCGAGAAGGCGCACCGGGTGCTCTATCGCGAGCGGGCCGATTTGCAGGCCGCCTATCCTGATCCCTATGCCGCGGGACCCGGCAGCTTCCGCGAATGGTTGCAGCGCGAGGCGGCATGAGCACCGAGGCCGACCCCATCTTCCGCGTGCTCGACAAGGCCCGCGCCGTCGCGGGCAAGGTGGCGGGCCTGCGTCGCCTCGCCCAGGACGCCCAGGTGCGCGAGGCGGTCGCCCGGACCGAACTTGGCCTCGCGCTGCACGATGCGCTGAGGAGCCGCGCGGAGTTGGCCGGCCGGCTGCGCGCCGCCGCCCTGGCGGTCCATTTGGCTGGCGGCTCGCTTGCGCAACGGGTGCGCCGCCACGGGGGGCTGAGCCGCAGGCTCGACCGCGTCCTCGCCCGTCTGGGCGCGTTCGGCCACGCCGCGGTGATTGCGCGCAGCGGGGTCTGGCAGGGACCGGGCCGCAGTCTTCACCGCTTCCGCCACATGGCCGCCTACGCCCGCCGCGGCGCCAACCCCGCGGTCGCGCCCTTCGCCCGGTTCGATCAGGCCTGGTACCTGGCGCGCCATCCCGACATCGCCTCGGGGCGCCTTGCCCCGCTCGTGCACTATCTGCTGTCGGGCTCGCTCGAGGGCCGTTCGCCGCACCCCCTGTTCGATGAGGGCTACTATCGTCGGGAGAACGCCGCGGAGTTGGCCGGTTCAGGGGTTTCCGCCCTGGAGCACTACATCCGCCGCGGCGCCGCCCTCGGCCGCAGCCCGCACCCGGCCTTCGACGTGGCCCACTATCTGGCGCAGGGCCCGGCCCTGGCGCCCGGCGAGGATCCGGCCGGTCACTATCTGCGCGAAGGGTGGATGCAGGGGCTGTCGCCGCATCCGCTGTTCGATCCGGCCTGGTACGCCCAGCAGGCGAGCGGCCGGGCGCGTGGGGTCCCGCTGCTGGTCCACTATCTCGCCGAAGGGTGGCGCGACGGCCTCTCGCCGCATCCGCTGTTCGACCCGGCCTGGTACCTGGAGGCGCATCCGGACGTGGCGGCGGCGGGCCTCGAGCCGCTGACCCATTTCCTGACCTCCGGGGGCGCCGAGGGGCGCAGTCCCGGGCCGTGGTTCGATCTGCCGCACTATGTCGCCCAGCGCGGCGCGGACCTGCCGCCCGGCGTCAATCCGCTGGTGGACTATCTGCAGGGCGGGGCCTGGGCGGTCGCCGAGGCGCGTCCGGGCTTCCCGAGCGCGGCCTACCTCGCCTCGCGGCCTGACCTGGCGCGCGAGGGGCTCACCCCGCTGGAACACTGGGCGCGGCAGGCGCGGCGCTAGACACGCCCAGCGCCGCGAGCTGGCGCCAGATCTCGGCGTAGTACTCGGGGATGAAGTGGAAGGGGCTCAGGCCCCAGCGATGCTCGGCGTCGGCCACCCGCAGCCCGGCCGCGTCGAGCCGCGCCATGGGCGGCATCACGCGCGTAAGGATGTCTTCATAGGCGGCGAGGAGGGCGTTGTGCTCGCCGATCTCCGCGGGCCTGCCTTCCATGATCGCCACGTCCGTAAGGGGGCGCAGCCGCCCGTCGGGGCCCCGCACCTCGCTGGCCCATCGGGAGACGTGCAGGACGAGCTGCGCCTCGCGCAGCGGCGTGGCTCGCACCAGCGCCGCCAGTTCGCCCGCGGCCTCGGTCCAGAGGCGGGTGCAGGCCGGCGACAGCCGCGGGATGGAGCGGGCGCCGCGCAGGGGCTCCTGGGCCAGATAGCCGCTGGCTTCCAGCTCCCAGCTGTGGGTGATGATCGAGCGTTCGACCCACAGGAGGTCGAACCGTTCGTCGATGAGGTCGAAGATCAGGTGGGTGGGACGAAACGCCACCAGGCGGGCCAGGGCTGTCTTGGTCAGGTCCTCCACCAGCGCCTTGTGTGGATAGCCCTTCAGCGGGCCGGGCGGCTCCTTCGCGGGCTGAAACCCTTGGAGCGGCTCGGAGAGCAGGCTCGGCAGGCTGGTGCGCGAGACGTAGAGCAGCCCCTCCGCGCCGTCGCCACGGATCGGCCACAAATCGCGCGTGATGCAACTGCCGATGATTGCGACCCGAGGCATATCAGCTCCAGCAGGCCCCCGGCCGGGCGGAGGCATGGCATTGACAACAATCGGGCGGCTCCGCATCTAGCCGCCGCGCCGGGATCCTCCGCTCCGCAGGCTGGACGGATGGCGATTCCGAAACGTTCACCCTTTTCGAGCCGGATTGGTTTATCTGGCTCCATGCCACGACGGAACAGCTCGGCGCCGCGATGAAATTCCTGACGTTCCTCTCGAACCAGCCGGATACGGCGCTGACTCGGGCGTTGGCCGACGCCAAGAAGGTGACCACGGTCGCCTTCCTGTTCAGTCTGGTCTCGAACCTCCTGTATCTGGCGCTGCCGCTCTTCACCTATCAGGTCTACGGCCGGGTGATGGTCAGCCAGAGCCAGGCGACGCTCTGGGTCCTGACCCTGGTGACGCTGTTCGCCTTCGCCGTGTCGGGGGTGATCGACGACATCCGGGCGCGCATCCTGATCAACTACGGCGTGGCCCTCGACCAGCGGGTGTCGGGCCGCGTGTTCGCCAGCCTGTTCGACGCCGCCGTGCGGGGCGAGCCCGGTGCGCGGGCCCAGGCGCTGCGTGACCTCGACCAGTTCCGCACGACCTTCACCGGCGTCGGCGCGGCGGCCGTGTTCGACGTGCCGTGGATTCCGGTCTTCCTCATCGCTCTCTTCATCATCGACCCGCTGGTCGGCTTCGTGACCCTGGCCGGCGCGGTCCTGCTCATGGCCCTGGCCATCCGGCAGACGCAGGCCATGGCGCCCGCCCTGAAGGACGCCAACGAGGCGGCGCTGAAGAGCTATGGCTTCACGGATGCGGCCCTGCGAAACGGCGAGGTGGTCCGCGCCATGGGCATGCTGCCGACCCTCGGCGCGGCCTGGGCCCGTCACCGGGCGGTGACCATCGAGCGGGGCGCCGCCGCGGCCGAGTATTCGAACGGCTACACCGACCTCATCAAGTTCGTCCGGATGGGGATTCAGGTCCTGATCATCGCCCTGGGCGCCTATCTGATCCTCAAGGGCAAGATCCATGCGGGCATGCTGTTCGCCAACATGATCCTGGCCAGCCGCGCCCTGCAGCCGATCGAGAAGATCGTGGCGAGCTGGGAGCCGCTCAACAACATGGTTCGCGCCCATGAGCGGCTGCAGAACCTGCTCACCAAGGCCGAGCCGGCGCCGGCCGGCACCCAGCTTCCGCGTCCCGCCGGCAAGCTGTCGGTGGAGGGGGTGAACTTCGCGCCGTTCGGCGTCAGCAAGCTGGTGCTGAGCGGGGTGAACTTCTCCATCGAGCCGGGCGAGGTGCTGGGGATCATCGGGCCGTCGGGGGCGGGCAAGTCGACCCTGGCGCGTCTGCTTGTGGGCATCTGGAAGCCCCTGCAGGGGGCGGTGCGCCTCGACGGCGCCGACGTCTTCACCTGGGATCGCGCCGACTTCGGCCGCCACGTGGGCTATCTGCCCCAGGACACCGAGCTCTTTGGCGGCACCGTGCGCGACAACATCGCCCGGTTCCGCAGCGACGTGACGGACGAGGAAGTGGTCGAGGCCGCGCGCCTGGCTGGCGTGCACGACCTCATTCTGCGAATGCCCAAGGGCTATGAGACCGACGTGGGCGAGGGCGGAGTGGTGCTCTCCGCCGGCCAGCGTCAGCGGGTGGGGCTGGCGCGGGCGGTGCTCGCCAAGCCGGCCTTCGTCGTGCTGGACGAGCCGAACGCCAGCCTCGACGCCGAGGGCGAAGAGGCCCTGATGAGCGCCATCGAGACGCTCAAGGCCCAGGGGGCGACGGTGGTGATCATCTCGCACCGGCCGTCGATCTTCCGCGCGGCGGACAAGATGCTGCTCCTGCGTGACGGCCGGGTCGAGCTGTTCGGGCCACGGGATCAGGTGATGTCGCGGCTTGTGAAGCCGGCGACCGGCGTGCGCGCCGTGGAGGGCGGCCGATGAAACTCGACCTCACGCCGATCCGGTCCAACTATGTGGCGCCGACCTTCGACGCCAACGATCCCGAGGCCATGGATCCCCAGCTGGAGCGGCGCCTCAAGCGGCCGATGATCGTCGGGGCTGGGGTCATCGGCGCCTTCGTCTTCGGCCTGGGCCTCTGGGCCTCGTTCACGCCGCTCAGCAGTGGCGTCACCGCGCCGGCCGAGGTGCGGGTTGAAAGCAACCGCAAGACCCTGCGCGCATCGCGCGAAGGCGGCACGGTGCGGCAGATCAATGTGCGTGAGGGCCAGTTCGTCCGCGCCGGCCAGCCCCTGCTGCTGTTCAACGACGTCGAAGCCAAGGCGGCGGTGGACGTCTATCAGAACCAGTACGACGTGCTCCTGGCCCAGGGCGCCCGCTACAGCGCCGAGGCGACGGGGCGGTCCAGCATCCAGTTCCCTCAGGATCTGATGTCGCGCATGGCCGACCCGCGCGTGGCCGCGATGGTCCGCGACCAGGAGTTCCTGTTCAGCACTCGTCAGCAACTGTTCCAGAGCCAGGCCGCGGTGCTGGGCCAGCGGATCGAGCAGCTCGAGACCCAGATCCAGGGCCTTCAGGCCCAGGTGGCGTCCATCGACGAGCAGCGCCGGCTCACCGAAGAGGAGCTGGACGGCTATCGCAAGCTCAACGCCCAGGGCTTCGCGCCCAAGACCCTGATCCTGCGCTACGAGCGCAGCCTGGCCGATCTCGCCGGGCGCAAGGGGCAGCTCACCGCCGACATCGCCCGGATGCGGCAGCAGATGGGCGAAACCCGCATGCAGCTCGCGCAGCTGCGGAACCAGCGGACGACGGAGGCCGCCGAGGGGCTGCGCGACAGCCAGGCCCGGCTGTCGGACGTGGTGCCGCGCCTGGCGTCGGCGCGTCAGAGCCTGCAACAGACGGTCGTGCGCTCGCCGGTGGACGGCTATGTCTTCAACCTCACCCAGTTCACCGTGGGCGGCGTCGTCGGCTCGGCCGAGCCGCTGATGGACATCGTCCCATCGGGCACGCCGCTCACCGTGTCGGCGATGATCAAGCCCGAGGATGTCGACCAGGTGCGGGTGGGCATGCCGGCGCGGGTGCGCCTGACCGGCCTGAACTACCGCTTCAATGACGACCTTCAGGCCAAGGTCTCGCTGGTGTCCGCTGACCGGGTGGTCAACGAGAAGTCCGGCGCCTCGTTCTACCGCGTCGATCTTCGAATCGAGCCGACCGAGCTGAAGAAGCTCAAGCGCGGGGTGGAACTGACGCCGGGCATGCCGGCTTCCGCCATGATCGTCACGGGCCAGAAGACCGTGATGAGCTATCTGATCGCCCCCATTACCGACACGCTTCGGGACGCCTTCCGCGAGGACTAGAGGCTCGGGCGCCACACCATGTTCGGCTCTCCCAAATGGGCCTTTTTGGTGTTGCGTAATTGGCAGGGTTCCGATACGTCTCGGCTTGGGCTCGTCTAACCTACGCCGCAGCCGTGCTATGGCGCTTGGGGTAATGGACCGCCGGGACGTCCCATTTTGAATGGGGGTCAGGCGTGCCGGGGGTCCGTGTGACACAGACTGGAGAGACTAATGGCTAGCTATGTTTGGGAATCGATGACGCCGGAGCAGGCGGCGGCGTTCACGGCGGATGACGTGATCGTCTTCACCGGCGCGGGTCAGACGGCGACTCTCGCCAACGTCGTTTACGTTCCGGCCACCGCCACGACGCCTGAGGCTTATCAGGTCGTGTTCGGCGGCAAGTCGCTGAACTTCTCGGTGGCCGCGCTCGGCGGCCGCAATGTCGCCGTGTTCCCCGACAGCTCGGTGCTGTACGTGGGCACCGCCGGCGCCAACACCGCTGGCGGCGTGAACACGAACGACGCCCTGTTCGGCTTTGGCGGCAACGACACCCTGACGGGCGGCAACGGCAACGACCTGCTGCACGGCGGCCAAGGCGACGACTCGCTGGTCGGCGGCAATGGTTCGGACTCGGTCTACGGCGGCCAGGGCGACGACACCATCGACAACCAGGGCGATGCGTCGTTCAACTTCGCCCACGGCAACCTGGGCGACGACACCATCACCGCCTCGGGCGCCACCGGGACCCAATGGCTGTACGGCGGTCAGGGCAACGACCTGATCGTCGGCGGCTCGGGCAACGACCTGCTCTTCGGCAACCTGGATGACGACACCGTCGTCGGCGGCGCCGGCAACGACACCATCTACGGTGAAGACGGCGACGACGTCCTGGACGGCGGCGCTGGCGCCAACACCATCTATGGTGGTGAGGGCGACGACACCATCAACGCGGCGGGCGCGGGCAACGTGATCGCGGGCGGCCAGGGCGCCGACCTCATCACCCTCACCGGCAACGGCGCCGACACGGTGACCGGCGGTCAGGGCAACGACGTCATCGACGCTCAGGGCGGCGGCGCCAAGTACCTGAACGGCAACCTCGGTGACGACTCGATCGTGGCCGGCGCCGGTAACGACACCCTGCTGGGCGAAGCTGGCGACGACACCATCGACGCTGGCGCGGGCAACGACCTGATCGACGGCGGCGAAGACGACGACTCGATCGACGCCGGCGCCGGCAACGACACCGTCCTCGGTGGTGCGGGCAACGACACCATCGACGCTGGCGCGGGCAACGACTCGATCGACGCCGGCGCGGGCGACAACTACGTCGACCTCGTCTCCGGCAACAACACGGTCGTGGCGGGCGCTGGTAACGACACCATCGACGGCGGCACGGGTAACGACTCGATCTCCGCGGGCGCCGGCAACGACGTCATCGAAGCGGGTGCTGGCAACGACACGATCAACGGCGGCGACGGCGCGGATGTGATCACCGGCGGCGCTGGCGTTGATGTCCTGTTCGGCGGCGCTGGTGTTGACACCTTCGTCTTCGCGTCCGGTGACTCCTCGGTCCAAGCGGGCTCGCTTGACCAGATCCGTGACTGGGAAGCGACCGATAAGCTCTCCTTCGGCGTGGCGGCTACGAGCATCACGTACGAAGAAACTTCGGTGGCTACGTACGAAGATGCGGTTGCTCACGCCGAGTCGGTCATCACCAACAACAACCGCGAAATTGTCGTGGTGCAGGTGGGGGCGGACGTCGTGGTGTTCGTTGAAACCGACGGCAACCCGGGTATTGATAACGCCGTGGTTCTAGTTGGCCGTACCCTGGCCGACATCGACAGCTCGAACTTCATCTAAGCTTCGAGTTTCGAAGACCTTTGGGGAGGGGCCGCCTTCGGGCGGCCCCTTTTCTTTTGCGCACACTGTTCGCAGGCGCCGGGCGCCCCGCACCCAGGCGCGCCGCGCCGGTCGCCCAGTTCGGGCGGCGGCGAGCGGTTCAGCAGATGCAGGAAGCCTGAAGGGCCGCTGAAACAAAGACCGGGCGGCGGATCCCTCGATCCACCGCCCGGCCAA
>Ga0065721_10052780_pt1 | contig 11173 bp, 9 predicted proteins | sample Mesricmetagenome_FD_59108 | JGI IMG/M metagenome (GOLD analysis project Ga0065721, IMG submission 59108) | Mesophilic microbial community from rice straw/compost enrichment Sample: eDNA_1 v2 (version 2) | ecosystem: Engineered > Solid waste > Grass > Composting > Bioreactor | place: USA: Davis...
CCCTCATGCATGAATATGCCGGCGGACGGCTGCCGGTTTTTCATTTTGATTTCTACCGCATGGACAGCGAGGCGGAATTGCTTACGGCGGGTTTTGACGATTGTGTGCCCGCCGGAGTGACCATTGCGGAGTGGGGGGACAAATTTCCCGAGGCGCTTCCACCCGGAACCTGGCGGCTGCGATTCGTTCTGAGGCCGGATGGAGGACGGCAAATCGTGGGCACCCGATGATTCTGGCTTTGGACAGTTCGGCGGCGCGCGGGTCGGTCGCCCTGGTGGAGGGCGGCGAAACCGTGCGGGAAATTTTTGTCGACACGCCGCGCGGCCGCGGAGGGGCGCTTTTTGCCGCGCTCGAAAACATCCTGCGTGCGGATCCGGTGCTGGAGCGGGTGGTGACGGGAACCGGTCCGGGCAGCTACAACGGGGTGCGTGCCGCGCTGGCCGGTGGATGGGGGATTGCGCAGGCGCGGGGGATTCCCTTTGTGGGCGTTTGCTCCCTGCTCGGCCTGGCGGAAGGGGAATATTGCGCCGTGGGGGACGCCCGGCGGGGGCAGTATTATTATGCGCGGATCAGCGGGGGAACGATGGTGGCGGAACCCGTGCTGCTGACCCCGGAGGCGGTGTTGGAACGCATCGGCAACCGGCGTGTGCTCGTGCCGGCGCCCGTCGATTTTCTGCCGGACGCCGAATTGGCCCAGCCGTCCGCCGCACGGCTGGCCCGACTGGCTCCGGAGCACGCGGCGGGGTTGCCCGAACCGCTGTATCTCAAGGCGCCCTACATTACGGAACAGCGGAAAGCTCCCCCACGGGGGTGAATTCCTCCGCACAGGCGGCAGGCTGTCATGACCGCCGTTTTGACGCGAAAAATCCCGTCCTGCCCCGCTGGGGAACGGGAAGGCGACGGTGGGAACAGGATACGAACGGGTTGCCGCCGCCCCGCCAAATCCCCAACTGCAGGTCATCCGGCCCTTTTAAGGGCGTGAAGAAGAGGCCGTCACTCCGGTCCTCCCCCGGCGCAGCGCCTTTGGGGATGGTGAAAAACTCTCGTGACTTACTTCGACGAAGCGCCTGCCAGTTCCGCCGGAGGGGTCAGCGCCTTGGACAGGGAAGCAAGGCCACGGTATTTTTTGCCCGTTTTCTTGACCATGCCGCGGGATACGAGGTTTTGAAGCTTCTCGTAGGCGCGGAGACGAAGCATCTCCTCACCGCCACTGGCGGCATTGCGGGCACGCAGGCGTTCGTGAACGACGTCAAAGAGCTGTTTGAACTCGAAGCTGGACCCCTTTTTGGACAGGGCGGCCACCAACTCTTCGGTCACGAGGTCGGGAAGACGGCGAGAGAACGCACTTTTTCTTTGCATAAGCATGAGGGTTCAGCTTACCACACGGATGGGCGGGTGTCATGCGAAAATTTGCGCGCCCAAAGTTCGCGGTTTTGCAGGCGGCCCGATTTATCGCCGGGCGCGGATAGCGGATTTCGTAAGTCGTTGACTTGCTTGTATTAGGAACAGATTTTGCGTTCCTCGCGCCAGGGGCCGGGCGGATTCAGGATTTGGCCGCCATGTCGGCGGCGCGGATGAGGGCTTCGGCCACGACGTGCGCCTCCGCCGGGCTCATTTCGCGGGCATCGCAGACTTCCATGGAAACCCTTCCGGTGTCGGCGCGGGTGCGGACCACCACCCGGGGGGCGAGGGGGGCCTCGCCGAAGGGCAGGATGGTGACGGTTTCGTCCCCGTTTTCCGGGGAGATCTCCTTGCGCACCCAGGGAAGTTTATCCTCGTGCGCCCGCATGGCGGCGACATGTTCCTCCAGACCTTCACCGGCCCGCGCGACGGGCGTGCGGCAGAGAAGCCGCAGGTCCTGAAGGGGGTTGCCTCCTTTCCGCAGAAAAGTGGTCCGGATCTCCCCGTTTTTCAGAAACACCCGGGTTTCGTAGTCACCCTTTGGAGTCCGTCCGCGCACGGCGAACGAATTGGCCACGGTGATGTTGAGTGCGGGCAGTTCCTCCCGGAGGCGGGCCTCCAGCGGACGGAGGGTGGGGTGGGATTCGGATGGGCCAGTCATGGAGAACCTCGGCCGCCAAGGCCGGGCCCCCGAGCCTACCAGATCCCGGGGGCGGCGACAGGAAATTGTTCCGAAAATCCGTCCTTCCGGAACCGGGCGGAACCGTGGAGAATTTTCGGGCGTTTCGTCGTATTGCCATTACAGTGCACGGCTCGAATGAACCGGTTGTTGATTGTCATCCTTGCCGCGCTCTCGATGTTGGGGGCGCTGTCCATTGATGCCTATCTGCCCGCCCTGCCGACGATTGCGGGGCACTTCGGCACCACGCTGGGGGCGGCGCAGCAGTCGCTGACCGCCTACGTCTTTGCTTTTGCGGTCATGACGTTGTTTTACGGCACGCTCTCCGACTCCTTTGGTCGCCGCGTCATCGTGATCTGGTCGCTGGTGTTTTATCTGCTGGGGTCGATCGGGGCGGCCTGCGCGCCGTCGCTGGAGATGCTCATCGTGTTCCGTCTGCTGCAGGGCCTTTCCGCCGGGGGAGGCGCGGTGGTGGCCCGGGCCATGGTGGCGGACCTGTTCACCGGGGCGGAAGCCCATCGGGTGATGTCCTACATCAACGTGGTGTTTGGACTGGCCCCGGCCCTGGCGCCGATCATCGGGGGATGGTTGCTGGCCGGATTCGGATGGCGGTCCATCTTCTGGTTCATTGCGCTGTTCAGTCTCATTTTGCTGGCCGCGTGTCTTTCCGCGTTGCGGGAGAGCCTGCCGCGGGAAAAACGGCAGAAATTCCAACCCCGCGAGGTGCTCGTGAGCTACTGGCAGGTGGGAAGTCATCCCTTTTTTCTCCTGCGATCCTTCAGTCTGGCCATGGCCTATTCGGGCGTCATGATTTACGTCGGCGCCGCCCCCGTGTTTGTGATGGATGTGATGGGACTGACCATCACCGACTTCGGATGGCTCTTCATTCCGTTCATCGGGGGCATGACGGCCGGCTCGGTGGCGGCCGGTTGGTTGAGCAACCGGGTCAAGACCGGCCTGGTCCTCAGTTCGGGCTTTGGGATCATGGTCCTCGCCGGCGTGTGGAACGTGGTGTATGCGGCGGCGTTTTTTCAGAAGGGAACCTTTCCCCTCTGGCCCGTGCTGCCGCTGGTGGCGTTTTCCTTCGGGGCGGCCCTTTGCTCCCCGGCCATGAGCATGATCACGCTGGAGATGTTCCCGAAAAACCGGGGACTGGCGGCGTCGCTGCAGACGTTCATCTTCATGATGCTGTTTGCCCTGGTGTCGGGGCTGGTCGTTCCGCACCTGTCCGCGTCTCCGCTTCCCTTTGCGGTTGCGGTCCTGATTGGCGCCCTGCTGTGTGTGGCCCTCTGGGCCGTTGCCGCCGGAGCGCCCGTCCGGCCCGCCGAATCGTCATCCGGCGAATGATTTGTTTGCCTCCGGACGCGTTTCCGGGAAATTAACCTCATGATTCTTGTCATCGATAACTACGACTCCTTCACCTACAACCTCGTGCAGTATTTCGGGGAACTCGGGGCGGAGATCGTGGTGCGACGCAATGATGAGATCACGGTGGAGGAAATCGAATCGATGAATCCCGACCGCATCGTGGTCTCCCCGGGTCCCTGCACGCCCAACGAGGCGGGCATCAGTTGCGAGGCGATCCGGCATTTTGGCGGACGCAAACCCGTCCTGGGCGTCTGCCTCGGCCATCAGAGCATTGGACAGGTTTATGGCGGGGACGTTGTGCGGGCCGGACGTCTCATGCACGGCAAAACCTCGCCGATTCACCACACCGGGGAGAACGTCTTTGCCGGGCTGCCCAGCCCCTTTGAGGCGACGCGCTACCATTCGCTGCTGGTGAAGCGCGAAACCCTGCCCGATTGCCTCAAGATCACCGCCTGGACGGAGGAGGGGGAGATCATGGGCCTGGCCCACAGGGAACTGCCCGTCTACGGCGTGCAGTTCCATCCGGAGTCGATCCTCACCTCGGAGGGAAAAAATCTGCTGAAGAATTTTCTGACGCTCTGACCGGAGGGTGACCTAGACCCGATCCGCGCTCGGACAGACACCGCGAAGCTCACACCCGGGGCAGTCCGGTTTCCGCGCGGTGCAGCGGCGACGTCCATGCCAGATGAGCCAGTGGCTCAGATGGGTCCAGACCTCGCGCGGAAAAAGGGCCATGAGATCCCGCTCGATCTTTTCCGCGCAGGTCCGGGAGGTGAGCCCCAGCCGGTGGGACAGCCGGGTGACGTGGGTGTCCACGACAATGCCCTCGTCGATGCCGAAGGCGTTTCCCAGCACGACGTTGGCGGTTTTGCGTCCGACCCCGGGCAGGGCCGCCAGTTCTTCCAGCGAGCGCGGAATCCGGCCGCCGTGTTTTTCGATCAGGGTGGCGGCCATGGCGCGAATGTTTTTGGCCTTGTTGCGGAAGAAACCCGTGGAGCGGATGATCTCCTCCAGTTCCTCCTGCGGAATGGAGGCAAAATCCTCCACCGTCCGGCAGCGCCGGAACAACGTCTTCGTGACGATGTTGACCCGCTTGTCCGTGCATTGCGCGGAGAGGATGGTCGCCACCAGCAGCTCCAGCGGATTGGAGTAATCCAGCTCGCAATGCGCCTCCGGGTAGATGGCGCGGAGGCGCCTGGCCAGATCCGTCGCGTGGCGCCGGAGGGCGGCGGACGGACCGGGGCATTTCTTTTTGCTCAGGCCGGGGTTCGCCACGAATCAGCCGCCGAGCGCCTGCAGACGTTCCTTGGCCTTCGAAACGAATTCGCTTTCCGGATAGTCCTTGATGAGCTGCTGGTAGGCCTCCCTGGCCTTGTTGAGCTGCTGCTCCTTGAACTTTTGGTCGGTGGATGTTTTGACCTGTTCCTCAAGAAGCTGGGCGCCTTTCCAGAGCCCCTCGGCGGCGATGCGCGGCACACCGCCGTAGAACTGGGCGATCTTGATGTAGTAGTTGATGGCGGCGTCGAGGTATCCCTGTTGGTCCTTGGGATCGGAGGCGGCCTTCATTTTCTGCACCATGATGTCGCCGGCGAGCAGCATGCTCTTGGCCCGCAGTTCCGCGGAGGCCCGGTTGGACCGGATGATATTGACCAGCAGGGCCAGGGCGTCGTCGTATTTCTTTTCGTTGACCATGGCCTGGCTGATGCCGAAATCGGCCTCCAGCACTTTGGGTGACCAGGGATAGAGCGTCTTGAGCTGACTGAAGAGCTTGCCGGCCTCGGCGGTCTGGTCCTGGACCTGGGCAATGCGGGCCTTGCCGAAGAGGGCGCTGGCCTGGGCTTCCTGCACCAGCGGCGAGGCCGCATTGGCGGCGACTCCCGGCGGGATCGCGTAATCCTTGGCGAGTTTTTCGAAGACGGCGTCCGCCTCGGCGAATTTCTTCTGTTCGATGAGCGCCAGGCCGTAGGCGTCGAGATCCTGCGGCGAGTAGATGATTTCGGGGTTGTAGGCCTCGGTCATGATCTCCAGGGCGCGCGCCGGATCCTGTTCACCCACAAACGTGGCCAGGGCGAAAAGGATCTTGCTCTTGGCCACGGGCGAGGGGCTGTTTTCGGCCTGGGCCTTGAAGTAATCCTCGACGTCGGTCGCCTTTTTCAGATCCGCCCCGACGAGGAGGCGTTGCGTGGCGAGCAGCGTTTGCAACCCGAGGGCGAGGGACGGGCTGTCGGGATATTTTTTGATCATCTCCTCGTTGGTGGCGATGCTGCTGTCGATGAACGTCTGCCACTGCGAGCGTTCCTGATCATTGAGCGCGCTGTAGCGGCCCAGTCCCTCGGCAAACTGCCGCTGGAGATTGGCGATCTTGTACATCGCCTCGGCGGCCTGCGGGGTCTGGGGATATTTCTCGAGGTATTCGCGGTAGACCGTCAGGGCGTCGCCGGCCTTGCCGGTGTTGATCAGGGTCTGGGCCATGAATTCATAGGCCGGATAGACCTTGTCGTCCTGCGGATACTTTTCGATGAATTTCTTCATCAGGTTCAGCACCTCGTCCGTCTTGCCCTCCTGGCCGCGCATCTGCGCGATCATGAAGTAGGTGTAGGGCGCGGGCTGGCTGTCCGGATACACGGTGGCGAGGGTGGAAAGGGTGGCGATGCCTTCCTCCTTCTGACCCATGGTGATCTGGGCACTTCCCTTGGCGTAGAGGGCGAGCGGCGCCAGAGGTGAGCGGGGGTTGGCCTTGGCGAAGGCGTCGAGCAGCGGCACGGCCGCGGCATTGTCCCCCTTCTGCTGGGTGGCAATGGCGATCCAGTACTCGGAATCCCGGGCCTGGTCGGTGTTCGGGAACTTGGCGATGACCTCCTTGTAGGCGGCGATGGCGTCGTCCCACTTGCCGGTGTCCTTGTAGATGTCCGCCAGTCCCTTTTGGGCGATGACGGCAATGTCGGGCGAGGGATTGCGGGCGAGGAAGTCCTTGAAGGTCTTTTCCGCCTCGCCGTATTCCTTGATCAGGGTCTGTGCGGAGGCCTTCTGGACCACGGCGAGGCCGGTGAGGCGTCCGTTGGGATAGAGTTTGAGCGATTCGTCAAAATAGCGGATGGCCTCCTGGGGCTTCATCAGCGCCAGGAACATGTTGCCCATGGTCACGGGCAGATTGTCGGCGATGGGATCCTTGGCGTACTGTTTCTGAAAGGTTTCGTAGGCCGGCAGGGCGCGGTCCACCGCGTTCTGCAGTGCATAGGTCATCGCCAGGAAGTACAGCTGGTTCTTCTTGTCGGTTTCGTCCGACAGGAACCGCTCGGCGTGTTTCAGAAGGACGCGGGCTTCATTGAGTTTGCCCTGCTGGAAATAGATCTCGGCCATTTTCACGAGCGCCGACGGGGTCTGGTCGGTCTTGGCCTGGAGTTCGCCCATTTTGCGGACCTCGCGGTCGTAGTCGCTGGCCAGCTGCTTGACGAGGGCGTCATTTTTGGCCTGGAGGGCCTGCCGCCGGCGGGCGGGGAATTCCTTCAGTTTCTGCTCCTGCCACTGGAGGATCTGTTCCTTGGGGGCGACAGCTTGGAAGGCCTCAAGCGCCTGCTGGTAGAGCGGACCCTGTTCGGCCTTGGGGCTGAACCCGGCCTGGATCATGAGGATCTGGCCCAGCTGGAAGTTCGCCTCGTTGATGATGGCGATGTCCTCCTTCTTGTTGATGATCTCGCGAAGCAGGTCGGCGGCGCGCTTGTAGAGGGCAAACGCCTTGGCCTTGTCGGCACTGTCCCCGCGGCTCAGTTCCGCACCGGCCTGCAGGGCGAGGATGCCGGCCAGGAGGTTCTTGCTCGAGGCGATGGTTCCGCTGTTGGGGAATTTCTGGATGTTGGTCTCCAGATCCTTGATGGCGGCGTCGTAGTTCTTGAGCTGGTAGTAGCAGACGGCGCGGCTGTAGAGGGCGTTTTCGAGGTCGGCTGCCTGCGGGTATTTGTTGATGAAATCCGTGAATCCCTTCACCGCCTCCTCGAAGGTGGTCTTGCGCTTGGGATCACTTTCCGGGAGGTTCGAGGCCTTGGCGGCGAGAATCTGCGGCCGCAGACCGTCCACGAGCTGCCTCACGTCGGGCGGCAGGACCGGCAGGGCCGTCGCCTTGTTCAGCATGTCGAGCGCCTGGTCGTATTGTCCGAGGAAATAGTAGGTGAAGGCCAGCTGAACCTGCGCGGTCGGAATGATGGCATCCGTCGGATAATCCTTGAGGAGTTTTTCGTAGGCGGCGGCGGCCTCCTTGAAGTTTCCGGAGGAATAAAGTTCTCCCGCCTGGTTGTGCGCTTCCGCGGCCCCCCGGGACTGGGCGAAGACGGGCGAGACGGCGAGAAGAAGGACGGTGATGCCGAGGAGAATTTTCAGGGACGAACGCTTCATGGGGTATGAAAGTACGGTTATGCTCTAAAATCGGCGGATGTTCCAACGAAAAGTCCCGCCTTATTGTGAGGGGGTGGGGAGGGCGATCTCGACGATTACCGGGCGGTGGTCGCTCGGGGAGGGGTCGGGAACGTCCACCCGCGCCGAGACCACCCGGGCGCCCTTGACCAGGACATGGTCAAAACACGCGTCGGGGAAGGGCGGGTATTTCGGGTTGCGGGAAGGTTTGCTGGGGAGGGTGACCCGCTGGGGGAAGGGCACGTTTTCCCACGCGGAGCGGAACCCCGCCTGAATCAGAAGAGGCAGGGTTTTTTCCGCCGCAAACTTGGGGTCGTCCGGCGAGGTGTTGAAATCGCCCCCGATCACCACCGAAACCGTCCCCAGCGGGGCATAGGCTTTTTCCATGGCGGCGACGTGGTCAAGCAACTGCCGCGCGGATTCCTCGCGCATGGAAATGTTTTCCGCGAGGTCGCCGCGATTGCTTTTGAGATGCACGCAATACACCAGCAGCACCCGTCCCGGAGCCGGTTGGTAGGCGGCAAAGGCGAAACCCCGTTTCGGCGTGATGTTTTGCCCGGCCTTCCAGACCTCCCACCAGGCCCCGACGGAGGGAAGGCGGCTGGCAATGACAAGTTGCTGGGCGGTCCGGTTACCCGTTTCGTCGAGAAATTCGGTGGTGACCTGTACGTCCGTGCCGGGCACCCGGGCCAGCGCGACGGCGGCCGCATCCCAGTTCAGGACTTCCTCCATTCCGATGATGTCGGCGTCGAGCGCCGGGAAAACGGAGAGGGTGTTGGCCATCTGGGTCACCGCCTCCGGCACGGTGGCCTCGGGGCGCCCTCCGGGGAACCATTCCATGTTCCAGAAGACCACTTTCAGCGGTTTGGGGTGGGAAGGAGTCTCCTGGGCCGGCAGACCGCTGACGCAAAGAAGGAGGGAGGCGAGAAGAAAGCGTAAGGTCTTGTGGATCATGGATTGACAACCGTTGCGGCCCGTATGCGCGAGGTTGTGTGGTTTGCGGAGCCCAAGGTCAAACACAAAGCTTGGCCACGTCCTGCAACGAACGCCCGGGACGATCCACCAGAAACACCGCCAGTCCCGCCTGCCGGGCGCCGTTTCCGTCCCGCACTTCGTCGTCACCCACATGCAGGCAGGCGGAGGGATCGACGTCCATTGTCGCGAGGGCCTGACGGAAGATTTCCGGCGAGGGTTTTTCCGCTCCCACCTCGCTTGAGATGAAAAGATGCTCAAAAAAATCGGCGACGCCCAGATTCCGCAGGATGGTCCGTAGGCGTCCGTCAAAGTTCGAAATCACCGCCAGCCGGGCCTTCGGACGAACGGCCGCCAGGCAGGGAAGCACGTCGTCATGAAGTTCCCACATGCCGGGCCGGGCGAACCGTGCGTACACGTCGGCAAACCACGCTTCGTCGTCGAAGCCGGCCGGAAGTTCGGCCGCCCGGCGCAGGGTCTCACAGGCCACCGTGCGCCACCAGGGACGGTCGTCGTCCGGGCGCGGACCCCGGGACGGCGGGCGGGGCGGCATTTTTTGCCAGACCGCCCGAAACGCGTGTTCGAGCTGGGCTGGATCTGCATCAACTCCATGATCCCGTGCGGTTTGCGCATAGACATGACCGGCCGGCACCGTCAGACGGATGAGCGTCCCTGCGGCGTCGAAGAAAATCACCCGGGGTTGACCCTTGACCTCTCCCGTTTGGGCAAGCATATTTATCCATTCCCATCCATGTCGAAAGCGGGGCCCTGTCCCGCTTTTTTCATCTCGGGAGCCAATCCAATTATGAATTCCGAACTCATTGCGATGCTCGATTATCTCGAGCGGGAACGCGGGATCAACCGCGACGTTCTCGTCGAGGCGATTTCCGCTGCCCTTTTGGCGGCGTCGAAGAAGAACTTCACTTCGGGAACACGCGAACTGCGCATTGAGATCAATCCCAAGTCGGGCGCCATCCGCGCCATGGCAAAGCTCATTGCCGTTGAGCGCATCCAGAATCCCCACGACGAAATTCTCCTTTCCAAGGCGAAGGCCCTGAAGCCGGACATCCAGGTGGGCGAGGAAATCGAGGTGGAGGTCACTCCCCGCGATTTCGGCCGCATTGCCGCGCAGGCCGCCCGCCAGGCCATCAATCAGCGGATCCGCCAGATTGAGAAGGACATGATTTATGAGGAGTTCAAGGACCGTGCCGGCGAGATTGTCAGCGGCACCGTCCGGCGCTTCGAGAAGTCCGACGTCATCATCGATCTTGGCAAATTCGAAGGCACCATGCCCGCCCGCGAGCGGGTGGTGACCGAGGAATACAGCATCGGCGACCGTCTGCGCGCCTACGTGGTCGCCGTGGACAACGCCTCCCGCGGCCCCGAGATCATTCTCTCGCGGAGCCATCCGAATTTTGTACGCCGTCTCTTTGAAATCGAGGTCAGCGAAATCGCCGACCGCACGGTTGAACTCAAGGCCATTGCCCGCGAAGCCGGTTATCGGACGAAGGTCGCCGTGCACAGCTCGGACCCCAAGGTGGATCCGGTGGGGGCCTGTGTCGGCATGCGCGGAGCCCGCGTGAAGAACATCGTTCGCGAACTCAACAACGAAAAGGTGGACATCATTCGCTGGGACCCGGATCCCCAGAAGTTTGCCGCCGCCGCCCTCAAACCGGCCAACATCCGGAGCATCACGCTCGACGAGGCGACCCACACCGTGCGTGTGCTCGTCGCCAAGGAGGATCTTTCCCTGGCCATTGGCAAGCGCGGCCAGAATGCCCGCCTCACCTCCAAGCTGACAGGCTGGGAAGTGGACATCCAGGAGGACAAGACGGCCGAGCAGCAGCTCGAGTCCCAGAAGGCGCAGGCCGCCCATTCCATGGCGGACGTGCTGGGCGTGAGCGAGGAGGAGGCGCAGACGCTGACCTCCAGCGGCATGAACTCGATCGAGGCCGTGCTGACGGCGGAAGCTTCGGACATTGCCGAAGTGTTGGGATGCGATCTTGAACGCGGCCAGAAGATCCTGGATGCCGCCAAGGCCGCCGCAGAAAACACGGAAACGGCCGCTCCCTAGGCCATGAAAGCGACAACCACCCATTTGCATGGCCACCACAAGACTGAGCTCAAAATCCGACGACAAATCCGCCAAATCCAAGAAGGCGGTCGCGCCCGCGCGCAGTAAAAAGCCCGAGGAGTCCGCTCCCGAAACGCCCGCTCCCGCCGCCAAGCCGCCCGTGGAAACGGTCGACCTGCTGGAGCCCAAGAAAAAGGTCAAACGCAAGGCGCTCGAGCCCTCCCGGCTCATCCAGCGCATCCAGGCCCGGCCCGCCGGCGCGGCGCCTGCAC
>Ga0065721_10007098_pt1 | contig 11171 bp, 9 predicted proteins | sample Mesricmetagenome_FD_59108 | JGI IMG/M metagenome (GOLD analysis project Ga0065721, IMG submission 59108) | Mesophilic microbial community from rice straw/compost enrichment Sample: eDNA_1 v2 (version 2) | ecosystem: Engineered > Solid waste > Grass > Composting > Bioreactor | place: USA: Davis...
CCTTGGGAAACATCTCCTTGCTCCACTGCGCTTCCTGCCTTTGCGACTGGGGAAAATTGATTTTGCACCGCTGGTCGGAATCGCTCTGGTGCTACTGTTGGCGGTGGTAATTGAACACGGCGTTGCGCTGCCGGGGGGAAAGGATGAAAACGGGCGCCCCAAACCGCGCCGGTTTGAAATCCCCGGATTGATTGATTTGTATCGGCAGACGTCCGGTTAAATTCGTTCCGAAGAAAACCGTCACCGTTTCGCTTTCACACCTTTGCGGCGACGAAGAAATTCCAACGTTTAAGTATTAACGTGCCAGCGGAAATCGCACCGTTACCGTCGTGCCTTTGCCAAGTTCGCTATCCAGCGTGAGCGTTCCGCCGTGAATCTCCGCGAGCCGACGCGCGATTGTCAGACCGAGTCCTAATCCTTGCTGCTCATGTGTCTTGCGATCAAACTGCATGAACGCTCCGAGCTTCGTCAGTTGCTCCGCCGAAATTCCGCGCCCCTGATCTTTGATCTGCAACACGGTCGCTTCAGCCGCCGCACTCAACACGACCTGCACCGGCGTCCCGGCCTTGGAAAACTTGAATCCGTTGTGAATCAACTCTTCCACCAGTTTCGCAAAATATTCTTCCGAAACCGGCACGGACACCGGTGAAAGCTGCAATTGCAAATCGTTTGGCCGCTTCGCTTCTTCCGCAATTCGCTGCGCCACGCGTTCGACGTGTTTATCTCCTTCCGCCGTATTCTTGCCACGCAAAGCTGCAATTTTCTGCGGGTCAGCGCGGATAATTTCCAATTGCGAATACGCGAGAAACGTTTCGATCAACCGCTGCAAGGCTCGACCGCTCTGCACAATGGTCTGGCCCATGTCCGCGATTTCTTCCGTCGAAAGCGAAGCGGGATCAGCAGCGAGCAATTCGCCGTACGCGAGAATTCCATTGAGCGGTGTGCGCAATTCATGCGGCAGCATCATGCTCAGGTTGTCGCGCAAATCTTTCAGCGCCTCACCCGCCTGTTCGCGCACTTTTTCCGCGATTTTCAATCGCGCTTCCACTGCTGCGTAAAGACCGTCGAGAGTGAATGGCTTAGGAAGATAATCGTTCGCGCCGAGTTCCATTCCGTGTCGCATGCCAGCGTTATCCGCCAGACCGGTCATGAGGATAAATGGAATTGTTGCAGTAGCGGATTCGTTGCGTAATGCGGACAGCGTGGCGTAGCCGTCCATTTTTTCCATGTTCACGTCGCAGAGCACCAGATCCGGAAGATGCTTGCGGGCGGCCTCAATACCGGCCTCGCCGTTCGAAGCTTCAATGACTTCATAGCCGCGCTGTCCCAACGCCATGTGCACCATTTCGCGCAACCATTCTTCGTCATCAATGACTAAAATACGTTTCATGAGTCAGCGACATTTCGGTGAAACTTAGCTCCGAAAGCCCTCTCTTTCCAATGCCTGCGGCATCCTGGCCGCAAAATGTCAGACGCCGATAGCGGTGCTTACTTGCGTTGCGCCATCGGAACATATCCGTGCTGCGTCTCGCCGATATAAATCTGCCGTGGCCGGCAAATCCGGCTCTTCGGATCGTCGGCAATCTCCTTGTAGTTCGCGATCCATCCCGGCATCCGCCCGATCGCAAAAATCACCGTGAACATCTCCACCGGAATTCCCAGCGCACGCATGATAATGCCGCTGTAGAAATCCACGTTTGGATACAACTTACGTTCCACGAAGTACGAATCCCGCAGCGCGGCTTCTTCCAGCTTCTTCGCAATATCCAACAACGGATCGTTAATCTTCAATGAACCCAGAACATCATCGCAGGCTTTCTTGATGATCTTCGCGCGCGGATCGTAATTCTTGTAAACCCGATGACCGAAACCCATCAGGCGTTTGCCGCTGGTTTTATCTTTGGCCGCCGCGATGAATTTCGATCCATCGTCTCCTTCACGATGAATCTGTTGCAACATCTCCACGACCGCCTGATTCGCGCCGCCGTGCAGCGGGCCCCACAACGCGCAGACCCCCGCCGCACAACTCGCATACAGATTGGCCTGACTCGATGCCACCATGCGCACTGTCGAGGTGGAACAATTCTGCTCGTGATCCGCGTGCAGCAGAAAAATCAAATCCAACGCCCGCACCACTTCCGGTTTGATTTCGTAATCGTCATACGGCTCCGAGAACAACATGTGCAGGAAGTTCGCCGTGTACTTATAGGCGTTCTTTGGATAAATGATCGGGCGACCGATAGATTTGCGATACGAGAACGCCGCAATCGTGCGCACCTGTGAAATCAACCGCGCCACATGCACGTCGAAATTGCTGAGATCGCCCTGCATCAACTCCGGATAAAAACAGCTCGCCGCGTTGATCATCGCCGAGAGAATCGCCATCGGATGCGCCGTGGCAGGGAATCCCTCGAAGTGATGCTTCATGTTCTCATGCAAAATCTGATTTTCCGTGAGCAAGTCGGAAAAACGCTGCATTTCCGGACGGGTTGGCAGATGCCCGTAGATAATCAGATACGCTGTCTCAACGAACGAGGATTTCTCGGCCAGTTGTTCAATCGGAATACCGCGATAACGCAGAATTCCTTTTTCGCCATCGATAAAAGTGATCTTGCTCTGACACGCGCCGGTGTTGCCGTAGCCTTCATCCAGCGTGATGTATCCGGTACTGGACCGCAGCGATGAAATGTCCACCGCCTTTTCACCTTCGGAACCGACGACGACGGGAAGCGAGTAGGATTTGCCCTCCAATTCAAGTTTTGCCTCTGTGCTCATGCGAATGATTTGCCTGCTCTCACTCGCAGTCTGCGAAGAAGAAAAAAAATTGGCAAGGCGCGAAACCTGTTTTCCCGGATTTTTTAATCGGAAAATTCTGCACCGCTCAACCGCGATACACCGCGCGCGCCGTGCAGGTTTCCGCAACGACTACTTCCGTCAACAGCGGCAACTTCGGTTTCAGTCGTTTCCAAATCCACGCTGCGATCTCCTCGCTCGTGGGATTCTCCAGGCCCGACACTTCGTTCAGATAACGATGATCGAGTTTTTCCCACAGCGGTTTGAATGCCGTTTTGATGTCCGCATAATCCATCAACCAACCCAACTTCGGATCGCACTCGCCCGCCACCGCGATTTCCACTTTGAAACTGTGACCGTGCAGCCGACGGCATTTATGCGACTTCGGCAAATGAGGCAACAAATGCGCCGCCTCGAACTGAAACGTTTTTCTAAGCTCCATCTTCATGATTCAAAATCTGTCCAGGTAATCAAATCCGCCAACGCCGGCCGACCATCGTGTCGCCACAACAACGGCGGCTCTTGCATCTGGCCGAGCGGACAAACCCGCGTCGCACCCCACCGCGCCAATCGCACTGCAAATTCCGCGACGCGATGGTCCGGCACGGCGAGCCCGACCGTGGACACGTAACCGCGCACGTTATCCGCGTTCCGCAGCACTTCCTCCAAATCCGCCACCGGCCTTATATGAATGAACCGATGCAAACACGATTGCGGAAATTGCGGATCTGCCTCACACACCACCGTCCACGCCGTGGTCTCCGCACTTTGCCAAATGCGCGTCTCCGATGAATGTGCTGCGCGCATCTCATAAATCGCTCGCCGCGACGCTATAGTCGCTGCAACCTCCGCNGGAACGCGTCCGCGCGGTTCAATCGNTTCGCGCNGCACCAATTCCGCGGCAAGATGTTCGGCAAACTGNTCCGGCGCTATTGCCCCGCCGCTTTGAACATAAAACACGTGCGGTGAGAGACAGCCCAATTGATCCCACGCCACCACGTCGTCCGCAGCGCGCGCGACCACCTTTTTCGCATTGAACGACGTCAAAACTTCATTCGCGATAAATCCAAAACTCACGCGATGACCGTAACCGAGAAATTTTGCTCGCGCCGGAAGCCGCTGCCGAATCGCGTGCAACGTTTCGTCACTGCCCGTCGCCGTCACCCAGTCCGCCGCAGCGAACAGCACATGCTCCAGGTGCTCATCGCCGCCGCGCCATTCGGCAATTTCCAGACACGCCGCCAGCTTGGGATCAATTTCGTAAATCGAATGCGCAAACAAACGCGGTAACAACGTCGTGCCGCGCGCACATTTCACAAATTGCGCTGAGCGGGTCAGAAATCCGGTCACAATGCTCATCAGCGCAGCGTTCGGAATATTTCCCGCCGCAATGTGCACCAGGAACTCCGGGCCACTCGCGATAGCAGCGCGACCGCTTTCAACTTCCGCATCACTCGCCACCAGTTCGTCTAATCGCCGCTCATCGCCCAGTTCCTGTTTCAACCAGGCGCGAAAATTTTCCCGGGTTAATTGTTTGAAAAAATTATCCAATCCCCGCCGCAGCGTTGCCGCGCTGAAACCCAACACCTGCGGCCCGTATTCTTCCGCGAGCCGCCGAAATTTATTCTCCGGCTGCATCCAGTTTTCCGCCACCTCCACCAGCACGCGCACGATCTGCTCCGTTGAACGTTCCAACAGATACGTTTCGCGATTTCGCCGCAACGTCATCGCCGCTTCCGCGAGTAAAGCCGGCGTAAGCGTCGCTTCCGGCGGCAGGTCCGCGAGAAAATAATTGGGCAGATTCATAATCCTCCCTCCTGCACTTCGCGTTTGCGCAATGCATTCAATCCCACCAGTCCCAACAACGAAATCACCACGAAAGCAGCCAGCGTGTAATAAAGCGGAAAGTAACCTTCAATCGTCGCGGCGCGTTGACCGAGTCGCTTTACCGCATCGCCCGCCAGCCAATGCGATAAATTTCCCAACAAGCCGCCAATCGTAATGAACAGTCCGAACACCCGTCCGCGTACCGCATCCGGCACGGATTCCATCAACATCGCTTCGATCATCGGATAACTCGCCATGAAGAAAAATCCGTATAACAACAAAACCGGAATCGCTCCCGCTTTCGGCACGTGTGGAAAAATCGCGACCAACGCAGCAGCAATGAGCAACACTGTCGTGGTCCAGCGTTTGCGCCCGCGATCGCTGAAATGTCCGAAGAGCGGATTACTGATTGCACTCGGCAAAAAGATAAAACTCAAAATAACTCCGGTCAGTCCAATGCCATAACCGTGTGCCTGTTGTAAGAAGAGCGACCCCAGGCTGCCCATACTCGCGCCAGCAAAATCCCGTAAACAAAACGCAAACGCACTCGCGATGAAACACGCCCACATCGCGCCAGTGGGAAATAATTTCTGCGGCGACACATCCTTCCGCCGCGACGATTCATCCACTTTTTCTTCATCCGCCAACCACGCGAACAATCCCGCCATCGCAATTCCCAACAGGCCGAACTCCAAAACCGGTCGTCGCCACGCAGCGGCACCGAGCGACGCCTCCAAAATTCCGGCCCGCCAGCCGGAATAAATTGGCCCGAGAAAAAATCCAACGCTCGCGCCCATGCCGATGAACCCCAGCGCCCGTCCCGCTTGATTCGGAAACAGCCGCACAATCATCGCCGTCGCTGCCGGATGGAAAAAACTTCCGCCAATGCCAGCGACAATTACTGCGATGAGCGCCCATACATAATTCGGCGCAATGGCGAGACCAATAAAACCAGCGGCATTGATGAACAGTCCCCAGCCTAATAATTTTTTGCGACTCATCCGGTCCGCTAACACGCCGAGGAAATAACTCGGCAGAAAATACGCCACCATCATCGCCGTCACGAGCGCCGTCGCCTGGCCGACGTTTGCAAATCCAAAATCCCGCTGCATCAGCAGATACAACGGCAACAGCGCCACGTGATAGACATGCGTGAACGCATGCAGCGCTCCCACGAGCCACAAGGCGCGCGTTTTCTGTTGGCGTTCCAAACTCATACTTCAAAATCACCAGCTACAAACTGACACGAATAAACCGACCTCGCGGTTGACTTGCCGATCTGATCGTTTTGCACTGCGTTCATTTGTGATAAATCAATTTCCCGGCATCAACGAACAGCCGCGTGCTTCGGCCGCAGACGCTCGCCCAATCAATTCAAATCCATCGCCGCAGCGTCGCGCCAAATCCTCTGTTTGAATCGCCTGCACCGAAAACACGTTCGCCAGATCGAACACCTGCAACAGCCCGACTTCGCCCTCGCCTACTTCACGACCATTCTCCGGCGAAATCACCCGCGCCCGCGCCCACGGCGGAAATCGAAAACGTCGCGTCGCTACCTCCGTTTTTCCTGAAACATGCAACTCTTCACCTGACACCTGATACCTGACACCCGACACCTCTCGCCCATCTGACACCTCATACGCTTGCGAACTCAACTCGCTCATGCCGTATTCGCAAATAATGCTTTCCGCGGACACACCGAGACGCTCCGTGATGAGCTGATGCAACTCCGCTTTCGGCATCGTACGCGAACGCCCTTTGTAACCGCCGGTTTCCAACACGCGCGAATTCGCCGGAAGCATCAGCCGAATGTTTTGTTTCTCCAATTCATCCAGCAGATGGACATACGAGAAGGCTGTCCCAAGAACGAGCAATGGTTTACGCGAACTGCCATTGCGCAAAACTGAAAGCGCCGCGTTAAAATCCAAGTACCACGAACCATCCTCTGCCACGCGACCCACAAATGCATTGTCTGATTCAGCCATCTTTCGGCGCACGTAATCGAACATGTGCACCAAAGAAGAATGCGGCGTTTGTTCCGCCAGCGGCGTCAGGCTGAGCAAACGAAAATCAGAAATCCGCAATCGTAGATTCTCGCACAACCACGGCCACAGCGACGCTTCATAGAGCGCCAGCGAATCTGCATTGTGAAAATGCCGACTCGGTCGCTGTTCCGTCGTGCCACTGGAATGAAAAACGTGCGTGCGATCCTCCGGATGCAGGCAGGTTAATTCCAGCTCCTTGAACGCCGCCGTCGGCACGCACGGAATCTCCGTCCAATGATTCACGTGGCTCGGCTTAATCCCGCGCACATGGCACAATCGCTGATACGCGGGATTATTTTTGTACTGCAACGTGAACAGCATCACCGCGAGGCCGCCGAACTCGATATCCATGTGTTTGCGATACGCCGGATCGTTGGTGGCGTCGCCGAGGAAGAATTCGTCGCTCCAAAAGCCAATGTGATCGCGCACGCGCGCGGCGAATACGGAAAGTTCAGTCGTCATTGCGGTTTTTATTTACAGGCTGGTTTTCCGCCACAGCCTGAACGGTCAGTTTAGGCAAAGTTGCCGTCGCAGCAATGAAGTTTTTTCACCGTGTGGAGGATATCAGGCCTTCCGCCCAACCTCCGAAACGCGTTTTAGAAGCCCGACTGCTTCAACTTCCCGATCGCCTCTTCCATCTCGCGTAAATGCACGTCGGCATTAGGCGAATCCGTCACATGCAACACCTTGCCGTCCTTACCAATCAAAAAACTCACGCGCTTGGCGCGAGCGCGATCCGGCATGCGCACTCCGAACGCATCCGCAATTTTCCCTTCCGTGTCGGCGAGCAGATTGAAATTCAAATTATGCTTTGCAATGAAGGCGCGATGACTCTCCGCATCATCAAAACTCACACCCACCACTTCCACATCAGCCTTCTGCAAGTCGCCCATACGATCACGCAAACCACACGCTTCCTTCGTGCAACCGGGTGTATCGTCTTTCGGATAAAAATAGAGCAACACGTTTTTCTTTCCGCGCGCAGCAGCGAGTTGCCATTCCTTGCCATTCTGATCGCGACCGGAAATCGCCGGTGCCGCATCGCCGACTTTGACCTTGAGCGTTGCCTCCTGCGCCATGGCAAACGAGGCGACGAGCATTATCGCGCTAAGCAACATTCCAGTGAAACGCTGAAGCGTGAAGCGATTGGTTATCATGCGAGCCACTCTAGAACGGCATTTATAACCCGACAAGAGTTCGTTTGGCGGATGAATTTGCCCGCCCGCGCGATTCGAGACTTGCTCTGATTTTCTCAATCCGGCTTGCTCTAAGAATGACCGATGCTCCGCAATCATCGCCATCCCGTTTGCAGCGCTGGCTCAATCTTATCGAACGCGCCGGAAACGCCTTACCTCATCCCGCGACGTTATTTGCAGGTCTGGCCGGGCTCGTCGTCGTCATTTCCTGGATCGCACATTCCGCCGGTATTTCGGTGAAACACCCGGCCAGCGGTGAAACCATACACGTCGTCAATCTGCTCTCCGTTTCCGGACTGCAACGCATCTTGCAGGAAGTCGTGCGTAACTTTCTCGCATTTCCACCGCTGGGCATTTCACTCGTCGCACTACTCGGTATTGGCATCGCAGAGGTTTCAGGATTGATGGGTGCGCTGTTACGACTCGTCGTGCTGGCAACTCCCGCGAAACTTATCACGCCCATCGTCGTTTTGGCCGGCGTTATGTCCAATGCCGGAAGCGAAGTCGGTTATGTCCTGCTCACGCCATTAGCTGCGGCGCTGTTTCATGCGTTGGGACGACACCCCATTCTCGGCTTGGCCGCCGCGTTTGCGGGTGTCTCCGGTGGTTACAGCGCCAATCTGTTGATTGGTTCGGTGGACGTCTTACTCGCCGGTTTGTCGCAAGCCGCCGCGCAATTGGTCAATCCGGATTATCACGTCAACGCGATGGCCAATTGGTATTTCATGGCGGCGTCCACAGCCGTTGTCACCGTCGCCGGTTGGTGGGTTACCGAACGAATCGTCGCGCCGCGATTCGGTGAATATCGCGGTTCTGCTCCGCGCGAAACGCTGCATCCGCTCGCGCCAAAAGAGCGACGCGGCTTATGGGCGGCAGCGGGAACTGCGGCGGTGTTAACAATTTTCGTTCTCGCCGGTGTGCTGCCGGAGAACGGTTACTTGATTGATCCCGCCAACCCGACTTTCGCGAAATCCGTATTCATGGAAGGCCTCGTCACCTTCCTGTTTCTGTTTGGATTGTTGCCCGGCGTGGCTTATGGCGTCGTCGCCGGCACTCTGAAGAATGATCACGACGTGATGGCTGGCATGACCAAAACCATGCAAACCATGGCGTCGTTTATTGTGCTCGCGTTCTTCGCCGCGCAGTTCATCGCGTATTTCAACTGGACGAACCTCGGCATCATCGGCGCGGTACGCGGCGCGGAGTTCATTCAACATCTCGGCCTGCAAAATCAACCGGTATTGCTGATGGTCGCGCTGGTGATTTTTGCATCTTTTGTGAATCTGCTAATTTCCAGCGCCTCAGCCAAGTGGGCTTTGCTCGCACCCATCTTCGTCCCGATGTTCATGCTGCTCGGCTACACACCTGAACTGGTGCAAGGCGCATTTCGTGTCGGTGATAGCGTTACCAACATCATTACGCCGTTAATGAGTTACTTCCCGCTGATTCTGACTTTCGTGCAGCGTTACGAACCACGTGCCGGCATCGGAACGCTGGTGTCTGCCATGCTCCCCTACTCCGTAGTTTTTATGATGAGCTGGATGGCGCTGCTCGTGTTGTGGCTCATCGCCGGAATTCCCATGGGTCCGGGCGCACCGCTATTCCTGAAGTAAGAACGCCATGTTTAATCACTACTCGGATTTCACCGCGCCGCCGAAGCTTTGCCGTAGGCAGATTGCAAGCGAGCGAATTCCGCTTCTGAAAGCGCCAGCACTGAACCGTGCCGAAAGCGAAATGGAAACGTGAAGTTCGTTCCCGACGTAAATTCACCGCGACTCAGATTCGTTGTAACGAACGGCTGATACCCCGCGCCTTTGCTGTAGTGATCCAGAATCAAACACCACGTCGTCGGCTCAGTCGCCGTAGCCGGTTTCAATTGAAAACATTCCGGCCCTTCGTAACCGCGCATCTTCGCCAACGAAAACGTCGGCACTTCCGTCCAATCTCCCGCGAGTCGATCCGCCACTTCCATCAATGTCGCCTTGGTCGTTTCGTCCTTCGAAAAGCGATAATACTTTCCATCCGCACGCACGATGGTCGTATCAATCACCGCGCGCTCGCGTTCGAGATAGATGAACGGTTTTTCAAACGTCACGAAATCCTTCGTGCGCGCAGCCCAGATGCGATGTTTGTTGAAATCATCTCGCGCGGTCGTGGACGCCCAGAACGCCATGTAGGTTTTGTTCTCTTCATCGTAAATTGCCTCCGGCGCCCACGTGCAACCCGCGTCCTCAGGAGCAACCTCCACCAATCGCGGCTCCGACCACGTGACTAAATCCAACGATTCCCAGATCACGAGCGATTTACTGCCCGCCCGAACTGCGCGTCGCCAATCATGATTCAGATGAATCGAAAGATCCGTCGCCAACAGAAAGAATTTTTTCCCGTCGTGTGACCGCAGAAGATACGGATCGCGCACGCCCTTTTCGCCAAGCTTCGAAACCAGAACCGGCTCTCCCCCATTCAACGCGTCCCACTGCCGGCCATCGCGACTCAGCGCAAAATAAACCTGCTCCGTCAGCGGCGTTTGCTCGCCTTTGAACGTCGCAAACAGATAACCGCCGGAATTCCCGCTAGCCGGAGCGACCGCGAACAACGTCGTCGTCAAAAGCAGAATCGTAAGCGTTTTCATGCGAACAATGGATGTATCGGCGCTCAGCTTTCGGCGAACGAAGCGAAAACGCAACTCGCTCATGCGCGTGAAATTAAAATTGCCGGATTTCCGCGCAACGCACTCCGAAACGCGTCAATTCAAGGTGGTTTTTCGGCTTCATTTCGACGCACACCACGCTACGAAAAATGGCTCCACCCGCAGCGCCGTACATCACTTGACCGACGTGACACATCTTGGAGACGCTTCGAAAAATGGATTTACAACGTCATCGGCAAACTTATATTTGTGCCCGGTAGCCGATGTGGCGGAATTGGCAGACGCGCTAGACTCAAAATCTGGTACTCTTACGAGTGTGTGGGTTCGACCCCCTCCGTCGGCACCATCTTCAAACTTCTCTTCTGAGTCTTCGCGCAACTTGGTCATTTCCACTGAAAAAGGCCAAAGGTTACCGAACATCACCGGTCAGCTTTCGCCCCTTTTGCTCCTGGCTCTAATCTTTTCAAGCCTTTTAATGCGCCGTTGATTTGGAAAAGAAGTTTATGACAACGACCCCGGCCACAATGAGTCCGATACCGACAATTGCCGCCGGATCTAAAGATTGTTTGAAGAGTAACCAGCCAATCAGACTGATAATCGCGATTCCGACTCCAGACCAAATCGCATAGGCAACGCCGATCGGAATTCCCTTCAACGCGA
>Ga0065721_10052781_pt1 | contig 11171 bp, 8 predicted proteins | sample Mesricmetagenome_FD_59108 | JGI IMG/M metagenome (GOLD analysis project Ga0065721, IMG submission 59108) | Mesophilic microbial community from rice straw/compost enrichment Sample: eDNA_1 v2 (version 2) | ecosystem: Engineered > Solid waste > Grass > Composting > Bioreactor | place: USA: Davis...
CCAGAAGTTCCTGCCGTGTCATGCCGCAGGCTTCTCCCAGCCGCAACCAAGCCTCTATGCCGCCGTCTTCGCCGGGGCGGCCATCGTGATCGAGAATGCGCTGTATCCATTCCCGCCGCACTTCGCGGTCGTCGCAGTTGGCGAGAATGGCGGCGTCTTTTTGCGGAATATTGATTTGATAATAAAAACGGTTGGCCACCCAGCCGCGGATCTGCTCCGGTGTGCACTGGCCGGTGTTCATGGCGATATGGAAAGGATGGTGAATATGGTAGAGCGCGCCCTTTGCGCGCAGGCGCGTTTCAAATTCCTCTCGGCTCCAGGGAGCGTTCATAGACAGATCTCACGCAGATAGATCGAGGGTCAAACCATCGTAGGCGACTTCGATTTGGTGGCGTTGCAGTATCGCCCGCTCGGTGGAATTCTCATCCAATATGGGATTGGTGTTATTGATATGGATGAGAATTTTGCGCGGCTTGGTCAGGCCGTCGAGCACCTCGATCATACCGCCGGGGCCGGACTGGGGCAGATGACCCATTTCGCTCGCCAGTTTGGTGCCCACTTCCGCCACCCGCATTTCGTCCTCCTGCCAGAAGGTGCCGTCCACCAACACCACATCCGCATCGCGCATCAGCGGCAAAAGATGGGGTTCCACCACCCCCAGACCGGGCGCATAAAAAGCGCTGGTGCGGCAGGTGAGGTCTTCGATGAGCACGCCTATATTGTCGCCGGGCTGAGGATTGTGGCGGTGGGGGGAATAAGGGGGCGCTTTGCTGATGAGCGGCACGGGGGTGAAGCGCACGCCGTCTATCCCCGCTATGTCGAATGGTTGGTCTGCTATGCGGTGGCGGACTACGCCGCCGTTCCAGGATTCCAACATGCGGAAAATCGGAAAGCCCGTGGTCAGATCCTCATAGACACAGTCGGTACAGTAGATCTGGTGCGGACAGCCCTCGCGCAGCATCAGCAATCCAGTGGTGTGGTCGATCTGACTGTCCATGAACACTATGGCGGCTATGCCGGTATCGCGTTTGCCGTGACGGGGCTGGATTTCCGGGAATGCCTCCAGCTGCGCCCGTATATCCGGAGAGGTGTTGAACAGCACCCAACGGCGATTGTCGGCACTGACGGCGATGGAGGATTGGGAGCGGGGTTTGGCCTGGATGCGGCCAGTGCGCAGGCCGCTGCAATTGCGGCAGTTGCAGTTCCACTGGGGAAAGCCACCGCCGGCAGCGGAGCCCAGAATACGGATTTTCATGGGAAAAGTATGCGACCCACCGCAAGGGGGGCCGCGTGGAGTGATTTAACGGTGGCTGAAGTACATGGTGACTTCAAAACCGATTCGCAGATCTTCAAAAGCAGGTTTGGTCCACATAGATACAGGCTCCGAATGGATGCTGAACAGAGTGTTGGCGCAACTATTGTGGAGAAATATCCCGCATATGGCAGTGCGCCCGTTCACGTAATGCGCCATCGCTGGCTCGAGCGAATTACTCGCCCATGTCCCTGGGTTCGGGAATGACACCGCAGGCGATGCGATCCCCTCCACCCCCAAGCGGCTCCGGATAATCCGCATAGTTGTCGCCGCCAGCATGAATGACCAGCGCGCGGCTGGGCAGTTCCGCCAGGTTCAGGCGGGGAGCCATCAGAGGTTGAGTGGTGGTGCCATTGGGGGCGACATTCAGGGAAGGCAAATCCCCTTTATGGCCATCGCCCCAAGGTGCGCCGTGTTTTTTGCTGTCCTGTGGATCGTAATGACTCCCGGCAGCACCGGCGGCCACGCTCTGCCCCTCTTTTTCTGCCGGTTCGCAGCTGCCGTTCTGATGCAGATGGAAGCCGTGCGCACCCGGCGGCAGATCGCGCAGATCGGGTTTGAGCATTATGCCCTGGGTGGACTCGGTCACAATGACGTGCCCGATTTTTTCCCCCACCCCTTTGTCATTGACCAAATGCATGGGTATCAGAATTTCTGCCGCCATGACGCCGCTGCAGGCAAATGCCCAAAAACAAAAAAAGAGTGGCTGCAATTTTTTTCATAAAAAACCCCCCATCAATCAGCCTGTTTTTCTTCATTGTAAAACCCTGGTCACGCGCAATAAGTACGTCAGCCAACAATGGTGGCATGCACAGGCGGATGAAGATTCCTGGGTTTTCCAACGCACATACAAGGCGCTCCCGGTCGACTAGGTTGGGGATGCGTTCAGGAATTCGGCGGCATTTACAGGGGAAATTCATGATTCACAGATTCGGCAATATTCACGGAAATGTTGTTAAAGGCACACGCAACCTCTGCCTGCTGATTTTTGCGCTGGTATTGGTGGCGTGTGGAGAGAATGCCCGCTTGCCTGTGTCCGCGGGAACGGGTCCGGACCCGCAATTGCCGCAGCCGAGAAAAACCCTGATTCCCACGGTGCATGTGGCCGAGGCGGTGGGGTGGCCCGATGGCGCAGCCCCGGTGGCAGCCGAAGGCATGGCGGTTAACCTGTTCGCCGATGATCTTCTGCATCCCCGCTGGCTGCATGTTCTGCCCAACGGCGATGTGCTGGTGGCGGAGAGCAATGCGCCCGCCAAAAGTGGCGGCACCCGCGGTATCAAGGGTTGGATCATGGGGCTGATGAAAAAGAAGGCCGGTGCGGGTGCGCCCAGCGCCGACCGCATCACCCTGTTGCGCGATACAGATGGCGACGGCCGGGCGGATTTTCGCTCGCTGCTGCTGGTCAATCTCCGCTCACCCTTCGGAATGGCGCTGGTGGGCGAACACTTGTATGTCGCCAATACGGATGCGCTGGTGCGCTATCCCTACAGGGAGGGCGACACCCGCATAGAGTCCGCTCCCGAGCTGGTGGTCTCCCTGCCGGCGGAACCGTTCAATCATCACTGGACCAAGAATGTCATCGCCAGTCCCGACGGCAATCGTCTCTTTGTCACCGTCGGTTCCAACAGCAATGTGGCGGAAAACGGCATGGAAGCGGAAAAGGACCGCGCCGCCATTCTGGAGGTGGATCCGCTGGCGCGCACCTACAGGGTTTTTGCCGCGGGTTTGCGCAACCCCAACGGCCTGGCCTGGGAGCCGACTACGGGGGCGTTTTGGACCGTGGTGAATGAGCGGGATGAGCTGGGCAGCGATCTGGTGCCGGACTATCTCACCTCTGTGCGGGACGGCGGCTTTTACGGTTGGCCCTACAGTTATTTCGGTCAGCATGTGGACGAGCGGGTCAAACCGGCGCGCCCGGATCTGGTAGCCCAGGCATTGATGCCGGATTACGCCTTGGGACCCCATACAGCCTCGCTCGGCTTGGCGCACTCGGCCGGCACTTCCCTGCCTGAGCGTTTTGCCGATGGCATGTTCATAGGGCAGCACGGCTCTTGGAACCGTCGGCCGCGCAGCGGGTACAAGGTCATCTTTATCCCTTTCAGCGATGGCCGGCCCGATGGCGACCCTGTGGATGTGTTGACGGACTTTTTAAACGAAGAGCAGGAGCGCGTCTACGGACGTCCGGTAGGTGTCGTGTTGGACCAATCCGGCGCCCTGCTGGTGGCGGATGATGCGGGCAATGTCATCTGGCGTGTCAGTGCCAGCCCGGTTACCGGGAGCTGATTGTTGGTGCCAAGGGTTTCACAAACGATTCCGCTCAGAATTGTCGATAATGGCGTCCAACTGGCACTGAAACCGGAATCCATAACATGAGAAAACGCTTTATTCGCCTGCTGAGCGCCCTGGCGCTGAGCCTTTGCGGTTGCAACCTGTACGCCCAAACCAACACGGTCACCGATCAATTGCTGGCCCTGCTGCTGGAAAAACATCTGCCGGCGCCTCTGTACGAGCAGGGCAGCAATCCCTGGCCCGGTGGCAATTACAAACTTGAAGTCCATAAAGCCGGGCGGCCGGAGGTGGTGAGCGCCACCGATCATATCCATGTGAAGCTGCCGCTGCAGGTTCGCATGGCCGGGGATATGGCCAACAACATGCTGCAGATCAAACTCACATGCAGCACGCGCTTCGATACTGTGGGAGAAATTGTGTTTGCTCCGACCAAACCCGGTGACGTGAGCAGCCTCGCTTCCGCCATCACCCTGCCCATACCGCCCGCGATGGCCGACTGTGACGGCATGAAATTTCCCGTGGACGCCTATATCAAAACCCTGGTGGCGCAGAACAAACGGCAGTGGGAATTGAGGCTGGACGAGGAGATCAAGACCTGGATGGCGAAATAAGTCCACCGCCCGAGTTCCCGCGATTGTGCTCATAAAAAAGGCAGACCCATGACAGGTCTGCCTTTTTAAGAGGTGCTGGGAATCAGCTTAGATGGGCTGAATGTTCTCAGCCTGCGGGCCTTTTTTGCCCTGGGTAACGGTGAATTGCACTCTCTGGCCTTCGACCAGGGTTTTGAAACCTGAACCGGTGATGGCGCTGAAGTGGGCAAAAACGTCGGCCCCGGATTGTTGTTCGATAAAACCGAAACCCTTAGCTTCGTTGAACCACTTAACGGTGCCAGTGACTGTATTAGACATGGAAATATCCTGATTTTGTAAATGTAAAATTGCCTGCAAGAGGCATGAATAGCTTAAAAATGGACTGAACTTAGAAACTGCAGGACGAGGAATAAATCAGCGGGCCGGAAAGTATCAAGAAGTGTTCTTTTTAGCTTCGGCCAAGGTACAGGTAATAGTCGGCAATGTAAAGGTTTATTTTTAGAAACCGTGCTTATAGCGAATGACTCGAATTTTCAGCTCATTCATAGTGATTTTCTGAACCATCCATTCTTATTCCGCCAATTGCTGCATTTGGCATCCCTGCCGAGCGCTTTATCGAGGTTGAGAGCCCTATCGAGTCTCAAGCCCCAACTCCACATAAACCTTTTTCTCTTTTTCCTTACCCGGCATATCGCCGCCCGGTGTCAATGTTATGCGCTTCTCCAGTTCGGGCGCGGCGGCGAGCAGGATTTCGTGGATGCGGCTTCTGCGCAGCAGGCCGAGGTTTTCCAGAGCATTTTCCGGTAGCACTTCGGCTTTTATAAGCGCAGCTTGCAGTGCTGTGCCATAGGCGAGTGGGTCAGATTCGGATGCGGCTTTGCCGTTGGACTGGGCGCGCAGTTCGGACAGCGTTGGGTTCAGGTGCTGAGTTTCGTACCATTTTTCCAGCACTTTCAGGTGGCGCGGGTTCAGCAAATCCAATTCCTCTTTCAATTGTGTCTGCGCGCGCTGCAAAAATTGTTGGGCTTGCAGAGGTGCAGTGTCGCGGGTGGCTGAAAATCCGGCGGGAATTTCCAGTTGCAGGTCCGGGCGTTTCTGCAATACGGCGGCGAGTTGATGGAGTTTTTCCTGTTGCGGTGGCGAAACCTCCGGGCTGCCGGGCGTAAATACCACGCGCCCGAACTGCTCGCTGTCGGAGCCCGCCAATTTACCCAACAGACGAAAAGGCGATGACACCAGACTGGTGAGCACCTTGCGCAGCGCCTGACCTATGACCGCGCCATAACTGAATTGCGGATCGTTCATATCGCCGCTGATGGGCAGATCCAGGGAAATGCGCCCGCTGCTGTCTTTGAGCAGCGCCACCGCCAAGTCCAGAGGCAGATCCATGGCGCCGGGATGGTCGACTTTTTTGCCGAGCGCAAAGTCGTGCAGCACCATGGTGTTCTCGCCCTGCATGCGGCTGTTTTTGACCTGATATTTCAGATCGAGATCGAGCTTGCCACTGGCGATTTCCCGCGCGGCGAATTTCACCGAGTAGGGCGAAAAATCCGGAATTTCGATATTTTCAAACAGCAGTTCCACCTGGGTGTTTTCTTCGGGTTTCATGGGCAGCAACTGGCCGTCGATCTGCACTTGTCCGTATTCGCCCACCTGACCTTTGAGCGCCATTTTTGCCGGTGTACTGCTGCTGGAGTCCAGTGCCGAGACAGTGCCATTCAAATTCTGAATTTTGGTGCTGAAGGGCAGAGGCAGAGATGCGTCGGAAAACAGAGCGCCGCCGTCTTCTATCTGAATGCTCCCGATTTGTATCTCCGGCTCAGGTGAGGGTGCTGCTGTGTCGGCCGGTGGTGCGCTTTCTTTTTGATTCAGCACGCGATTGAGTGTGTGCGTGCCATCCACTGCAATGGCGAAGTCCACATAGGGTTGTCGCAGCACAATGCGTTTGATGGCGAGCTTGAGTGGCGGCTGTGTATTCAGGGTCATGTCTTCCAGCGCCAATTGCGTCCAGCCGAGAATGCGTTTGGCTTCGGCCTGTTCTTCAATCTGCAGTTTGTCGGCGCTGATCCGGCCATTGAGGATGATGGCTTCCAGGCTGACGCCGCGGATTTTTCCGCTGGCGTTTGCTGTGCCATCCGCCAGTGTTACCCGCGCTTGTTCCGCCACATAGGGTTGCGCCAGCGTCAGGGGCAGATCGCTAATTTGAAAATCCAGATCCAGATTGGCCAAAGGCACAGGTTGCAGTGAACCTGTCACCGTCACTTTCCCGTTACCCAAAACGAGTTGCGATTGCAGTTGAATACGGGTTTCCGGGTGGGTGGAAAAGCCGAGTATCTCCAGCTGTATGTCTTTCAGTGGTAGGGTTGCCGGCTCCTTCAGCGTCTGGTCATGCCAGGTGATTTCCCAGTTTTTCAGGCGAATTGCCGGTGCGTCCACTGTCCAGGACGCAGCGGTGGATGTTTCTTCTGTGGTGGTCGGTGGATTCCCATCGGGCACCAGCAATTGCGCAAAATTCAATTGCCCATTGGATTGCAACACGGGCCAGACTTTTCCTTCCCGCAATTCAATGACTGGCAATTCCACTTTTTGCTGTGGCCAGAGCAGGGAGCCGTTTTCGATCGCCAGAACGGGCAGGGAAAACAAAGGCGCTTGCGTATTTTTGTGCTGCAGTTGCAGCTGCTGTATCTGTACCGCCAGCGCATTTATGGCAACTTGCCAGGGCCGGGCATCATCGGCGTTTTGTATCAGCTCATAATCAAAACGCGCGCGCAGATCGCCGGATGGAATGGCAAACAAGATACGGTCCTGCAAATAGTTGGCGACCAGCGGAAAAACCGCTCCGGAAAATTCCAGCGTTCCCTGGCTCGCCACTGGATTGAGGCGTATGTCCCCCTGCCAGGTCAGCTGCATACCCGTCGGCGTTTGCACTTTCAATGTATGCCGGCCCTTGTCCTCCGGCAGAGTGCTCAGATGATCGATATTCAGTGTCAATGGACCCACCTGGGTGGTGAAAGGTGTTGCCGGCACCTGGTCCTCGATCTGCACCCGGGCGATATTCAATTGCAGATCGGCGATAAATAAGCGCGGCAGTGCGGAGGAGCTTTCCTCTGCGTTTTCTTCGGGCTCATCCGGCGTAGCCGTGGCCAGCCAGATGTCACCCAGTCGGGAAAAATTGCTGCTGCCATCGGCATGGCGGCGGAAGTCGCCGTAGAGCCCCAATAAATACACCTCCTGAAAACGCCAGGCGCGGCGCAGCAGACTCGACAGCTGGAAATTCACCCGCAATTCACCAAAACCCAGCGGCTCTTCCAAGGCACCGCCCTGCACCTGCAAATTCAGCGCACGCAGTTGCAGGGTGAAAGGATTGATCGCAAGTTTTTCCACGCTCAATTCCAACTGCAGCCGCTCACGCATCAGGGATTGCAGCTGCCGCTCCAGCACACGCGGTGCAATCACACCCACGATCAGGCTGTAGATCGCCAGCAGCAGTGCCAGCCACAACCAGGGCTTGCGCCAGGAGACGAGGGATTTCACTGTCGGAAAAAAATGGGATGACTTTGCATTCATAAACGGACTGCGTGTTTTATGCGGCCGGATCCGGACGGGAGATGTCCGGATTCCAGGCTATGGGGAAAGCGTCTCTACTGCCGAAAACAGCGGATTTACTGCATTACACAAAAACGTTCGATCAATCCCTCGATCACTTTTACCGCAGGCGCTATCTGGCTCTGCTCGATAAATTCATTGGGTTGATGGGCCTGATCGATTGCGCCTGGGCCCATGACAATGGTTTCCATGCCGATTTTCTGCAGAAAGGGCGCTTCGGTGGCAAAGGCGACGGCGGTGGCCGTATGGCCGGTCATGTTCTCCGCCGCCTGCACTATGGCGGAATCGGCTTTTTCCTCATAGGGATCTATGCCGGGAAACAGGGAGGAAAACACTATGTCGCAGCCGGCTTTTTCCGCGATGGGGCGCAAGCGTCTTTGCATGTCGCCGCGCAATTGTTCCAGCGGCATGCCGGGCAGGGGGCGCAGATCGAAATGCAGCTCGCAGCTGGCGCATATGCGGTTGGGGTTGTCGCCGCCGTGAATGCAGCCGAGATTGAGTGTGGGCACAGCCACGTTGAAGCCGTCGTGGTGATATTTCGCCTGCAATTCGCCGCGATATTCCATCAATTGGGTAATGACTTTGTTCATGACTTCCAAGGCGTTTTTGCCCAGACTCGGGTCCGAGGAGTGGCCGGCCTGACCTATGACCCTCACGCTTTCCATCACTATGCCCTTGTGCATGCGGATGGGGCGCATGCCGGTGGGTTCGCCTATGACCGCATAGCGCGCCTTGGGTGAACCCTGGGCGGCCAACGCCCGGGCGCCGCACATGGAGGATTCCTCATCCGCGGTGGCGAGAACGATCACAGGTTCGCGCAAAGATGTATCGCGAAATTTCTCCAGGGCCGCCAGCACCACCGGGAAAAATCCCTTCATATCTGTGGCGCCCAGGCCGTAGAAGCGGCCGTCTCTTTCCGTGAGGGTGAAGGGGTCCTGCTGCCAGAGTTCCGGGTTGCAGGGCACAGTGTCCGTGTGTCCCGCCAACACCAGCCCGCCGGGGCCGCTGCCTTTCACCGCCACCAGGTTGTATTTGCCCGGCCAGCCGGCTATGGCCTGTATATCGCAGCGAAAGCCCAGGGGTTCCAGCCAGCCGGCGAGCAGACTGACGACCTGATGGTTGCTCTGGTCATACTCAGGACTGGTGCAGCTGACGGAGGGAGCGCCCACGAGTGCGGCGAGCTGGGACTGGAATTGACGGAGATTCATAGGGGCCACTGTGTGAGTTGGGTGGGATGGGCTCGCCGGATTATAGCGGTATAAGTGTTGGCGGGCGGAAGAGAGTGGCGTCCGCCCAGCGGGAATTGCGGCTACAATTCAGCACACGTTTCCCAATAAAAATGAGCGCATTTTATGACCGATCGTTTGCTGGACCTGCGCAGCGTTTTGACGGATCTGCACAAATCCGGTCGGATTACCCAGGAGGAAGTCAACCGGGTGCTGGGCAGCACCCGCAGCCGTGAGGAGTCCGCGCTGCATCCGCTGACCTACCTGGGCACCCAGCAACTGCACGACCGCCAGCGCGCCGGCAAGGTGTTCGACGAACTCGCGCTCACCTCCTGGCTGGCGGAGCAGAGCGGCCTGCCGCTGTTCCACATAGACCCCATGAAACTGCAGGTGGCCTCATTGGCGGATGTCATGTCCTACGCCTTTGCCAAACGCCACGATCTGCTGTGCGTGAAAATCACCGCCGACGAGCTGACCGTGGCCGTGGGCCAGCCCTACAAGCGCGACTGGGAGGACCAGCTGGCGCAGGTCTCCCGCCGCAAGATAGTGCGGGTGTTGGCGGTGCCCTCGGAGATCGACCGCTATAGGGTGGAGTTCTACTCCCTGGCGCGCTCCATCTCCGGCGCGGCCGGCGGCGCGGCGCGGCCCAGCGGCGTGGCCAACTTCGAGCAGCTGCTGGAACTGGGCAACATGAAGGACCCGGAGGCCAACGACCAGCACATAGTGAACATAGTGGACTGGCTGCTGCAGTACGCCTTCGACCAGCGCGCCAGCGATATCCATATAGAGCCGCGCCGTGAGACGGCGCGCATGCGCTTTCGCATAGACGGCATACTGCACTCCATCTACGAATTTCCCGCCAATATCGCCACCGCCATCATCAGCCGTATCAAGATTCTCGGCCGCATGAACGTGGCGGAAAAACGCAAACCCCAGGACGGTCGCCTGAAAACCAAAAACGCCGACGGCGCCGAGGCGGAACTGCGTCTGTCCACCATGCCCACCGCCTTCGGCGAAAAGCTGGTGATGCGGGTGTTCGACCCGGAAGTGCTGATGCGCAGCTTCGATGACCTGGGCCTGATAGGGGAGGACTACAAACGCTGGCACAGCATGATGCATGCGCCCCACGGCATTTTGCTGGTTACGGGCCCCACGGGGTCCGGTAAAACCACCACGCTTTATTCGTCACTCAAAACCCTGTCCACCGATGAAGTGAACGTCAGCACCATCGAGGACCCCATAGAAATGGTGGAGGAGGCCTTCAACCAGACCCAGGTGCAGCACAACATAGGCCTCGACTTCGCCGCGGGTATCCGCACCCTGATGCGTCAGGACCCGGACATCATCATGGTCGGCGAGATCCGCGACCTGGAAACCGCCCAGATGGCGGTACAGGCGGCGCTCACCGGTCACCTGGTGCTCTCCACCCTGCACACCAACGACGCGCCCACGTCCATTTCGCGCTTGCTCGACCTCGGCATTCCCGCCTATCTGCTCAAGGCTACAGTGGTGGGGGTGATGGCCCAGCGTCTGGTGCGCACCCTGTGCAAACACTGCCGCTTGAAAACCGAAGTGGCCAAGGATGATTGGGATTCCCTGGTGCGCCCCTGGAAGGTCAACCGGCCCGAATTCATCTATTCCGCCGGCGGCTGCCTGGAGTGCCGCAACACTGGCTACATGGGGCGCCAGGGCATTTACGAAATCATGCCGTTAACCGAATCCCTGCAGCGTCATATCCACGACGATACGGACCTCAACACCCTGCGCCAGCAAGCCATGCGCGAGGGCATGCGCACCCTGAGGTTGTCCGGTGCCCAGAAAGTGGCGGCCGGTCTGACCACCCTGGAAGAAGTCTTGCGGGTGGCGCCGCCCGTGGAGAAATACCAGTAGTGGCGCAGGTGCTGGAGATAATGTGGTGCGTCCGCTGTACGCGGCCTCGCCTCCTGTGGCAGAGTGCCCGACGGTGCCGGATGGCCGGCGGGCGGATCGATTTTTATTGAGGCTGAGGTTGTGATGCCGCGAGTATTGTGGGTCGTATTGCTGGCGCTCAATTTCTGCTCCGTCTCCTGGGCCGGGGAGGATATGCCCGAAACCCTGTCGGAGGAGATGCGCGCAGAAAACCCCAATGGGGAAGCGGATGAATCCGGA
>Ga0065721_10007277_pt1 | contig 11169 bp, 16 predicted proteins | sample Mesricmetagenome_FD_59108 | JGI IMG/M metagenome (GOLD analysis project Ga0065721, IMG submission 59108) | Mesophilic microbial community from rice straw/compost enrichment Sample: eDNA_1 v2 (version 2) | ecosystem: Engineered > Solid waste > Grass > Composting > Bioreactor | place: USA: Davis...
ACTTCCCCCTTGCCGCCCTTCGCGTCACCTACTACCAATACCGTACCAATTGGAGACCACTCATGAGCAAGCATCCGTTCAAGATCGAAATCTGCGTTGAAGGCATTGATGGCCTGGTGGCGGCGCAGGTGGCGGGGGCCGATCGGGTGGAGCTTTGCGCCAGCCTGCTCGAAGGCGGGCTGACGCCGAGCCTGGGCGTGGTGCGCGAGGCCCTGCGCGTGGCGACGATCCCGTTCCACGTCATCATCCGCCCGCGCGGCGGGGACTTCCTCTATTCCGAGCTCGAATTCGCTACCATGGTCGACGACATCAAGGCGCTGAAGGAACTCGGCGTGGCCGGGGTCGTCATCGGGTGCCTGACGCCGGACGGCAAGATCGACGAGGCGCGCACCAAGGCCCTGGTGGAGGCGGCGCGACCGATGAAGGTCACCTGCCACCGCGCCTTCGACATGACGGCCGACTACCGCGAAGCCATCGAGGCCCTGATCCGCTGCGGCGTCGACCGGGTGCTGACCAGCGGCCAGCGCGACACGGCGGTGGAGGGCATCGACATTCTCAAGGATACCCGGGCCATTGCCGATGGCCGCATCGTGGTCATGGCCTGCGGCGCGCTCGATGCGGGCAATATCGCGCAGGTACGGCAGGCCACTGATGTGGACGAGATGCATTTCGCGGCGCTCCACACCATCAAGAGCGGCATGGTGTTCCGCAATCCCCATGTCGGCATGGGCGGCACCGCGCTCGAGCGCGAATATGAAATCACCCTGACCGATGTCGATGCGGTCCGCCGCACGATCGCGGCGGCGCGCGCCGCCGCCTAAAAATCCTGTGCCGGCAGGCATATGAAGGCTTGCATGTGGCGAGTTGTCGCAGGAAGGCTTGTTTGCCGGCGCCGTGATTCGGGCCGGCATGGGAAGTCTTTCTGAGGATACCAAGCGTCATGAACAAACTGGTTGCGGAATTCATCGGCACGGCAGTGCTGGTGCTCATCGGCTGCGGGGCAGCCGTGCTGGGCGGTGATGCCATAGGGCAAGTGGGCATCGCCTTCGCCTTTGGCCTGGCCATCGTGGCCATGGCCTATGCCATCGGCCCGATCTCGGGTTGCCACATCAATCCGGCGGTGAGCCTGGCCCTCTATATCGACGGCCGCATGGAGCTGGTCGCCATGATCCAGCACTGGGTCGCACAATTCGCCGGTGCGCTGGCCGGCGCGCTGATCCTCTGGGCCATTGTCGGCAGCAATGCCAGCCTGGGGCAGAATGGCTGGGGTCCCGGCTATCTCGGCGAATATTCCATGCTGGCCGCGCTGCTTTTCGAAGTGGTGTTCACCGCCATCTTCGTCGTCGTCATCCTCGGCTCCACCGGGGAACGCGCTGCGCCGCATTTCGCGGGCCTGGCCATCGGCCTCACCCTGGTCGCCATCCATCTGGTCGGCATCCAGGTCACCGGCGTCTCGGTCAATCCGGCCCGCAGCTTCGGCCCCGCAATCCTCGTGGGCGGAGACGCGCTGGCCCAGCTCTGGCTCTTCATCGTCGCCCCCCTGGCCGGCGGCGCGCTGGGCGGGCTGCTTTACCGCTTCAAGGTGCTCAAGCCCTAATCCGGGCCCGGCCGCCGGAGACATCCGGCGGCCTTCCCTCGCGGGCCGCCTGCGGATAGAACCCGGCCATGGCCCGCTCCTTCCTTTTCGCGCAAGATTCCGGCGATGCCGCCACCACGCGGCTGATCGCAACGGCAGCGCAATGGACCGGCTTCATGAAGGGCGAACCCGGCGCGGCCCGGCCGGGCTGGTATCGACCCGGCGCCGACAATGCCGCCCCGCTGGCCGAATTGCATGCCGCCCTGGCCGCGACCTATCCCAAGGCGGGGCCGGCCTTTTATGCCGTGCGGCTCTGGACCAATCTCATCTGGCAGCCGGCCTATCTCGCCGTCATCGCCGCCCATGTCCATGGCGCCGTGCCCGACCTCAACGGGCTCAGCCAGGCGAGGCGCGGCATCTATATCGATGGCTACCGCCTCCTGCCCGGCCCGCAGGAAAGTGGCCCGGAGGAACATCTCATCGACAGGGCCGCCGCCCAGCTCAGGGCCATGGCCGCGATCATGCTGGAGGAGGTCAATGTCGAACTCCGCCTCAAGCCGCTGCCGGCGCGGCGGCTGTTCGCCGATCGCATGCTGAGCCTGATGGCCCTGCTGGCCCAGCGCCGCCGCGACCTGCCGCCGGAGGTGATCGAGGCCTGGACAGCGCAATGGCTGGAAGCGCTCGATCTAACCGGGCAGGGCGAGCTGGAGCGGGTCGAGGCCGGGGGCCACCTGCTGCTGCTCGTCAAGCGCAAGGGGTGTTGCCTCGACTATCGGATCGATCCCGACCGGCTTTGCGCCACCTGTCCGAAGCAGGACAATGCGCTGCGCCTCGCCCGCCAGACGGCCAATGCCCTGGCCGAGCTTTCCTGACCTTCCCCCCAGGGAGGTGAGGAATGCTAATCGAAAACTTCGTCGGGATAGACGCCCCAGAGCTCCTCCTGGTGCAGGTAGCCCGAATAGACCGAACTGCCCTGGCCGGAGGCGCTGACCTGGCACCAGGCGCCGTCGCATTCCGATATGGTCACCTTGAGCCCGGCGCCGAGCCGGGCGCGAATCCCCGATTCATCGGACTGGCCGGCCCGCAGCGGGATTTCTCCATTGGCAATCAATGGCGCAACATAGCCGGCCCGCGTGCCGGTCAGCAGGTTCTGATGGATCCAGCCCTCGTCGCCATCGGCATCGCGAATCTTGCGCCAGGTGTCGAATTCCTGAATGATTTCAACGGGTATGCCGGATTTGAGATAGGTCCAGGCAATATCGTATTTCTGCCCCGGCCCGACACGCACATTGATCGGTTCGGAGCGTGTGGAGGCGAAGCGCGGCAGCGGCAGTCCGCTGGGATTCTCGCTCTGCGCCACGGAAGGCGAGGCGAGCGTCGCCAGCGCCAGCATTATCAGGCAAAGGGCCTTGAATATGGACCGAAAGCGGCCGCCTGTGGTCTGGGCAAACATGACTTTGCAGAACAAATGGAATTGCCTTATCACTAGCCAATGATCCTTAATGGGCGCTGAATTGTGGTGTTTTCCACATGCCGCCCGCCCGATCCCCGGAACATATGGCCAGCCAGAAACCGCATATTCTCGTGACCAGGCGCCTGCCCGAAACCATCGAGGCGCGGATGGCGACGCTGTTCGAGACCCATGTCAACGAAGCCGATGTGAGCCTCACCGGCGACGACATTATCGAAGGGCTCGACGGCAAGGACGTACTGGTTTCCTCGATCACCGACCGTATCGATGCCGACCTCATCGCCCGCCTGCCCAGAAGCGTACGGCTCATCGCCCAGTTCGGCAATGGCGTCGACAATATCGATGTGGAGGCGGCCTGGGCGGCCGGAGTGACCGTGACCAATACACCCTCGGTCCTGACCGAGGACACGGCCGACATGGCCATGGTGCTAATGCTGGCTTTGCCGCGGCGGCTGGTGGAAGGCACGCAGATGCTGGTGCGCGACGGGGTGTGGGCGGGCTGGTCGCCCACCTCCATGTTGGGCCACCGGCTGCGCGGCAAGGCGCTCGGCATTGTCGGCATGGGCCGCATCGGCACCGCGGTGGCGCAACGGGCCAAGGCCTTCGGACTCAACATCCACTATTTTTCGCGCAACCGTCGCCCGCCGGGTGTCGAAGACCCGCTCGAAGCCACCTATTGGCATGACCTCGACGCCATGATCGAGGCGGTGGACATTGTCTCGCTGCACACGCCGCATACGCGGGAAACCTTCCACATCCTCTCGGCCGAGCGGTTGAAGCGCATGAAGAAGGGCAGTTTCGTGGTCAATGTCAGCCGGCCCGAGCTGGTGGATGAGGCCGCTTTGGTCGATGCCATTGAAAGCGGACATCTGAGCGGGGCGGCGCTGGATGTGTTCGAGAACAAGCACGGCATCAATCCGCGGTTGCTGGCCCTGGCCGAAGCCAACAAGGTGGTNCTGACCGCCCATATGGCCTCGGCGACGCTNGAGGCCCGCATCGANATGGGCGAGACGGTCATCGTCAATATCCGCGCCTTCATGGACGGGCACCAGCCACCGCACCGGGTGCTGCCCGACAGCGCCCATGGCGGCGCGCGCACANTGCGCAGCTGAGCCCNGCNCCGAACCAGTGTTGCAGCAAATACGCAGGCCGGACCTGTTGTCGGCCCCGTTGCGCGGCAGGGTCTTGCCTCAATCCGNCGCGGCGCATAGTTGTCGCGAAGTCAGGCCTGGCGGGGGTGAGGCGCTGACCAGACCGATCCGGGTGGAGCCCCCGCAATGGTATTGCCGCGCATTCTCGTCTGCCTTGTCAGCCTGCTGGCCGCATCGCCGGCCATGGCGCAAATTCGCAGTGAACCGCCGCTGGCCGTCTCGGACAAGGCACTGGAACTGACCGCGCTCGGCCAGCGTCTGGTGCTACCGGCGCCGGACTGGGTGGCGCCAGACCTGGCAGGCGACGCTGTTTTGGCGGGCTTCGAGGCGGTGTTCCGCTCGGGCGACGACCAGGCCGACCTCGAACTCTACCAAAACGGAGCCGTCTATGCGCTGGCCCGCACCCTCTACGGCGCCCATATGGTCAGCGACCCCGATGCCGATCCGGCCGACTATCGCGCCGTGGTGGTCGATGGTTTCAGCCGCGCCTGCATGCCTGGGCTGAGCGCTTTCGTGCAACTGGGCGATGATCCCGACGACGTGCTGGCGCCGCTGCTGCTGATCTGCGGCGCACAGCGCGCCGACAGAGGCACGGGCGAGATCATGACGATCAGCCTGCAGACGTCCGAGGCGGGGATGGCCATCGTCTATCAGCAATGGCGCGGCCCGGCTTTCGACCCAGCCAGCGCCGCGAACTGGCCGGCGCCGCCCGAAATGATCGAGGCGCGGGCCCGCCTGTTGCAGGCGCAGACCATGCTGACCCTGGCCGATTGACGGCGGACCGGCGAGGGCCTATCTCCCCGCAATGAGCAAAGACAACAAACCTGCCGGCCCCAGCCAGCGCATGCTGCGCGTCGGCGAACTGGTGCGCCACGCGCTGGCTGCCATGTTTGCCCGCGGCGAAATCGAGGACGATGCACTGCGCGGCGCGGTCATCACCGTGCCCGAAGTGCGCATGACGCCCGATCTCAAGATCGCCAATGCCTATATCATGCCGCTGGGCGGGCTGCATGCCGAGGAAATCGTCGCGGCCCTCAACCGGCACCGCAAATTCGTGCGCGGGCGGGTGGCGCCGCAGATCAACATGAAATTCGCGCCCGAAGTGCGCTTCTTCGTGGATGATACATTCGAGGAAGCCAGCCGCATCGATGCCCTGCTGCGCTCCGACCGCGTACAGCGCGATCTCGACGACGAAGACGGCGAGACCGAGTGAACCAGGCCAAGCGGACCAAGCGCGCCATTTCCGGCTGGGTGGTGCTCAACAAGCCCTATGACATGACCTCGACCCAGGCGGTGGGCAAGGTGCGCTGGCTCTACGGCGCGGCCAAGGCCGGCCATGCCGGCACGCTCGACCCGCTGGCCACCGGCATCCTCCCGATTGCGCTGGGCGAGGCGACCAAGGCCGTGCCGCAGGTGCAGGACGGCACCAAGATCTACCGCTTCGCCATAAAATGGGGCAGCGCCACCACGACGGACGATGCCGAAGGCGCTGTGGTCGCCACTTCGGATATGCGGCCGGACCGGGCGGCGCTCGAAGCGGTGTTGCCTCAGTTCACCGGCGCGATCATGCAACGCCCGCCGATCTATTCGGCGCTCAAGGTGGGTGGCGAACGCGCCTATGACCTGGCGCGGGCGGGCGAAGCGGTCGACCTGCCGCCGCGCGAAATCGAGGTGGACGCCATCACCCTGGTCGAGCATGGCACCGAGCAATCCGTGCTGGAAGTCAGCTGTGGCAAGGGCACTTATGTGCGTTCGCTGGCACGCGATATTGCCGAGGCCCTGGGCACGCGCGGGCATGTGAGCATGCTGCACCGCGCCGCGGTGGGGCCGTTTCATGATGGTGATGCGCTCAGCATCGACCAGCTCGAAAACCTGCCGCCCGAAGAGCGCGACGCGCTGCTGAAGCCGGTTGCCGCGGGCTTTGCCGACCTGCCGGAAATCCGCCTCGATGCCCAACAGGCGGCAGCGGTGCGCCACGGCAATCCGGTGCTGCTGACCGGAGCAGGTTCGCCCGTAACACTGGACGAATGCTGGGCGAGCTTCAGGGGCGAAGTGCTGGCTACGGGCTGGGTCGAATTCGGCCAGTTCAAATGCCGGCGGGTCTTCAACTGACCGCATCGCGATAGCAGGCCGCAAATCACCTGCCCCGCTTCGGCGCCCGCGAAGGCTAAGGCCATTGTATGGCAATGTCCAAAGGATAAACGACCCCTGTTGGGGCAATGCGCATTGCATCACCGGCTTGGGCGGGTCTAGCATCATGGCTGCAGGCTACCCACATCCATCGGGTAGACGGCAGACGTGATCCCGAAATCCGGGAACCGGCTTTCGAGATCCTCGCGTCCTAACGACAGAAGGAAGAGCAAGCCATGACTTTACGCGTTTCGGGAAAGAACATGGATGTCGGCGAGGCCCTGCGCGGCAAGGCGCAGGACCATTTCGCGGCGGTGGTCGGGAAATATTTCGACGGCGGCTATGACGGGCATCTCACCCTCACCCCCGATGGCATCGGCTTCCGGGCCGATTGCGTGGTTCACCTCGATACCGGGGCAACGCTGCAGGCCAGCGCCCAGGGCGGTGATGCCACCAGCGCCTATGAGGTCATGGCGCTCAATATCGAAAAGCGCCTGCGCCGCTACAACCGCAAGCTCCGCCAGCGTCCGCGCGGCGCCAATGGCGCTGCCGATGGCCTCACTGCGCAATATACCGTCTTCGGCACGGCCGATGAGCTGGATGAGCTCGATGAGGATTATGCGCCGCCCGTGATTGCCGAAACCACCAAGAACCTGCGCGAACTGAGCGTGGAAGAAGCGGTGATGGAACTGGACCTGACCGGAGGGCAGGTGGTGATGTTCCGTCACGCTGGACATGGCGGGCTGAATGTGGTCTATCGCCGCTCCGACGGCAATATAGGCTGGATCGATCCGGCCCTCGGGACGAATTGAAGTCCCGGAGCCACAATTCAGCGTAGTTTATCCCAGGGCAGACTTGATGGAATTGGCCGATATCCTGGCTGAACGCGCCGTGCTTTGTTGCACGGGCGTGACAACGAAACGCCAGTTATTTGAAGACCTTGCCGAGCGGGCAGCCGAAATTACCGGGCACGACGCCAGCGAACTCCTCGAAGCGATCACCGCACGCGAGGAACTTGGTTCGACCGGGCTGGGCAATGGCATCGCCATCCCCCATGGCAAGGTCTCGGGCCTCAAGGGCGTTACCGCCCTGCTGGCCCGGCTGGACACGCCGATCGAGTTCGATTCGGTGGACGATCAGCCCGTTGACATCATTGTGATGTTGCTGGCGCCCACGGGCGCCGGTGCGGACCATCTCAAGGCCCTGTCGCGCGTGGCGCGGCTGCTGCGGACCGAATCGGTCGTGGACGAGCTTCGCCAGACCACCGATCCGGAACAACTCCGGGCTATCTTCACCGCTCCGGTCGCCACCCACTACGCAGCCTGATCGGGCCCTCTGAAAGCACAAAGACCCTCGGACCGTCCGTCCGAGGGTCTTTTCCTATGCGGGAGGCGGACCGCTAGTGCAGCGTCGCCAGCCCCAGATTCTTGTCGCCGAGCCAGTCGATCACGGCATCTTCCGTGTCCGTCACCAGGAGCGGGGTGCCGTCCGCCGACATGACGAGCTGGTACTCGGTCGCCGCGTCGAATTCGGCATCCTGGATCATGGTGGAGAGGACTGCTCCGCTCACCGGCCGCACATAGGCTACCGCATCACCGCCAAGCGCTGCGAACTGCGCGCGCGTCAGGGACTTGAGGGGATGGATCAGCGCTTCGGCTGCGGCCTCATCATTGCGTTTCTCAAACATCTGTCGGCCCTTTCCTCATATTGAGCGAATGTCGATACGTCGGGCGATCTTGGGCGTCCGGGGACGCTCTACTGCAACAACGAGCATACCATGGCCCAAAGTTGCATCCTTCACGATCATGCCATCAGCCAATATGAACGAACGCTGAAACTGCCGTGCAGCTATGCCACGATGCAGAAATTCCCGTCCCGGCTCGTCCTTCTGCCTGCCGCGGACCACGATCTGGTTGTCCTCGGCCAGCACTTCGAGCTCGCTGGCGCCAAAGCCGGCTACGGCTATGGAGATCAGGAACCTTTCGGTGCCTTCGGCATCTACCGTGCGCTCGATATTGTAGGGCGGGTATCCGTCGGCGGACTTGGCCAGCCGGTCTATCCTCTCCTCGAAGCTGTCGAAGCCGAGGAGAAAGGGAGCGGAAAACACCGAAATACGCGACATCCTCGCCGTCCTTGATTATCAAGCAACGTATCGGTGCGGACCCGCTGAATTCCGGCATCACGCACCTGTTGCGAGATATGGGACAAGCCGGTGTCCCATTCAAGAGTGCACAATGGACCAGACCGTCGCCATCATCACCCCCGCCTGGAAGGCCCAGGCCACCATCGTCGCCACGGTGCAGAGCGCGCTGGACCAGACCCATGCCGCCTGGGAACTCTGGCTCGTCGCCGATGACGGCTTCGACTACGAGGCCTTCCTCGCCGAAACGGGCATAAGCGACGGCCGCCTCCGCTTTCTCTCCAGCGGCGGCAGTGGCCGCGGCGCTTCAAATGCCCGCAATGTAGCGCTGGAGCGGATCACGGCGCCCTATGCCGCCATTCTCGATGCCGACGACAGGCTGAAGCCGCAAAAGCTGGAAAGAGCTGTCGCGGCCCTGGTGGAGCACGGGATCGTCTCGACAGCGCTCGACGTGATGACCGAGGACTTTTCCCATTTGCGCAATGTCGGCGATGGGCCCGATCGCGTGCTGAACGCCGGCAGCCACAAATGGGTGAGCCTCTCCATGGATTCGATGGTGGTGTGGGATCGCCGCCGCGCCGACGGGCGATACGATCCCACCATGAGCAACATGACCGATCTCGAATTCCTGCTGCAGCTCTACCGCACCGCACCCACTTCGATGCATCTGGGCACCCCGCTCCATGACTACGTCAAGCGTTCGAGCTCGATGAGCAATGGCAAGAATGTCGCCGCCGGCATGATCGCTTCCAAGACCGAAATCCTGCGCCGGCTCGAAACCGGCTATTATGGCCTGCCTGCCGAGCAAGCCGAGGGCTGCGCCGCTTTTCTGCGCATTTCGCTCCAGGCCGAAGCGCTGTACGAGGCGGCGCTGGCGGCAAGGCCCGGCCTGTTGTTCGAGGATCACCTCGAGCCCATGCTGACGACGAGCCCGGTCCTGACCGCTCGCCAGGGGGCAATTGTTCTGCCAGACTGAGCAAGGCAGGAGGAAGAACCATGCTCAAGCTCGACGGCGTCATCTGGCATACCGCGATCAGCCTTGACGGCTTCGCCGCAGACGTGAACGACAGCCTCGCCTTCATGATGGAGGACGATGTCGGCCCGCCACCCGACAATCCGCTTGTCGACGAAGTCATGGCCAATCTGGGCTGCACGCTGGGCGGTCGCCGCGGCTATGATATTTCTCAGGATTGGGACGAAGTACCGACGGCCTATGGCCTGGATGGAATTCCGGAAGTCGTGGTCACCCGCAGGCCCTTCCCGGACGATCCCAGGTATATGTTCGCTGACGGCAACGACCTGCCTGGCGCCGTAGCTATGGCCAAGGCGGCGGCGAGAGGCAGGATGGTCGTCATTCTCGGGCCTACCTTGGGCTCGGCCATGCTGCGCGCCGGTCTCGTCGACCAGATATTCCTGCAGGTGGCTCCGGTGATGATCGGTGCCGGGGTCAAGATTTTCGCCGATACGGGTGAGCCGCCGGTTCAGCTCGAACTTGTTCATTCGAGCCAATCGGGGCAGGGCGTCAACCTGGTCTACCAGCCCAGGTCGAAATAGTCTGGCAGGGCTTGCCACTCCGCCGGATTCCCCCTATAGAGCCAACTTCTCCGGACCGCCCGGCCAAAAGGCATGCCGTGGCGGTTCTTGAATGCGATGGGCCCAAATCCATCCTATCTCTAGTAAGGACCCGCAAAATGCCCAAGATGAAGACGAAGTCTGGCGCCAAAAAGCGCTTCAGCTTCACAGCGACCGGTCGTGTCAAGGCAGGCGTCGCCGGCAAGCGTCACCGCCTGATCAACCACAACGCCAAGTACATCCGCACCAACCGCGGCACCAAGATCCTGTCGAAGGGCGACGAGGGTCTGGTCAAGTGGTACATGCCGTACAACCGCTAACGCTGAAGGGAAGCTGACACATGTCACGCGTGAAGAGAGGCGTTACCAACCACGCCCGCCACAAGAAGGTCTTGAAGGCTGCGGAGGGCTATTATGGCCGCCGCAAGTCGACGATCCGTATCGCCAAGCAGGCCGTTGAAAAGGCCGGCCAGTATGCCTACCGCGATCGTCGCGTCAAGAAGCGCAATTTCCGCGCGCTCTGGATCCAGCGCATCAACGCTGCCGTGCGCGATCACGGGCTGACCTATGGTCGATTTATCGACGGCCTCAGCAAGGCTGAGGTTGCCGTCGACCGCAAGGTGCTGAGCGATCTGGCGATCACCCAGCCCGAAGCGTTCGGCGTGCTGGTCGCAAAGGCCAAGGCTGCCCTGGCGTATCTCGAAGGCGTCGAAAAGACGACCCACGAGCGCGTCACCGCCTAACGCTCCCCAGCCTGGCTGAGGTCAAAAATAGCGCCTTGCGCCGCCTTTCGAGGCTGGCGCAGGGCGTTTTGTTTTGCTCTAACCGCCGCAATCGTCCGAGTTGAGAAAGTCCATGTCCCTCGAGAACCAGATCGCCACTCTCCGCGCCGAGCTCTCCGCCGGTATTGACGCCGCGGGCGATGAAGCCGCGCTCGATGCCGTGCGCGTTGCCGCCCTGGGCAAGAAGGGGAGCGTCTCGGCGCTGCTCGCCTCGCTCGGCAGCATGGCGCCCGAAGAACGCAAGAGCGCCGGCCCCGCCATCAACGGCCTCAAGACCGAAATTGCCGGCCTGATCGAGGCCAAGAGCGGCGCGCTCAAGGCCGCCGCGCTCGATGCAAGACTCAAGGC
>Ga0065721_10052782_pt1 | contig 11169 bp, 7 predicted proteins | sample Mesricmetagenome_FD_59108 | JGI IMG/M metagenome (GOLD analysis project Ga0065721, IMG submission 59108) | Mesophilic microbial community from rice straw/compost enrichment Sample: eDNA_1 v2 (version 2) | ecosystem: Engineered > Solid waste > Grass > Composting > Bioreactor | place: USA: Davis...
ATAATAGGGCTCCAGCTCCCGCCGCAGCGAGTGGATGGCCTTCCATTGGAGAATGTCCGGCTCCTTCAGCAACCCGCGATCGAACCCGCTGACCTTAAAGGTGACCGTAGCGGACTGGAGCTTGCCGTCCGTTTCCCGTCCGATGCCTGAACGCATACCGGCCAAGGCAGATAGGTTGCCGTCCGCCGTAGCGTCCAGATAGACCGCCGCGGTCACGACTCCGGAATGCTTGCCAGTCAGGCGAAGGCGCGAGATGCGGCCATCCCTCGTCTCGGCCTCCGTAACCGAGCAGCCCGTCCATACCGTCAGATTCGGTTCGGCGCCGATAAGCTCCGCATAGACGGCCGCCAGGTCCCGTTCATCGTACGTAGGAACCCGTTGCTCGCTGTAATGCGTGTACGCCCGGGGAAACAGCTCGCGATGGATGCCGGAGGTAATCGGCCTTCCGCGGCTGTCGCGGAATTGGCAGATCAGAGAGACGCTGGAGAAGACGCCGGTTCCGCCGATCTGCTCCGCCTGTTCGATCAGCAGCACCTTCCTGCCCAGCCTTGCGGCGGCGAGGGCGGCGCTGATTCCTCCGACTCCCGCTCCCGCCACGGCAATGTCGAACGAGTTTTCCTTATCGCTCACGGAAGGTTCACGGCCCCTTCCTTGCCCGCCGCGGCGTCGTCCGCTTCCGGCGCGAATCGGCCTACCAGCACGGCGCGGGGAGCTCCGCCGTACACGAGATGGCCATCGCAGACAATCTCGCAATGCCCCGAACTCATGGTGATATCCACCGTATGGCCCCTATGCTTGAAGCCGCCGATTCGGATCGTCCCTTCCGCTGGCGGCCGAGGATGGATCCACAGGCTGCCGTCCAGCCCCGGTTCGATGCCCGCCAATCCGAACAGGATCGCTTCCGCCCCGGACAAGCCCGCAACGACATTGGCCCGCTTGTGCGCAGGAACGGCGGGCCGGTCGCAATAATGCTCCTGCGGATAATAAGGAAGATGCCGGCCCATCCAGAACAGCCGCTTCAGCACGTCCCACGCCTTGTCCGAATAGCCTCGTTCCCAGAGCGTCAGCGCCAGCATCGGCCCGTCCCCGGTATAGGTGCCGGCTCCGGACCAGTCCGGATCGTTCTGCTCGTAGTGGAGCTCATCCTCCGCGGAGACGCTGCTGACGCCGTACTCGCCCAGGAACGCGCCGTCTCTGACGCGCTCGAGCATCCTCTCCGCCATCGGCTCCGAGCAAGCTCCGAACCGAAGCGCGTCGAAGTACTGGATCGAATAGATCGTCTCTTCGTGCCCGTCCGGATAAAGCGCCTTGAACCAACCCTTCTCCTCATCCCAGAGATGAGCGCGAATGGAACGCCGGATGTCTTCCGCCTTGCCGCGCCATTCCCCAGCCGCTTCACCATCGCGGCCCAGCTTCTCCGCGAGTTCGGACAACCGCTCGTAGCTCCAGGCACGCTCCGCGTTCGGGCTGGCGACGACGTGCTCGTAGCCCGCTCCCCTCATCTCCAGCAGGTTCGGCTGAAGACCGTAATCCAGAAGTCCGTCCCGCTGGCCCAAACGGCGGTCGTCCTGCAGCACCAACTCCCGCATCGGCGCGTACAAGTCCTCCCCGCCCCCGTGCAGCACCATGATCGACCATACGAAGTGCACGTAAGACCATAAGCTGTAGGAGTAAGGAACGTTAGCCCCCTTGCCGCTCGGGGCAAACCGGGAGTGACGGTCGATGCCGCTGGCCGCCATCAGCCTCGCCAATTCCAAGCTCTTCTCCTTGCCCAGCATCAACCCCATCGTCTTCGCCGCGTAGCCGCCTACGTCCCAAGGGTAACAGCAGATCCCCGCTCCTTCGATGCCGGATACGACCGGGAACGGCTGCATCGCGAATTCGGGATTGTCCCATAGGCAGACCAGCCCGCTCAACAGCGATCGCCGATAATAAGCTTCCAGCCCCGGAATGTCCGACGAGAGCGACGGCAGCCGACGGCTCGCTTCCTCCAGCCGTCTCTCCCACGCTTCCCGCGTCCGGTTCTCGAGCTGCTCCGGCGTTCCTTCCGGTCGGAAGGGAACGCCGGCGGCGCCGATTCCGACGACGAACCGAACCGTTCTCTCTTCGCCATCCTCCAACGCCGCTTCCCCGGACTCTTCAAGCAGCAGCGTCACCCTGGCGTCGGCATTTTCCCAGACTCCGTCCCCCGCAGGGCTCGCGGCATCCGCCGACGTCTCGGGCCAGCCGTAATCCCATTCGTCGAAGGATACGCGGGCGGGCTTGCCCGGTTCGAAAATCGGAAGGACGGAGACCCGTAAGGTTCTGCCGCTTCGGTTGCGCACCGTCAGCTTTAGAACGAAGCCGTGAAGGCCATAGAGCGGCACCAGCTCGCTATCGACGCCAAGGGAGAGGAGCCGCCCCTCGATCCTGTGATGGTACGTCCCCCTGCGGACGATGCGGTCGGGCCTCCATCGTTCCTCCGCATACAGCAATCCGACATCGCCCTTGCCTAGATGCCCCGTATCCGCGATCTCATGCCCATCGGCTTCGAGCTTAACGCCAAAGCGCAGATCGCCCGCAGAGTAAGGCGGCGAATAGCAGCCCCGAACGCCCGCCACCGTGCGGCGTTCCGGCGCCGCCGTGCTGTAGCCGCTGCTCGTCCAGACGTGCTTCTCGGGCGCGAGACTGCGGCGTAAATCCAATTCGAAATCATTCAGCTTTAACATCATCGATACCCCTCATTCGTTCAGCCCTTCACGGAGCCGAGCAATACGCCTTTGACAAAGTGCTTCTGCAGGAACGGATACACGAACAGAATCGGCGCTACCGTAATCAGGATCGCCGCGGCTTTGAGCCCTTCCGGTTGAATGTAGGAGGCTCCTTCCGCGCCGCTCAGCAGCGAATCGATCGGCATCTGCAGCATCTGGTAAAGCTTGACCGTTACCGGCAGAAGCCGGGAGTCGTTGATAAAGAAGAGCGCGTTCGAGTACGTGTTCCAGAGAGCCACCGCGTAGAACAGCGAGATGGCCGCGAGAATCGGCTTCGAGAGCGGCAGCGTCAGCCGGAAGAAGATGGACAGATCCGTTGCGCCGTCGATCGTCGCGGACTCCTCCAGCTCGGCCGGCATTCCTTCGAAGAACGACTTCATGACGAACAGGTTGTACGCGCTGACGAGCCCGGGCAGCCAGATCGCCCAGAACGAGTCGATCAGATGCAACTGCTTCACCAATAGAAACAACGGGATCAGGCCGGTGCCGAACAGCATGCTGAACAGTACGACGAAAGTGAAGAAGGCTCTGCCTCTTAGCCTCCGCTTGGACAGCGTATACGCCGCCGGCGTCGTCGCCAGCATGTGAAGCGCCGTCCCCGCCACCGTGATGATCACCGTGTTCTTCAGGGCGGCCAGCAACTGGCCGTCGCGAAACAGCTGGCCGTACGCTTGCGTATTGAACTCGACGGGCCACAGCGACACCTCGCCGGAGATGATGGCTCGGCTGCTGCTGAAGGAAACCGCCAGAATATTCAGAATAGGGAAGACCGTCAGAAACGCGCAGACCGTCAGGAACAGATATAAGGACGTCGTCCCGAGCCGATTCACCATAAGCCGCCCTCCCCCAGCTTCTTCACGGTCTTGTTCACGATCAGCACCAGAATCAGGCCGATCACGCCCTGGAACAAGCCGACCGCCGTCGCGAGGCTGTATTGCGCATTCTGCAATCCGATGCGGTAGACGTAGGTGCTGATGACGTCGGAGACGCTGAAGACGGCCGCGTTCTGCAGGTTGTACACGTGCTCGAAGCCGACGTCCATCATCTTCCCCATCTGCAGCACGAGCAGCACGGCGATCGTCCCCCGGACGCCAGGCAGGGTAATGTGCCAGATCTGCCGAAGCTTCCCCGCCCCGTCCATCTTCGCGGCTTCATACAGCCCGGGGTCGATCGCGGCCATCGCGGCCATATAGATGATCGTTCCCCAGCCGGCGCTCTGCCAGATGGTGGAGACGATGAAGACGACCGGCCACCAGACGGAGCTCGTCATGAAGTAGATCGGCTCTACGCCGAACAGGCCGAGAAGCGCGTTTACCACTCCTGTCGAAGGGGAGAGCAGCGACACGATAATGCCGCCCAGTACGACCCAGGAGATAAAGAAAGGCAAATACAGCAGGTTCTGCACCGTTCGCTTGAACCATTCCGCCCGCAATTCGTTAAGCAAGAGCGCCAGCACGATCGGCGCGGGGAAGGCGAATACCATGTGGTAAAGGTTCAGCAGCAGCGTATTGCCGATCACGTGCCAGAAGTCGTCGCTGGCGAACAGCGTCCGGAAGTGTTTCAGGCCGACCCACTCGCTGCCCCAGATTCCATCCAGCAGGCGAAAATTCTTGAAGGCGATCGTCTCCCCGAACAACGTGACGTATTTGAACAAGAAGAAATAGGCCAGGGCCGGAAGCAGGAATAAATACAAGTAACGGTCGCGGTACACGTCTCGAAGCCGAGATCGCTTCAGCTTCGGAACGGAAGCCGCCGGCAAGGCGGCCCGCCCGAGCGTCCGCTCCCCTCTCATGCTGCTCATGGGGTCTTCCACTCCAATCTCTTTATTTCAACCTATCCTCTTATTTCAGCTTGTCTTTGTTGGCGTCATACCAGGCCTGGACCTTGGCCGTCGCTTGATCGCCGCCCAGGCTGTCCCAAGCTTGGCGAATGTCTTCGATGGCTTTGTCGGCCGTCATTCCGGTCATCGCGGCGCGGGTATTGATCTCCTTCCATTTGGCCTCGAACTGGCTGGCGATAGTGGAATACTCGGCGACCGGAGGAACGTACGGGAAGTCCTTGCGGAAATCGAACGTTTCGGAATTGCGGATAATCGTGCTCTTAAGCGCGGCCAGATCCCGGTCGTTCGGGTCCTCGCCCGCGCGAGCCGTCACGTATTCAGGGGTCATCCGCTCCTGCTGGACGAGCCGGTATTCGGCAGCGTAGCTGACTTCCGTCTTGTACTTGTCGAGGTCGAGCGTTACCGGGATATCGCCCTTCAGCTCGTAATGCTCCCCTTGGGTACCGTATGTTAGCGGCTCCCAGCCCTCGTCGATCAGCCAATCGATGTATTCGATGGCCGCTTGCGGATTCTTCATGTCTTTGTTGAAGGCGGTCAGCAGGTGGTTCGGAACCTCCAGCTGGTACCCGTTCGTACCGAATGGCGTCTCGAGCGGCGGAACGACGGACAGCTTGGAATTCGGATCGTTCTTCCGCAGATCGCTCATCGTGTTGTCCATGTTCACGTTGCTGAAGAAGATGCCCGACCTTCCCGTCGTCCATAGCTGCTTCTGGCGCGAGAATTCCTTGTCGGTCGCGAACTCCTTGTCGACGAGTTCCTCCTTATAGGCCAGTTGGCGGAATTCGAGCGCGGACTTGTATCGGTCGGTGAAGAAGCTCTGCACGACCTTGCCGTCCTCCACGAACCACTCGCCGCTGCGGGCCATGAACCAATCGTCCGTGATGGCCATATAAGAAGTGGACATCGCCATCGGGATGGTATCCTTCTTGCCGTTGCCGTCCGGATCGTTATCGCGGAACGCCCTTGCCACCTCGATCAGTTCCTCCACCGTCTTCGGCATGGACAACCCGAGCTTATCCAGCCAATCCTGGCGAATGAAGATCGCGGTGTTGGCGCGGGTCGGCCTTAGGCTGGCGATCGCATATGTCTTGCCGTCCTCCAGCGTCAAATACGGCTTAAGCTCCGGATGCGCCTCCAAGTATGCCTTGTAGCTCGTGCTATACTTCTCGATGTACTCGTCCAGCGGCTGAATGGCGCCTTCGCTCGCCCAACGCACGATAAAATCGCGATTGTAGGTCGTCAGCAAGTCCGGCGCCTGACCGGAAGCGATCAGGACGTTGAACTTGTCGGCTTCCTGGTTGCGCGGGATCGGCACCCAGTTCACCTGGACGCCGGAATGCTCATTGATGTACCGCGTCCAACGATTGTCTTCATAGGTCCCTTCCCCGGCGGCTACCGCTCCCCGGTCATAGATGGAAGCGGTGATCTCCTTCGGCAGCGCCGCGCTGGCGGTCGCTTGCTCCGAAGGCGCCCCCTCCGACGCTCCCTTGTCGTTCGCGTTGTCCGAGCTGCAACCGGACAAGGCCGCCGTCCCCAGAACGGCAAGCGCCATAAGAGGCATGATACTCTTTCTAATTCGTTTACTTTCGTTTCTCTTCTTTTCGCTCACTTCGTCAGACCTCCGTTATATTAGTCGATCAGTTCGGATGCGACGTCAGCCGCAACCCCAATATAGCCAGCCGGACGCCTCGTCGAACAGTTGCAGAACCTACAATAAGGTCTGAAAAGCTATCGGATACGGGATTTTGTTGAATCCGATACCCCAGCGTAGAATCTGACACTCGCTGCGAACGGCTCCGTGTCATATAATCGTAGAGTCCATTTTATCCTTCTTAGGGAGGGAGAGAGGGAGACGGCCATGAGAAGAAAGATATCCGGCAAGCTTCAACTGATCTACATCGCGTTGTTCTTCCTCATTATCCTGACGACGGTCGTCCTGAATTACGCTAGCTCGGAGAAACAATTAAAGAAACAAGTCATCAGCTCCAACCAGAACGTACTGAGCCAGATCAGCAAGCGGGTCGACAGCACTCTGCAAGAAATCGACCTGACCGTTCTTAACTTCCTACGGGTTAGCAATGCCTACTCTTTCTTCGAAAACCCCGCTTCGGAATCGCCGGAATATTTGCTTGAGATCTCACAATTGCAAGATCGGCTCGGTTCCATTCTGGCGGCGAACTTCAATATGAAGACGGTACTGCTCTATTCGAAGCGCAGCGACAAGCTCGTCACCCCTTCCAGCTACGCAAGCCTGGAACAGTCGCCGGGCATGGAGTGGATCCGCGGCTTCACGGATGGACCGAAGGCCGACAAGTGGTCGGCATCCCCGGATACGGAGAACGGCGAAGCGCCGGTTCGAGACTTCCTGATGATCCGTTACTATCCTCTAACGTCAGGTCCAAGCGTCGCCAAAGGAGTTGTCGTTACCCAGGTCAACGAGAAAAGCATTTCCAGCATGTTCGGGGATTTGCAATTCGGCGATAGCTACAACGTCTTTCTGGTCGATCGCCAAGGCACGATTCTGTCCCACAAGGACCCTTCGATGATTCACCAGAGCATCCGGGAGCGGAGCTACAGCCCGGAAGTGCTTGCTCAGGAAGGCGGCGGATATGTCGAAGAGAGGACGGCGAACGGGCGGAATCTGATTTTCTACCAGCATTCTTCCTACTCGGACTGGACGCTGGTCTATGTCGTTACCCAGAAGCAGCTCGACAAGCTGTCGCTCGCGGCGCGCAACCTATTGATCGGAATCGCTTCCCTGATGGCGCTGATCGCCATCGGCGCGACGGTCTTCATCAACCGCCGCTGGTTCAAGCCGATGGAGCACTTCGTCGTCAAGCTGGAGGAGTTGGCGCTGCACCACTATCGGGATTCGGGCAATGAACGCGCTCCCGCCCCTATCTCCTACGGCGATTTGCAGTTAAAGATCCAGCAGGTATTCACCGGATATTCCAGCGCGGAGAAGCAATTGCACGAGAGCCTCCCGGCGCTGAAGCTGCAGATGGTGTTCGATATGCTGAACGGCAGCCGTACCCGGTTCGAGACCGCGGAGCCGCTGCTGAAGCATGTCGGCATCGCGCTGTACCCTACGAATTATATCGTGCTGACGATGGAATTCGACAATAGCGCCGATACCCGTCAGAGCGAGGATCTGCACCTCTATCTTTATGGGCTGTGCAACGTGGCGGAGGAGATTCTCGGTGCCGCAGGGGAGGAGATCAAAGGGGCGGCCGTTCAGATCAACGACTCCCAATCCGCGATGATCTTAAGCTTCGCCGAGCGGGAGACAGGCGACTATGCCGACAGCGCGAAGCGCTTCGCGAGCCGACTGAAGGAATATATCAAGATGAACTTCAAGCGGACCCTCTGCATCGGGATCGGCTCCCACTACGAGGATTTTCGCGACATTCGCACCTCGTACTTGGAATCGTCCGTCTTTCTATCCTGCAAAATCGTAACCGGCCCCGACTCCCTCCTGACGTCCGGCAATGCCGGCAATTGGGACAGCCGAGCCCTGATGGAGGTGTTGGAGACCGTCGATGCGTTGATGGCGGCGGTTAAGCAAGCGGATCGGGATGCGGCGGATCGGCTGTCCGGGCAGCTCTTGGCCCAGTCCGTCGGCTGCAATCTGTCCAAGGATATGTTGATCCAGCTCTATCTTCAGGTCGTACTGGAAGCGCTGAGAACCGCCGCTTCTTCCGGGCTGGACGCTCCGTTCCTCGCCGAGCGAGAGACGCTTCTGGCCCGATTCCGGAAGTGCGAGACGGCGAGAGAGATGAACGACATCGTACGCGACCTCATGCTTCGGCTGATCGCCGCATGGAACGAGAAGAGAAGCAGCCGCAAGAAGACCCAGGAGCTGGTCGAGGCGATTCAGGCCTACATCAAGCTTCACTATGCGCAAAGCGACATCTCTGTCCACTATCTGGCCGACCTGTTCGGCATTACCCCGAATTACTTGAGCAAGCTGTTCAAGGAACATGCCGGCAGCAACTTCGTCGATTACCTGATCGAGGAGCGGATGCGGGCTGCCGGCAGCTTGCTGCTGGAGACGCCGCTTAAGCTGAACGATATCGCCGAGCAGGTTGGCTACACCAACTTCTCCAGTTTTCTTCGCAACTTCAAGAAGGTCTACGGCATGACTCCCACCGAGTACCGTCAAATGAACGATGCCGGCGCCGGCAGAAGGTCGGCCGAATAGGCAAAGACGGTTCCCGATTTTACCTGGAGGAAGGGATGCAGCCCGACTTCGTACGGCAATATTGTTTGGTACTATCGTTATCAGCAAGGATAGACGGGCCTTCTAGCCGGAATACCAAGAAACGACCGAGAACCTCAAATGGTATCGCTATGTCATCGTTCGCGATACTTGGGCGAATACCCTCGCTAGCGTTTATATCTATCTGCCTAATCTTGCTTGGAACGAAACGGTAAAAGTAAAGCCATAATAAACAAGGCTTGGGAGAAGGATTCCCTCTCTCAAGCCTTTTCGTGGCCTTTATTGCTCCGGCAGAACGGATGCGATATATTCCTGAAACTCGAGCAAGGCCTCTTGGTCCTTCACCCTGTAATAGTTGCCGTCGATTCGGAGATAACCTGTGCTAAGAAAATCTTGGCCGTCATTCATCTTCAAGGTATATTTCTGTCCTACCGTGTCGGGAAGCTTTACTTTCTCGTATTCGAACTCTTTTAATTGATTAAAGATCTTCTCCACGACCTCGGCATTGGTTAAGGTTCCCTTCTTGCCGTCGCCGTAGGCGACTACGATTTGATTCGGCATCGTAAGCGCCTCCGGTCCGGGCGAACCCGATTGCTGCTTGCATCCAATCGATACGTATAGAAGAATCAACGCCGGAACCAGCATCAACAAACGATAGGTAGCGCGCAAGGGTCCCCCTCCTCTTTATAATTGTACGAGAATGCCGCTTGCCCAAATCATTAGACGACCAACAGGTAAAAACGTTTCATTGTTTCCATAATTTGGGTTATGGTAGCGGCTAGCGCTGCAGCCCTTCGAGGCGTATTGGGTCGCCGACCATCTGCCGCTATGCGCTCCCCCGGACACGTTCGAGTTGGGATCTCCCGACACGTTGTCCCAGTCGACCAGCCGGCCAGATCGATTTGCGATGCTCGGTCCGCCTCGTAGCTTGGGTTGAGCACGTAGTTGTTGCCACTCGCTGCCTACGCTTCAGGTACCGGCCGCCGCGTCGAGGTTACGTGCTGCCGACTTTAAGGAGATTGCCGCCATGGGAATAAATCGAATTGCCCGAGGTGTCCTTCCCGAACACGCCGTTGTTAAGCGTCTGGCTGGCCGCGCTAGCGGTTTGCGCCCCCCCGAACGGCAGGAGGATCGCCGCGAACAGAACCAGGCTTTGCTATATCGCCAGCCATCGGAACCTCCTACTCATCTTCAGCACCTCTCCTGAATGAGTTTGCCGGTCATGCGACTTCGTCGACTTTTCCTTCGTTCCCCTTTCTGGCAAGAGTGGTTGGGCCATCCCGTTTATTCTAAATTTGCTTGCCTTACTCGCAAGCAGGCGTCTAAATAACGGTTATCTTGGAAAATCCACGGTAGTCCCGTTGTCTCCGGCTAGGCGAATTCGGAAACCGCCTGCCCATTAGTTTAAATATCACAATTGTTGAAGCTAACATGTCACGTTATAATAGGGAAATATCACAAATTTAGCAGGAGGATATCCATGAGCACTAAAATCAAGGTAGGCATCGTAGGATACGGCAATCTGGGGCGCGGGGTCGCTTCCGCCATCGGCCAGAATCCGGATATGGAGCTGGTCGGCATCTTCACGCGCCGCGATCCTTCGGCGTTCTCGTCCGAGAACGGCCTTAGCTTCTATAAAATTTCCGACGCGGAGAGCTTCCGGGACAAGATCGACGTCATGATCCTTTGCGGCGGATCGGCGACCGACCTACCGGAGCAAGGGCCGGAATTCGCCAAGCTGTTCAATACCGTCGACAGCTTCGATACGCACGCCAAGATTCCGGAATACTTCAATCGCGTGAACGACTCCGCCGTCACCGCGGGCAAAGTCGCCGTCATCTCCACCGGTTGGGATCCGGGCCTCTTCTCGATCAACCGCCTGATGGCCGAATCGATCCTAAGCGAAGGCACGGACTACACGTTCTGGGGCAAAGGCGTCAGCCAAGGCCACTCCGACGCGATCCGCCGGGTTGCGGGCGTCAAGAACGGCGTTCAATATACCGTTCCTTCCGAAGAAGTCATCAACCGCATCCGCGGCGGCGAGACTCCGGACCTGACCACGCGGGACAAGCATATCCGCGAGTGCTTCGTAGTAGCGGAAGAAGGCGCCGACCAAGAGAAGATTCGCCAAGAAATCGTCTCCATGCCGAACTACTTCTCCGACTACGACACGACCGTTAATTTCATTAGCGAAGATGAGCTGCGCCGGGACCACTCCGAGATGCCTCACGGCGGGTTCGTGATCCGCAGCGGCGTGACGGGCAAGAATACCCGCCAGATCATCGAGTACTCCCTGAAGCTCGAGAGCAATCCGGAATTCACCGCCAGCGTTCTGACCGCGTATGCTCGAGCAGCCTACC
>Ga0065721_10005936_pt1 | contig 11166 bp, 10 predicted proteins | sample Mesricmetagenome_FD_59108 | JGI IMG/M metagenome (GOLD analysis project Ga0065721, IMG submission 59108) | Mesophilic microbial community from rice straw/compost enrichment Sample: eDNA_1 v2 (version 2) | ecosystem: Engineered > Solid waste > Grass > Composting > Bioreactor | place: USA: Davis...
TTTGCGTAAGTTTAGTGTGATAGTAAGCGTTTCAAAAATTCCTTCCCAACGCCAGATTTCAAATATTTTTCTTTGGCACGAGCCTCAATCCTGGTTTCAAACGTCTCCTGATAAATGAGTGTGAAGGGCCTGTAGGGTGCAGTAGTTTTATTTTGACCCTTTTGATGTTGATCGAACCGGCGATTTAAATTTCCAGTTAACCCTACATAAATGTAGTCGCGATCAATACTTTTTATGGCATAAACAAAAAACATCACGAAAAAAGAAAGCCAGAGTTTTCAAAACCCTGGCTCCTGGTGCCCGAGATCGGAGTCGAACCGATACATCCTTGCGGACGGCAGATTTTGAGTCTGCTGCGTCTACCAATTCCGCCACCCGGGCGGTATCCGGTATGAAACCGGGCTGCAATATTACGGTATTCTGGCAAATTGTTCTTCTGGCAATGCATTTATTTTCTGATTGTCGGTACGGAACTTTTTTCATAATTGATCGTACCTATGCTTCCTTGGGCGATATATCGAATTAGAACTAAATAGATTTCGGGATGGTGAACGGATTATAAGTACAGATAGTACGATCTCAAATATTTTATAAACTCCCCAGTGTATTGGTCCTTTTCATCACGAATGATCAACTCTTCCTTGACCGGAGCCAGATCTTTGTTCATTTTTATTCTACCGGCGAAAAAAACTCTGAAAGGAGAGTGGGATGGTGTTTGCCGGATCAAAACTTCATGGGTTATTTCCAGTTCGTTTTTGCGAGCGTGCTTTTGAAACTGCCCGATTCTCTTAAATGGAAACAATAGATAGAAGCTGCCGGAATCAGACAGGTTTTTTCTAATGATACCCAACACATCTTCCACCAGAAGACTTTCATCATGATGAGCCTTGTTTTTTACTGAACTGGTTGATTTGAGTTCGTCCTGGTAAAAAGGGGGATTGCTGAGAATGACATCATATTTTTTTTCAAAAGCAAATGTCCTTACGTCATGATGAACTGGATGAAGCTGGTCATGCCATGGTGAACTCTGAAAATTCTGTGTCATTTGTCCGAATGCGGGCTCATCAATTTCAAGGGCATCGATGTTACAATTTACCTGTTGCGTCATCATCAGGGATAACAAACCTGTGCCGGCACCAACATCCAGAATCCGAAGCGGGGTTGAGTTAATTGATTTTTCTTTTACATGCTTTGCAACCCAGGCACCAAACAGGCAGGCATCAGTCGTGACCTTCATTGCGCACTGGTCCTGGTGGACTGTGAATTGTTTGAACTTGAAAAATGAATTTGCCATGCGATGAATACACTTACCAGACTGACCTGGCCATGGCACTCACAGAAAGATCTGTGTGTTGCCCGGCCAAATGTTTATAATATCCCGTGGCTGAAATCATAGCTGCATTGTCTGTGCAGTATTCAAATGGAGGAATAAATGTTCTCCATTTATAACGCTTGCCCATTTCCTCAAACGCTTTTCTAAGACCGCTATTGGCTGATACGCCTCCAGCCAGGCAGATATTTGTGATGCCGGTTTGGAGAGATGCTTTCTTCAGTTTGCTTAATAAAATGGAAATAATCCTGTGTTGTATCGATGCGCAAATATCAGCGAGATTTTCGCGGATGAAATTTTGCCTGTCTTCTTCCGTTGCGAGGAACTCTTCGCGATAGACCTGGCTGGTTCCTGCATTTTGCAGAAAATACAGTATCGCTGTTTTCAGGCCACTAAAACTGAAATCGAGATCCGGTACTTTGGGTTCGGGAAATCGAAACCGATCCGGGTTCCCCCGGGCTGCATATTTATCAATAAGCGGTCCCCCGGGATACGGAAGCCCTAATAATTTAGCTGACTTATCAAATGCTTCTCCTGCTGCATCATCAATCGTTTCGCCAATTACATCCATATCTGTTGCCGAGCGGCAGACTACAATTTGCGTGTGTCCTCCGCTGACTGTAAGACAAAGGAACGGGAAGTCGGGTTTTGGTTCGCTGATCAGATTTGCAATCACATGCGCCTGCATATGATGCACGGCAATTAATGGGATATCCAGCGCCAGTGCCAGCGATTTGGCAAACTGAGAACCTACGAGCAGGGAACCTATCAGACCTGGCGATTGCGTAAACGCAATGGCCGTTATTTCCTTAAGAGGTACTTCAGCTTTCTTTAAGGCAGCATCCACGACCGGCACAATATTTTGCATATGTGCGCGACTGGCCAGTTCGGGCACCACACCGCCATACTGCTCATGTACTTTTTGTGTTGCAATAATATTTGACAAGATCTGCCCGTTCCGGCTCACCGCCGCAGAAGTCTCATCACAGGAAGATTCTATGCCGAGAATTGTTATGCTCAAATCGCAAGTTTAGGCCGCAAAGTTAAGGGAATAGGGTCGGGCTTATTTGCTGCGAATGGCAACCACCGGGTTCATCCTCGCAGCCTGCGATGCCGGAATAAAACCGGCCAGAATGCCAACAATGACACATATGAGAATGGCAAGTATCATATTGTTGGTGGAAATAAATACGGGGAAATCAAGTACTCCTGATAGTATTTGTGTCAGTAAAAAAACAAGTGCCAAACCAATCAGTCCGCCAATAATGCAAAGGAATGCAGACTCAAGCAGGAATTCTGTCAGTATAATATGGCTTTTTGCACCAATGGCTTTTTTCAATCCTATCTGGCTGGTGCGTTCACGTACAGATACAAACATGATATTGGCAACACCAAACATTCCCACAATTAAAGAAAGAGCGGCAATAGCCCAGCCGCCAACATTGAGACTCACAAAAGCCACGCTGATCGATTCGGACAGATCATTGATATCATTTAGCGCAAAATCATCTTCCTTGGTTGGCGTCAGCTTATGAATGGCGCGCATGGTGCCGATCAATTCATCTTTTAAAACTTTACTGCTGAGTTCATCCCGTCCCTGCACCAGGATAAGCGGGTCAGCCTTCAATTCATTCATCATGGTGCGTGCAAACCGGTAAGTGAACAACGAGCTCTCATCAAACTCCCAGCCACCAATCATTTGTTTACCCTGTTTTTTAATTACACCGATGATGCGAACTTTCTTGCCCCGTATCTGCAGGTATTTATCAATAGACAACTCAGGAGAACCAAAGAGTTTTTCGGCAATCTCATTTCCGATCACCACAACATTCGTCCCCTGGTTGAATTCTGATTCGAGGAAATAGCGGCCATACTGAGCTTCGATCGGTTGAATCTGGTTGAAGTCTTCTGTTATGCCATACAGCTTTACGTTTGACAGCAGGCTTCCTTTATATTCCACATTGTCGATCACACTAATATTGAAGGCAACCGATTTTGCACTGGGTGTGCGCTGGCGGATTTGCTCCACCTCAGCATATTTAGGACTAGGCCGGTTAACATATTTCCACCACGGATAGTCATGACCGCCGGCAGTGTAATCCCATTTATCAATATAAATAGTATTTGAACCGAGAGAGTTGACCTCGTTCTTAATATTATGTTCAAGGCTGTTTACCGTTGCGAGTACGCCGATAATGCAAAAAATCCCAATGGTGATCCCGAACAGTGACAGGAAGGTCCGCAGCTTGTTCTTCCAAAGTTCAAGCATGGCCATCTTAAAACTGCTGCTGATGATTTCAAGTGTGCGGCGAATCATGACCCAAATTTACAGTTTAGTTATATGGCTGCCGAAATTTTCATTTTTGCTGATGGACGGTAATCGGCAGAAGGATACCCGCTGTATATTTGCTCCTGCAATCATTCCCAATTAGGCCCCTGGAGACTACTTCGAATATTTAAAAATTATAAAAGCACAACCGGGTATTATCCTGATCTTTTTTGATAAACATTTGCGTTCCGTCCAATCCTTATGGAGCAGTCTGAGAGATGAAACTGAAAACCATTTTAACCATTGTAACCGGCCTTTTCCTGGTGCTTGTGCTTTACCAGATATTCGGGGAGCCAAACCGGCCGGACCAGGAAGCAATCACTGAAGCGCAATATCCAGATATTACCGCCCCTGAGTCATGCCAGGCTATTCTCACACTCTCTGGTGGAAACTTCAGGCAACTGGACAGTATGCAGATGGGAGAAACGGTTCACGACGCCGGAGTCGTGATTCAAAAAACTGCAGAGGGAGAATTAAAATACCGCCTGGAAAATACCCGCACTAAGAATCCGGGCCTGACTCACATGCTCCTAAATCCTAAAGGCAGCAGGGTGGCTGTTGTAACCTTAGCTGATGGTTCAAAGGTCTGGCTTAACAATGAGAGTTCCCTTAGATACGGGGTGGACTTTGGTTCTAGGGAGAGACTGGTAGAACTCACCGGTGAAGCGTATTTCGAAGTGGTGCATGATCCTAACCGAAAATTCATCATTAAGTGTCTTGAATTTTCCATGTCGACTGACGGAGGACGGTTTCACATAAACCATTACCAGGATGAGGTGACCAAGTGGATGAATATGATAGAAGGCTCAGGCCTTATGACCGTGAGTTTCGGACATAAACCTACCGGTCGTGTGAAAGCGGGTCAGCAGGCACAGGCGAATCATGGGACTTTGTTAAACATCATTGACTCCCTGAATGAAGAAAAAGTGTTGGCCTGGAAAAATCAAAAATTTTATTTTACCCAGGATGATATCAAATCAGTGATGTTACAGGTTGCACGCTGGTATGATGTGAACCCGGTTTTCAGGGTCTTAAGCGGTGCCAAGATCAATGGAGATTTCAGTCGCAACGAACCTCTTTCCACAATACTTGCCGAACTCGAAAAGCAAACAACCCTGCGTTTCGAAATTCAGGGCAAGGATGTAATCATAACTTCTGCCACGGGGAATTAAGATCAACGGGCGTACTCAATATGTACTTTACGTCCGGTCAGGATACTTAATGAATCAATTTTCTTTAATGTATCAGGGGTTGCCGGAAGTAACATGTAAAGTTTGAAATCGACGGAATCCTGTGTCTCCAATTCCACTTTCCATCGGATTTCTTTCAACTGGTTATATCTTTTCAGCGCCCGCTTTTTCTTTGCTGTTTCCAATATGTATTTATAAGTGTCGGGGGCCGGAGGATCTGCGGGCTGGTTCATTTCAACAGTATCGATAATATTGACTTGCTGGGGTGCGTCATTGTCCGCAATCATCAGGCCGGTACTTGCCGAAGGTTTTTTTCCGTTCTTTTTCGATATCATATAGCCGCCCCACACGGCAATGGCCAGTCCGCAGACAGCAAACAATCCGAGAACAGGCTTGCGCCATTCAAATGATTTGGGGATGGAAAGAAACGAATCATATTTTGCAGAAGGTTCTTCCTTTTCAGTAGCAGCCGCGGTTTCGGGTTTTTGTTGTTCCCTGATCTTATCAGTTGCTATTGAAATAGGCGTGAACTGAAACTCACCGGCCTTGATCTTGGTCAGAATACCGATACCCTCAAAGGCATAAGGCTTACCCATATTCAGAAACTGGTGCGCCAGTTCCAGGTAGGATTCCAGGTCGGCAGATGCCAGCGGTTTCATTTTCCCGGTCTTCTCCGCAATAAATTCAATTAAACCCGGAGATTCTCTTACGAAAGGATTGTTTTCAAAACTGACTCCCTCAAGGATAGTTGAGCGTTGTTTTGTGTTTTGTAAGACCGGTAAAACAGAACTGTCGAGGAGAAACGTGCCAATGCCAGGCAGGTCCAGGCGTTGATTACCATAAAGGTATTGGGCAAGTAAGGATGGTATTTTCACGGCTTATGGATTGTAGCACAATATATATATTTCAGTTGTCTGATGCAAGAGTCTGACCCTCTTATGTTCTATTTTTGCGGTATTATGCTAACAGAAGACGAGAAAAAGTTTGTTGAATACTGGGAAAAAAACCGTTCCGCTAAGAAAAAAGTACTAAAACAATTGTCCGTTGGCCTGCCCCTGGCGGTAATGATAGTCCTTGCCACATTCCTGAATTTTTTCTCAGGCTGGTATAAGCGGGCGGAAATGGTCTGGAGAGCCAATACATCCCTGATACTGGTGATCGTTATTGCAGCCATACTCATCGTGATTTTCATGGCAATTTTTTCTGCCCGTCATAAATGGGAAATGAATGAACAGCGCTACCGTGAATTTCTCGCCCGGAAAGATGAACCCTGATGGATGGTTCCTGCAGCTTTCTGTCTCTGTAGTTTGTCTAAGCACATATCATTAACGCAAAAAATATACTCTATTGAAAAAGTTAGTCCTTCCTCTGTTTCTGATCCCGGCTTTTATCCTGTTGAATGGATGTAGTAAAAACAAATCATGCGAACCCAGAACACCGGCCAGCGAAACTGCGGAAATCCAGGCGTTTGCTACTGCAAAGGGAATTAATGCTTCTGTTGACCCCAGTGGCGTTTATTACCAAATCATGAACCCAGGCGGCCCGGATAAACCAAATGCCAGCTCTAAAATCGTCATCACTTACACGGGTCAATTATTGAACGGCCAGGTATTCGACCAGATGAACACTCCCAATCAAAGCCAGCCCTGGACCCTGGGTACCCTGATACCGGGATGGGTTACCGGTTTGCCACATATAGGTAAAGGCGGTAGTATCAAACTGATCATTCCTTCGTCACTGGCTTATGGATGCATGAGCAATGGTGTCATTCCATCCAATTCCATACTTTATTTTGAAATACAGCTGGTGGATTTTATGTAAATGATGCGGAATCTTAAGCCCGGCATTTCGTCGTAATTTTGCTGTAAACTATTCCGCTTGACCTACGAACCCATATCAGCTTTCGACATCTTTAAAATCGGCATCGGGCCATCCAGTTCCCACACCCTCGGGCCATGGCGTGCAGCCCAACGGTTCGTACAGGGTATTGTCGAAAAAGATTTGCTCGCTGAGGTGCAATCTGTCAAAGTCATGCTCTATGGCTCACTGGCTAAGACAGGACGCGGACATGGTACAGACACAGCAGTTCAACTGGGTCTTGCCGGTGAAGATCCTGTAACCATCGATGTGGGAAGTATACAGGAAAAGATTAATGCCTGTGCAGAATTAAAAAAAATAAAGCTGGCCGGTTTGCAGGAGATTAGTTTTGATCCCGTTGAGGACCTTGTGTTTTTATATACGGAAACATTACCCTTTCACCCGAATGCATTGAGTTTTCTGGTCAGCCTCAGAAATGGAGAAGCATTATCTGAAACATACTATTCGACAGGCGGTGGCTTTGTCATTAAAGAGGGTGAAACTTCAAAGGGTATAACTCCCGTTCAACTTCCTTTTCCCATCAATACTGCTGATGATCTTTTACACTGGTGCAGAAAGACTGGTTTGACAATACATGAAATTGTATTGGAAAATGAGTCAGCCTGGCGTCCTGAAGCGGAAACGCGAAGAGGGTTGCTGAACATTTGGGATGTGATGAAAAACTGCATGTACCGCGGTTGTCATACAGAAGGAGTTCTACCCGGCGGACTGGCGGTAAGGAGAAGGGCAGCATCGCTCAATAAAAAACTTTTGAAGTCGGCGCCATATACTGACTACGATTCATGGATAGAGGCCATTCGCAAAGGGGGCAATCATTTTACCTATACACTTGACTGGGTAAGCTGTTTTGCTTTGGCGGTAAATGAGGAGAACGCATCCTTTGGCCGTGTGGTGACTGCACCTACTAACGGGGCAGCAGGTGTGATACCCGCAGTCCTGCAATATTATCTTGCTTTTTGCAGCAATGAACCACCCTCCCAATTTGAGGATCAGGTGATACGTTTCATGCTTACTGCTTCGGAGATTGGAAGTATTTTTAAAAAAGGCGCTACCATATCAGCAGCGATGGGTGGTTGCCAGGCGGAAATTGGCGTTTCCTCTGCAATGGCTGCTGCTGCATTGACGGAAGCCATGGGCGGTTCACAGCGACAGGCGATGATGGCTGCAGAAATTGCTATGGAACATCACCTGGGATTAACCTGCGACCCGATAGCAGGCCTGGTGCAGGTGCCCTGTATTGAAAGAAATACCATGGGTGCCATCAAGGCCATTACGGCTTCCCAACTTGCCATGCAAAGCACACCTGATTTCGCCAAGGTCTCTCTCGACGGTGTGGTAAAAACCATGTGGGACACGGCTCTTGATATGAACAGTAAATACAAGGAAACAGCCGACGGCGGTCTTGCTATCAACGTACCAATCAGCCTGAGTGAATGCTGATCAGCTATGGATATAACTCTCCAGGTAGTTAATTGTCTCTTTCTGCGACGTAATAATTTCACGCACTACGTCACTCATGGATATGATACCACACAGGCTGTCCTGGTCAAATACGGGGAGATAACGGATGTTTTTTTGTGTCATCAGCGACATGCATAATTCGATACTGTCTGACGGACGAATATCGGGCAGGTCTTCGGACATGATTTCAGAAACCGGGGTGTCGTCGGAATGTTTTCCTTTCAGAATTACTTTACGCGAATAATCACGTTCGGTTACAATTCCCATGTAATTTCCATTTTCCATAACGGCGACTGAACCGATGTTTTTCTCTGCCATCAATTGAAGGGCTGCCAATACCGTGGTGTCGGGCAGCACATTGATCACGGTGTGACCTTTGCGGGCCAGGATGTCCGATACTTTGTGCATAATTCCATTTTAGCTGAATTTAAACAAAGATGCCCGGCCGGCAAAAAATAATTAACAGCTTAAATCGCGGAAACAGTGTCCGCAGAGAGATTGCTGAAATCGTTCACTATATTATAAAGCGTATCCCGTTCCACCGGTTTTCGTCCTGCCTGGCGAATCAATGATACCAGTTGGGTGGTGCTCATTGCAGGATTTTGCTCTTCAGAACCGGCCATTGAATAGATTTTTGTCGTATCGTCGATCGTACCATCTATATCGTTCACACCAAAGGACAGTGTCAGTTGGGCATTCTGTCTTCCCAGCATTGGCCAGTATGCTTTGAGGTGCGGGAAATTATCCAGGTAGATCCGGGCTACGGCATACATGCGCATGTCTTCCACCACGCTGCTTTCCGGTACCTGGCTCATGTCGTTGTTTTTGTTCCGGAATTTGAGTGGAATAAACGTATTGAAACCCCCGGTGCGATCCTGCAGTTCCCGCAATCTGCGCATGTGATCTACACGGTGCCAGTATTTTTCAATATGACCGTAAAGCATGGTGGCATTGGTATGCATACCCAGGTTGTGTGCTGCCTCATGAATGGCGAGCCAGCCGTCTGCATCAACTTTATCGGCACAAATCTTTTCCCTAATTTCCGGATGAAAAATCTCTGCACCCCCGCCCGGAAGGGAATCCAGGCCTGCTTCATGTAATATCTTCATTCCTTCCTCAACACTCATTTTGGCTTTGCGGAACATATAGTCAAGTTCCACCGGGGTAAAACCTTTTATGTGCAGGTCAGGCCGGTGAGCTTTTATCTTTTGCAGGACCTCAATAAAAAAGGCCATGGTCAGTTTTGGATGTACACCGCCCACAATATGAACTTCAGTTACCGGTTTCCCATCATATGACTTAACAATGTCCAGCATCTGGTCGGCTGTAAGTTCCCAACCTTCTTCGCGGTGTGCATATAAACGGCTGTAGGAGCAGAACTGGCAACTGAACACACAGATATTGGTGGGTTCAATATGGAAGTTCCTGTTAAAGTAAGTGGTGTCACCATGCAATCTTTCCCTGATCGAATTTGCCAGGGATCCCAGGAAGGGGAGGCTGCCTTTTTCAAATAATAACAGGGCATCTTCATCACTGATGCGTTGCTGGTTTCTTACCTTATCGGCAACTGCTTCCAGTTCCCTGTCTGTTGAAGCTGTACGGATGATCTCACCGGTCAAAATTCCCGCCATGAAACATGATTTTATCGACCGCAAAATTACGTCTTCTGATTTTAGTGGACGGGAAATTTGGTGGCTTCAAAAAATCCTTATCTTCAAACCGTCACCAAAACAACGTGCTGATGAACATTAGGCTTAGGCTGATCTTCATGAACTTTCTTGAGTTCTTTGTGTGGGGAGCTTGGTTAATTTCTCTGGGAGCATATCTTTTCAACACTTTAGGTTTTTCAGGAGCGCAGGTAGGAGCTATTTATGGCACGATGGGTATCGCATCACTCTTCATGCCGGCTCTGCTTGGTATTGTGGCAGACCGTTGGGTCAACGCTGAACGTGTTTTGGGTTTATGTCATCTTATTGGTGCAGGCCTGTTAATATGGGCTTCTACCGTATCTGATTACAATACCCTCTACCTGATCCTGCTGCTGAATTCAATGTGTTTTATGCCTACCATAGCATTGAACAATACAGTATCCTATATTGTACTGGAAAATCGCGGTTTTAATATTGTGAAGGATTTTCCACCTATCCGTGTGTGGGGCACAGTTGGATTTATTGCCGCCATGTGGATGGTAGATCTTGCCGGGTGGACCAAGAGCCCGCTTCAATTATATATCAGCGCCGGTGCCGGAATAGTCCTGGGACTTTATGCACTTACTATGCCTGCATGTCCGCCGGCACGTAACGCAGAGAAAAAAAGTTTTGCATCTGCTATGGGGTTGGATGCGTTTGTGCTGTTCAAGACTCCCAAGATGCTTGTCTTCTTTCTATTCGCGATGTTTCTCGGTGCGGCATTGCAAATAACTAATGCTTATGGGAGCGCATTTTTAGACGACTTTAAAGATACTTTTCCTGATTCCTTTGGTGTACAGCATCCAAACGTGCTTTTATCCATCTCACAGATTTCAGAGACTTTATTCATTCTGACCATTCCATTCTTCCTGAGAAGATTTGGCATCAAGTGGGTGATGTTGATGAGTATCCTTGCATGGGTGCTCAGGTTTGGATTGTTTGGACTCGGTAATCCCGGTGATGGTTTATACCTTTTGATTCTGTCAATGATTGTCTATGGTATGGCTTTCGATTTCTTTAATATCTCGGGGTCATTGTTTGTAGAAAAAGAAGCCAACGTGCGCATTCGGGCAAGTGCCCAGGGATTGTTCATGCTGATGACAAATGGCGTGGGAGCCTGGCTTGGGACACGGATCAGTGGTGAAGTGGTTGACTATTTCACCAAAGACGGGGTTAAGGACTGGCAGAGTATCTGGTTCAGTTTTGCCGGTTATGCGCTGGTGCTGGCTATCATTTTCCCCATAGTATTCAGGTATAAACACAATCCAAAAGAGATGGAGCAAATCCATC
>Ga0065721_10006127_pt1 | contig 11165 bp, 13 predicted proteins | sample Mesricmetagenome_FD_59108 | JGI IMG/M metagenome (GOLD analysis project Ga0065721, IMG submission 59108) | Mesophilic microbial community from rice straw/compost enrichment Sample: eDNA_1 v2 (version 2) | ecosystem: Engineered > Solid waste > Grass > Composting > Bioreactor | place: USA: Davis...
TGGACGGCGAGAGCGGGCTGTCGGTGACGTATCCGTCGGACTGCAGCGAGTGCGAGATTCGGGTGGAGGGCGTGGACGCGCACGTGCGATGCACGGGGAGCGAGCTGGGGATGGTGTTTCCGCGGGCAGGCGCGCCGGGGGAGTTGATCGACGGATTCGCGGCGGTGCGGGAGGCGTTTCGGATCGATCGGGAGTTGGCGGGGTTGATTGGGTGAGGGGGGCGCGGAGTGAGGAAGTTGAGAGATGAGAGTTGAAGGTTGAGAGGGCGGAGCGCGGGTTGGGTGACTGGGTCTGGCCCACGGAACACGCGGATCACACGGAAGACGTCGAATGCGCGAATGATGGCTTTGCCTTGATTCCAAATTCGCGGAGCGGAGCATCCAGAAGACCAAGCTCGGGTGGATCGACCCTGCTTTGCCTTGATTCCAAATTCGCGGAGCGGAGCATCCCGCTCGCCGATTGCACCGCCGCCGACCTCGCTTTGCCTTGATTCCAAATTCGCGGAGCGGAGCATCCTCGCGGTCGTAAATCCACCATGACTTGCTGCTTTGCCTTGATTCCAAATTCGCGGAGCGGAGCATCGAAGAGCTTCACGCGCAGATCGCTCGCCGCGCTTTGCCTTGATTCCAAATTCGCGGAGCGGAGCATCCTCGGCAGCGCCGAGGTTTGACGTCATCACGCTTTGCCTTGATTCCAAATTCGCGGAGCGGAGCATCAAGCTTGAAACGAAACACACGGCTCCGTCCGCTTTGCCTTGATTCCAAATTCGCGGAGCGGAGCATCCGGGTCGAAGCGCTCGCCCGTCGACGTGCTGCTTTGCCTTGATTCCAAATTCGCGGAGCGGAGCATCCAGCCCGCCGAATCGCGGATGTAGCTTTGCGCTTTGCCTTGATTCCAAATTCGCGGAGCGGAGCATCGAAGAGCTTCACGCGCAGATCGCTCGCCGCGCTTTGCCTTGATTCCAAATTCGCGGAGCGGAGCATCCGCGAGTCGTTCACCGTCGCGGTCGGCCAGCTTTGCCTTGATTCCAAATTCGCGGAGCGGAGCATCCTCCGCGCGCTGATCGTCATTGGCGTCCATGCTTTGCCTTGATTCCAAATTCGCGGAGCGGAGCATCCCGCAAGCACCCCGGTTGGTTTGTGTTGGTGCTTTGCCTTGATTCCAAATTCGCGGAGCGGAGCATCGGGCGAGGCGCTGCTCCGCATGCACGTGCAGCTTTGCCTTGATTCCAAATTCGCGGAGCGGAGCATCCGCCTCGCCGCACTTCACGTGGTGCTCGAAGCTTTGCCTTGATTCCAAATTCGCGGAGCGGAGCATCTACAATGGTGGGTGAGGCAGGATGTCTTGCGCTTTGCCTTGATTCCAAATTCGCGGAGCGGAGCATCGATGTCGCACTTCTCCAGGCGGCATCCGCTGCTTTGCCTTGATTCCAAATTCGCGGAGCGGAGCATCGCCTCCCGGCATACCTACGCCCGCAGATGTGCTTTGCCTTGATTCCAAATTCGCGGAGCGGAGCATCCGGAATGCTGGCAACCCCGCCACGATTTCGGCTTTGCCTTGATTCCAAATTCGCGGAGCGGAGCATCAGCGACATTCGCACGCACGGCGCTCGCGTCGCTTTGCCTTGATTCCAAATTCGCGGAGCGGAGCATCATCTCCAGTTATCACGTGATAACTCACGGAGCTTTGCCTTGATTCCAAATTCGCGGAGCGGAGCATCCGTGCGGGCCGCGTGGTCCGCACGCTGTCAGCTTTGCCTTGATTCCAAATTCGCGGAGCGGAGCATCGCCCACGAATTAGACGTGTTCCTCACCACCGCTTTGCCTTGATTCCAAATTCGCGGAGCGGAGCATCTAGGACGCCCCGCCATCCGTGGAATACTCAGCTTTGCCTTGATTCCAAATTCGCGGAGCGGAGCATCTAAACGTCATACTATCATCCGCCGCCCGCGCTTTGCCTTGATTCCAAATTCGCGGAGCGGAGCATCCCGACATCAAAAATGCCGCCTTTGTTCGTCGCTTTGCCTTGATTCCAAATTCGCGGAGCGGAGCATCGCCGGGCTCGCCGGCGCGGCCGAGTCCGGTGCTTTGCCTTGATTCCAAATTCGCGGAGCGGAGCATCCCTGGCAAACGATGCACGCCCAGTTCGCCCGCTTTGCCTTGATTCCAAATTCGCGGAGCGGAGCATCCTTGCTTGCGAGCGTCGGTGCGCGCGACGTGCTTTGCCTTGATTCCAAATTCGCGGAGCGGAGCATCCTTGAACTCCGGCTCCGTCGCTCGCCGCTTGCTTTGCCTTGATTCCAAATTCGCGGAGCGGAGCATCGTCGGTGGGATAGGCCCACGTTACGCGGGTGCTTTGCCTTGATTCCAAATTCGCGGAGCGGAGCATCGGCGGTCGAGTTGTTGTTGGTGTCGTCCCAGCTTTGCCTTGATTCCAAATTCGCGGAGCGGAGCATCATGTGGCCGGTGTGGATGATGTCGGCTTCGCTTTGCCTTGATTCCAAATTCGCGGAGCGGAGCATCCTCGCGCACATTCACGAGATCTATCGGCTTGCTTTGCCTTGATTCCAAATTCGCGGAGCGGAGCATCAACACGTTCGTAGCGGGCGATTCCTTTACCGCTTTGCCTTGATTCCAAATTCGCGGAGCGGAGCATCGTATTGAACACGGCGGAAGGGGGTGGCGGTGCTTTGCCTTGATTCCAAATTCGCGGAGCGGAGCATCGCGGCAAAGCCGCGCTTGCCCGCCACTCGGGCTTTGCCTTGATTCCAAATTCGCGGAGCGGAGCATCGGTGAGCTCTTCGATGTTCGCGGGGCACTGGCTTTGCCTTGATTCCAAATTCGCGGAGCGGAGCATCGGCTGCCCCGGCGCTGTATACCAGCCGCCGCTTTGCCTTGATTCCAAATTCGCGGAGCGGAGCATCGGACACCGAAGAATACTGGCGCCGGAGTGAGCTTTGCCTTGATTCCAAATTCGCGGAGCGGAGCATCTTTCGGCTTTTCTCACCCGGAGCCCTTGGTGCTTTGCCTTGATTCCAAATTCGCGGAGCGGAGCATCGCCGCCGCGCCGACAGCCCCGGCCGCCCGGGCTTTGCCTTGATTCCAAATTCGCGGAGCGGAGCATCCCGACATCAAGAATGCCGCCTTTGTTCGTCGCTTTGCCTTGATTCCAAATTCGCGGAGCGGAGCATCGTATCCGCCCCTGACGCTTGCGCCGTTGGAGCTTTGCCTTGATTCCAAATTCGCGGAGCGGAGCATCTCCACCCGACACGCCGACCCCGTCTTGCGGCTTTGCCTTGATTCCAAATTCGCGGAGCGGAGCATCACTACCACTTCCATTGCGCCCGCCGCCGGAGCTTTGCCTTGATTCCAAATTCGCGGAGCGGAGCATCGCCCACGAATTCGACGTGTTTCTCACCACCGCTTTGCCTTGATTCCAAATTCGCGGAGCGGAGCATCAGACACCGCGAACGCAATTTCCTCCGAAGGGCTTTGCCTTGATTCCAAATTCGCGGAGCGGAGCATCGATTGCGCCGTTGGAGTGATAGGACCCGCAGCTTTGCCTTGATTCCAAATTCGCGGAGCGGAGCATCGTCGCCGAAGAGGAAAACCTGCGCCTACGGGCTTTGCCTTGATTCCAAATTCGCGGAGCGGAGCATCATCGGACCCGAAGCTCTCGCGGAGCGCGTCGCTTTGCCTTGATTCCAAATTCGCGGAGCGGAGCATCAATCGAAATGAAGGTGACCGAACTTACTCCGCTTTGCCTTGATTCCAAATTCGCGGAGCGGAGCATCGCTCGCTCGTAACTCCGCAAACCCCTCGGTGCTTTGCCTTGATTCCAAATTCGCGGAGCGGAGCATCCACCTCGTCATGCAAGTGACGATGCTTAGAGCTTTGCCTTGATTCCAAATTCGCGGAGCGGAGCATCAGACACCGCGAACGCAATTTCCTCCGACGGGCTTTGCCTTGATTCCAAATTCGCGGAGCGGAGCATCCGCGGAAAAAAAGTCGTGTGCTTCGTCAATGCTTTGCCTTGATTCCAAATTCGCGGAGCGGAGCATCTGTGAGCGCATCGGCCTTCACGAACTCGAAGCTTTGCCTTGATTCCAAATTCGCGGAGCGGAGCATCGCCCACGAATTCGACGTGTTCCTCACCACCGCTTTGCCTTGATTCCAAATTCGCGGAGCGGAGCATCAACGCGGGGACATACGCGATCGGACACATCGCTTTGCCTTGATTCCAAATTCGCGGAGCGGAGCATCAGACACCGCGAACGCAATTTCCTCCGAAGGGCTTTGCCTTGATTCCAAATTCGCGGAGCGGAGCATCACCTTCCGCGATCACGTGTTGGACATCCGGGCTTTGCCTTGATTCCAAATTCGCGGAGCGGAGCATCGGAGCCGGAAAAGAACTGGCGCTTGCTGCTGCTTTGCCTTGATTCCAAATTCGCGGAGCGGAGCATCCACCTCGTCATGCAAGTGACGATGCTTCGAGCTTTGCCTTGATTCCAAATTCGCGGAGCGGAGCATCGACACGCCGCGCCCCCTTCCATGCGTCGCGGCTTTGCCTTGATTCCAAATTCGCGGAGCGGAGCATCAACCATCGACGCACACCCGACCTGGCCGCGGCTTTGCCTTGATTCCAAATTCGCGGAGCGGAGCATCCTCCTCTCTCTTTCACCGAACGAGACGCCTGCTTTGCCTTGATTCCAAATTCGCGGAGCGGAGCATCTGGCCTCACGATCACCACGCCCATCTTCGTGCTTTGCCTTGATTCCAAATTCGCGGAGCGGAGCATCGTCAATACCGTCGCCGACGCCAACAGCGGAGCTTTGCCTTGATTCCAAATTCGCGGAGCGGAGCATCATGATGTTTAAAGCACCATACACGTTCACGCTTTGCCTTGATTCCAAATTCGCGGAGCGGAGCATCAGGCAGCCTCCAAGGATAACACACCCCGCGCTTTGCCTTGATTCCAAATTCGCGGAGCGGAGCATCCCTCTACGACGTCAGCCCCGTCACCTATCCGCTTTGCCTTGATTCCAAATTCGCGGAGCGGAGCATCGTCGAAGGCGGAGCACAGGGACAGGTCGCGGCTTTGCCTTGATTCCAAATTCGCGGAGCGGAGCATCCCGGAAGGAGTGAGCGCGTATCGCTCTCAGGCTTTGCCTTGATTCCAAATTCGCGGAGCGGAGCATCCAGAAATTCGGCGAGGATTATATTCGGCCGGCTTTGCCTTGATTCCAAATTCGCGGAGCGGAGCATCGCAGAAGATGCCTTCGCACGCGGCGAGGATGCTTTGCCTTGATTCCAAATTCGCGGAGCGGAGCATCGCATTCAGCAGTGGCGGAGAGCTTTGGGCCGCTTTGCCTTGATTCCAAATTCGCGGAGCGGAGCATCTCGGGGCTTCTTCTCCGCGTAGTGCGGGGTGCTTTGCCTTGATTCCAAATTCGCGGAGCGGAGCATCAGGCGCATCCGGCGCATGGTGGGATACTTGGCTTTGCCTTGATTCCAAATTCGCGGAGCGGAGCATCGCGCCGTCGATCGCTTACTCCGCCCTCGAGCTTTGCCTTGATTCCAAATTCGCGGAGCGGAGCATCTAGCTCAGAAATGATCTTAACACATTTCACGCTTTGCCTTGATTCCAAATTCGCGGAGCGGAGCATCCGCTCCGCGAATTTCATTCATTTTCAGTAATTTAGCTGGTTACCAAAGCTGGATTTGCTCCGGCATTTTCTCGGACGGCACCTCTTTTGCCGGCGATCCGTAGATGACAAAGGCTCGTTCCCACTGGGCCCGCGTTACGAAAAATGCCCGGACCTTACCCTCGGGAGGGATACATTTCTTGATCCGGTCCATATGCGTTTGCTGACGGGCAAAGCTTACACAGGGCCGGATATAAACGCTGAACTGGGCCATCTGGAATCCGTCATCGACCAAGAACTTTCGGAAGGCCGTGGCGGCTTTCCGCTGCGGCTTCGTCAAGACGGGCAGATCGAACGCGACTACGAGCCAGCCCATTTTGAATTTTTCCACATCCATGGCCGGTAGTGGCGGGTGCTGCCGGTCAACACGGCTTGGCGGAAACCGCGAACAACCCCTTCGATGCACCCGCGGATATCGAGATCGAGGCCGAGGTAGTCGACTCGTTCCAACGAGAACCCCGTGACCCATCGGCGAAACTCGCCGCTGACGATGAAGGCCTCCTGATGTGGGCGGTCTTTCACCCACTGATACACACGCCAGTCGACGCAAGGACGAAAGGGCTCCATCAAATCATAGGCTAACGGTGCGCTGCGTTCGCGGATTGCGTGGGAGATGCCGACCATGGGATCGAGTCCAAAGCCGTAGAGCTTCTGAAGCACTGTCGAGAGTAGCACGGCGTAGCCGTAGTTCAGCAGGTCGTTTAAACCGCCGAGCTTTCGGCCACGTGAGAAACCTTCGACGCGCAGCCCTTCGCTGAACACATCCCAAAACAGTTTGGCGCATCCGCCTTCTTTTCGCGCCGAACGGGCGGTGGCCGCACTCGCGAGTTGTCGTGTGCTCATGCTGTCGGGCGCAATGCGGGCAGCGATGAAAGCTTGGTTGGCACATTTGGCGTCGATGGTCTTTTCCCACAGACGTGTGCGCATCGTGTCCGACAAGGTGAGATGCCGGCGGGTGAGCAAGGTGTCCGCGGATCGACACGCCGGCAGGAGCAGGCTTACGGGTTGAAACTTTTCGCAGATGACCAAAGCCACGCCGTGGCGCGCTGCCTCGAGAAAAAGATGGCTGTGGATGCGAGCCGAGAAGCTCGTGACGATGATCGATGCGATGTCCTCGAGCGGCAGTTTCTTGGCCACGCCCTCCGACGTGCAGACAAGTTGTCCATCTCGACACGTCAGATCGGCCTGGGGGGCATCGATGCTGACGATGTGGTAGGACATAGAGTTGATGTGTTACGCGTTTCGCGCTTCGGACCCCGCAAGAGTTGTGATCGCTCGTGATGCTCCGTTTCGGAGAAGGGTTTTGAGCAGAACGTTGATCCACGTAGGGCGGATTGCCTCCACAGTCCCGAGATCGAGCACTAGGCCCATGTTTGAGGTGTTCTTGATCGAAAAGATGCGCCAATGCCCAGCGCGTGGTCCTTTAGGCAGCTTGATGACCTGGCCGTTACGCCACACCTGAGGCGACCTGCCACCATTGCGTGCTTTCAAGGTTTCCAGTTGCTCCCAAACTCGTGCGAACGGGATGACAACAAAACGCTCGGCTGGCGGCAGCTTTTCGTCGTCGAGAATTGCGACGCCAAAGTTGTCGGTAACTACGCGAACCCCTTTGATTTTGGCCAGCTTCCCTTCTGGGTTCAGTCCGACAACTTTGCTTTCCAGTTCGTCAGTGCGATTCACGACGAACTCTCCGTTGGTATTCTTCTTTCGCTGGCGTAGAAAAACGCGGCCGTTCTCTCGCTTCAGCACACCGCGTGTGTTCTCCTCCACGCGCAAGCCGCTCATGTCTGCCGGCACATGTTGCACAACGCGGCGTTCGGCGAGCCGGGTGCGAATCTGCTGTTTCAACGAGTGAGGCAGATCGCGCAGACGAAACCCGCCGTTGGCGTCAAAATCGCCGAGATTGAGGGCTTCCAAATCTGCCCGTTGGTCGGGTTTGAGCTTACGCTCAAGAAGGAGACGCCAAACATCGCCGCGATTGGGTATGAGGGCCGAAGCTAGGCCGAGCACGCAGGCATCGAGCGCATGATGGAGATGAGTGATGTTTCGGATCTCGGTCTTGGTTTTAACGACAAAATGTTCCCGGCCGTCTGCATCTTTGGTTTTTTCCAGCACGCCAGGCGCAGCCTCGGCAAGGCAGCCGAGCGCATCCCACGCGGCGCGCACGCGAGCGGTCACCGGGCCTGGCAACGCGACGAAAACAGGCGGCTGGGCGAGATGTGTGAACGGTGCGCGTAGCACTTGCTGGCCGAGTCGCGCGAGCTGGGAGGTCTGCGTGAGCTGGCCGGGAGTAAATCCGCCGCCCTTTTCCTCGTAGCGGGCCAGCAGGAGTTTTTCGATGCGCCGTTTCTTGCGCCGCTGGTCGTCGATATGGCCTCGTTTGTCGAAAGCTCTAACGTCTTCTTCGTAACGACGAAGCTGCTTGATGTGAAGATGGGGCAGGCCGGGCACGGCTTTTGTTTCTTCGTCAGCGACAAACTGCCACGCGGTGCGATTACCTTTCCACTTGTTGATTTCTGAAAATGTGACCACCAGCGAGTCGAGGGAGTCGGAGGGACGCAGCGATCGCGGAATGATGTGATCGAGATCGACCCGGCGAGTGACGAGGTCGACGGGCTCGAAGTCGTGCCCCGTGTAGGGGCATTGCCAGTTGAGATCGTCGGCGATGCGGGCTTTGCGAATCAGCGAAGCATTGATGCGGGTGCCAGGCGGAAGTTCGGCCAACAAGCGTTTTGAAACCTGCGCGTGGCTGCGCAGACGCTCGTTCATTTCCTTCGCGATGTCTTGAGCGGTCAGTCCCGCCATCTCGCGGAGGTCGCGATTCACTTCGAGTGTGATGCGTTCCACCCTCGCAGCATCGCCATTGGCGTAGGCGGGATCGGCAATCAATTGGGCGACCAAGCGACCGAGAATCTGCAGCCGGTGGCGCACAAGGTGATTGTTGGTCTGCTGATCGATCGTCCGTTGATCCCGGCTCCGACGCTGTTCCGGTGTTTCGAAGAGACATCCATCTTCGGCGCGAGGATGGCGCCCTTGCATCGACTGTTGATAGGCTTGAATAAGCAGGGGTCGTGCATAAGGGGCGCGACCGCCAATTAATGGTGCAGCGAATCGGGTGCTCAGGATTTCATCGGCGGTGGGTGGCGGGATGGGTTCTTTCTTCCGCGATTTCCGCGCGGGTGCAGTGCAGAGTTGCGCGAGAGCACTATCGAATCCGGTCAGGTCGGCTCCACTGGCAGCGGCTTTGCTGCGAAGGTCGGCAAGGGTTTGTGTGCGTCCTCGGCGCCAGTGGTTGAGTGCGTGTCGACGAGTGTTTTCAGGAAGGTGCGGCCACAAGGGGCCGATCCATGAGTTGGTGGTGGCGAGCTTTAGCGCAGGATCGAGAACGAGGTTTTCCGCCGCGGTCGCATCCATGAACATTTGGTCCAGGTTGTCGCGCACAGCTCCGGTGAGAGTGCGGACTGTTTTGCGAAATTCGGCTGGAGTGAAGTATCCGTCACGTTCCGCGATTTTAGTGAGCTCAGCTCGCTCTGTCGCGGTAAGTTCTCGAAGCGGTGAGTCTGCAGCGGTCGCGACTGTGATATTCGCCAAAAGTAACGCCCATCGGAACCGATAATATTCCGGGCAATCCTTTACCGGTAGTTTTGCGCCAGAAATAGGGCAGCGGCCAATGATGCGGTTGTGATAACGGGTGGCTAGGCGACCAAACAGCAATCCGCCGGTGTAACGGCGGGGCAAACGGATTCCGGCGCACGGTTTGGCTTGGGCATCATCGAGCAGTGCGCGAATGAAATCCTCGTCGATGCAAGGTAGCTTGCCGATGTGACTCGTAAGCAATCGTCGCACTTCCTCGCGCACAACGTGGCGGTCGAAGGCAGCGTCTTTTGCTTTATAGCTTTCGGTAGTGCCGGAACGAGGCGCGAGAGGGTCCTGTCCGAGCCACGCGCAAATGGTCTCGGCCATAGTTTGCTTGCCGAACCGCTCCATGCCTTCTCGGGCGTGAGCGCGCTTTTCCTTGTTCTCTTCTTCGTCTTCGTCGGCACCAATTGGCTCGTATCCGCGGTTGTGGGCATACCAACGCAGCACATCCCACAGCTCGGACCAGTTGAGGGTTTGTTGACCGTTGCTTGCGAGCACGCGGGCGGCCAGCAACCAAGGGGTGGGGCTGCCGCCATTCGCGATATGCTTCGATTTCAGCTCTCCGGCGGTGAAGACACCCAGACTGCTGAGTAGACGTTCCATTCGCGCTATGCGCTGGCGTGTCGCTCTGATATGTCGCCGCTGTTGGCGATGCTGGCGACGTTGAATAGCGAGGGCGCTATCCTTCTCAAAGAGAACGACGCCGCAGCCCAGGATGTCGGGCATTCCGCTCGCGGGTGCGGTCAGAACGGACCAGCCGATCGAACTGTGACCGACATCGAACGCGAAGGAAAGTTTTTCGAGGGTCATGAGGTGAAATGTAGAAATAAAAAGCGGTGGGCGCATGAAGCGCCCACCGCTGGAATCTTAGGCAAAGCTAAAAATATCACCTGTGTTCGGGTGATCAGATGATCTTTTCGAAAAAAAACGCCGTTCTATCGTGCCTTTGGCATAGGCCTCAACAGAACGGCGAATGTCTGTCGTAAGGTGAGTATTTACTATCACGCATGCTCCAATTGCTGAGAGCATCCTAACATAGTAGATATTTTTAACCTTATGCATACTGGCCGGGTTCTCGTCGGCGGCGTTCGACGCTCCGTTCCCTAACATGCAATTTGCAGACAATCTGAGCACAATAGTTTCGAGGCCCAAAGGCAAGCCCTTTGAGTCCAGCGAGCTCGACTTGCATCGACGAACTTCCGAAGAAACAGATTGAAGCGTTTCGTCGGCGCTTACAGTTTTCATCCGGAATCAAGTCAAAGTAAGTGAGCGCAGCCCGTCGCTCTGTTCGTTAGGCGAACACACCGTGGTCAACAGCGCTTCTTTTTCGGCGGCATCGAAAGGTGCCGCCGAAATGTTTTTCCAAGCCGTGAAGAGACCTTGGCGGATGCGGTTCATGGGGTGTTGAAGCGGGATTCAACGTCGCAGGACTGGAAGGGCCGAGACGTAGGCGCGGGCTGGGATACGCGTTGGTCGCGATAAGGACGAAAATGCAGTGTGGGCGCAATAGCGCAGCGAATGTGCCTCTTGGAAAAATTCAGTGTGTCGTGATGCGAGCACTGCGTCGGGCACTCACTCACGCTCGTGGCTACACAAATAGAAAGGCGCCCGGGGGGCCGGGCGCCGAGAGAACGAGAATGATTACGAGAACGAGAACGATTCGTTACTTGACCATGTCGGCGACGAAGGCGCGCTCGTCGAGGAGCTCTTTGTTCGTCGCGGCGATCTTTGATTTTGCGAAGTCGTCCATCTGATAGCTCGTGATCACTTCATAGCTGCCGGGAGTCGTGGTGCGGACGGGCATGCCGGCCCAGACGTTGGC
>Ga0065721_10052783_pt1 | contig 11165 bp, 7 predicted proteins | sample Mesricmetagenome_FD_59108 | JGI IMG/M metagenome (GOLD analysis project Ga0065721, IMG submission 59108) | Mesophilic microbial community from rice straw/compost enrichment Sample: eDNA_1 v2 (version 2) | ecosystem: Engineered > Solid waste > Grass > Composting > Bioreactor | place: USA: Davis...
TGGGGTTGTACGCCGGATCGTTTAGGAGCTCGCATTCCTGTTCCTCATTTCGTCGATTGTGTTCCTATTATTTTACCATGGATTGAGTCCTGGTTCTGCGATTTCGACGACTTTTTCACCACACTTCTAAAGGGGGAAAATGAGCGGAATAGCGTGATATAGATTCGTTGGCGAATTGGCCCGTCCCGTCCGCTCCGTCCCGCATGCCGTTCGCCCCTGTCCAGCGCGGCCAGACTGCGTGCCAAATCCTCGCGCATGCAGCCCGGCTCGCGCCTCGCGGCAGCGGCCGGGTTCCAGCGCGGGGGCTCCCGCCGGCGTCAGCCGCTGCGCTTCCGCTCGCGGTATTGGCCGGGCGTAATGCCCTCCTGCTTGCGGAAGGAGCGGATGAAGTTTTGCGGGTTGTTGTACCGCAGCTTCGCGGCGATGTCCTTGATCGGCATTTCGGTGCCGGCCAGCCACTTCTTGGCCATATTGAAACGGTACATCGTCAAATATTCGCTGAACGAGCAGCCCGTTTCCTTGCGGAAGACGCTGCTGATATAGTTGGCGTTGTAATGGAGCCGCGAAGCGCATTCCTCCAGCGTCATGTCCGTATCGTAATGGCGCTGGATCATGTCGATAATTTTTTCCGAAATGTTGTGGTACTGCGCTTCCTGCCGGTCCTTGAAAATATTGACGAGCGGATAGACGACGGTCGTCCAGAACCAATCCTCGATTTCTGCAGCCGTATGCAGCCGCAACAGCTCCTCCAGCGGCGAGCCTTTCATTGGATGGATCTGCATCAGGCTGACCCCGGATTCCTGCATGACGACGAGCAAATTGTTCAGCAGCCGCGCAAGCGGAATCTGATAATCCTGCGGCGACATTTCCGCTTCGAACACCGCTTGAAGAAATTGCTTCAGCAGCTCCTTCGCCTGCTCCTTCTCGGCGAGCTTGATGGCGTCCATCAATTCGTTCTCGATATGGTGAGGATAGCTGATTTGCAAATAATGTTTGCCGGCGTGGATGTTCTCGTACTGAATAATAATGCCTTCGCCGAGCTTCATCCGCTGCTTCAGCGCTTCCGTCGCCTCGCGGCCGCCTTGAGCGAGCTTGTCGAACGAATCGAAGGGCTGGCTCATGCCGATGCTGACCTGCAAGCTCAAATAGCTGGCGATCTTGTCCTGCAGCTGCTCGGTCAGCGCGTACGCGTCGTTGCGGAACGCCGCGGCGTCCGTTTCTTCGCCGCCGATGACGGCGAGAATCGTCTGGTCCATGACGACCGGCGACAGCCGCCGGGGAGCGGGAACGAGCTCCTCCAGCATGTTGCCGATGGCGAACAGCAGCAGCTCGGCGTCGTCACGGGAATAGCGGCTATTGTCCTGGTAATCGATTTGCAGGGCGAGCACGGCCATCGTCTTCCACCGGCTCAACTGCTCGGCATAACCGAACTGGGCCAGCTTCTCCGGGATTTCGGCCGCCCGAACGCCGCCCTGAAGCGCGCGCAGCAGAAAAAACGCGTTGACCTGGTGAAGATGCTGCCGCACTTCCTTTTCCAGCTGCGATTTCGATTGGAACAAATGGTGCACCCGTTCGCTGATGACCTGGAACTCGTTCGTGTTTTTGTGCCGGATGTCCGTCATCCGTTCCCCGATCTGATTCAGCAGCCGCGCGATCGGCGAATACATGCGGCGGGAGCCGATCCAGGCGAGCAGCATGGACAGCGTCAGCATCAGCAGGCACATATACAGCGTATAAAGGCCGATCTTGCTCGATTCCTTCGTCATGCCCGCGATGGAGGCGATCGACAAGTAGAACCAATCGTTCAGCTCCGACCGGTAATACGTGACGGCTTGCTCTCCTCCCCCGATGGCGGCGGTGAATTGACCGGACAAGCCCTCCAGCCGGTCGGCCCCGATGCCGGCGGCAGCCAAGTCCCGGCCGATCAGCGACTGGTCGGGATGCAGCAAGATTTGGCCCGAGCCGTCCGCAATGACGATGCTGGAGTCGGCGTCGCTCTTGTCCTTCAGCATCTCCTGCAGGCTGCATACCGGTATATTGGCCAGCGCCAGCCCGTGCCGCTCCAGGCCGACGGCCGGAAGCTTCTTGACGAGACTGAAGCTGTAGGCGCATGCCGCGCCGTTCAGCGCATTCTCCTCGCTGTAGAACCAGTCGGACGGCAGCAGCAGCCACGAAGTGCTCTGCGGCGTGTCCATCAGCTCCTTCAACGGCTCGTAATGGGCATATTGGTCGAAGGCGTACAGGCCCGAATTTTTGACCATCCAGTTATGCCGCTCGTTGATCAGGACGACGTCCTCCAGCATCGTATCGAAAGACTGCATGTGGCGAATCTCGTTGCGCAGGTCGTTATATATCATAAAATCGTCTTCGTTCAGCGTCTGGCCGAGCGCTTTTTTGAGTACGGTGGAATTAATAACCTGGTTCAGCGTATGGTTGACAGTTGTCAGCTTCTGCTCTACATTGGAGTTAATTTGCTGGATCAGCTGCATTTTGCCGTCGCTGACTCGCTCCTGAATTTCGTTGGAGGACGTCACGTAGGCGAATGCGCCGATAAAAATAACGGGCAGCGTGCTGAGCAGAAACCCGAAGATTGTCATTTTGCTTAGGAAGGACAGGGATCGCACGGCAACCATCACCCTTGTATGAAATTTGAGTTTAGAGACGACTTCATTGTAGTAAACGCATACATTGGAAGGCAATAATCATCTGATCGGCCGATGATCATTTCCTTAGATTATGTACGTTTTGGCCAGGAAAGACAAGGAGGCGCGCAACATGCGGAAACGTTCGGAACAGATCGCACGAGACGATAGGAAGAGTCGGGACAGCCGCTTCATGGCCGGATTAGCGAGCTGCGGTTCACGCCTGCTTAAGCGGATGGGGGTCGGGGCCCAAGGCGGTGCGGTGATGCTGGCGCTGCTGCTTCTGGCGGCGGTCGTCTCCGGCTGCGCTGCGGCAAGCGGCGAAGGAGGCGCCGAGCAGGCGAAGCCGTCCATTTCGATTATGGCTCCGCTCCATTTTCCTCATCCGGCAAGCGGCGAGGTGCTGGAGCGGCTGGAGGAGCTGACGGGCACCGAGCTGGACATCAACTGGGTGCCGGACGGGATTTATACGGACAAGATGAACACGGCGCTGACGACCAATTCGTTGAAAAAGGTTACCTTCGTTAAACATACGGACTATATTTTTGTCAAAAACGCGATCCGTACCGGGGGATTCTGGGAAATCGGCCCGTATTTGGACCAGTTTCCGAACCTGCGGCATCTGAATAAGGAAATCTTGAACCAGGCGGCGGTCGACGGGGGCATATACGGGCTCTATACGGAAAGGCCTTCCTCGCGGCAAGGCGTCATTATCCGGGAGGATTGGCTCGAGGCGGTCGGCCTGGAGAAGCCCGGCACGATCGAGCAATTGTACGAGACGTTGAAGGCGTTTACGTTGAACGATCCGGATCGCAACGGTCAAGACGACACGATCGGACTTGCGGACCGCAACGATCTCGTGTTCGGAGCGTTCAAGACGCTCAGCTCTTATTTCGGAACTCCGAACAACTGGGAATTCAGAGACGGAGCCATCGTGCCGGAGTTCGAGACGCCGGAGTATATAGATACGATGAATTTCATGAAGAAGCTGTACGAGGAAGGGCTGATCAATGCCGACTTTGCCGTCACGAGCAAAGAGATGCAGCGCGATCTTATCATTCGCGGCAAGGCCGGCGTCTATATCGGCAGCATGACGGACGTGCAAAGGCTGTACGACGAAGCCAAAAAGTTTAATCCGGACGTCAAATTTACGCTGGCCAACCGCATTTTGGGACCGAAAGGATACAAGGTATGGTCGATCCCGAATTACAACGGGCTGTACCTGTTTTCCAAAAAGGCGATCAAGACGGAGGAGGAGCTGCTCGAGGCGCTGGCGTTTTTCGACCGGACGATGGATAAGGATGTCGCCAACCTGATGCGCTACGGCTTGCAGGATCGCCATTATCAGCTGACCAAGGACGGCAAGGTGCTTCTGCCGGAAAATACGTCGCAGCTGCGCAATACCGAGGTCAACGCATTGTACGCGCTGATGATCGCCGATTTGAGCAACCCGAACATTATGAAGGCGGCGGAAAAGGAAACGTTCTGGGAAATCGCGGAGCAATATACGGCGGACAACGAAAAGTTTATTGTGACGGACCCGACGATCGGCCTGGAATCCGAAACGTATGACGAACGAAGCGTCGAGCTGTACAAGATCGTTTCCGACGCGACGTACAATTATATTTTGGGCAAGCTGGACGAGGACGGCTTCCGCAAAGAGGTCGAGCGGTGGAAGCTGAACGGCGGCAGTCGAATCATTAAGGAGTATACCGAAGACTATTTCCGCCAGTGAGGCCTTGGTTATGAAGCGATGAAACCGTGTAGCAGCGTTTACGGATCCTCATTACGTTAGAAACGGAAATTAGCGGGTGCTGCAATTTTAACGAACTCAGGTAGCGTTGTTTAGGTCGAAATAGCGATTCCGGGGGGAGAAATTGTCAAATAGCGTCGTCTGGATTCGTTACGTAGTTGAATGGAGCGAAAATTGGGGAAATTGCGTGTCTAGGGTTCGTTAGCTTTTGCTGGAATAGCCGCTGGGCGACGAAATGTCGCTTGGCGGCTTTTTTTGCGTTGCCGCCGGCAATCGGCCTTGAGGCAGGTGTCATCCGCGGCGGGAATAATCAGAAGCTCAGAAGCGGGGACGGGACGGGCCGATCTGAACAAATGATTGTATCGGCACCGTTTATCCCGATGATAGTCTCGAATTGTTCCACCACAACCATAAACAAATGGAGGTCAAGGGTGCATGAGCAAAAAGTTTGCAATCGCTATCAGCATGCTGCTGTCGCTTAGCCTGCTGCTGGCCGCTTGCTCGAGCGGCGGCAATTCGGGCGGCAACCAGCCGGAGCCGACGAAAAACGCGGACGGCTCGAAGGAATCGGCCAAGCCGGACGATCAGGAGAAACCGGCGGAAATTACGATTATGCTGCCGCTCAACATTGCGGAAACGCCGCCGGACACAATCAAGAACGAGCTGGAGAAGCTGACCAACACGAAGCTGACCTATCAATTTTTCCCTGCAGACACCTATGAAGAGAAGCTGAACACGTCGTTTGCGACAGGCGCTCTGCCGCAAGTGACGTATTTGAAAAACCAGGCGACGTTCCTGCTTATGAAAGAAGCGATCCGCGACGGCCAGTTCTGGGAAATCGGACCGTACCTGGACCAATTCCCGAACCTGAGCAAGCTGAAGCCGGAAATTTTGAACAATACCAAGGTAGACGGCAAGCTGTACTCCCTTTATATCGGACGTCCGCTGGCCCGCCAAGGCATTATTTACCGCAAGGATTGGGCGGATGAGCTCGGCATCCAGCCGCCGAAGACGGTCGACGAGCTGTACGCAATGATGGAACGGTTTACGAACGAAGATCCCGATAAGAACGGACAGCCGGATACGATCGGCCTCGCCGACCGGAACGACCAAATTTACGGCGCCTTCAAGACGATCGCTTCCTGGTTCGGCACGCCGAACAACTGGGGCGAGAAGGACGGCCAATTGCTGCCGGAATTTATGTTCGACGAATACTTCCAGGCTATGGACTACATGAAAAAGATTCGCGACAACAAGCTGATGAACGTAGACTTCGCCGCGACAAGCAAAACGGATCAAGTCAACCTGTTCACCAGCGGCAAAGCCGGCGTTTATATCGGCTCCATGCAGGACGTCAACTCTTTGCACAAGGATCTGATCAAAAACGTGCCGACGGCTGTAATCGACGTCATCAACGTCGTATCCGGACCGAGCGGCAACCAATCGACCTGGGCGATTCCGGGTTATAACAACGTCGTGCTGTTCCCGAAAACGGCAACGAAGTCGGAAGAGGATTTGTTGAAAATATTGGCGTTCTTCGACAAAATGATGACTCCCGAAGTCGCCAACCTGATGTACTGGGGCATCGAAGGCACGCACTACACCGTAGTCGACGGCAAAGCGAAGGCTTCCGACAATCAGGAGCTGACGGAGCGCGAAGTGAAGGGCTACAAAGACAGCGTCATCGGCGAGCCGGAAACGAACGGCATGTATGAAGGGTTCCATGACCTGGAGGCCCGCATCCACGCCGAGCAGCTCATTCCGGAGAACGAAAAGATCGCCATCCACGATCCGACGGCGGCGCTGGATTCCGCGACGTACACCGAGTCGGGCGTCAAGCTTCAAGAGCTGATTACAGACGCGACGTACAAATATATGTACGGCACGATCGACCGGGCAGGCTTCGACAAAGCGGTGGAAGACTGGAAGAACCGCGGAGGCGCCCAAATGATCGAAGAATTCAACGCCGCCTACAAACAATAAGGCATCGAACCGGAAGCGCCGGGCAAGGCGAAGGGCTGTCCCCTGCGGGACGGCTCTTCCGCCCCCGCCGGCGGGATAGATGACGCCCACAAGAAAGGAAGGACCAGGATGGAGCAAGCAGCGGTTCAACGCAAGACGGCGCCTGCTGTCGGAAGCCTCTGGAGCGAACGGAAAAAGCGGCTGTGGCGGAACAAGTGGCTGTACCTGATGGTGCTGCCCGGCATTCTTTATTTTATCGTGTTCAAGTATGTCCCGATGGCGGGACTCGTAATCGCGTTTCAAAATTACAAGCCGCATCTCGGCTTCACGGGAAGCGAATGGGTAGGACTCGAGCATTTCAAACGGCTGTTTACGGAGCCGGATTTCCTCAATATATTGACTAATACGCTATTGTTGTTCGGCATGAATTTGCTGTTTTATTTTCCTATTCCGATTATATTGGCGCTGATGCTCAACGAGGTTAGAATTACGTTTTTCAAGCGGTTTTTTCAAACTCTCGTTTATTTGCCCCACTTTATGTCTTGGGTCATCATCGTTTCGATCAGCTTCGTCATGCTGACGATGGACGGGGGCATTCTGAACGAGCTGCTGGCCTATTTCGGATTCGAAAAAATCAATTTCCTGCTCAGTCCCGAGTGGTTCAGGCCGACCTACATTATTCAGGTCATTTGGCGGGAAGCGGGTTGGGGAACGATTATATATTTGGCGGCGATCGCTTCGGTCGATCCGCAGCTGTACGAGGCCGCCCGAATGGACGGCGCCGGACGGATGCGGCAGGTGTGGCACATTACGCTCCCGGCCATTCGCAGCGTCATCATTATTTTGCTCATTCTGAAAATCGGCGACGTGCTGGAGCTCGGCTTCGAGCATGTGTATCTGCTGTTGAATTCGATGAACCGCGAAGTGGCCGAAATTATCGATACGTATGTGTATACGGCGGCGTTGCGGCAAGGCCAATTCAGCTACAGTACCGCCATCGGCTTCTTCAAATCGTTCGTCGGCCTCTTGCTTGTCGTCTTCGCGAACAAGCTCGCCAAAAGGATGGGCGAAGAGGGTGTTTACTAGAAAGCCGCAAAGCGCAAGATTAGGAGGATATCCTTATGGTGGAAGACAGAACGATGGGCGGGAAATTGTTCTCGCTGGTCAATTACACGCTATTGTCCGTTATCGCTTTGCTCACGGTGCTCCCGTTCATCCATGTCGTTGCGGGTTCGTTTACGACAAGCGCGGAGATGGCGGTCAAAAAGTTTATTCTGATTCCGACGGTTTGGAGTTTTGACGCTTACAAATTTATTTTCTCGACGCCGACGATCTTCCGGGCGATGGGCGTATCGACGGGAGTAACGGTCATCGGCACGCTGTTCAGCATGCTCATTACGGCGCTGATGGCCTACGGGCTGTCGCGCAGAGACCTGGACGGGCGCCGGGGCATCATGTTTCTGGTCGTCTTCACGATGCTGTTCAGCGGAGGACTGATTCCGACGTTTCTGGTCGTGAAGGAAATGGGCATGATCGACAGCTACCTGGCGTTGATTATTCCGTCTACGATCAGCGCGTTCAACCTGATTATCTTAAAAAACTTTTTCCAAAACATTCCGGAAGGGCTGGAGGAATCGGCCAAAATCGACGGCTGCAGCGACTTCGGCATCTTGTTCCGCATCGTGCTGCCGCTGTCTATGCCGGCCATCGCGACGCTGTCGCTGTTTTATGCGGTCACCTATTGGAACACCTACCTCAGCGCCATTCTTTATTTGAACGAAAGCGCGAAATGGCCGATCCAGGTGCTGCTGCGCCAAATCGTCGTGCTGGCGAGCGGGCTGGATTACAGCTCCAATCTCGATTCCGAGGTGCCGCCTCCGGATCAGACGATCAAGATGGCGGTCATCGTCGTCGCGACGCTGCCGATATTGTGCGTGTATCCGTTTTTGCAGAAACATTTTGCCAAAGGGGCTATGCTCGGTTCGATCAAAGGATAGAGCCGCAGGAGGAGGAGTGGTAAACGATGACGAACGAACAAATCGCGACAACGCCGCTCGATTGGGCTCGGGCCGCTTGCGATTCGCTGATGAGCGCCTATGAGCCGGAAGGTCTGCCGCCCGCAGGGCGATGGCATTATCATCAGGGCGTGTACTTGTGCGGCATGGAGATGGTGTGGGAACGGACGAGAGAGGACCGTTACGACGCTTATATTAAACGTTACGTCGACAAGCTGGTGGACGAGAACGGCAACTTCGATTTTGCGCGCGACGAGCTGGACGCGATCCAGCCCGGACTGCTGCTGTTCCGGCTGGACGAGAGGTATGGCGACAAGCGGTACCGCATCGCGGCGAATAAGCTGAGAGGGCTGTTTCATACGCTGCACCGCACGACGGAAGGCGGGTTCTGGCATAAGGACAAATACGCGTACAACATGTGGCTGGACGGCCTGTACATGGGCGGCGTATTCGCCTTGAAGTACGCGAACGCCTACGGCGACGACGGGCTGCGCGCGATGGCGCTGCACCAGGAGGCGCTCATGCGCCGTTATATGCGGGACGAGGCGACGGGGCTGCTGTATCATGCCTGGGACGAAAGCCGCCGCATGCCGTGGGCCGATCCCGCAACGGGCCGGTCGCCGGAATTTTGGGGCCGGTCGCTCGGCTGGTACGTGCTGGCGATCGCACAATTTCTGGACGAACTGCCTTCGGACGAGGCGGGGGCGGAGTTGAAGGCGGCCAGGGAGGAGCTGGAGGCGTCGCTCTCCGGGGTGTGCAAGGCGCTGCTCCGATATCAGGACGCCGCCAGCGGACTCTGGCATCAGGTCGTCGACAAGGGGCATCTGTCCGACAACTGGCTTGAAACGTCCTGCTCCAGCCTGTTCGTCTACGCGCTGGCCAAGGCGTACAAGCGCGGGCTGATCGGGGAGGAAGGTCTGGCTGCGGCCCGGCGCGGCTTCGCGGGGCTGACGCGCGCCGCCGAACGCGACGCGGAAGGGCGGTTCGTGCTGCCGGACATTTGCATCGGCACGTCCGCGGGCGATTACGAAAACTACGTGACGCGGCCCAAAAGTCGCAACGACTTGCACGGAGTCGGCGCCTTCGTCATGGCGTGCGCGGAGATGGAAGATTTGGCGGAGAGATTAGTTGGATTTCAATAGCCACATGGCCGCAGGCAATTTGTCTGCGGCTTTTCAACATTTCTTTAAACCGCAAGCCACTAGCGTTGCATAAAATCGTGTCACATATGAAAATAGAATATTCAGAAAGTTAATTTTCGTGGTGAAATGAAAAAGGTCGGACAGCTCTCAAAGGTAGCTTGTCCATTTGGTTTAATTATGAAATTCTGCACAATTTTAATTGATTTTCACGAGCGGGCGTCAATCTTCTGTTCGCTTTCGTTGTCGACCTCTCGATGTGCGGCAGGACTTTTTCTTGAGACGCATGATCCACTGACTGCACGGTTTCCATAATAACTTCGTGAGCCAACGAGTGAGCTGCAATAAGCTGTGTTCGACCTTCGTTTCCAGCTTCACAAGTGTGAACAAACAAAACGCAATAAGAGCGATCCAGACCTGATTATAGACCGCATGTTCACTCGTGCCGTAGAGATGCTTAATCTGCAAATGCTGCTTCATCCACTTGAAGAACGTCTCGATCGCCCAATGACTGCGATACATTTCACTAATTTCATCACAAGTCAGGTCGAAGCGGTTGGTCACCAGAAAGAGCAGATTACCTTCTGTATCTTGTGTCTGTATCATTCGCAGCGCATGCTTCATTTTCTTCTGCTGGGATCCGATTCGTACCCGCCAATCGGCCGTAACCGAGCTGCCTTCGGGGACAGCAAGTTCCTCTAGCGGTTCGATATGCGTATTACTCTTTAATCTCGTGACGAATAAGATACCGTCTGAACAGTAGCGATCGAAAGCCGCGTAGTCGATGTAGCCACGATCAAAGACATACGTAACACCTGGCTCATGAACGAGTTCATTCAACTGGGTGCGGTCATTTTTCTTCGCAACCGTCACCGTTGCCTTCTCTGGGATAACGTCTTGCTCATCCATAAAGGCTAGTCGCATATGTATTTTGATGCCTGCTTTCGTCTTACGGAACTCCGCCCATTTGAACGTTTGCAGACACAACGTGACCGTGGTCGAGTCGATGATTTTAATCTTGTGGCGATGAGACCGCATACCTTGGCGTGACAGCACGAGTCGCGCCAACGATTCGAACACCTGTCGCAATAGCTCGGGATCGACTTGCTTGTGCTTGCGACTGAGCTGCGAAGCCGAGATCGAAGTCAGGCCGAGTTCATCCTGCAAGTCTTGGCAAAGCACATCGTCGGCGATGTGACGCAAGCCCTCGCGGCACTGCAACTGTGCGAACAAAAACAACTTGAGATAAGCGGTGGTCGTCAGCTTTTTCGTATATTTATCTTGCTGACTTTCGGCCACAGCAGTTGTGAACTTTTTTGTACAGATTGGAGCAAGCCATTTACCAAATGAAGATAATAGAGTACGATTGTCCATGAGCTTATCCTTTTCAATGGATTAACGGACAGGTCTACCTCTCCTATCTATTGTAAAGGATTTTTTTATGTCCGGATGTAGATAAAGCAGAAAATTATGAATCTTCAGAGAACATTAATGCAACGCTAGTGACCGCAAGCCAACAATACGACCTGAATCCGTGACATCAGTATTCACATACTCTTACCTCAACTGGAAACTCGTTCTGCTTTGAGCTTTTCGTTTTCGAACTGAAAAATGAAAAACTCAAAGCAGAAACCATCACTCGCATGCTTTCTGT